>Ga0187893_10002053_pt1 | contig 45638 bp, 28 predicted proteins | sample MA1701074metaG_FD_139574 | JGI IMG/M metagenome (GOLD analysis project Ga0187893, IMG submission 139574) | White microbial mat communities from a basaltic lava cave in the Kipuka Kanohina Cave System on the Island of Hawaii, USA - MA170107-4 metaG ... | reverse complement strand
GCGCCACATGAATTCGACGAACGGTTGACCCGGTTCACGGCCAGGTTGGGCTAAGCTCCTATCAACCAGAGACTAATTCCAGACCCCTGAAATAGGCCCGTTAATAGGTTTTTTCGACGAATTGTTTGATATTGACCTGTTGAAATAACCTGTGCCTATGACCTTCCGGGAACGGTTGACCAAACTCCTTGGTGTTGATCCACAGGAGACTGGTCCGGTTGCTCTTCTGCTCGCGATAAGCTTCCTGATGGGGCTTTTCCTGGCCACCGTTTCGGTTGCCGCGCAAACCGTTTTCCTCACTTCGGAGGGTATCGTCGAGCAAGTGGACCTTCCTTATGCCCTGATGATCGGCGGCGGCTTTGGGTTCCTTGCTACCGGGCTCTTCAACCTCCTTCAGGGTCGCGTGGGCTTCCGGGTCCTGGCAGGTTTTTTCCTTGTATTGATCATAGCAGCTACCGCCATCCTGGAGTTTGGTGACCAGTATCCTGAAATCATCAGCCCGAAAAACCTGCACTACATCGGATTCGCGCTTATCCTTCCTTTCACATTTGTTACTAACCTCGTCTTCTGGGGTGCATTCAACAGGCTTTTCACACTCCGCCAACAGAAGAAAGTAGTCGGCAACGTAGACATCGGGATGGACATTGCGCAGATCATCGCATTCTTCACCATTCCGGTCATGTTGGGAACGCTGGGAATTCAAATCCAATCGCTGTTCACTATTGGTCTGGTATCCATCATTGGCTTCCTCATACTATTCATCGTACTCTCTGCAAAATACCTGGCGCCACTCGAGAGAAGTCCGCTTCCGGGCATGATGAACGAAAAGGAGCACCAGAAGATGAACATCTTCAGGCTACTGAGTGTGCGGTATATCGCACTCATGGCAGGCTTCATCATCCTGTCGTTCATGGCGCTGCGGTTCATCGATTATTCTTTCTTGAGTGTATCAACAAAGTTCTTCGACGATAAAGGCCTGCCTTACTTCCTCAGTCTGTTTGAGGCCGTGGTCGTCATCTTCGGATTCCTATTTGGTCTGTTTGTCACCGATCGCGTCCAGGAAGAGTACGGACTTCGGGTATCGCTTATCATCAATCCACTTCTCCTTCTCATTTTTACAGGGGCAGCAGCAGGGTTGGGACTTTTGTTTGGTTACGAAGGTGAGGGCCAGAATGTGGTCTTCTTCTTCATCGCTGTAGCCATGTCGAAGTTATTCGTGAACTCATTGCGCGATGCACTCGATACACCGGTATTCAAATTCTACTACGTGCCGATCGACAAGGCGATTAAACTGGATGCGCAGACAAAGCTGGAAGGTATCGTTACAGCTATTGCCACTATCCTGGCAGGGGGCGCCATCGTGCTGATAAACGGGGTCGAGGCCTTCACGCTGCTTACCATCACATTGTTTACGCTGCCGTTGCTCGGTGCCTGGTACCTGATTACCAACAGGATGTACCAGGGCTATCGCGATACCCTGCAGGGATCCCTTCAGCGGAACCGCGCCGAGGTTGCAGGTCATGTGGTTCGTGAGTTTACGTTGAACAGCGTACTCGAGAAGGAAGTGAACAGCACAGCCGAAGACAAGGTAATCTACGGACTGAAGCTGATGGAGAAACTGGAGCCAGCCCTCTTTGAAACTTCCTTGATGAAGTTGGCCAACAGCGACCTGAGAAAAGTGAAGCAGTTTGCCCAGGAGAAGATCGAGGAACTGGGACTTAACGAGCAGCAAGGCTCAGAAGTGGCAGGATTGGCCAGGCAGGCGGTCGGTGCAACTGAAGACAGTGATTTGTTGTCCATCTCGCCCGACAAGCTGATGAAATTGGGTAAGTCGGTGAAGCAATCTGACCGAATGCTGGCTGCCAAGCTGCTCAGGCAAATGGTGAGCCAGAAAACGATTTTTATTCTGCTGGAACTGTTACGCGATGCAGATCCGAAAGTGCGCACTGAGGCCATTCTGACTGCGCGCAAAGTGAAGCGGCCGGAAACCTGGCCGGTTCTTATCGACATGCTGCCATCTTCCTTGTACAGCAACCAGGCTGCGGCTGCACTCAAAGAGGCCGGAACGGCCGCCTTGCAAGTGCTCGACGGTGCCTTTTACAAATCAGGTCAGTCTGACCAGGTCATGCTGAAGATTGTGCAGATCATGGGACACATTGGCGGCGAGGCTGCCTGGCAGTTGCTGTGGAAGAAGTCTGATTACCCTGACAAACGGATTGTGAAACAGATCTTCTACTCGCTCCGGTTCACAAACTACACGGCGAAGGGTCGCGAGCGCAACCAGGTTATCGATCTCCTTGACACGGAAATCAGCAAAACACTCTGGAACCTCAACGCGCAGGAAGAACTTCCGGAGGAAACACACTTCTCCTTCCTCAAGCAGGCATTGCGCGAAGAGCTTCGTGACAATTACGACCAGATCTCGCTGCTCATGTCGATCCTTTACGACCCGCAGTCGGTGCAGCTAGTGCTTGAAAACGTAGAGACCGGTACTGCTGACGGTATCGCGTACGCCATGGAGCTTCTCGATCTTTTCGTAGACCAGGACATCAAACCCCGGCTGCTGCCCATCTTCGATGACATTTCACCCAAGGACAAGATGGCCAAACTTCAAACCTACTTTGCACGGGAATCTTACAATGCCGTCCAGGTAGTGAATTACATCCTGAACCGCGACTTCAACCTGAACAACCGATGGACCAAAATGTGCGCGGTATACGCCGCTGCCTATATACCTGAGTTCAGGGTAAGCAGGGGTTTGATAGGACAAATGTTTAACCCTGACCGCCTGCTGCAGGAAACAGCCGCCTGGGTTATATATAATAAGGACAAGGCGCAATACCGGATCGTGGCCGACCGGCTGCCGCTTCGTGACAAGAAGTTTATTGATACCGCTATTGAAAACAACCAGCTTCTTGACGGCCTGGATGATGGCTTTTTCCTCGGAATTGAAATGGTCATGTTCATCAAGGCCCTGGCGCCATTTGCCGGGATTCCCGGGTCCATCCTCAGCGATCTGGCCGACAAGATTATCCCTGTCGACTTGCGGGCACAGGACAAGCTTATCTTCAACAACCCTGACGAAAACCGACCGATTCTCATTTGCGCCACTGGCGAGGTCAGGCTGCGCGAAGGAACAAACGAGGTTGGTGTGATGAACACTGGAAGCGTTTTCGGCGACCTCTTCCAGGAAGGACCCTCCATCAAGATCACAGAAGTGGAAGCAACCCAACGGTCAGTACTCTTCCGGATCAACCTGCCCGACTTCTATTTTGTAATGGCAAAGCACCATGAACTCGTACAGGGACTGGTGCGGAACGTGACAACGAAACAACAAAAAACGGGAACTAAAGTATCTTAAACTGAACAGATATGGCGAATGAGATTGATGTGCTGATCACTTTTGCGGACAAAGACAACGAGACGGGGCAAAAGTTCCCTGTGGGTTGGGTCTCGCAGTTCAGGAAATTCCTTGAAATGATGCTGCTCCAGGTGATGGGTGAGAAGAGTAACATTGTTCTGAAGGCGGAGCGCGAGGATTACACAGCGTCTGGAATGAACAATGTGTCCGTCCTTGTGGCAGTCCTTTCCAAGGAATTCGCATCGTCAGGAAAGTGCCTCGATTCATTGGAGTCCTTTCTGAAATCCACTGCCGGCTCCAAGGTGGAACGTGTTTTCAAAGTGATGAAAGCGCCCATGACGAACCAGGAGCAACCACCACGACTTCGCGAATTGCTCGGCTACGACATGTACCAGCTCGACAACGAAACCGGGCTGATGAAAGAATACTCAGACTTTTTCAGCCAGGATGCCGAGAAGCAGTACTGGATGAAGATGGTAGACCTTGTCTACGACATCCACGAAACGCTGATCATCCTGAAAGGTCAAACAAAGGTGGAGGTAAAAAACATCTATAAGCAAAAGACCATCTACCTGGCTGAAACCGGCCATGACCTCTCCATTCAACGCAGCATCATTCGCCGGGAACTCCAGCGCCACGGCTATGTTGTTCTGCCAAACCAGCTGCTCCCTCCCCGGATCGATGAGTTGGAGCGCATCGTAAGGCGTGACCTTGAGGAGTGCAGCCTTTCAGTTCATCTAATCGGCGGCGCATACGGTGAAATTCCGGATGGCTCAGACCGTAGTGTTCTTGACGTCCAAAACAAGTTGGCTGCGGAGCACGCTGTAATCAAACGTTCAAAGAAGGAGGAGTTTTCGCGCCTTATTTGGATTGCTCCCAACCTGCGCAATGCAAGTGAAAAGCAAAAGGCATTCATCGAAAGCTTGCGCCGCGATATTGAAGCCCAGGAAGGCGCTGAGATACTTCAGAATCCGCTCGAAGACTTTAAGAGCATCATGCGAGAGGAACTTGTTGCCACGCCCAACCAACCTGAAGAACAGAGCACCTCCGGCAAGACGATCTACCTGGTTCACGATAAAGTGGATCACCAGCAGGTCTTGCCGCTGGTGGATGTCATCCAGAAATCTGGCTTCAATATTGTCTTCCCTGCATTTGAAGGCGACTTGTTGCAGGTGCGGAAAAAGCACATCGAAAACCTCCGTCAATTTGACGGGGCCATCATATTCAAAGGCAAAGTCAACGACCAGTGGGTACGCATGAAAGTACTCGACCTATTGAAGGCACCGGGCTTTGGCCGAAACAAACCCATCCAGGGCAAGGCAATTGTGAGTGAAATGCCACTGGATGTTTATAAAAACCAGGACGTCACCCTAATCAGTGGCGATAAAAATAAATCAATCGATTCTGTTAAGAACTTCCTCCAAGAAATTAAATCCTGAAGTCTATGGCACAGGTAGACGAAAAACCCCAGTCACCACAAGTAGGAGTCGCTAATCCTTTCCCAGGTTTGCGACCCTTCAAGATCGAGGAAAGCCACCTCTTCTTCGGCCGCGAAGGCCAAAGCGACGAGGTCCTCCTCAAAATGTCCAAAAGCCGATTCGTCGGCGTAATCGGTCCCTCTGGTTCCGGTAAGTCATCCTTCATCTATTGCGGGGTGTTGCCGATCCTGTATGGCGGATTCCTCACCGATACCAGTCCCAACTGGGAGGTGATTGTTACCCGCCCGGGAGCCAACCCGATCGACAACCTGGCTGAAGCACTGCTTGGCGCCAGCAAGGAATACGCCGCAGCAGAGGCAGAAGACAAGAAGATCAAGCGAACGATTGTATCAACCCTTCTGCGAAGCAGTTCGCTCGGTTTGGTGGAAGCCATCCAGCAATCACGCAGGTCTGAAGATATCAACTACCTCATCCTCGTAGACCAGTTTGAGGAATTGTTCCGGTTCCGCGACAGCACCGATCCGAATTCAGTCAACGAGACGCTCGGATTCGTGAACATGCTCATGGAGGCAGTGAACTACGAGGACTCGCCGATTTATGTGGCCATTACGATGCGTTCCGATTTCATTGGAGACTGTGCCCAATTCCCGGAACTCACGCGCAAGATCAACGACAGCCACTACCTGATTCCGCAGATGACCCGCGACCAGAAGCGCCGCGCCATCGAAGGTCCTGTAGCTGTGGGCAGCGCCAAAATTGCTCCACGCCTGACCCAGCAATTGCTCAACGACCTCGGAGACAACCCGGACCAATTGCCGATTCTCCAGCACGCTCTTATGCGCACATGGAGCTATTGGGCGCGATTCCGCGACTACGAAGATGAGCCTCTCGACCTGAAGCATTACGAGGCGATAGGCACAATGAAGGAAGCATTGTCCCTGCACGCCAACGAGGCCTATGATGAATTGGATGAAGAGCAGCAGCGCATTTGCGAGATCCTGTTCAAGGCCATCACCGAGAAACGCGGCGAGAACTTCGGCATTCGCAGGCCCACCAGGCTGGCAGAAATCTGTTCCATCGCAGACGTTGCGGAGAACGATGTGGCAGCCGTAATCGAAAAATTCAGAGAACCAGGCCGCTCATTGGTAACGCCCGCTTATGGCGTTCCGCTAACGGGCAAATCGATGATCGATATTTCTCACGAGAGCCTGATGCGCATCTGGGTTCGACTGAAGAACTGGGTCGACGACGAGGCGGATGCCGTACAGATGTACCTCCGCCTGGCCGAAGCCGCCACACAATACCAGGTGGGTAAGGCTGGCCTCTGGAGACCACCGGACTTACAACTTGCCCTCAACTGGCAGGCGAAACACCACCCTACCCTTGTATGGGGCCAACGGTACAACCCGGCCTTTGAGCGGACGATGATCTTCCTGGAGTATTCCAAGAAAGAGTGGGATACTGAGCAAAGGATCAAGGAACTTGAACAGAAGCGACGCCTGCAGCGGGCCAGAACTACGGCGACCGTGTTTGGCGTACTTGCCATCATCGCCCTTATCGCGCTTGTTTATGCTTTTGTTCAACAAGTGGAAGCCAACCGTCAACGTGACCTTGCTGTGGCAAACGAGAAACTGGCCACTGAGGCGAGGATTCAGGCCGACAAAAACGCCGAAGAAGCAAGAAGACAGGAAGCAATTGCCAAAGTACAAGAGGCTGCAGCCAAGAAGGCAGAAGCTGAAGCCAAAGACGCGCAGTTGCTTGCCGAGCAGCGGCAGAAGGAAGCTGAGGCGGCGAAACTCCAGGCACAAAAAGCTGAAGCAAAAGCTGTTGCCAACGCGAAGATTGCTGAGGAGCGGCGAGTGGAAGCAGAAGAGCAACGCGCCGCTGCCGAAAAGGCGCGTCGTGACGCTGAACGACAGCGCCTCCTCGCCCAGGCCAAGGCCATGGCAGTTAAGTCCAAGGAATTAGGCCGTGACCCCGTACAGCAAGCTCTTGTGGCTCAGCAGGCTTACAAGTTTAACTCGGCAAACGACGGCAATGCGTTTGACGATGATATTTTCAACGGACTGTATCACGCAATTGACCATCCTGAATTTGATGATCCGCTCACAAGGAGCCTGGAAGGTCATACGAAAGGAGCTGCCCGCGCCCTGGTTACCCGCGCTCAGCAGAAGGAAATATATTCCGGTGGCAGCGACGGCAGGATACTGCGCTGGACACCCTCGGGCGGCACCTGGAGGCCGGATACTGTGATGGGCTTTAGAACCGATTATCAGGTTTACTCCATTGACGTTAGTCACGACGATGGTTTGCTCGTCGCTGGTGGCGCTACAACGGGCGACATCACGCAGAACTACATCGAGGTTTATGATCTCCGGAATCCCGGTCCACCAAAGAAGATCTATGGCTTCACTGGAGTGGAGACTGTTGAAATTTCTTTGATTGAAAAAGGTGCCTACGTTCGCGACCAGTCGGGCTTCAGCATCAAGTTCACCGATTACACCACGGTTAAGGAGGTGGTCAAACCCAAAGAGAAGATAAACGCAATTGCCCTCAGCCCAGATGGCAAGAAAATGGCTGGAGCTGGAAACGGGGTAAACGGCAAAGATGGAAAGCTCTACATCTGGAACCTTGCCGGTGGATACGCTGAAAAGGTCGCATTCACAAATTCATCCCCGATAACTTCTGTATCGTGGGCGCCGGACAACAGCCCTCGCCTGGTTTTTGGGGACAATACCGGCGCGGTAAGAGTTATCACTGAAGACAGCAACCTTCCTGCACTCATCCTGTCTGGTCACACGGCCCACATCGAACAGATCGTGTTTAACAACACAGGTTCGTTCCTCGCGACAACAAGTCGCGACGGTTCGACTCGTCTGTGGCAGTGGGCCAAGCTGCGCGAGAATCCAATCGTGCTTAAAGACCGGAATCTTGGCGACTGGATTTGGAGCGCTGCCTTCTCGCCTGACGACGAACAATTGATGGTTGGCATCCACAGCAACAGTGAGAAGCCGCGTGAAACAATTCACGTGTACCCCACCAAAGTTGCCACCATTTCAAACTCTCTTTGCACGCACATCGACAGGAATATGACCCAGGACGAATGGGCCAACTTTGCCGGAGGAAGCTCCGGGATCAAATACGAGCGCACTTGTGACAACCATCCCGCAAACGACAAATAGAATAAGGTAAAAGAAGCGACATGAAGAGACTGTATTTTTTGGCTGCCTGCTGGGTGATAGGCATCACCCAGGCATTTCCGCAGGCACGAAACTGTACCCAGGTTCTGCGCCTGATTCGAACCACCTATGAGCAAGGGCGACTCCACGAGGTGCCCGAACTCGCCGGCATCAAGGTGGACGACAATGGGCATATGCGAATGGAAGGTTGCTTAACCGACAACCCCAGCAGTTTTACCAAGGATGAGCGTAGGGAAGCATTTCGTTACCTGACCCTCTCCTACATCTACCTTGAAGAGCCAGAAAGGGCGGACGATATGATGGTTGCCCTATTGAACACAGATCCCTTTTATCAGCCGAACAAGGAAGTTGACCCGGCCGAGTTTATTGCGCTTTACAACAAGTTTCGACACGACCCCCTCTACCGGATAGGTGTGAAGGCCGGCTTGAACGTTACTCAACCTGTGGTTACCAACTACTATAACATTGGCAGTGCCGGTGCAGGAAATGGCGGATACACCATGTCGCCCAACCTGGCGGTGTACGCCGTTTTTGAGAAGGATTTCTTTCATAAGGCGCCGTGGAACAAGATTGTTTTGGCTGCGGAACTTGGTTACATGGTCAGGTCATACACGTATACAAACGATCGGTTGGCAACCAAGGATGAAGATCCGACCCAGCCGATCAGTAACCAGGAGTTTCAATTCAGCCAGGATTACCTCGACTTGAATATCATGGGGCAGTATAAGTTCAAGAACACAGTAGACCTCCAGACTTATCTGGGAGGCGGCCCAGGCATCAGTTATCTTCTTGGGTCAGCAAATCAGGCCTCCACGGTTTTGGGCAACGGCTTTACTGTAACCGGAAGCTCAGTGGACGATACGGAGTCTTACAAGAAGATCCTTCTATCGCTTAACCTGGTAGCCGGGCTTAAGTATCGTTTCGGCGCGGTTTATTTGACAGCGGAAGCGCGATACCAGATTGGATTTACAAACGTCGTTAACCCGGAAACGAGAACCAACCCGGAGATTGCCTTTGACTACCAGGGCCGGTACAACGATTACCGGGTGAGTAACATGACAATTACCCTTGGGGTCTTATACCCTCATTTCAAACCGCTGAAACTGATTCGCTAGTATGAGAAAACTCTTTACGTTTGGACTACTCATCATCCTGGCGTCTTGTCTGGACGAATCAAATGTCGATCCGGGGTCTGCAGTCACCTTTATCCGCTATTTCAACGGTGGCAACAATGACGAGGCCAAGGCCCTTGAAATAGCGCCCGACGAAGGCTATATCCTGTTGGCCACAACAAGGATTCAAAAGAATGAAGCTGAAATTCCGCGCACCAAAATCAAGGTTGTAAAGACCGATAAAAACGGTAATCCGCTCTGGCAGCAGCTTTATCCTGATTTCAATGACTTAACCAGGGATTATACCGGCTCTTCAGTGGTTCGGGACCCGTCCGGTGGTTACATAATCATTGGAGATGTAATTGAAACAGGTAGCTTCAGCAAAACCCTCGTGATGAAGATTGACGAAAACGGGGCCGTGCAGAATTCTATTGACCTTACATTTTCGGCAAGCGCGCCTGAAAAGGGAAAGGCTGTTGCAGTCAATTCGGTTGGCGATATTATCGCGCTGAGTACCCGGGGAATTGATTCTATGATTGTATCGAGAATTGATGCATCAACCTTCACCGCGACCTCACAAGTCAAGCACGTCGCAGGTCAAACAACTCTCTCAAACAAAATGTATGTAGACCCAGTGGACAAAGTGGTTTTCTCGGGCTCCAAGACGCTGGTGGGCCTCACGGGAATTCGTTTGCTGAGGACCGTTCCGGAGAACTCCGCGGTTGATTGGGATCAATTTCTCAACGAACCCGGCTATAGTCTGGCTGGATTCGATTTTTGCAAATATGGGACCGGGTATGCGATTGCGGGGGCTACCAACCTTAAGCCCAATGGTACGGCAGCCACGGACACCGACGTTATGTTTTTCCTGACGGATTCTGAGGGAACCAAGATTCGATTTACAACATTTCCATTTGACGACCCGACCACTCCCGAAAATGAAGACAACCAGATTGATGGCGGCAATGCCATTGCCTCTACATCAGATGGAGGATTAATCTTCCTGGCTTCAATCAACTCTGCAGCCATTGAGGGCCGCGGGGATACGGAGTTCTACCTCATCAAAATCAATGCATTTGGAGAAAAAGAATGGAACAGTTCATTTGGCAGCCGGTTCAAGGACGAAGGTGTGGCCATAAGACAAACTGCCGATGGCTACTACGTTGCCCTGGGTACCACTACGCAGGGAGCTTTGAAAATCCTCACGCTCTTCAAAGCTGACAAGAACGGGAAGATTGAATAATAATTAAATGGGAGACAAATCTATTTTGAAAAAAAGACTGATGGTATGAACATTTTTACAAAGCATGAGGGGCTTGATGCACCGAAAATCTCCAGTCAGTTGGGTTCGCGTTCACTCTTCAGGTACCTCGGCCTCACAGCCTGGGCCGCACTTGCCATCACTTTCTCTCAGGCCCAACCCTCAACTCAGGTTTCAAACATAAAGCTCTCCCCTGTATCGGGAAGTGAAACCAGCCTGCTTATCGAGTGGACCAATGGAAACGGCACCGGTCCCGGTGGGCGCGTAGTAATCATTTCGAACGCCGCAGGAAGCTTTGTCCCATCTAACGGATCAGCTCAAACAGTTGCAGGTACAGCGTTCCCGGCCGATGGTGCAGGAGGAGACCTGGACGCAGACGCAAGTGAAATAGCTGCTGCTGTTTTTAGCGGGACAGGCTCCAGCGTTACTGTAACCAACCTTGCAGCAAACACGCAGTACAACATAAGAATTTACGAGTTCAACGGAAGTGGAGCTACTACCACGTATTCGTTCCTGCCTGCCAATGACAACCCAATCTCTGCACGTTACTATACTGCAAACGCCACTGGTGTTTCAGGTTTTGCAAAACCCACTGGCATAAACTCAGCATATGTTCAGGTGTGGGGCGGCGGCGCTGGAGGTGGAGGTACCAATGATCCCGATGATGGTGCAGGCGGGGGTGGTGGTGGCGCTTACGTGGCTGCTCCCGTCAGCATATCTGCTGCAGGTCCATTTGATGTAACTGTGGCTGCTGCTGTTAACGGCGCCACCACCGATGCCGAGGGGACAAACGGGGAAGACTCCTGGTTCGTGTCAAATGCCACCATATTGGCCAAAGGAGGTATCGGTGGCGAACGATCCCAAACCGACGGTGGTGATGGTGGTGCGGGTGGCCTTGCGTCTGCCAGCATCGTTCCTTCGGGCTCAATAAAGTTTAATGGTGGGACTGGCGGCAAGGGTCGCGACGATGCGGATGGCCGCGGTGGTCCGGGAGGATCATCTGCCGGTACCGGAACCCTTGGAGCCGGAGTGGTAGGCGTGAACGGCCCAGCGACCTTTGTATCGGTAACAGCCCCGGCAGCTCCCATTGGTGCCGGCCAAGGCGGCGATGGTGGACTTGCTGACAATGACGGCGCCATCGGCAGGTTCCCTGGCGGAGGCGGAGGAGGAAGCGGTGATAATGGTGGATCTGGCAACCAGGCAGGCGGCAACGGGGCGAAAGGGCTCGTCATCTTGTCCTTCAGCAGACCCATTCCCACGGTGAGCCTCAACACCATGAGTGGAAATCCGGTCTTCCGTGTTGTATTCTCAAAGCCAATCAACACAGGTACGTTCATAGATACCGATGTTACCCTCACAGGAACCGCGATGGGAGCATTGAGCAAAGTAATCGCCGAAATCGCGCCAAACGACGGCACGACCTTCACGGTTACTGTTTCTGGCATGACGAGTTCAGGTACCGTCATTGCTAGTTTGGCAGATGGCGTGGTCGCAGACACCGGCGGCAACACTACCGTTGCCAGCAATACAGGTACAACATATAATTTCATTCTCATTACCGGTGCAACCGTGACACCGAATGCAGGCAACGTAATCGTTGGCCAGACCGTGACAGTAACGTTGACTGCAGACGGAGGTCAGACAGGCCTCGTTGCAGGGTCTCCCTCTACGATCAATGGTGTTAACGTCGTTGGCAGTTTTTCGGAAATCGGAGCCGGTTCTTATTCCTATACCTACACAACGGCCAATCTGGATCCCACCTGGATGCTCAACGCACTGCCCTTCAGCCTTAGTCTTTCAAACGGAACGTTTACATCTCCACAACGAACCACATTCAGCGGGGGATCAGCTTCTGCCACGGATCTTACAAGGCCTGTTGTGAACTCCCGCTCGGTTGGCACAATCACGCCTACAGGTGTCACATTCACTATTAATCTCACAGAAACAGGAACGACTTACTGGGAGATCACCACCAGCGCAACCCCGCCCACCGCGGCGCAAATCAAGGCAGGCACCGGGACGGGTCATGTTTCCAACGGGAACTTTGCGGTGGGTATGGCCTCCACAGACATAAGCCAGGCCATCGGCGGCCTGTCTAGCTCCACAGCATATTTCATTTATTCGGTATCTGAGGACGGCGTGACAAACCAGTCAACCCCTGTTACCAGTGACAGCTTTACCACACTTTGTGCACCCCCGACGATGCAGGCAACCGCGGCGGGAATGCCATTCACATCTATACTATCGAACTCAATGACGGTAAACTGGGTTCGGGGAAACGGAACAGGCGGTGTTATCGTGGTTGCGCGACAGGCCAGTGCGGTAAGCTTTACGCCCGTGAGCGGAATGACATACGCCGGACAGATTAATGCGAACTTTTCCCTGGCAACGGATCAAGGCAGCGGCAATAAGGTCGTTTATCGCGGATCCGGCACAAGTGTGAACGTAACTGGTCTTAGCCCAAGCACAACATATCATTATTCCATCTTCGAATGGAACACTGCCAATGACTGTTATCTCACCACTTCGCCACTGATACAGAATCAGGCCACGATTGCCGTTGCAAATGAAGCTACGCTTTCCAACGCTACTGGTTCAGCCACACTCTCTTCGCTGGCGATCAGCGCCGGCACCGCGGTGGACTTGTTTTCATTCGACGTGACCGATGCGGGCTCGGACGGAGCCGACACCCGTATTACTCAAATGATTTTCAGACCCGGCACCGGGAACGACTTCGCGGACTTGACACAATTGATAGCCACAACCGGGGCGCAACTTGTTGATGACGACGGAAACGGTCCCGCCGGAACCCTTACTGTTGCTGCAGCAACGATCACGTTTGCATCCATTCCATCGGCATCCGGCCAGTTGGGCGACATTCCAAACGGGACTGCCAAACGATACACCCTCAGGGTCTTTTTCAACAATCCGCTGAATGCCGCAATTCGGACAACAGCCGACGAGGAGAACCTCGTGCTTGATCTTGCGAGCGGCGATGTAACCACCACGGCAAGCTTTAGCGGTATGGCCGCATCCAGTGTCACTTCAGGATCTGCAAATGGTGTTGTTAGTGTAGTGGCCACTGAACTCCGCTTCGTTACCGGTCCCGTCAATACATTGCTGCTTGTTGCCATGGCTCCTGTCACAGTGGAGATGACCGACGTTAACGGAGCCCGTGACAACGGCCTTGACGGTACGGTGGTGGGCATAACCTCGACCGGCGCACTTGTCACTACACCAGTGGACGCAACCTTCACGGATGGATTTGCCACTTATAGCACCATCACTCACTCCGCTACCGCCACGGCCAGAACCCTTACAACCAACTCAGGCTCACTGGCAAACCCTGTTAGCGCCACTTTTAATATTACTGCATCGAACAACTCGGTCATTGACCTTGACCCTGCGTTTGTACATCCTGTTGACATAGACTATGACACCCACCAGGAATCTCTCAACATAACAGCAGGCGGTACCAGCATTGAAGTCGCTCGCTTCAGGGTTCGGGATGTTGCTGATGGAGACGGAGCGCCCACCATCCTGACCCAGGTTTCTCTTGATTTTGGGGCGAACTTCGGAATTATCCGACGCGTCGAACTATACGACGCCTCAGGAACAATGGCACTTCCGGGAACGGAATTCAACTTAGCAACACAAACGATCACCTTTGGCGGTCTAAACGTTGTTGCTCCGGATAACGGTACCACAACATTCTCTGTAAGGGTCAGTTTCAGGAACCTGGTAACAGACAACACACAGTTTTCCATAACTGTTATTGCACCGGTAAGCACCGCGGCAAATATATCGTCCACATTCCTTACCCCGACCGGAGCTGTGACATCCACCGCTGGCAACAACAACAGGATCGAAGTCACCCCTGTACAGTACATCTTTGTTGTGCAACCTGCGAGTACCGATGTAGACGCCATCATGGGTCCATTTCCGACCGTGCATGCTGTTGACGCTTTCCTTAACCGTGAACAAGACCCCATCGTCGGAATGCTCGACGTACTATCAACCGGCAGTTTGCTGGTAACCCCGCAAACCGAAGCATTTGTCGCCGGGATAGCAACATTCGATAATGTCATTCACAATGTGTCTGGATCTGGCCTGGTTCTGTTCACGAACGGTCCTCTCGCCAATACAGCCAGCAATTCCTTCCAGATTGTTGCGAAGTCATCAAACATTACCGAGAATATTGCATTCCCGTATCCGCAGAACATCCCGTATAACAACTTTCAGAACGGCGTTAACATCACTACTGTCAACAGCGTAGCAGTTGCGGAGTTCTTTATCAACGATGGTGGCAATTCTTTCCCTGACGGAGACCTTGCGCCTACGATCCTTACAAACCTTACGCTCGACCTTGGACCCAACTACACCTTTGTCCGGAGGATTGCACTTTACAACGGTCCAAGTGAAATCGCAGGAACCGAGCAGGCCGTAAGTGCGCAAACAGTGAACTTCGGAGGCCTTACACTTCAAGCCAATGATGACATGTCGCTTGCATTCACTGTAAGGGTAACTTTTAACGCGTTGGTGACCGACCGGGACCAGATCTCATTTACTGTGACTTCTGCTAGTTCCGCGGCTGGAAATTCGCGCTTTACCGACCCCGATGCAGGCGGGGCCACAACCTCCCTGGCCTTTGACAATAACCGGATGCAAGTTACCGCTACCAGGATGGCGTTCATTCAGCAACCTACCAGCACGCTGAATGGTGTGACTATGACGCCAGACGTAGTTGTGGGCGCTTTTGACCCGCTGAACAGCATCGATACAGACTTCGCTATGTCGGTCGACCTTACTTCGAATGGGGTAATGGTCGGCTCACCTCAGTCGGCAACTTTTGTCAATGGTGTCGGGACCTACAACAGCATCGTACATTCATCAAACGGCATCGGACTTGTACTTACCACCAATTCTATACTGACCAACGTAAACAGCTCGACCTTTAACATTACTTCGTCGGCTGCTTCCGACATTGTTGCCAATGGAGCGTTTGTTTACCCAATAAATATTCCTTACCAGAACCACCAGGAATCATTAAACATCCAAAATACGCCTACAAGCCTGAATGTGGCTCGCTTTGACATTCGGGACGGCGGTGCCGGGCTGAATGACCCAGACCTCGCACCAACGGTACTTAGTTCATTGTCCCTGGACCTGGGTACCAATTTTGGCTTCATCCGGAGGATTGCCTTGTATGACGCAGCGGGTACAACCGAGATACCCGGCACTGAACAAGCCGTTGGCGCACAGGTTGTGAACTTTGCCGGATTTAGCGTTACAGCTTTTGACAACACCGCTACAAGCTTTACGGTACGAGTAAGTTTTTCCACGGCCGTAACCGACAACCAACAGTTCAGCTTCACGATAACCGCAGCCGCAACAACAGCGAACATATCATCAACTTTTGCCGCGCCCAATGCGGGTGGGGCGGTCTCATCAACCACCGGAGACCGCAACCGGATCGAGGTTACAGCAACACAAATCGTCTTCTTTCAAAACCTCTCGTCACCTCTTCTGGCCGGCATAAGTGTAAGTACACAAATGGGCACACCGCCAGTGGTGAGAACGGTAGACGGTTTCAGTAATATTGACCGTGATTACGGCACCACGCTAAACCTTTCGGCGGCTATTGGTATTTCAGCTCTTACGCTTGCGGTGGATGTTGCCCCCCCTAACGGCGGGGTGTATACTTTCCCTGGGACTTTTAACTACACTCCGCAAACTGGCAATGGTCAGCTCACCGTTTCTATCCTTGGATTGATTTCCGCAGTCAGCAATCCCGTCACCGTGATTGCGGGTGCTGCCACCCAGATTGTTGCAGGCGCAGCTGCCCCGGCAACCATTTCATCACTAAACAATAGCTCTCCCGGCGTTGTGGTATTCAACTTTGATATCAATGATGACCGGCTGCCCCTTGCGCCCACGAACAACGATGGTCTGCCAACCATGTTTAACCAACTGATCATTACTTCAGCGGGATTCAACACCATTGGAGACTGGACGCAGGCCATTGCCGGTGCCCGCCTGACGGATGGCACCAACAACCTGGATGTAACAGCTGCAGCCGTTTCCAATGCTCCAAATTCCATTACCTTCTCAGGTATCAACCCGGCTACACTTGGATTTGTTGCAGACAATGCCACCAAGAGTTACAGCCTTCGAATATACCTGAACTCGTCATTGGGAGGATTGTTACCCAGTACCATTGACGGACTGCAGTTTGACTTTGCGATCTTCTCGAGTAACATTAACCCGGTTGCCAACAGTACCACCTTTGTTGCCACAAACACAAGTTCCGGCAACGCCGACGTAGTATCTGTAATTGCCACCCAGGCGAGATTTATCTCTCCTGCCCTTCCGTCATCAGCCAGTCTCAATACCCCTTTCCCAAACTTGATCGTGGAAGCAACCGACGTCAATAACAACCGTGATCGGGGATTCACTGGCGTAAATTCAACCGTTAGGGAGGTCTCGAACGTTACCGGTGCGTTGATGGCCAATCAACCCGTGGTTGGCACAACCCAGTTTGGCACCGGCCTTGACCTAGGATTGCTTCGATTCGCGGCCAATTTCCAATACACGTCCGGCACCAATGGCGACGATGTTACACTTACTGTCAAGGCCGGACCAGGACCCGGAACAACATGCGGCGTGAATGGAATCATTTGCACTTCGCTGGCGGCTAATTCCATCAATCTCTTGTCGTCCTTTGAATCATCTATCGTTCAGGATCCGACCTTTAGTTATCCTGCCACCATAGACTATGCCTACCGCCAGGAGGCCGCCAACATTGTCGTCTCGGGAACCAGCATTGAAATCTCCAGGATGCTCCTAGTGGATGGCAGCCGTATCGGCCCTCCATTTACAACGGGTACTGAAATCGATGGTATTCCGAACGGAGATATTGATGGGGCAAGTACAGTACTGACTTCATTGACCCTCAAGATTACCAATCCTTCGAATCTGCGTCGCATTGAGTTGTACAGCGGGGGCGCCCCAATAGCCGGGACTGAGATAAACGTCCCAGCCATGTATCCGGCCATCAACGGCAGTACAACCGACTTCGATTTTCCATTCACCATACCTAACCTTACCGCCCTTGACGACAACCAGCGCGACATTACCGTTAGAGCCAGCTTCAGGAACACATCACCGGAAGTGACCGACAGGGAACCTATCAATGTCAGCGTGGTAGCAGCAGGCCTGGCAACCGGTTCAGCATTCTTCAATGGCGGACCTGGCTACATAGCGGGAGTTGACGGAGGAATAGGTGGTGTCGCCGATGCAGGAACACAATCGCCTCCTGGCGTTAACATCATCAACGTTGTTGCAACAAAGTTTGACTTTGTTGCGCAGCCGGCCCCTTTTGCGGGCATATCACCTCAGGCGGTTACCGCCGGCACCGTCGAGGCTCATGACCAGTGGGGGTTGCTGGACACCGACTACAATGTTGGAGCCAAGGCAACTGCACCCGTGACGGTAAACTTTTCCGGCTCATTCGTTAACGGTGTGCTATCCCTAGGTTCGATGACGTACGCGGGTCAAGGTGATGGAACGGTGACCGTCATTGAAGACATACCGATACCAGTACTCCGTTCCGATATGAATAATACTGTTCTTGGCTTGCCCAATGTTTCGGTGCAGTGCATTCATGTGGATGTGGTTCACGTGACGACATCTATTGCCACAGGGGGCGTTGTAACATCCACCAACCTTATCGGCGGCACATTTAACCACATCATTTTTGGAATAACCTTCGAGAGCTCCTACGGGGTCACGACGCCATCGGTCGCGCCGATACTTCAGTCATTTGTGATAGACTTCAGCAACCCGATCACAGGTATTATTCTGAATACGGGAAGCGACTTTCCGAAGGTTTACGAGTCGCCGACAACCACCTACAACGCGCTCACCGCAACGGATGTAGCAACATTTGGCGGGGGAGCCTCAGTAACAGCAGGCACGCAGGCGATATTGGTAAACCTCGGAGCGGGTGCCTATGACCTGAGCACACCGGGGAGCCAGATTACCTATTTCCTTGAAGTTGACATCGACGCAAACGCCTCTGGTAGTTCGCCAACCCTCCAACCTTCTGTTAATGATTCCGGCTTTGGACTTACAGACACGAATATTGTCACCAATCTCGGCAGCGCAGTTTCCAATGTTGCTGGACAGACTTATTCCTTTGCGGCGATATTCCCTCCTGTACTGATATCTTCCTACCCTTTTACAGGGCAGCTCAATGTTGATCCCAACCAGGCGACTATTTCGCTGACTTTTGGCGTCCCGGTGTTTTCGCTTGATGGGGAGATACTCTTGTACGATCAAACTGCGGGAACGCCTGCCGTGGTTTGCACGCTGGCTGGCATGCTATGCTGCAACGGCGCGTACGATGACGGCGGCGGACCGGGATCAGGAACACCTCTGAATACGCTGGTTTTCAATGTCCCGATCGCCCTTATCCCCAACCACGTCTACTTCGTAACTATAGAGCCCGGTAACCTGACCAATCTCTCCGGGATCATGGACGATGTCAACAATACGTATCCAGGATTCAACTATCCGGGTACACTGTATTTCAAGGCAGCGAGCCCAACGCCTCCTATCCTCCAGACCACACCGGTGTCACCCACTCCTCCATATCTGTCGAACATTACGCTGAACGGTGCTACCATAAACGCCACCTACGATCAGCAAGGCACAACGTATTACCTGGTTTTGAAGGCTGGCTCACCATCGCCGCCTCCCAGCAATAACCAAATCCGAAATCCGGGAACATACCCGTCGCCAAATTTCATAGCCGGGTCTGGAAGCTTCCAGATGGTTCAAACCAATCCTATCTCCCAGTATGGATTGATTCAACCGCAGGCGACCGGGTTGCCCGGGCCAATTCCGCCAGCCAATCAGTTCCTGCCCAATCAACTATACGAGGTCTGGATGTTCGCTGAAAACAACGCACTCCCCACTCCTTTTGAAACGATCGGACCCTACGGAGGCGCAGGCAGCGGTTTTGCAGCCGGTGGAGCCGGACCTACGCTGACATTTACCACACCGGCAGTTAATCCTGCGAGCATTGTGAGCGCGCCAGTGGTCAGAGTCTGCAACAACAGCTATCAATTTATCAACCAGCCGATTGTAATCACCGAGGCGGGAACGGCACAATTCAATACTGGTGGCACGCAGGTCAGTATGAACATTGGATTGCCTCCAGGTTTCCAATTTGACCTTTCCAAGACCGGTGCCGTGTACAATTACGGAACGCTTACCCTGGTGGGTGGAGACTTTGTAGGCGGTTCGGGAATCCTTGACTTCCTAGGCAACAGTATTCTGAGAATCCGGTATGCGAGCAATGGCTCCGCAACACTTGACAAAATCATTATTTCAAACCTGCGGGTACTGGCTACATCCTCTACGTCAGGCACTATGTACCGAGTCGGTGGCACAGCGCTCACCAGTCCCATACCCGATGGTACTACAATGGGTAACCTGACTTCGTTCGATGCTCCAATCATTAGCTTTGATAACTCTTATTCCGAAGTCGCCCTTGGGAATCCACCGGTCAGCGTGACAACGATTCCCGACAACGCGGATGACCTGGATCCTGTAACCGGGACAGGGACGATCTCCCTTAGACCGGAGAATCCCAATCCAAATGATTTTGGTCCTAACATCTTTTCAGGGCTGGGAGTAAACATTAACATCCTCAGTCTGTCGGCCGTGACCCCTGATGTACCATTCAACATAACGATCACCCACTCCGATAACAACGGTTGTATCTCAAATAACGCCGTGCAGTATACGATTTATGATAACAGAACGGGCATCAAGTTCAGCACGCCTGTTCCGAATCCTCCCTCAGGGTCCCCTCCATTCTCCGGTGTTCCTCCCCCAGCAGCGTTTGTGCAAAGTCCGTTCTGCGCCATCAACACAAACTTTGTAAACACGCTGAACCTGGTGAATCCATACAATCCACCCTCATTGGGAACGGATCTCCGGTATATGGCATGGAACAACCTCGCGGGTTTCTACCTTAGAAACACAGGTCCGGGGGCAACGGGGAATGCCGTTACTGCGCGAATCCCGGCCAACGCGCCGCCGCAAATAATGTCAGGTCCCGAATGGGCTTCTGTGATAGCCTCTCTCCCCGTTGCTGCTGGGCCGGCCCCAAACATTCCAGGCGGAAATCCCCCTACCACCCAAAGTTATTACTTTGACCTGGCCCACATCCTGAATGCACCTGCTCTGTTCCCCGGGGTCATTCCGGATCCGTACAGCAATTTCCGGTCACCTCTCACCGCGCAGGGTAACTACTACTACAATGGTGGTTCACTGGGCCTGATTGAGTTTACCGGCATATTCCAGAGTACAACCAATGCCACGGTTGTGGTACCACGCATACAGGTGGTTGAGATTTTTGTTCCCCCGGTACCCCTGGTGGAAACTTCCCTGGCCAACAGGACTGACCTCCATACGAATGATCCGTTGAATATGCCAGGCACTGGTGGCATCAACGGTCCGACTAATCGCGGAACAAACATTTACTGCCAGGGAGGAGGCATCGTTGAAATCTTCGGATACCCGCAAGCCGACCCTGGTAATTCGGTTGGCACCTTCAGGTTGTACGACCATCAAAGTTCCGCCGTGATTTATGATGATGGTCTCGGCATCACCCCTGCGGGCTTTGTCGACAACGGAAATGGAACCGCAGTGTTGAACCCCAACCTTCCAATTAGTGGTGGCGGCAATGCTGTACGCAATCTGTATCGCGATATCCGGATTGTTTACACATTCCGTGACCTTGCCGGGCCGGCATTGTGTGAACAATCGGCATACCAGGTTATTCGGATCACTCCTAACCCGGTCGCCTCATTTGCTGTGACCACCCCGCTCACTCCATTCGTTGAGGATTCGTTTGCGCGCTGTGTAAACCAGCCAATTCAGTTCAATGCCTCTTCTACTGTATCAGGTGACGCAACCGCGAGTGTGATAGACTACAGCTGGGATTTCGGGGAGGTAACGTCCGGGACTAACATCATCAGCTTCGATTCGACTACATATCCATTGCCTCCGCCGAGCGCGACTGCAAATCCGCAGCATGCCTACGCGGCAGCCAGCGGATCGGGCAGTCCTTACCAAGTGAAGCATATGGCCATCTCGAATTGGGGGTGTCTGTCCGGACCTCCTGGAAGTGATGGCGTGCTTGCTCAAAATGTGTTCTACACACAGAACATTGACGTGGGGGCTATTCCCGTTGTTAAGTTCAAGCTTGAAGGGGTTTCAACCGCAGATGCATTCAAGTTTAACAGCAATAATCAGCTCGTGGCCTTCCCGGCCATGGGTGACTTCCCGGCCGTCAACCCGGCTTTTAGCACGGCCGTTTCAGCCAATGATAGCATCAAGAGCTATGTCTGGGACTTTGGAGATGGAATTACTACAACGATTAATGACGATACGGGAGCCCCTCCGTATACTGATGACACCAACTTCAACCGTTATGTAGTTACACATATGTATGCGAGCGCAGGCGTTCGCACCATAGATCTTACCGTAACTTCACACCTGGGATGCGTGAACCGTCTCAGTGATCAGGGCACCTATCGCTCGATAGTGGTACTCAACCGCGCAATACTGGCTCCCGGCTCCGCATATGTGCAGGAGTTTGAGACTAATGACGGAGGTTGGCAAGTGTGGGGCACCGGGGTAACTCCTGCAGAAATCCAGAATGCAACAGCTACATCAAGCTGGCAGTGGGGTACCTGGAATATGTCCGATCCGGGTCAGCGAATCGCCTTCCCCGAAGAACCATTGATCAGCAAGAACAACGTGTGGAAGACTAACCTGCCGAGCAATCCGCCTTTGGATTCAGGATTCTATAATGCGTTTGAAAACTCAGCGGTATACTCACCGAGTTTTGACCTGATCAACCTCACGCGACCGATGATATCGTTCAACAGCGTAATTCAACTGGCCTCGGGCGATGGAGTGGTCCTGGAATACTCTCTTGACAACCTTAATATCGCCGATCCTAACAAGACATGGTACCCTCTCGGTATCATTGGCACAGGTGAAGACTGGTATACTGACCAGGGTCTTGCCGGTCGTCCTGGAACTCAGCCAACAGGTGACTTCGGATGGAGTGGTTCTGCAAATCGTGCGTGGCAAGCACCCAAGCATGTGCTGGATACCATGTTTAACTATCCAGGACTGCCACCGAACAAGGCCGTTTTCCGATTTGCTCTTGGAAGCGCTGCATCGAGCGTGTCGCTGAGAGGTTTTACGCTTGACAACGTGAGGATTGGTGACCGCACACGCACAATTCTACTTGAGAGTTTTGCCAGCACGAGCAATCCTGATCCTGCTGAGAAATCTGAAAATGAGTATGTTGCCGCTTTCGTGGGTAACATCGGTACAGAGGTAGTTAAGTTGAACTATCACCTTAACTTCCCCGGGCATGACCCCTTCAACCAGGATAACCCCGCCGCCCCAAGTTCTCGAGCCTTGTTCTACAATATCGTGTCCACACCGCGGTCCGTTCTCGATGGTGAAAAGGATCCACAAGATCGCATGGTTTCGGTATGGGGCCTGCCCTTGTACAATCTGCGCACACTGCAACTTGCACAGGCAGACATTGCTATCAACCCTGTAGTAAACGCCGATGGCAGCATCGACGTTACCGCCGATATCACTTCCAGGGTGTTGACCGGGCTTCAACCGAATACTGTTATTCACGTTGTCATACTGGAACAGAATGTGCCATTCGGAGGATTGCCTGCCTCCAAACAGAATATGGTCCAGAGCGGTGAAACATTCTTCGAATATGTAGTCAAGGCCATGCTGCCTTCGGCTGCCGGAACACCGCTGGGCGCTGTCCTGCCAGACGGACAGACACGGAGCTTTGGCCCGTACAAATGGAGACCAACAGCTTCGAAACTATACCCAGCTCTCAATGATTTGGTTGTAGCCGTGTTTGTTCAGGAGTCGACTGCGCCGTATGAGGTCTACCAGGTCGAACTCGTTGAGCCGATAAACGACCCGCCTGTAGTAACTGGCGTGGAACCGATCGAGGCAGAAACAGTGCTCGCCTATCCCAACCCGGCAAATCACGAGCTGACCGTCCAACTGCAAGGCCCACTGACCAAGGGCGCAGACATTAAACTCATCGACCAAACCGGCCGTACTACACTGCAAGCATCAATGCCGGAAGGCTCCGACAAGAAGACACTCAACGTGCGCGACCTTGCGGGAGGCATGTACATCATGACCATCGACATGGGTCAGGGTACGCTTACCCGGAAGAAGGTGATGATCGTGCACCAGGATTGAACGTTCATAAATTGAATGGAAAAGCCGCTTTTAGGTGCATAGAAGCGGCTTTTCTTTTCCTCCCGTCTACTTAAGTATTTAATCTTGATTCGTTAATTTCAATCCTGCAACCCCCCTGTCGATGGAAGTCTTTCTGCAAGCAGACGCCTGGATGGCACTCCTTACCCTCTGCTTTCTGGAGATCGTACTCGGCATCGACAACATCATCTTCATCTCGATCGTCTCCAACAAACTGCCGGAAGAATATCGGCGGAAGGCTCGTAACCTGGGGCTTGCGATGGCTATGCTCGTCAGGATCATCTTCCTTCTCGGCATCACCTGGATCATTCGCTTCACAGAACCCCTGTTCACGGTTCCGCAAACTCTCTGGATGACAGCGGACCTTCCTGTAAGCGGAAGAGACCTTATTCTTGGGTTCGGCGGACTGTTCCTGATTGCAAAGAGTACCATGGAAATCAACCATGAGATGGAAGGCGAAGATGATGATGAGAGTACCATCGACGGGAAAACAAGAACGCTTGGCGTAAGCCTGACCGGCACCATCGCCCAGATCGTGCTGCTCGATATCATCTTCTCGTTTGATTCCATCCTGACAGCCGTGGGCATTGTTGACCCAAGCCAGGTGATCATCATGATCATCGCTGTTATCGTATCCATACTCGTCATGATGTTCTTCTCTGGGGCTATCAGCAGGTTCATTCAGCAGCACCCCTCCATGGAGGTACTTGCCCTGGGCTTCCTTATCCTCATCGGCTTCATGCTCTTCCTGGAAGCGCTGCACTACCAGATACCGAAGGGCTACATCTATTTCGCAGTCGCCTTCTCCATGCTCATCGAACTCACCAACATCCGCGTACGCAAGAAGCGCAAGGTGAAACCCGTGAAACTCAACAAACCCTTCACGGAGGAGGAAATGAAAAAGGCCATCAATCAGAATAACTGAACTGCGGGGAACTTCCCTTAGGTTCTTTGGTATTAAGTGAATCCGCCTCCGTGAATGCAATACGACAGACAAAAGCTATGAGCACCGACCCCCGCTACCCAATCGGAAAGTTTGCCGCCCAGAAGTCTTACACCAGCTCAGACCTATCAGGTTTTCTCGAACGAATTGAATCCCTCCCCGCCCGGCTCGAGATTGCTGTAACAGGTTTATCGGACGTTCAACTCGACTCACCCTACCGAGAGGGTGGCTGGACCATCAGGCAGGTAGTACATCATGTGGCCGACAGTCATATGAATGCATACGTCCGCGTAAAGTGGTGCATGACCGAGGAAAAGCCGGTCATCAAGGCCTACAACGAGAAAACATGGGCAACAACACCGGAGACTTCTTCCGATCCCTATATCTCACTGACCTTTCTGAAGGCCCTCCACGCCAAATGGGTAATCCTTCTCAGAAGTTTGTCTGCCACAGACCGTTCCCGGCAGTTTGTTCATCCGGAAACCAGGCGTTCCTTCAACCTGGATCAGCTCATCGCCATGTACGCCTGGCATGGCGATCATCACCTGGCGCATATCACGGAGGTGAAGAAGCGTTTGCAGTGGAACTAATCCATGGAGGCGGCCCACGACTACACTCCGCCTGTACTGCTGTTTAACCGGCACCTGGAAACCATCTACCCCTCTCTCCTGCGAAAGGTCAGCTTCCGCCGGCCACGGCGCGAACGCATTACCACGCCGGATGACGACTTTCTCGATCTCGACTGGTACGAGCAAGGCGCCAAAAAACTCGTTCTCATCAGTCACGGGTTGGAGGGCAACTCAAACCGCAGCTACATGGTGGGCATGTCGCGTGCATTCTTCCGTGCCGGCTACGATGTTGTTGCCTGGAACTTCAGGGGTTGCAGCGGCGAGATTAACCGGCAGCTTCGATTTTATCACAGTGGGGCCACCGATGACCTGCACACGGTCATATCACACATCGCCAGAAGTTACCATGACATTCGCCTCGTGGGCTTTAGCCTGGGCGGCAACATGACATTGAAATATCTTGGTGAGCGGATTGTCCATGCTGCAGTTAAAAAGGCGGTGGCGATTTCCGTCCCGCTCAATTTGTACACAAGCTGCGTGGTGATCTCGCGGCCGTCCAACTGGATCTATACCAGGCGTTTTCTAATCAGCCTCTCTGCCAAAGTAAGAGCCAAACCTGCGCTGGCTCGGGTCCTTGATGTTGGCAAATTGTCGGCCATGCGCACGCTCCTCGAATTTGATGATCACTTCACGGGGCCTCTTCATGGGTTTTCAGGGGCGCGCGATTACTACCAACGATGCAGTTCGATCACATTTTTACCTCAAATCAAGGTTCCAACGCTTCTGCTGAATGCGCTCAACGATCCATTCCTAAGTCCCGAGTGCTACCCCGTTGTAAGTAATCCAAACATCACGACCGGGTACCCTGGCCGCGGCGGCCACGTGGGGTTCGCCCGTTTCGATGGGAATGGGCTATATTGGTCAGAAATGAGGGCTCTTGCATTCATGGACGAAACAGGATGATCAGCCGGTACTCCCTATCAGCAGACGCCACCGCCGTTTCAGACCGGTACTCCGCAGATCCGACACCAGGGTATGAGCCCATGTACAATGCAGCTCCAACATTGTTGCTTCCGGTGATGACCCAGGAAAGCCCAAATGGCATGTCATTCTTCTATTGGGGCGCTACACCTGCGTTTGCCGGTCAAAAACCGCTGGGGGAACGTATCATCAACACACATGCGGAGGCAATTGCAGAGAAGCAGGCCCTGCGACGAAAATTGCGCGATCATCGATGCCTGATACCTGCTGACGGTTTTTACCTGTGGAAACGAATCGGAAGAAAGGCCCTGGTTCCATACCGTTTCACCTTACCTGGCAACTCCCTCTTTGCCATAGCAGGTATCTGGGAGGAATACGAAGATGAAAACAACATATCCCACCACACTTTCTCGATGATCACAAGACAGGCGCATCCCTCCCTCTCCGAATACGCCGAAAGAATTCCCGCGATTCTCCTACAGGAGAAAGAAAGCAGTTGGCTTAAGGAGTCAGACACTGACGCCCTTACAAAACTACTCGCAGACTTTCCAGGCGAATTCCAGCACTACCCTGTTTCAACACGAATAAACGATCCGAAGCAAAACACCCGCAGCCTGATTCTGCCTGTACCCGCAGCAGACCAGTTCGGAAACCTGACGTTGTTTGATTAGCCCTGAGCTTGCCGAAGGCTCAGAAACCGTCGCCCTCCTTCTTTTCAGGAGCCGGCTCAGTTTTCTTCTTCTTGAAGAGACCCCCCTTTTTCTCTTCGGGTTGCGGTGGCGAATTCACCCCAGTGGCACCAGGATCGGTGATTGCCGGGTCTGATTTTGGCTTTTTCTTGAACAGGTTCTGGAAGAATCCTTTAATGCCTTTCTTCTTTTCCTCTTTCTTTGCGGGGCCTGCCTTCGCCTCCGCTTCCTGTTCTGCTTTCTTCTCTATCGCAGCGCGTACGTCAGGCAGGACGAGAACTTCCCTGAAATACCACATGTAAAGGTCCTGGTCAAGATTGTATTTCTCCCTGGTCTTTGTGATGGCATAGGCGCTGTCGCCAGGTTCGATACGGCCGCTCGTGATTGATACGCTGTCCGCTGGATCCATTTCAGCGAACTTAAACTCCTCCTGCTGTTTTACTGAATCGGGGATGACCGGGTAGACAGGCATCATCTCCACGGTCTGCATCCGACGGTATTTCCTGCGATAAGACTCTGGTACGGCAATCAGGTATTTGTTCTTACTTGCTGTGTAAACCTTCGGCGTAGAATCTGCCTGGAAGTAGCTGAATTTCTGCTTCGCAACCTCTTTATCGTACATAAATGAGCTTTGATAGGCAGGACAAACCATCCGTTGCGTATTGCAGGCAACCAGCATGAAAACAATGCCGGTGAGCAGATAAAGCCTGGACATGGATGGACTAGGGTGCAATCAACAAAAATAACGAATTAACCCCAAGTAATGACATTTGACAGTCAAAAGTAACCACATAACAGTCTGATAATTAGACTATAACGTCTCAAGTCTTGATTTCTGACTTTTGGTAAGTTTCTTCCGCCCGTCAAGCAACACGGTAATCCAATGTTTCTTGTTCATGTGGTAGGCCGGCTGAACGAAAGTGTATCGCTCGCGAAGATCGATTCCTGCTTCGGGCATCACCTTGAGGTTGACGGCGTCAAAATCTTCCAGATCCGTGAGTGCAAACATCTTGCCCATCACCTTAAACACGAGTGTATTCTCACCAAACGGGAACTCTTCAGTCACGCCTTTTTTGACAGGCAGTACTTGCGAAAGCCCTCGATATTCAAAGCAGAAAATGTTTGACAAGCATATAAATCAGCGCAAGCAGGAAGATGACTATCGAGAGCTTATTAACACCATGCATCATCCGGATATTTACGTTGACCGGGCGCGACGAATCCTTCTTTCTGAAGAAATATCTACCAACCTCTCCAAGCGAAATAAACTCGCGAAAGGAAGAGCGCTTAACCTTCGGTCCATCTTTTTGTTGCTTCATAATCAGGCCGGTTCTTCCACCCAGGCTCCATCTTCCCGGATCAGGGTTATCAGCTCATCCACGGCTTGCGGAGTGGGCACATTTCTTTTCACGACTTCTTTTCCACGGTACAAGGTAATCTTCCCGGGGCCTGACCCCACATACCCGTAGTCGGCGTCCGCCATTTCTCCAGGGCCATTCACAATGCAGCCCATGATGGCAATCTTTACACCCTTGAGATGGTTCGTTCGTGCACGGATCTTTGCAGTGGTCTCCTGCAGATCGAAGAGTGTCCTTCCGCATGAAGGGCATGAAATGTATTCGGTTTTCGAAATCCTGGTCCGCGTTGCCTGCAAAATGTTAAATGCTGTGTCGTTGATCACTTTGTCGGGGCCACAGTTCTCGGCTGCTATAAACACGCCGTCTCCAAGGCCATCAATAAGCAGCCCGCCCATATCAGTCGCAGCGTACAACTGAAGTTGCTCCTGCGACAGGTCGCGGTAAGCGCGGCCAATAACGACGGGAACTTTGCAGCCAGCGTTGAGTAGTTCGACAAACAAGCGCCGTTGCTCCGCATAGCCGTGGCCGTTGTAAGTGTCAATAACCAGCACGGCAGTAGGATCGGATGACAGCTTTGAAACAAGCACACCAGTCATGTCTTTAAGGCAGGCGTAAACGAAATTCAGGCTGGAGGATATCTCCACATCCCTGAGGTAATCATCACTGTTTATGAAAGGGTATGCCCGCTCACGCCCTTTTTGGGTCAACCATGTCCCATGCTTATATACTATCCCAAGCGTGCCTGGCAATTCGAAATCGATCGTTCGGTCACCAACGAACAAGTAGTCGCAAGCACGGTCTGTAATGTTCCACTTGTCAAGACGTACAGCGTACTGGTATCCTACTGAAAACAATGAAGCAGGTGTTATCCTTTCCTTAAGAGAAAAGTCGGCCATCACGCGTGGCGCCTGGTGACCGCCAAAGTTTGCCACTTCATGTGTCACACGCCGTGAGTAAACAATTGGATTCACAGGGTATTGCACAATTTCCGGAATCGGGTCGTGCGGCAAACGGGTGACGTACCGATTCACCAATTCATGACATACTGGAACCTCAGCTTCGGGTTCTTCTGTCAAAGACACCCTGATTGTATCGCCGAGTCCGTCCTCAAGTAATGTGCCGATTCCCACAGATGATTTTACGCGTCCGTCCTCGCCGTCTCCGGCCTCCGTAACGCCCAGGTGCAACGGGTACGGCTGAAGCCCTTCCTCATCAAGTTTCTGCACCAGCAGGCGATATGCCTGGATCATAACTTGCGGGTTGCTTGCCTTCATTGAAAGCACGATGTTGCAATAATGAAGGTCCTCACAGATGCGCAGAAACTCGAGTGCAGACTCCACCATTCCCAATGGCGTATCCCCATAGCGACTCATGATTCGATCCGAAAGTGAGCCATGGTTGGTGCCTATGCGCATGGCAGTTCCATACTCCTTGCAGATTTTTACCAGAGGGCTAAACTTGCTTCGAATTCGGTCAAGTTCTGAAGCATAGGCGGAATCCGAATAATCGATCTCTTCAAAACGCTTCTTGTCGGCATAATTGCCCGGATTAACCCTGACCTTTTCTATGATTCTTGCGGCCAGCTCTGCCGCATTGGGAGTAAAATGAATGTCTGCAATCAGCGGAACAGTATATCCCCGCGCCCGGAGTTCCTTCTTTATTTCAGCCAGGTTCTGCGCCTCCTTCAGGCTGGGTGCCGTAATCCGCACGTAATCGCACCCCGCCTCGACCATCCGGATTGTTTGCTCAACAGTTCCGGTGGTATCCATCGTATCGATCGTTGTCATGGACTGAATGCGGATTGGGTTGCTGCCGCCAACGGCAACCCCCCCAATATTCACTTCCCTTGTTTGCCGCCTCGAATAGTGCGTCAAACTGTTGCAGTACTGTCGAATCTGGCTGATCTGTGCTTCCACGGCCCCGGCTTACACCAAAATTAATCGTTATTTGCCAGAATTGTTCCCGCGCCGCCTAGATGTCACCTAACTGCGGCCTGATCAAGAGTTCCTCCACCACGCTGCGAGTGGAAAGCCCGAAAGCTGCATAAACCGCATCAGCTACATCCTCCGTCTTCATGAACCTTTCCTCAGGAAGGGCAACTGCATCCCAGCTCGACGTTCTGGTTGCCCCTGGGAGTACGGCTGTGACCCGAATGCCGCTTTTCTTGAGTTCTTCTCGAAGCACCTTTGAAAAAGAAAGCAGGGCCGCTTTCGAAATCGCGTAGGAGCCTCCGTTTGGATAGGCTGTGATGCTTGCTATAGAGCACAGGTTAAAAATGTGTCCATATCCCTGCGCCTTCATCGCCGAAACCAAACCCCGCGTTGTATGGTATGCGCTGTACAGGTTGGCTCTGATCATGGTCTCGAGAACGCCGTCGCTTTCCGTGGTGACCTGGCCAGGCGTAAAGTATCCCGCATTGTTGACCAATGCATGGATGGGGTATTTAAGTTTCAGGACAAAATCTGTAAAAAGCTTCGCGTCCTCGCTCTGTGACAAATCGGCACGAATCGTGAAAACTTCGCAGCCGTATTTCGTCGTCACTTCCTTTTTCAACGCCAACAAATCGGCCTCCTTTCTTGAGCAGGTGGCAATGTCGAATCCGGAAGATGAAAACTTCTCAAGGATTGCCTTACCGATGCCCTTTGTACCTCCGGTGATTACGGCCAGTTTACTCATGAATTACTATCTTTAAGGGCAAGTTAATCCATTTCATGACGGGATTCGGGCAGTACATTCTTTTTTTGGGCACCCTGGTTGTCCGCATGGAATCCTTCAAGACTTACTACAAACTTACGCTTGAGGAGTGCGTTCAGATCGGCGTGAATTCTGCCTGGCTGGTTGCTCTGGTCTCCTCGTTCATGGGCGCGGTAACCACCGTTCAAACAGCCTACAATATGGTAAGCCCGCTTATCCCGAGATATGTGATAAGCCAGGTTGTGCGCGAGATGACCGTACTCGAACTCGCGCCGACGATCATTGCCGTAATTTTCGCAGGTAAGGTTGGTTCCAGCATGGCCGGAGGGATAGGCACCATGCGAATTACCGAACAGATTGATGCGCTTGAGGTAATGGGGATCAATTCTGCCTCTTACCTCGGGGTTCCCCGGATATTGGCCTCGCTGCTCATGTACCCCTTGCTGGTTGTCGTGGCCGGCATTTGCAGCATGGCTGCCGGATACATTGTCGGAGGCATCACCGGGATCATCACACCTACAGACTACATCTATGGCATCAGGTTCTACTTCGACGATTACTCCGTGACGTTTGCCATGATCAAGTCATTTGTATTCGCCTTTCTCATTTCATCGATTTCCTCGTTCAAGGGGTATTATACCTACGGCGGCGCCCTGGAAGTTGGCATCTCCACCACGGCGGCAGTAACCACAAGTGTGATTGCAGTACTGTCAGCAGATTATCTGCTGGCTCAGCTCCTTTACGTCCGGTAAAGTATGCTCAAGATCAACTCCATCAGCAAATCCTTCGGCGGCCGCCCGGTGATTGAGGGCATCAGCGGGGAATTTCAGAAGGGCAAGACAAACCTCATTATCGGCTCCAGCGGCACAGGTAAGAGTGTCTTGCTCAAGTGCATCGTAGGGTTGATCACACCTGACGAAGGAAACGTGTTCTACGACCTCAGGAATTTCACTGAAGCAGACAAGGAGATGAAGGCCGAGATTCGAAGGGAAATTGGCATGCTCTTCCAGGGTGGAGCATTGTTCGATTCAAAGACGGTGGAAAGCAATGTCATGTTTCCCCTGGACGTATTGACGGAAATGCAGGTGGATGAAAAGCTCGACCGGGTCAATACCTGCCTCCAGCGAGTTGGGCTTGAGAACGTCAACAAGAAAATGCCATCTGAAATATCGGGTGGGATGAAGAAGCGCGTGGGCATCGCAAGGGCGATTGTTAACAGTCCTAACTACCTCTTCTGTGACGAGCCTAATTCCGGACTTGACCCGCAGACCGCCATTCTAATTGACGACCTCATCGGTGAAATCACACACGAAGCTGACATTACCACAATCGTAGTAACACATGATATGAACTCCGTGATGGGTATCGGAGAGCAAATCATGTTCCTTTACAAGGGCCGGAAACTCTGGGAGGGCTCCAACCAGGAAATCACGAATTCCGGCGTGCCAGAACTCGATGACTTTGTATTCTCAAACAAAGTCATGCAGCAAATGCGGAATCACTCGTAGCGCAGTGAGTGCGCTGGATTTGCCCTCGAAACTTTCAGCGAGTGGTAGGAGATAGTGAGCGCTGATACCGAGAGACATCCTAAAGAGGCCACAACCAGCGCGCCCCATCCGACCTCGACGTGGAAAGCATACCGATTCAGCCAGCCAGTCATCATGTACCAGCCGACAGGGCATCCGATTGCCGCGGCAATCAGCACCAACACCAGAAACTCCTTCCCCATCAGTCCGACCAATCCAGGCACAGAAGCGCCCATGACCTTCCGGATGCCCAACTCTTTGGTCCGGCGAGCTGCAGAATACGCTGAAAGCCCAAAGAGCCCCAAAGCCGAGATGAATATCGAAAGTACAGCGAGCGCATTGAATACGCTGCCGCGCTTCCCTTCAGATTCATAATATTTTTCCCAATCCTGGCTGAGAAATGAATAGCTAAACGGATAGCCAGGCGCGTGTTCCTTCCAAACCTGCTCAATGGTCGAAATCGCCTGTTGCAATTCGTTCCCTTTCACCCGAACAAGCATGCAGCTTAAAGTCTCCCGACCGGGAGTAGGAATCCGGAGGACAAGCGGCTCTATCTGCGCACGAAGCGAACCGAAGTTGAAGTTCTCCACTACGCCGATGATTTTGCCTTTCCGTCCCCAAACTGTCAAGGCACGACCTGCAATTTCTCCTTTGAATCCAAACTTTGCCGCAGCTACCGCGTTGACAATGAACCCCGCCGTATCAGAAATAAATGCGCGGTCATATGCTCTACCTTCGAGCATCTGCATCTTCATCGTGGAAATAAAATCCATGTCGACGGAAAGTATTGTAAACAGAATACGTTCATCCTCGCGCTTCCCTTCCCACTCAACTCCATACGTCGAGTTTCCAATATCTATAGGCATCTGTCCACTTGAACTTACGCTTTCAATTCCTGGCCGCGACACCAGTTGCTGACGGACAACGTCCCAGTGAGCATCCATTTCACCTTGCATCCACACGTATATCAGGTTGTTGCGATCAAACCCAATGTTCTTGTTCTGCATGAACTTCATTTGCCTGAACACAACCACAGTTGATATGATCAGGACAATCGAAAACGAAAACTGCAAGACGACCAATACCTTGCGGAAGATGGCCGCCTTGCTTCCGCTGGCCAGTTGGCCTTTCAAGACCTCAACGGGTTTGTAACCAGAAACAAACAGGGCAGGATATGTTCCGGCTAGAATCGCTGTTCCACCAAGGACGGCAAGGAAGATCAGAATCATGCGTCTGTCCAAAAGAGAAAGCGCCATGCTTTTTCCAGTCAGGGCATTGAATGCAGGGAGTGCGACGAAAACGAGAACGATGGCAATTACCGAAGCAAGGGCTACAGTCAGAAACGACTCACCCATAAACTGACGAAAGAGCTGCGCGGGAAAGGCCCCGATAACTTTGCGCAATCCTACTTCCTTAGCCCGTCGGGCACCCTGTGCGGTGGCAAGGTTCATGAAGTTTATGCATGCAATCAGCAGCACAAAAACGGCCACAATGAAAAAGTTCCTGACATAGTCGATGCGACCACCCGATTGAACGCCGTTTTCCCAGTCGCCATACAGATACGCATCGCCAAACCGCTGTATATGAAGCTCGACATTCGACTCCGCATTGTGCTCTTTGATTTCTCCTTTAAGTTTCGCGCCTAGTGCCACGGGATCTGATCCGGGGGCCAGCTTAATCCATGTCCGGATGTTGTTGTTCCCCCACTGGTCAAGCCAAGAAGTATTGAGGTCCCAAAAGTGTCTGAATGGCAAGAGGAAGGAGAACTTCCAGGATGATTGTGCGGGTAAATCCTCAAAAACCCCGGTTACCTTAAAAGAGTGTTCATGATCTGTTACAAGCACCTTGCCGAGAGGGTCCTCGGCGCCGAAGTACTTCTCAGCCATCGAACGGCTCACAACAATGGAAGTCTTGTCGGTGAGCGCAGTCAACTTGTCACCATTGATAAACTTAAGCGAAAACATCAGGAGAAAGTCCTGGTCAACACACCGGCCATTCTCAAAGAACATCTTCTCTCCTGCCTCAAAGAGGTGGCTTACCTGCCAGGTGACCCGCGTTGCAAGTTCGATTTCCGGGAATTTGTCCTTGATAAATGGTGCCATTGGCGCGGGTGTGGAACTGAAAGTATATAGCCGGCCATCACTGTATTTCTGGTTTTCCATTACCCGGTAAAACCGGTCACCATCCTGATGAAAGCGGTCAACCAATAGCTCGTCGCCGATCCAGAGAAAGATCAGGACAGCACTCGAGATGCCGAATGAAAGCCCGGCAATATTGACAAAAGAGAAGAGCTTGTTACGGAAAATGTTCCGAAAAGCCACGACCAGGTAGTTCTTTAGCATTGGAGTCAGGTTATTAGTTCCATTACCTCCCTGCACGCGGGAGGTTACAGTCAATAGCCTTTTTACGGCGAATAAAGAGGCAATTCAATGAAGAATGTGGTGCCTGCTCCAGAGGTTGTAAACCAGATCCTGCCCCCTGATTGAAGTACAAATTGTCGGGCCATATAGAGCCCAAGTCCCGAGCCAGACTCCTTGGTTGTAAACTGGGGTTGGAATATCCGCTCCTGCACCGAGTCAGGAATACCCTTGCCATTGTCACGGATTGCGATAATGGCCCGCTTCTCAACAACAGTTAGTGTGATTTCCACGCTGGCATTACTCCCCTCAGCCCGGGCCTGAAGCGCGTTAATGACAATGTTAGACAGGGCCCTGGTCAATGCGGTGGGGTCTACCGAAACCCAAAACGATCCGGATGGCGGCGAGAATTGCACCTTGCCTTCCGATGCATTGGCAAAGAGTGCAGTTGCCTGCGCTACAAGTGCAACCAAGTCAGTTTGCTGCGGCGCTAGCGCAGGCATGCGCGCCAGGCTGCTGAACGAGGAGGCAATCGCATCAAGAATCTCCACTTGCCTCAGCATCACTTCTACAGATTTCCTCGTCTTTTCAGCATTTGGATCGGTATCGCTTTCCATCTGTTGTAAAGTGAGCTTCATAGGTGTCAGCGGGTTCTTGATTTCATGTGCCACCTGTTTGGCCATCTCCCTCCATGCCGATTCCTTCTCGCTTTGAGCGAGGGCCCGCTTGCTTTCATCCAGGTTGCTGACCATCCGGTTGTATTCCTGGATGAGCATACCCATCTCATCGCGCGCAGCCCATGGAAGTGGTTTGTTCTCTCCACTCAATGTAGTTTGGCGAAGGGCTCGGGCAATTAAACGGATAGGTTTTGCAAGACTGTCGGCAGCAAAAAATGACAACAGGGTAAAGACGATAAACACCGCAACAAACACCCTCAAAATTGTCGACAGCACACGAGCCTGCTCACGCTGCAAATAGGAGGCTGACTCAAAAAACGGCAAGCTGATGATCGCCTGCAGTTTCCCAGAGAGCGGCGAAAGCACCGCAGCATAAGCGCTGCTGTACGTCAGGGACCCTATTCTCTCGTCGCTGACGGAGTGGCGTTCCATGTCAATCACAATTGTCCGGTAAGCCTTTCGGTTAATCATCGTAGAAAGCAACTGGTTGTCAAACAAGCCGGGCTGACTCGTAGCAATCAGGCGTCCGGACGGAGCGTAAACGCTGATATCTGTCTGAACATAGGTGGTATTCTCAACAGCCCACGTCTCCAACCAATCAATACCCAATTCCCCTTCCTGCGCCAACTGAGCAGAAAGACGTTGGGCCGCGGCAGAAGAGCGCTCCAGGAATTCGCGCGTGGTTTTTTCCGCATCCGACTGAGACATCAGCGTAAGGGTCGTTACGCTAACAACAACCATGGGCAATGCAAAAGCCAGGAACATAAACAGCTGGATACGCGCCGCATAGGCAAAATGATGTCCCAAGAGTACCGCAACCAGGCCCACAATGCCCTGCATGCAGAGCAGAACAACCAAACCCAAGACAAACCAGAAGCACATGTTGGTCACCAGCGCCGCAGTAGTGTAGTCCCTGGACGAAACAACAGCGATCGAATTGTCTACCTCCTCAATGGCAACATGATAGTAGCCCGACTCTGAAAGTCCTTCATTGTAAAGCCGCGGATTGCTCAGAAGCGTCCGCGGAAAGTCCCTTTCATACTGAAAACTCCCAAAGCTGTTCAGTACCTGGCCATTGTTATAAACTGCGTAGCTGAAGTCCCTGTTGCGATAAAGCTGACTGAACCGGTTGTCCACCAACAGTTCGGGGAAGACATTGTCGGGCAGTACGCGCTTCAAAACGAGATCAAGTTCTACCGAACCGACTGGTCGCTGATGATAGATTGGAATTGACACATGATACCTTTTCAGGGCATCACCTGTCGAGGCGCTTGAATAAAACACCCCGGAGTACCCCGTTGGCTGCCAGGATGCCGGCAACCGGTCTGTGCTGTCCATCGGAACACGGACCCCAACAGACAACTCGTAGCGATCAAAATAGCGATTCAGGTGTACCCGTCTGATCTTCTCCACCACCGAGCTGCGGGAAAAGAATGGACTCGCCATCCGGGTTTGGATGAAGGGATCCTGCGAAATGCGATCGCGCACCCGGTCAAGCAAATACTCGCCAAGCACATCGCGTTCGGCAAGAAAGTCCTTGGCATAGCGAAACTGGTCCCGGACAAGGCGTTCCTGGTGAAAGCCCCTGATTGCCAGAGAATGGTGAATGCTTAAGAGCGTCAGGCTAAAGGTCAGGTAAAGAAGGACGCGAAATGAAAAAGTCAATTCCATGTGATCAAACCGGAACACTCTTAGTCCTAGCAGCATCATCAGGCCGAGTACCAGTGAAATCCGGTTGTCATTTCCGGTCAGGGCCGCCTGCCACCAAAAAAGCAAAACAGCGGCTGCCAGTACCATAGTAAATGGTAGTATACCTGCAGGTATCAGGTGCCTTGCCAATGATGTGGTTATGTGAACGAAAAGAAAGGCGCTGATCGTCCCGATCATCACGGACAAAATCGCAGTTACGCGGACCCAGGAAAAATCGACCGAGTGAGTAATGTCCAGCGTCTGTGCTGAATTGTGATAAATGACTTCAATGAAGTTAAATGAAAAAAGTACAGCCAGCAGGGCAAGAAAAAGAAGGACCCATCCTGAGGCATATCGGACACCAACACCTTGTTGCAGCAACCACCGCACAGAACGCAGCGTGGTATACTGCCGAAGGAGGTAGAGTACCAGCAAAAGCACACATATGCTGTTCAGAAGGAGGTCTCCCATGGTAGCATTGATCGTTGAGCTGGCAAATACACGGGGGTCGAAAATATCAGACTGAAAATAAAGTGCCGGAATCCCTGTCCGAACCATCAACTGGCGAACCCCATAGAGCGTGGCGATGAGGAGCAGCAGCGTTATGTCGGCGCCCCACTTTACCTCCAGTTTATGTCTTGCGCCGTTTATGCTTGCGCCCAGGAGGATCAGTGCAAGGAAAAGTGCCAGGAATGAGAACGTGCTGTCCCGTATATCAGGCGCTGCCGGCACAACCCGAAAAAGTGTAACCCCCTTATAACCAATAGCCTCCCCTTCCGAAGCGGCTGGACCCGTCACTTCAACTTCACGCGCGGGAAAAATCTGTTCATTCTGGGATGGCATCAGGAAACCGTTAGCGATGGGGTACCTGCTCCTCAGCGTAAGCACGTTGACCAGGTAACCTCCGGCCTTTTTCCATTTCCGGATCAAAAGGTCACCCCGCTGGTTGGACAGGAACAGGAATTCATCTGGGGCATGGAATGTTCCAACATTGGGAACGTAGTCGCTGCCGTTCCATGAGGCGATTCCATTGCTGTCAACCTGGAGGAAGACATGCTTTACTTCATCCCACCTCCGTGATTTGCCAGAGACAGAATCGGGCAACAGCATAGCAGCTTCTCGCTCGATAGCCTTGAGCACCTCTTCTGTGTTCTCCTGGATCTCGCGGTATTGCCTCTCAGGATTTGACCTGGTGTATTGGCTGCGGAGGAAATATCCGGCAGTTAACGCAACAGCTGCAAGCAGGAAGTAAGCAACGTATCGATTTTGTGTGAACAAGCGGACTCAGGGGTTGCGTTCCTTGCCCCTGAAGTAAAGGCCCCCAAACCAGTATAGCCACAGGATTCGCGACATACGGAACGAAAGCGGCATTGCCCCAACAGCCAGGAGCAGTACCAGCGCCAGGAACAACCATTCCGGGAGTTTCCAGACATAGTATAGCAAAACGCCCGCCACAACCAGGATTGCCACATTGAATGCATAGGTAATGAACATGGATCCGAAGTAAAAACCAGGCTCAGGCTCAAAGCTGGCTCCGCAGACCGGGCAACCATGGTTCATGGCAGAAAAACGATGTACGCTGCTCAGTGGATACCTGAAGATATTGCCCTTGCGACACGCCGGGCACTTACCCGCCAGCAGCGCCTTCCGATAGCTCATTGTTTCCATGCGGCCTGCTGTTTCGGTACCAGAAGTAAGCGATTACGGCTACTGCCAGGTAGGGAGCAAAAAAAAGGTAAAGTATTCCGGTGTTGATTCCCGCGGCGATGCCGACATCCCCGTTACTAAGATTGTTCTCGAGTGTTGCCCGGCACATGGCACACTGACCCCCGGCTGAGAATCCGGCAAACAGAAGCAGAACAGTGGTCAGATGCTTTCTCACTTGTAGTATGGACTGATCATCAGATAAACCACAACACCAGAGATGGCCACGTAGAGCCACACCGGGAACGTAAATTTAGCCAAACGCTTATGTCGTTCAAAGTTGCCTGCCAGTGCGCGGGAAAGGGTAAAGAGAATCAATGGCACTATAACGGCAGAGAGCGAGATGTGTGTTACCAGGATGAAATAGTAGATGGATCGCATAATTCCTTCGCCACCGTAGCGCGTCTCCTCGCTGGTCATGTGATAGAGTATATACATCACAAGGAATGCCGCTGAAAACGCAACACAAACAAGATTGATCCGCTTGTGTGTTTTTCGCCTGCCATTTCTTATCGCCCAATAGGAGATCATCAACAGCACTGCTGTTACGCCGTTCAATGCTGCATAAATGGGCGGCAAGAAAGAAAAGTCGTAACCCGGGATGTCCACCCTGAACAAGACAGCCACTGCCAACGGAATTACAATGGATAGTGCAACAATGACCTTGTAGTATGGTTCCTTCTGCTCCATCATCTGTATGATCCGGTCAGGATTTTGATTTCTACACGCATCCGGTCTATTTCATTTCGGGTACGCAGATCATATTGACCGCGTATCTGGCGCCTCATGTCAATCAGTACGCTTTGGTGTGGTGGACGAAGGAGAAACACACACGACCTCAATCGCAATAGCAGCAGAGAATCAGAGGCAAGTTCACTACCCGAACGGACCGATACAACATTACCCAGTTCTTCCCCTATTTCAGCTTCAATCCTGGCTGCATTCAAATCGTTGTCATCAAAAACAACCAGGTGGCTAACTTCATTCATACGCTGAAGGGCCTGCCAAACAGAATCCGGAACTGTGTACGGCCCAGATACCTCACCTGTGCACTCAGAATAGAGGGGGGCATTTGCCAGGGGATAAACAGGAATATCGAAGCGATTAGAAGCGCCATACTTCAGGAAGACAAATGTCAAACCGGGGACGGCTAATGCAAGGAGCAGGTAGAGTACTTTTTTCACAGTGCCAAAATAAAGAAGGCCAGGAGTTCACCCTAGCCTTCCGGAATGATTATAAGCCGGGCGTCAGTTCGGTGTGATCATGAGACCTTCGTACACAAAGGCAACCAGCATCCATACTACGAAGGCCATAGGGATCAAGACAGCCCAGAAGAGGACTTTCACTTCATAGCGCAGGTGCATAAACTCGCCCACGATGTAACCTGCTTTCACGATTGTGAGAAGAACAAACAATGATGTCTTCAGGGGGCCATGGGGCAAAGTAAAAGCGATTACAAATTCTATGGCCGTAACAATGCCCAGGATGATGGCGACACGCCACAGTTTCTTGATCTTCTCGGTATTGGGAGGCAAAACGACAATTTCAGTTTCCTTATGTGCCATGACTATTTATACGAGGTAGAAGAATGTAAACACGAACACCCAAACAAGGTCCACAAAGTGCCAATACAAACCGACTTTTTCCACCATTTCATAGTGGCCACGGCGGTCATAGAGGCCTGTCACGGCGTTGTAATATATCAGGAAGTTAAGCAGAACCCCGCTGAATACGTGGAACCCGTGGAAGCCCGTGATGAAGAAGAAAAAGTCGGCAAATGCAGGAGGGCCATATTGATTAACATGAAGGTTAGCCCCCGATATCTCAACTCTTTCAGTTATGCCCAGCTTTGTATTGAAGATGTTCATGACTGTTGGTGTATCAGTGCCGACAATGAAGTGTGTCCATTCCCACGCCTGGCAGCTTAGGAAGGTGATCCCGCCAATGATGGTCCAGAGCATCCATTTTTCAACCGCCTTACGGTCCATTCTGTGTCCGGCTTCTACGGCGAGCACCATGGTTACCGAACTCATGATCAGGACAAAAGTCATGAACCCCACAAACACCAGCGGGGCATCGACGCCATGAAAGAAAGGAATAGCATCGAAAACTTTTTCAGGGACCGGCCAGTGGTTTGTTGAAAAATGGAACGGACCTGTCGCCGGATCATGTGCCGGGTTGGACGACCTTACGAGGCCGTATGTGATCAGGAGTCCCGAAAACGTGAAGGCATCCGACATTAGGAAGAACCACATCATGAGCTTGCCGTAGCTTACGCCCATCGGTGATGCTCCGCCATCCCATAAGCCTTTTTCGTGGATGGCATGGGCAGTTTGACTCATAAGTTCGGGTTGGTTTGGGTGGTTTATTCTGACGCTAATCTACTATTCAAAGCATGAATTTCAATGAAGGCCTTACCGATTTATCAACAAGAAAATGAACAAATAGACCCACAGAAAGCCCAGAAAGTGCCAGTACGTTGTGCACATTTCGATCTGGGTCAAATTACCCGAGTGGATCCGTCCGACAGCTGCCGATCGCATCACCACCAGCAGAAAAATCAACGCACTGATGATGTGCAACCCGTGGAAACCAGTGATCAGGTACACAAATGATCCTGAGGGATTTCCAACGAAGTACACACTTTGTGATACCAGCTTTGTCCAACCAAGCGTCTGCATGACAAGGAACAAAACACCCAGCGCTGCAGTCGCGTACAACATTCGTCGCATGCGGCCGGCCTGATTGCCCCGTGCAGCAAAGTATGCCCACTGCACGGTAAGGCTGCTGATTGCAATGATCGCCGTTGACCATGTAAAGATCGAAGGCAGTTGAAAGAACAGCCAGTTGCCATCTGCTTGCTTCACGATGTAAGCCGAAGTCCATGATGCAAACAGCATTAACACACTGGCCATGAATAGCCACAGTGCAAATTTTTTCGGATGCATGGAGCTTACCTTCCGGGGTTCCTCCACAATCCGCATTTCGCCAAACTCCTTACTCATATTCCAGCTCCTCACACTTTATCCATCAGGTATGCAATTTGCACCACAGGCAGGTAAATAAATGATCCGAACATGATCCTTAGCGCTGACTGACGGCTTCCCGTTTTCATCAACGAAAAAGTCTGACCAAAAAAAGCGACTCCGCAAACAGTCGCCACGATGGCCGAATCCAACCCGGTCATACCAAACTTGGCAGGCAACAACCCGAGCGGTATCAGGAACATTGTGTAGATCATGATTTGGATGGCGGTATTCAAATCGCGTCCGCCGCCGGACGGCAGCAGCCGGAATCCGGCCCGCTTGTAGTCATCATCAGCCACCCAGGCGATCGCCCAAAAGTGCGGGAACTGCCAGACAAACTGAATTCCAAAAATAATCAGCGCTTCATGTGAAATACCGCCTGTAGCAGCAATCCAGCCCAATAGTGGCGGCAGCGCACCTGGAAATGCACCAACGAAAACAGCTACGGGCCCAACACGCTTTAACGGCGTATACACGAATGCGTACAGCAACAGCGAAACCAGAGAAAGAACAGTCGTTAATGGATTAGTATATATCCATAGCAACGTCAGGCTGAAAAGGCTGCAAAGAACTGCAAACGTGATGGCCTCATGGACGCTCACCCTTCCGGTTGGCAGTGGTCTCCCCTTCGTGCGATCCATCAGGGCATCCAGGTTGCGCTCGATTACCTGGTTAAGGGTAACTGAGGCACCGGAAAGCACAAATCCTGCAATCGTCAGAATGGTAAGGATAAACCAATCCACCTGCCCCCGTGTTGCCAATCCATAGCCGAAAGCGCACGAAAATGCCACGAGCAGCGACAACCTCGGCTTGAGCAGCTCTGCAAAAGCTCCGGCACGGGCCGCCAGGGGTATTGGTTGAAGGTTTGACATCATGCGGTTAATACGGCTCGCTGCCCCGTCTGCAGATACAACTGGTACATCCAACCCACCGTAACGATGGCTGCCAACAAATGTACCGGCTGCATTACGGCCGGCACGCTAAAAAATGCCATGGCCGATCCGGTGAGCAACGAGCACAAAAGTAAGAGTATTGACACCAGGTAAGAAGACCGTTCGGATCCGGCTTTGCGAAGTTTATAACAAATAACTGCCTGTACAGACACAAGGGCCCATGAGAACGAACGGTGAATCAAGAAATCAGCGCCAGCCTGCTCTATCCACTGCGCGCGTGATACCGCGGCAGCTGAAAGTCGGTCTAACTCCGCCCTTACGCTCGCTCCAAGGAAAATCTGCACCAGGAAGGCTGCCAACCCAACTGTCAGCCAGGGGCGCACCCCCGCAGGCAGAGTCGCTGTTGACAGGCCTGACCTTACATACATCCACACGAGCAAGGCAACCATGATCACAGCCAGGAACATGTGAATAGTCACCGTCCACGGCGTCAGGTTTGTAGAAACCACGATCGATCCAAACCACCCTTGAACCAGAACAAGAATAAGGAGAAAAAAAGAGCTGGTAAAAAGAATGCCATAACTGCTACGCAGCGGTACCGCTGTTGCAAACAGCGCTATGATGAGAAGCCCTATCGCTACGCCAACGAGCCGGTTCAGGTACTCCACCCATGTCTTCGCAGCATTAAAGTCCTCCTCCACCAATATGGATTTGTCGTTTAGCAATTGTCGGGCCGTATCGTCCATGCCAATCGTAGCAAGAAATGCGGTAAATTTCCGGTTCTTTTTATCCCGGTGAGCGGCATATTGTGCCTTGTAGTCAGCCGGCAGCTGGCTCACATCAGTTGGGGGCATCCAGGAACCGAAGCATGTGGGCCAATCCGGGCAACCCATTCCGGACCCGGTGGCGCGTACAGTTGCTCCTACCAGGATCAAGAAGTACACAGCGACCAGGGTAGCCAGGCAAAGCCTGTGGAACCGTCTGGTCGCTGTGGAGATCAAGTTCTTTTTTTCGGAAGTGTCAGTGTTTGGCAGGCGTGATAGCGCCAGAGTTGCCCATCTCAAGCCTGACCAATTCGTTTTCGTGCGGCAGGTTCGATTCGGGCGTCTCCGAGTAAGGAATCGTCTGAGGAATGTAGTCTTCCTTTGCGCCGGGCTTGCTGTAGTCATAAGGCCAACGGTACACGTGTGGGATCTCGCCAGGCCAGTTGCCATGCCTGGGATGGCGCGGCGTTGTCCACTCAATGGTAGTCGAACCCCAGGGGTTAGCCGGGGCAAGTCTTCCGCGGAAAATGCTGTAAAAGAAATTGAAGAGGAAGATGAATTGTGCCCCCAGTGTCACAATAGCCGCAGAGCTTACCAACATGTTGAGGTCGTGGAATGAGTTCCAGGTCTCGAAGTTGGTCCACACATAGTATCGACGAGGGAAACCGGCAATACCGATGTAGTGCATAGGGAAGAACACCAGATAAACGCCTACAAAGGTGATCCAGAAGTGAATGGCACCGAGCCGCTCGTCCATCATCCGGCCGAACATCTTGGGGAACCAGTGGTATATCCCCGCGATCATTCCGAAAAATGAGGCGCTGCCCATAACAAGGTGGAAGTGTGCGACAACGAAGTAAGTGTCGTGCAACTGGATGTCGACCGCAGAGTTACCAAGGAAGAGACCTGTGATACCGCCGGTAAGGAAGAACGAAACAAGTCCAATCGAGAACAACATCCCGGAAGTAAACCTGATCTGGCCTTTCCAGAGCGTTGTCACATAGTTGAAGATCTTAACTGCTGACGGAACGGCAATGATCAGTGTAAGGATGGTGAAAATCGATCCCAGGAACGGGTTCATACCCGTCACGAACATGTGGTGCGCCCACACGACAAATGAGAGGATGGTAATGAAGAGCATGGAGCCCACCATTGCTTTGTACCCGAAAATAGGTTTGCGTGAATTGGTTGCGATGATCTCTGATGTTATTCCCAACGCCGGCAGGAGCACGATGTACACCTCAGGGTGGCCGAGGAACCAGAACAGATGCTGGAAAAGTATAGGGCTTCCACCCACGTGGGCAAGAGCTTCACCTCCGATGTAGATGTCAGACAGGAAGAAGCTTGTCCCAAAGCTTCGGTCGAAGATCAGGAGCAGTGCTGCGCCAAAAAGTACCGGGAACGAGAGCAGCCCGATTATGGCTGTGAAGAAGAATGCCCAGATCGTAAGTGGCATGCGGGTGAACGACATGCCCTGGGTCCGCAAGTTGATGATCGTGGTGATGTAGTTGATGCCCCCCAACAGCGTACTTACAATAAAGAGCGCCATTGAGACCAGCCATAACGTCATGCCCAGACCGGAACCCTGGATAGCCTGTGGAAGGGCGCTGAGTGGCGGGTAAATCGTCCATCCTCCTCCGGCAGGTCCGGTCGAGATGAAGAACGAACTAAACATGAAACAGCTGGACAAGAAGAAGAACCAGTAAGAGAGCATGTTCATGAATCCCGAGGCCATATCGCGTGCACCGACCTGCAACGGGATAAGGAAGTTTGAGAATGTGCCGCTCAGTCCCGCAGTTAGCACGAAGAACACCATGATCGTTCCGTGCATGGTAACCAGGGCGAGGTAGAATTCAGGGTCCAATTTTCCCTCGGCTGTGATCCAGCCGCCCAGGATGGGGCGCATCCACTCAACGCTCGCTTCGGGGAAGCCTAGCTGAATGCGGAAAATCACCGACAAAATGCCACCGAGGAGGGCCCAAGCCATCCCTGTTATCAGAAACTGCTTGGCGATTACTTTGTGGTCCTGGCAGAAAACGTAG
>Ga0187893_10002052_pt1 | contig 45646 bp, 31 predicted proteins | sample MA1701074metaG_FD_139574 | JGI IMG/M metagenome (GOLD analysis project Ga0187893, IMG submission 139574) | White microbial mat communities from a basaltic lava cave in the Kipuka Kanohina Cave System on the Island of Hawaii, USA - MA170107-4 metaG ... | reverse complement strand
GAGGGTCGTTGCGGTCGATGATGGAGGTAACGTTTCCAGTGGGGTCGTATGAATATTCCAGGTCTATGAATGTTGTAGGAGGAGCTACCTGTGCATACGCGCTTGTGGCGATGAGAAGGGAAAAGACAGTTAGTCTTAGTTGATTAAAATACGCTGAGATTCGGGACCGCTCATAACTATTCATGAGATACTGATAAGGATTAACTTTCTTGAATATCTTTTTAACACTAGCGGTTGTCTCCACAGCTTCATTCGAGAGATCTTTGGCTTGAGCTTTTATTATGTTTTTAGAATTAGTTAAACTTGCAGAAGATGTATTAAAAGCAGCGGTGCAAGTTTTGTCGACATTCATACTAACAGTTCCATCCGTGCAATCTGAATTTCCGCTCCATCCAGCAAAGATTGACCCTGTCCCAGGGGTAGCAGTTAACGTCACCTGAGTGTTCAAATTATAATTCTGGTTGCAGTCACTGCCACAGTTTATTCCAGTTGGACTGCTGGTTACAGTACCGGTTCCGGTGCCTGTCTTAGTCACAGTGAGTTTAGGTTTACTGAAAGTGGCTGTACAGGTTTTATCAACATCCATAGTAACTATCCCATCGGAGCAGTCAGTATTTCCAGTCCATCCTGAAAACGTAGAACCTGCAGCCGGCGCTGCAGTAAGTGTTACTTGCGTATTCTTGTTGTAATTTTCATTGCAATCGCTTCCGCAGTTTAATCCCGCTGGGCTGCTGGTTATCGTTCCGGTTCCAGTGCCTGTTCTTGTCACAGTGAGTTTAGGTCTATTAAAAGTGGCAGTGCATGTCCTGTGTGCGCTCATTGTGACTACTCCGGTCGTACAACCTGTCCCGGTCCATCCCGTAAAGACTGAGTCTGCACTTGGGCTTGCAGTAAGAGTAACCTGTGTATTAGTGTTGTAGTTCTCGTTGCAATCACCGCCGCAGTTTATTCCTGCAGGACTGCTTGTTACTGTTCCTGTTCCCGTACCGGCTTTTTTTAATGTTAACGTAAACTGCCCTGAGGATGTTGAGAAAGCAGCTGTGCAGGTCTTAGCTCCATTCATTATAACAACGCCGTCTGAACAATCAGTATCTCCGCTCCATCCTCCGAATACAGAACCCGTAGCAGGTGTAGAAGTGAGCGTTACGTTAGTGTTCAAAGCGTAGTTTTGAGTGCAATCAGTGCCGCAGTTTATTCCTGCAGGACTGCTTGTTACTGTGCCCGTTCCGGTACCGGTCTTGGTTAGCGTGAGCGTGTTTGCATTAAAGGTAGCGGCGCAGGTTTTGCTTACATCCATGGTAACAACCCCGTCTGAGCAGTCTGGGTCTCCGCTCCAACCTGTAAAGGTATTACTGCTGCTCGGCGTGGCGGTCAGCGTTACCTGAGTATTGAAATTGTAATTTTGCTTACAATCGGTTCCACAGCTTATTCCCGTAGGGCTGCTGGTTATCGTTCCAGTTCCCGTGCCTGTCTTGGTGACCGTAAGCGTGATCGTATTGAAAGTAGCGGTGCAGGTCTTATCTGTATCCATGATAACTATGCCGTCTGAACAATCAGCGTCTCCGCTCCAGCCGTTAAACCCTGAATTAGTGCCCGGCGTCGCAGTTAACGTGACCTGAGTATTCAAAGTGTAGTTTTCAGTACAGTCGCTTCCACAGCTTATTCCTGCAGGGCTGCTGGTTACTGTGCCGGTACCAGTACCTGCTTTAGTCACCGTGAGAGTAGTTACGCTAAAAGTAGCAGTACATGTTTTGTCTGCATCCATAATGACTTCTCCATCAGAGCAGTCCGAGTCCCCGCTCCAGCCTGTAAAGATCGAACCCGCACTTGGGGTTGCAGTAAGCGTAACTTGAGTGTTCAGATTATAATTCTGGTTGCAGTCACTACCACAGCTTATTCCGGTAGGGCTGCTGGTTACCGTTCCCGTTCCTGTACCGTTTTTATTAACTGTGAGTCTGGGTTTGCTGAAATTGGCGGTACAAGTCTTATCAACATCCATAGTAATTATGCCGTCCGAGCAATCCGCATTTCCACTCCAGCCAATAAAGATCGAGCTGGCATCAGGAGCAGCAGTCAACGTCACCTGTGTGCCGGGGACGTAATCTCCCGTACAATCGGCGCCGCAATCTATTCCGGCGGGATTGCTTGTAACAGTGCCCGTTCCTGTGCCGATCTTAGTCACAGTGAGCTTAGATGTGTTGAAGGCGGCAGTACAGGTCTTAGTTGCATCCAGTGTAACTACACCGTCTGAGCAATCTGGGTCTCCTCCCCAGCCGGTAAAGTTTGAACCGGTATCCGGAGTTGCAGTTAATGTTACCGTTGTATTCGAAGCGTAATTTTGCTTACAGTCACTCCCGCAATCTATCCCAGTTGGGTCGCTGGTTAGAGTTCCTGCCCCGGATTTGCTGACGGTGAGTATAAATTGAGGCACATTGACAGGGTCTGCTATTACTATTGCCTTGGGTTCATATCCGATACTCACTGTGTCCACAACGGTGTCTGTAGATATATCCAGCACTGATACAATACCGTCGTAGATCTCCACTGCGTAAATTAGGTCCCCATCAGGGCTAATTTCTATATCTGATACGGAAGATGATGCGCCCATCAATGTATCTATTACATTGTTTGTCAATGTATCTATCACTGCTATACCATCAATATAGTTTGTAACATAAACGCGTGTTCCATCGGCATTAACGTCCACACCCGAAGGCGCTCCTCCCATATTTACTGTATCTATAACTCTGTTTGTTGATGTATCTATCACCGATACGCTATTACAGCCAGGACAATTGTCATCAAAAGAGTTAGCCACATAGATACTCGCCCCATCGGGGTTTACTGCTATACCTACAGGTCTAATCCCCACTGTGACTGTATCAATTACAGAGTTTGTTGATGTATCTATAACCGATACACTTCCTTCATTACGGTTTGTTACATACGCACGCGTTCCATCGGGGCTAATTGCTACCTCCATGGGTGTGTCACCTACAGTTATTGTACTTACGACCGTATTAATCGCCGTATCAATCACCGATACACTGTTATCAGACTCATTCACTACATAGACCCAGGCCCCATCTGGACTGACAGCCAAATGCCTCGGCCCAAGTCCTACGCTAATCGTAGATATTAGACTGTTTGTCGATGTGTCAATCACTGACACGCTGTCTTCATATGGAATGGCTACATATATAAACGCATCGTCTGGGCTGATTGCGATGCCTGTCGGCCCGCTGTCTACATTGATCGTTCCTATCGCTATGTTTGCTGATGTATCTATTACTGACACACTGCCTTCCGCATTTCCATAAGTAACGTAGGCTAACGGTGCAGATGACAGTCCGAATCTGGCAGTACAAATCTTGGCTGAATCTATAGTTACAACTCCATCCGCGCAGTCCGCATCGCCACTCCATCCTGAAAACACAAAACCCTCATCAGGTGTTGCAGTTAATGTCACTTGAGTATCAGGGCTATATGACTCTGCACAATCACCTCCACAGTTTATCCCCGGAGGATTGCTTGTTACCGTTCCGGTGCCAATTCCGCCCTTTGTTATAGTCAGGCTAAATACATCTAGTTCAAAAGTGCCTGTGCAAGTCTTAGCTGAAGTAAGTGTTACCTTGTTTCCACAGCCTGTATCTCCGCTCCATCCCGTGAAGATTGACCCTGCAGCAGGTGTGGGTATTAATGTTATTTGTGTGTTGACGGCGTAATCTTGTGTGCAATCACTACCGCAATTTATTCCGGCAGGACTGCTGGTTACCGCACCGTTTCCCGAACCAGATTTAGCAACCGATAGGGTAAATTGTTCCGAGGATGCCGTGAAAGCGGCAGTACAAGTCTTGCCAGCATCCATAATAACTCGGCTATCTGAGCAATCTGCATTTCCGCTCCAGCCTTCAAAGATTGAGCCAGGATCGGGTGTTGCTGTTAACCTTACCTGTGTGTTGACTGTTTAATTCCGTGTACAGTCAGTACCGCAGTTGATTCCGGCGGGACTACTTGTTACCGTACCTGCTCCAGTACCTGTCTTATTAACATTCAGTGTGAATTGTTGTGAGGATGTTGTGAAAGTAGCCCTACATTTTTTGTCTCCATCCATAGTGACCACACCATCTGAACAATCCGGGTCCTCGCTCCAACCAGTAAAACTTGATCCTGAGTTTGGCATAGGCGTTAAAGTTACTTGAGTATTAGGTTCATAATACTTGGAACAATTAGATAAGGTGGTACAAGTATTCCCTTGAGGACTTCTAGTTACCGTTCCTTTTCCGGTTATGAATACATCCAGTTTAAAAGGCGTGAAAACGGCGGTGCAGCTCTTATCTGCATCCATTGTGACTTCGCCATCTAAACAGTCCGGGTCACCATCCCAGCCGATGAAGGTCGAATTATAGTCAACCTCCGGGTCGGTGCAAAACTCACCTGGACCTGGAGGGCATTCTGACAGGGTAAGAGTTTTAAGTCGAACCGCAGTATTAATAACGTAATCTTCTTCACAGTCATTAAACCGAAAAGGACCAAGATCACCTACGTCTTTACAGTCAATCCTAACATCTGGTACGGAGGGGTTACCGGATAACCCAAGCACTTTTCCAAAACCGGATATATCAATCGACAGATGAAACTGCCCAGTGGATTGAGTAAAGCTAGCAGTACACGTTTTACTTACATCCAGTGTAACTACACCGTCGGAACAATCTGCGTCCCCGCTCCATCCTGAGAAGACTGAACCTCCATCAGGAATGGCATTTAGTCTTACCTGTGTATTATCGTCATAATTTTGGGAACAATCGGTACCGCAATTGATTCCAGCAGGATCGCTCACGACTCTTCCAGACCCATTACCCTCTTTATTCACAACTAATGTCTTTCCAGGTAATAGGTCAAACTGTGCTCTACAATTGAGATGGCCCTCCATTTTCACTCCGCCATTTACTGAAGCCGGACAACCTGGAGTTCCGCTCCATGAGGTGAACCTGGAACCGGGATCTGGAATAATTTGAAAAAAGACAAGCGTGTCTCTAGGATACACTTCGGTACAATCGTCTCCACAGTCTATGGTAGGCGGCCCAGTTTCTAGGGTGCTTCTTATTCTTCCACCACCGGTTCCATTTTTTTGTATTGTAAGGGTAAAAGCTATCTCGAAAACAGCGTTGCAAGTCTTATTTGCATCCATCGTTACCATACCGTCTGAACAGTCTGCATCGCCACCCCAGACTACAAATGTGTATCCACCAAAAGGGGTTGCAGTTAACGACACAGAAGTGTTGGCATCATAATTTTCTGTGCAATCACTTCCACAGTTTATTCCGGGAGGGCTGCTGGAAACAGTACCGGATCCAGAGCCGATTTTGTTCACTGTGAGCGTAAACTGTTGAGTATTGGGCTCAAATGTTGCGGTGCAACTCTTGTTAGAGTCCAAGGTTACTGAGGCGTCTCCGCAGTCCTCATCTCCACTCCAGCCAGTAAAGATAGAGCCGGCTTCAGGGGATGGAGTTAATGTCACCACAGTATTCGCATCGTAATTCTCAGAGCAATCTGTCCCGCAGTCTATCCCCGGAGGACTGCTCGTAACTGTTCCTGTTCCACCACCGGATTTACTCACGGTGAGAGTGAACTGCTGGGCTTTCAGAGCGAACGTAGCGATACAGGTCTTGTTCGCATTCATGAATACTTGACCATCCGAGCAATCGGCATTTCCGCCCCATTCAACGAAGTTTGAATCCTGGTCAGCCGCGGCGGTTAAGGTTACAGTTATGCCGTCTGCGGGGTAAATCTGCGAACAATCACTGCCGCAATCTATTCCTAGAGGGTTGCTATTAACGGTGCCCTTACCCAAGCCTTCTTTGATTATTTTCAGCTCAGGAAACGGTCTTGAAATTTTAGCAGTCTTCAGACGATGGCGATTATCAAAGGTAAAATCCGAGCTGACGCTATTGGCGTTTATATAATGAGTGGGTGCTCCAGAAGGGTGGTAAGTGATGTTACCCACAAACAAGTTGTTTGATGCATCAAATACGTCAAACAGCCTGTTTCCGGCATCATAAAATTGATTAGCCACTTCACCAGAAGGGTATATAGTCCTAATGAGGTTATTTCTTTCATCATAAACGAAATCAACTATATAACTTCCATTTCCTGAAATTACGTTTTGTCTTGTCAGTCTGTTTGATTCGTCATATTGATATGAGTATGAGTAGCTCCCAGAGCTACTTTGCATCGAGGTTCTGTTGTTCGCTCCATCGTAAGTGTAGGAGACATCGTCTTCACCTGAAGGGTGATCGACCAATATTAAACGGTTTAAACCATCATACTGATACTGGGTTACTTGACCTTGGGAGTCTGTTTGTGAGATCAGATTTCCCAGTTCGTCGCGGCTAAACGTAGTTGTACCATTCTCAGGATTGGTCTCAGAGACCAGGAAATTTTTTGAATTATAGTTGAAAACTCGGTCCCTGCCAGAAGGGGATTTTACACGAATGATGTTGCCCAGAAGGTCATGTTCATAGAGAGTAACGCTATTTTGAGAATCTGCGATGCTAATAAGTCTTTTATCATCCGGCTCGCCGAATGACTTGAAATTAAAGGTTGAGTTATTTCTTCTCTCATCAGTGATTGTCACATTATTTGCTGAGTGCAAATAGTTTATTAAGGAGCTATCCGGCCGAGTAATCTGCGTTATTCTTCCCAGAGAATCATAAGTGTAGCCATTTCCCGTGTTAGGTGTCGAACCATCAAAAGAGAACGGGAGCGATTCATATACCTGACGGCCGCATTGGTCATATCTTTTCTCGGTGAACACTCCGACATTTGATTGAGTGCCAATCGGTCTTCCAAAACCGTCAAGGTTGTATCGCAGCTCAGAAATCCCTTTTTTTACTGTATATCCTCGCCCGCCGGTATTATCGTAGGTGATCACGGTTGACGCTTCACCGCTTAGTGGGGGATTAACTTCTATCAATCTGTTGATCTTGTCGTAATTGAAAGAGCTTTGGTGTCCTCTTCCGTTTGCCAGGCTTGCAATCGTTCCCTCCCAGTTAATCGTCCTTGTCTCTGAGTAAATCGGGTCTGATCCGGAATCATTTGATGAGCCGTATTTAATTCGACCGGCTACTCCAAAGTTATATTGATCGTAGTGAGTGTAGAACCCCCTTGCATTCTTCTCCCAGGCTAAGTTCCCGTTAGGATGATAAAAAAAGTCGGTAACAACTCCGTACTTATCCTCTGAGTCAATGTTTCCATTTTCATCATATGAGCTTGCGATTGATTTTGACTCGATACCATTTGATATGGTTCTAACTGCAGGTTTCCCAACTATATATTTTCCGCCGGATATGTTTTCAAAGTATAGGATATCGGTAGTTCTAGTTAGCTCACCCTGTTCTTCAATTCTTGTTGGAGCAGCGTAAAAGGTATTGTAGGAATAATTTGTAATATAGTTATTTCCTTCTCTGGTCATAGCCCTCGAACTTAAGAGAGGAAAAAAGAATCCTCCCTCCGGTACGTTGGCATTCGTGGTTATCTGATATGGATTCCAACTGTTTTTTTCGGATTCAATCTGATTATCAGCGTCATCGAAAACCTTCTCTTCATCCAGCAGCCCTACTGCCCAGTCGCCGATGTAAGAGCTCTCAAGCGCTCCATGAAACTTGTATACAACTTTATCTCCGCATGGGTCGTTAACGGTGGTGCTGTTTTTGTTCTCGGTAACCCCGTAAGAATATGTCCAAGCGCCCGGAGTTATATTCGGACCGGAAACCCTGCGCGTAGTTAGCGCCCTAGTTTTTAGCGGTATTGTGTTCTCAAACCGATCAGCGTGGTTTTGAGGGTTTGGCGTTAAAGTATCAAAGCCGTAATCTACAACCCCTCCAGAAGGGTATCTGACCGACTTAATTTCTCCGTTTGGCTGAACATCATCGGACTCGTAATTGTATATCCAGCTTGGACCATCAGGAGGTTTTGCCTCGACTAAAGCATAAACTGTGTCTTCCCCTTGACCATCGCTTGAGCTTCGGACGACAGGAATATAGGTATATTCATAAACTTTCCCGTTGACATCTATAGAACTTATAACATTGGATTGTGTATTCGACCTGCATGAATTATTAAGCCAATTGAATTTGATGACCCTGCCAACACTATCGGTTATTTGTCTGATATGCGGCGCTTCACTTGCAAACGAGCCGTCCCCCGGGCATGTGCCTAAAGTGCCCCCAAAGCCGCTGACATCCACCTGAAAATTACAGCAATCGAAGTAATCGATTTTTATTTCATTTCCATTTGTGTCTTTTATCGAGCTCACGAAATATTGCTCGACGTATCCTGTGGAATTTCTAATTCGTCTGTCAAATTTATAGATCGTCCCGTCCGTAAGAGTCATAGTCCATACTTCATTTTGCTGGTCGAAATTTAGGGCTGCGAAATTGTCGGCCAAGTATGGGGAGTTCATACGTGAATTTACGTTTTGGTGATTGTTGTTGTAAACGTTGTAAACAGAGCCGTCACTCATCGTTAATGCTGCAACAGGAAGAAAAGGCTCGGCATATGGGATGATTCTTCCGAAGTGTAAATCCCAGCCAATACCCATAGACCCTTCGTCGGGGACCCACACGTTAAAAGGGGGAGGAAGATAAATGATTTTGCTGTTGTAAATTCTATTTATTGCCAAATCCAGGCTGCCGTTGCCGGGTAAAGTTATGTCAGAATGAGAAAGGATCAGATTTCCTGAATATGCATTTACAAACTCATGTGGAGAGTAATTTAAATAAACGGTGTTTGATAAAAATCCTTTGTCGTCGTATCCCCCATCGTAAAAACTCAGACCAAGTAATTTACTAGGTAACAAAATACATAAGGCGCATAACAAAGTTGTAAATTCGGTTTTGCTTAAAATTTTTCCAAGCATTGCGTAATTTTTTTGCTCCTCAACAGTGGAATCTATAGCACTTTAGTTGTATTAGAGTATTAGGAACTTTCGACTTATCCGATTTTAGTGGTGAGGTTTTATTGATTGGCATCGCAAAAACGTGTATGTAGTGGCTCAAACTGAAGGGAAAAGGTCACAAGGAGGGATGTACTAAATTGTAATGATCGAGATTTGATTTGTCAGATAGTGTCAGGAAAAGTTTCTTTCCTTGATAAGATTCCTAGCACTGTCATTCCGAATGAACGTGAGGAATCTTGTTATTTTTAAGGATTGCTCCAGCAGGAAGATTTCTCGCAAGCTCGAAATGGGCATAATGTTCAAAAGGAATTGCTTTTATGATGAGCAGAAATGCAAACATCACATGAAATTGGCAGTAGAAACAATGGCTTTGTGTGATGATGATATTCCATAGTGCTATGATTGTTAAGCCAGTTCAACTATTATTCCCATTTACATATCTAACTCATCTTCAACAAGTAACTTTTCTTATAAACCATCAATACCTTTTGAACATTATGCCCGAAATGACAATCTCTTCCGTATCGTTCCGAAGAAGCCTTGCGAGTGAGAATCTCAAAAGAATACAAGACCCTTCGATTCTCAGGGTGACAGTAGGGAGGTACAAACTTGCTTACTTAGCACAACCTAAAACGAAATTGTCCTTCTATTTGAATATTGATTTGTACACCTGAATATACTGTGGGAGGAAATCTATATATTCAAAGAGAAAATAGGGAGCGATTTATTCAAAGACTGACTTTCTCCCTCGCCTCTAGAACCATCTCTACTATTGCTTCAACGTTTTCCTCATCTACGAAAGGCGAAAGTATGTAGGATTTGAGCCCTACGACCGGCTCACCGTAAGCGGTGTACCTGTAGCAGTCAGTGAGAGAAATCACGACTCCTCTGCCCCGCATCGCTTCGCTGTGTACGTATTCCGCGATGCGCCGGTTGTAGTCGTTGTGGCGGATAAGTGTATCCCGAAACGCTGGGTCGTTCAGCTCTTGCTCCTTGATCTCGAAAGTGTCTACTCCGTCTGGATAAGCACGAAAAATCGTTACCGTGCCCACATTGTCCCTATTTAACACTGTTGTATATGCGCGCCCCTCCAAATGCTCGCGGAGGAGTTGTGCCATCTCGACTATATGCCCCAGTATTGCCTGTAATCCCTTTTTGCCGAATAATTTGATGTTTGCCAGGGCGGCAAGCACTCCGGCTCCGCTCCGCGACGTCTCCATCGTATACATTCCAGGGCGGTGTTCGCCGAACTGGTAGAGATAAGGCATTCGTTCCTGGCTTCGCATCAGGAGTTTCGTGTCTTCCCTGTCTTTAAACAGCACAAGGCTCGAGATGTAGGGGGTAAAACCCGTTTTGTGAAAATCGAGTCCGATCGAATCGGCAAGGTTGAGGTGACGAATTCTGTGGCAAGCACCCGCAAGAGCACGGACTGTGCGGGGGCGGAAACCCAAAGGATTGTCCTCGAAAGGATAATCGCTGAAAGCAGACCAAGCCCAACCGATTACTGCATCAGCGTGGATGTGCGGAATGTAGGGCAGCTTAAACTCAGAAACCAGCTCATCCCGCAGTTTTACGACCTCTTCCAAATCATCCAAACCGAACGCATCAGTTGTGCCCATAGTGCATATGAATCCTGCTATTTTTCTGCCCTCTGCCAAAACTTTTCTCGCAGCAGTCATTAATGACTTGATGTCGATTTCGTTTCGTGAGTTTGTAGGAATCGTGATGAGGTTTTTCCCCCCAAGTCCGAGCCACCCTGCGACGTTGAAACGGCAATAGTGGCTGCAGTCGCTAGCGAAAATTACAGCGTCCTCTCTCACTCCCTCTTCCATTGCATCCGGAAGCGCCTTCTCGATTCCGACTTTCATGCCGTAAAACGTGGTCCCCGTGCCGCCGAATGTGAACACGCCTGTGGACTTTGTCGGGTCGTATCCAATTAGTCCCGAAGCCATTGCTACAACCTCCACTTCAGCCACTGCTACTTTATGGCTGTACTCATCCCATGCGATATTGGGGTTATAGAGCTCTGAAAGCATCATGCCGACCAGGGAAGCAATTGAAGGAGGGGGTACGACGTTTTGCTGCGTCCTTGGATGTCCCCAGATCGTCATACCTTCCAAATACTTGACGAGCCCAGGAATTACTTCTTCCAGCGAAGAACCCTCTTCAGGCAGTTGCGACATTTGCGCCGCTGCATAGTCTAAAGGCTGGCGTTTTCCCAGTATCGGCAGTTCACTCTTCAAGTCATCTACTCCGTCAAGGGCCCGCATGACTGTGTGGATAAAGTATGAATCGTGAACGCGGTCGCTTACGGGTTGAGGAAAAGCGAGCCGGATTTTGTTGAGGATATCCCGGTAGGGTATGGGCATGAAATTTTCCTTTGTTGTAGTTTGTGGAAATTATAGCCCAAATCGGGTGAGTGACAAAGTGTAGCAGCCTATGATATTTGCCCTATGTTTGGCTTGTGTCATTATTAAACTGTACTTTACTTGCAACAGATACTAGTCCAAAAGTAGTAATTTTTTAATAAATAAAAATAAGTCTAGTCAGGTAGGAATCTTTTGTGCTATTGATCAATTAATTTGGATTAAACTATAAGTCCTATATCGTTTGAATGGAGAGCTGATGAATAATGTAACCCCCCCAGTAATTACGCGCTCGGAGAGTTTCTAGAGCACGCTGCTCAGGAGTTTTCCGTCTTTACTTTTGGGAAGAAAAACATTTTTAGCTCGTTAAAAAATGAAAAAGATTTCTTTTCATCAGAAATGGTTTTCACTTTACCATTTCTCAGAACAGTTGCCCTGTGGTGTTCTTGACTGTCCTGGGTCTTCAGCGAAACCAGATATATCCCCATCTGTTGTATCTTCTTTTTAGCTTCAGCCAAACTCCATGCATTGACTTTGCCCAGTTTCTTTTTACCGGAAGAATCAAGTGCTTTAAACTCAAATGTCTTCATCTATGTCTTTAACCTCCGATTGATTTTTTGCCTGATACTAAATTCATGTATAGTCAGCAGCAGTTAATCAAGCAGATTTCAAGATTTCTCCCTACGGTCGAAATGACCAGTCTTTTCCGTGTCATTCCGAAGAAGCCTTGCGACTGAGGAATCTTCTGTAGTCTTTGATTCTGGTCTTTTATTTATAACAGTGTGCCCCCAGAGGACTTCTGCCAACATTATCTGAAACCTCAAATTCAAAATATTAAACTTCATGTCTAAGAGAAGGATTCAATCGATTTTATGAGCTTCAGTTGAATTCTTCCTCGGATAGTGCAACATCTATGCCAAGAACTGCTTTCATGTAACCTATTAATATCTTTCATAAAACTATATGAACGAAGACCGTTCGTTCTGCTTCGTAAACGTTTTTGGGGCAAGCGACAACAACGAGTAACAAAATTTGCCGAAATTTGTCTACTCCTAAGAATTTGACAATTGGGGTGAGCGAGACTATTTCCTTTGATATATGTCCGAGGCTATAACCTATGGATACGATTACTAATGTATGCGGCCGTCAGTTCTTCATACATAGCCTAATAAATAAGCGACCCCGTAACCGCCGGCTGCGCAAAGAACCACCTGAACGATTCCAACCGTGGTTGCTATTTTGCTGGCCGCTATCAGTTTCTTCAGGTCAATTTCAAATCCTATTATGAACATCATCGTGCCATTAGTGTGTACAGTGAGAAGCAAATCTGCAATTCGACCAGTCTAGGCGTTCGGATTCTACATGTTGATCGTTATCACTTTCTATCGCAGGTTGCAAACTGGGTCATCGAAGCAGTTCGAGTCCTCGCAGTCGGTTGTCCCATCCCCGTCGTTGTCGAATCCATCACTGCAGCTTACCTCAGGCAATTCACAAAACCTTAGATCTCCGATATCCACACCCTCACAGTCTGGGTCCTGGCAGTCAAACAGTCCATCGCCGTCGTTGTCCGAGCCGTCGTCGCACGAAACCTCAGGGGTCTCGCAGATCTGCTCCTGGGGGCCTCGCTGACCCTCGCAATCAGAGTCGGCGCAGTCTGCTCTTCCGTCTCCATCGTTATCGAATCCATCACTACAGGTGTCTTCCGGCTGTTCACACGTTTCTCCACAAGGCCCTGTCTGTCCCACACAGTCAAAATCTGCGCAATCCGTGAAGAAGTCTCCGTCGTTGTCAATTCCGTCGTTGCAGACTTCAACAGGTGGCGGCGGAGTTATGGTTGGTGTTGGCGAGGGAGTCACTGTTGGGGTCGGCGTTGGGGTAACTGTAGGCGTTGGAGTTGGAGTAGGGGTCGGCTCGACTAATATGCATATGATGTTGATAACGTTCAGTCCGGGCATTACTGCGGCTGATACGCCCCCGCTGCAAACCAGTTGACCGAACTCATCGAAGCCCTCTATCATGAAGTTTCTAGGGTCTCCAACCAATACCGAGATTCTGATTTCATCCCCAATATTGAAGCTCCTCACTATAGTCGAGAAATCATCTCCCGTCACAGTTAGTGTAAAACTCACTATTTCATCAAAGCTCTGTCGGGTTGCTTCCCTCTCTATTGCCGCAATATCCACACATTGTTGATCTTGGAAACTTACGACAACCCTGGTGGATGTGCCCTCGCTCCCGCCATTGTTGTCTCCGGCTCCTCCGCAGTAGATTATGGCAAAAGCAAGTACAAGGAAGAAGATTGATAGCTTTAATCTATGGTTGTTCATTCTCGACCTCACTCAGTTTCTATTGAGGATTAACAATTATTACAACTGGAGCTTCATTCTCTGGGTTGACTCCCGGAAGCAGGTCTATCGGCTGTTCGATCGGCACATCTCCAATTGCAGGTACCTCTGCCGTCGTGTAGTCGGGTATAGCCGGTGAAGGCTGTTTCCCGGGATATTCTTCTTTATAGAGAGAATCTCTTAGAGGCACATCCTCTTTAATCTCGGTTGCCAGAATAAATTCCTCTTTAAGCTCATCCGTGAATGGAACGGGAATTGAAGGATTGCCGTTTACAATCCTTGTGCACTGTCCAGTTTCTATTATTACCTCTTTAGCCCTGGCTACAACCCCTCTCACTGAAACCTTTCCTTCTTGCACGCAAAACAGTTTTTTATCGGAATCAATAAAAAGGATTGTCCCCTTTATTCCGGCGACGGCGTTTGGAGTGGCATACTCAACCTCTGACTCACCGCCCTCAAATTTTTGAATAATTGATTTTAGCTTGCCCTTTGTCAGGTTGGATAGAGACCTTCGCTGAGTAGGCGTATAGACAAACTCGGTGATTTCAAAAACAGCGTTTGCTCCCAACGATATAAGGGTATCGTCTTCAAAAAGGATTTTCACACCCGAGTCATCCCCGGTTTCAAACGTATCTCCTAGAAACACCTTGGCGCCCTCTACGACAGTCTCACTCTCTCCGCTCCTGCCGATCACGGTGACCTGTCCTTCGACTGCCGTTGCGATTCCCACCGGCTGCTGCTCCTGAGCGGATGAATACATCGGTGTTAAACCTGTTATTATCGTCATTGCGAGCGTCAGCGAAGCAAGCCAAAAAAGAATCAATGGATTGCTTCGTCCCCTTCGCTTTGCTCTGGGCTTCGGCTCACTCGCTCCTCGCAATGACAGACAAGATGGCCCAATTCTTTTTTCTGATTCTACAATTGTAATTCTCAATTCTTTACTCCTCGCTCATAGCGCCCTAGAATCTTGCGCTGAACGTAGCAGAGAATATATTTCTGGAATAATCAAAAGGCTCAGGCCCCGGGACATCGCTATCAGAGATATTGGAGATGTGTTGATATCCAAGGTCTAAAGAAAATATACTGTAGAGCTTCTTTGAAACTACCACTCTCACTCCAACCTGATTGTCCACCCTGTCGAAAGGATCGTTGTAGTAGTCCTCCCTGAAGTAATGCGCATCCGTAAAAACCGTGAGTCCGTAAGGCAGAAAAGCGAGGCCCTCTACGAAAACCTCGGGCGCGGTGTAATCAAAATTTCGTCTCCCCTGTACATCGTCGGCACTGTTTATGGAGAAATTAAATCCCGGTTTGAGCTGTAATCTCCCCTCGCGTAGACGGAAAATCTGAGCCAACGTAAAGTTGTTGTTCACGGCGTCCCTCTCTGGGAAATCATCAAAATTGTCGTATCTGACCTGGTAGGAAAATTCTGTGCTTGTAATATTCGACCACCTTACAAACGCTCTCGGACGCAGCGAGTGAGTCTGAGAAAAAAGGTTATCGGCGGGAGAACCGTCTACCAGAACCAGGTCGTAAAAATATTCCAAATTGAAAGAAACGGGTTTTTCGCCTACAACTGTTCTTTTCTCACCGAACAGCTTGAAACGGTGGTCCTGGACATTGAAGTTCTCCAGGTCATTGTGGAATGAAAAGAACGCTCTGTAATCTCCGCCGATTACGGCATCTGGTTTGAGATAGGGTTTATAACCTAGGTTGAGGTAGAAAACCCCGCGAACATCACCCTGGTCGGCAATCTCTACCTCGTCAGGTTCGAGCACGACGTTGTCGTCATACTGGACTCCTGCGCTGACCGCGCCATAGTATTTTTTGGTGACCCTCGAAATTGCGTCCAAGTATTCCTGAGCCGACCCGGCAAGGTCTGTCCCGGGTTTCAAATCCCGTACGGATTGAAAATCGAGCTTTGCGGCCTCGTATTCTGGCAGTCTGTAACGGCTAAGCCCTGAGTAGTAATGCGCCTGAGCAGCGATGTCGGAGTCGAGTTTGGCTGCTTTATCGAGCGAATCAATTGCTTCTTCATAATTTCCGAGCTTGTATTGGGTATACCCAAGGTTGTATAGAGCGATACCGCTGGGTTCTCTACGGACGGCCTCTTCGAATTCGTTGAGGGCGGGTTTTAGCTTTCCAGCGTCCAAATACGCAGTTCCTAGGTCTAAGTGGATTCCTTTAATATTTGAGTCAAGGCTTTTTGCCTTCTCAAGATATTTGATCGACTCTTCATAGTTGTTTAGTCTGACTAGGGAAACCCCAAGTATATGATTGGCGGTTGGGCTATCCGGGTTTTCGGAAAGCGCAACTTCGAGGAATTTAACGGCTGCGGTGTAGTCTTTCTCTAAATACGCAGCAAGGCCCTTGTTGAGGTTAAGCTCGAACTCAGCTTTGGCAGTGTAGGAAAAAGATGAAATCAAGATAAGGAAGACCAGATAAAAACGACTGTAGCTCAATCCTTCTATCCTCCTGTTCAAATCTTAGGTCTTGCAAACAAGGGCTATACCATCACGAAGAAAAAACTACGAGTCGAATATTCAACTTTATGCAGTTAAGATTAACCAGACCAAAAGAAAAAAAGGTTGGTCTTACCCGAGGATCAAAGAAGCGCCGAAAAATATGCAATGAAAGCAATAACATTCTCACCCTCTAGGGTGTCTATTAGAGCATACTTCTTTTTTTTTGTCAAGCTGATTTTATGAAAGAGACCGCCTATTTCTCCTTGGCTACGTAAACGCCGTCCCACGCAGGGGGTGGAGGTTGTTCCATGAATTCAGAGCACCGTTTAAGGTACAGGATCGAAGGCCTGTCCAGCGGGAACAGTTCTAGAAGGTCTGCAAACTTTTTCCACGCGTCATGGAATTTCTGCCCCCGGTATGCGCGTAAGGCATCGGTAAAGCGTTCGATTAAAACTCCCTTTTCTGAGTCTTCTTTATGGAAACCGAGCAACTCGAAGATAGCGATCGGTTGCTCCTTGCCTTTTACCTGTACCAGGTCGAGCTCTCGAACGAAAAATTGTGATGAGTCCAAATTTTCCAACGTTGACTTGCTTATAATTATCTCACTACCATATAGCTTGTTAAGCCCCTCTAATCGTGAAGCGAGGTTGACCGTATCCCCGATTGCGGTATATTCGAACCTCATATCGGTTCCCATGTTGCCCACAATTGCCTCTCCGGTGTTAATCCCTATGCCGACGGATATATTGGGCCAGTCTCTATCTTTCCATTTGAGATTGAGATTCTCCAAATTCTCGAGCATGAAAAGGGCGGCTTTGCAAGCCCGCTCGGGATGGTCGGATACGTCCAAAGGTGCGCCGAAGATAGCCATAATCGCATCGCCGATGTATTTGTCCAGAGTTCCCCGCTCGTTCATGACGATTTGAGTCATTGGGTTTAGGTATTCATTGAGAATAGCGACGAGGGTCTCCGGGTGTAATATCTCGGAAAGAGTTGTAAAACCGCGAATGTCGGAAAAAAGCACGGAGATGCTTTTGCTTTCGCCTCCGAGCTTGAGTGTGTCCGGATCCTGCAGGATTTCTGCAACGAGTTCCGGGGAGACGTAACTACTAAAGGCCTTTCGGAGGTAACGGTTTCTCTTCTCTATGACTAGATTGCGATAGCCCTCGAATAAAGTGTAGACGAATCCGAGCGAGAGAGCCGGAAAGAGCGCACTGAGGAGTAGGCTAAGTCGCGTGAACGCAAGATAATTCCCCAAGAGGTGGAGTAATACGAACGCTGCGAAAGCGGCGAACCCTATGAATGTTTTCTGGACTTGCATAAGCAACAGAACTAGCGTGACCGGGAGTATTGAAAGCAGGGCTATGTCGATTGCCGTAGTAATGTTGTCTTTAATCAGGAAGCGTCCGTCCAGTATGCTCCCTGCCACTGTAGCGTGAATTTCTACCCCAGGAAATACGGGGTCGAAGGGCGTCGGCTTGACATCTGCGATTCCAGTCTCAGTAGCTCCGATAAATACTAGTTTGTCTTTCAGTGCCTCTTTCGGTATTTTTTCGGAAACAACATCCACTACCGAATAAGTCGAAAAAGTTTTACCGCGGCCATAATAATTAATAATCAATTGACCGTTCTCATTCGTGGGAATCTGTGTTTGCCTTACATAAAGGCCATCTACACCGTAAGAAGCAAATGTCAGAAGGATTTCTCCGCCGAGGAAGTGCTTCATTCCTGCTATATTAAGGGAAGGATAGATTTCATCCTTGTATTTTATGAGCAGTTGTGCGCGTCGCACGGTTCCATCATCGTCGGGAATTGCATTGAAAAACCCGAAGCCTTTGGCATGAGCGCCGATTTCAGGGATATTAAGGTCTGCAGAGTTGAATTGGTCGATAAAATTGGTTTTGGGATCTCCAAGAAATTTTATAAGCTTTATACTCGAACGCTTAATTTGCTTCACCGATACGGGTGATGGTTCCTGAGTAGAATCTTTACGAAAGAAATAGCCAAGTATAGGGCTTCTGAATTTCTCTAGCGCCTCTCCCAATGCCCTATCTGCATCCTCAGACTCGTGTTCTGAAAATGTGATGTCGAACGCTATAACTTTTGGGTCGTAGTCTTTAAGCTTGTCTATGAGTTCTGCGAGTCTATATCGGGACCACGGCCATCTTCCCAATTGGTTTATGCTCTTCTCATCGATTGCGACTATGGCAACATTAGAGTTGGGGGTTACCTCTCCGCGAATTTTAAAACGAAAGTCGCTTAATTTGAGGTCAATTGTTCTTAGAATTGAGGGAGACCATACATAAAGCAAGAGACTCAGCAGTGCGGAAAAAATGCCGATACTAATGGCCGCGAGAGGAAAATCTCTGTTACCCTTTTTTTTCTGGCTCATTATTTAATTCAGAGGAAATAATATCGCTTTCCAAGTAACAGGTCAAAGTAGGGAACCTATCCCCCCCAGTCGACATAGGGTCGCATCAGCGATGATGCTCGTAGAGTAAATGAAGTCGGACCAGCCGTAGGAGCAGCTTCTACCTGCGACAGTCCGAGCCAATGCCTGTCCAGCGAAATCGAATGAATAGCGATCCTATGGTAGAACAAAGGTAGTATTTGGTGACTGGTATTATGGAACGTATGGGATTAGTTGACAATGGAATTGATAGCGGGAGTGAATCAGGTTTTTTATTATAGATGCTTCCTGGCTCACCTAGAGTGATCTATTATTTGGAATCTGATGTTTATGGTTTAAGATTCAAAGCAGGTCGGTTTTTACGATGCATATACTTATCGAAAGGCTCGCGTTCGGCGGCGCGGGTATAGGAAGAGACGAGGGGAAAGTTGTTTTTGTAAGAGGCGGTCTACCGGGAGATATTCTAAAAGTCAGGATTACAAAAGATAAAGGGAAATACGCTGAAGCAGAGATCGAAGACATAGTGAGACCTTCTCTCGATCGAACGGAGCCACTATGTCCTGTTTTCGGGAAATGCGGGGGATGCCAGTGGCAGCATCTCAGTTACTCTTCACAGCTAAAAGCCAAGGAAAACATCTTGAAGGAGACACTCGAGAGGATAGGAGGCATAAAAGACATTGAAGTTGACTTGATCGTCCCATCTCCGATGCATTACGGATATAGGAGCAGGGTTACGCTCTCAACGTGGTTTCATGAGGGAAAACGTCGTGTCGGATACCACCAGGAGAGAAGCAGAGTGCGAATTGAGATAGAAGGGTGTCCTATTGCTAGAGAGCAGGTTGATGAAACCATCTCTCGTCTGTCTGACTCTCTTTCTAAAACGAATAGTTTTCGTGACCCTTTGAAAAGGTTAAATATAGTATCGAATGATAATCGCGCTTTTGTAACTCTCGTTACGCCTCTGGGAGAGGATGTAAGGAAATTTAAATCTCTACGCAATTATCTGAAAAAATCCCTAGGGACTGAAGACATAGGAATGGCGGGAGATGAAGAACCGGAGTTTGAGTTCGTGATTCTCGGATTGAAGTTTTATTGCATTCCTTCGGTCTTTATCCAGGCAAATTATGAAGTCAGTGAACAGTTGACGGAAACGCTCATTGAGTGGGCAGATCTAGGAGAAAATGAAAGGGTTTTAGACCTCTACTCAGGGATTGGGAACTTCTCGCTTCATCTCGCAAAGAGGGCAAAAGAGGTTGTCGGAGTGGACTTTAGCGTAAAAGCGGTCAAGCTTTCAGAAAAGAGCGCTAGAGCTAATTCGATAAAGAATGTAGCCTTTGACGCTTCTCCAACTGAGCTTTTTATAGAGGAATCGGTTAGACGAGGCGACAGGGTCGATTTAGTAGTCCTGGACCCGCCTAGAGAAGGGGCAATGGAGATATTGGGAGGAATTGCAGAGCTTTCTCCTGAGAGAATAATCTACGTTTCTTGCGACCCGCCCACTCTGGCGAGGGATTTAAAAAGGCTAAGGGAACTGGGATATCAACTTGTAAGGATTCGTCCGTTTGATATGTTTCCACAGACATATCACATCGAATCCCTTGCTTTGCTTTTGAAAATCTGATATATAGAAATCGACTTATGTCATGCTGAGCAGAGTTAAGCATCTAGTCATAAGTCCCTCAGCTTTGCTCGGAGTAACATGACCATTTTTTAACAGAGGTATTGTCTAGTCTATTTTTAGAATCTCTTTGCTAGTCAACGAACTGGAGGTCAAGATAATGGCTACGTTGGTCACCGGAGCGACAGGATTCATTGGTTCTCATATTGCGAGAAAACTTGTCCATAGAGGAGAAAAGGTAAAAATCCTCGTGAGAAAAACTAGCAATACATCAAACATAAACGATATTGATGCCGAAAGAATTTACGGCGACATATTGGACAAGGACTCACTGAAGAAAGCACTGGAAGGGTGCGATACGCTATACCACACAGCCGGTTTTGTTTCGTTCAGGAAGGCCGATTATCAGAAAATGGAGGATATTAACGTCGGAGGCACATCTAACGTGCTTTCTGCAGCTTTAGAAACGGGGGTAAAAAAGGCGGTGTATACGAGCAGCGTTGCAGCGGTGGGTGTAGACCCGAAAGGAGGCGTTGCGGACGAGAATACTCCCTTTACTCTGGAGGGAGAGGGCATTCAGTATCTCAACACCAAATACTATGCCGAAAAAAAGGCTCTGAAATTTTTTGAAAAGGGACTGCCGGTTATAATTGTGAACCCGTCAATTGTGCTTGGTGCTGGTGATGTATACCTGTCGAGCGCAGGTTTCGTGCTTTGGTATTGCAAAAAGAGATTCCCAGGATACATGGACGGCACCTTGAACCTTGTTGATGTCGAAGACGTCGCTGAGGGACACATCCTGGCTGCGGAGAAAGGAAAGATCGGGGAGCGCTACATACTGGGCAATAAGAACATGACCTTGAGAGAACTATTTGATCTTTTAGAAAAGGTTACGGGAATACCCAGTCCAAAGATCAAGATTCCCTATTTTCTTGCCTACACGTCGGCATTTTTGGTAGAGCGTGTGTTAGGACTATCTTTTCCAAATTATTCCACGATGGATTTGGATTCGGTAAAACTATCGAGGTTTAATTGGTATGTTGATAGCTCAAAGTCAATCAAGGAACTTGGCTACCGACAGACCCCTGTCGAAGAGACTATAGAAAAAACAGTTAAATGGTTTAAAGAGAACGGATACTTGGCTAACTGAGATAAGAATCTTTTCAAATAAGCTACTCGCTACGAATTCCCAATGACCATAATCACATCCCGTTTCTTGTCTTCATCGCGCCTCTCAATGTGAACATTCCTGAAGCCTGATTGATTGAACAACCCTTGGACCTCTTCCGGAGAATACAAACTGAAATTATATTGAAATATTCTCATCTTCTTCATCTTTTCTCGTGAGTGAAAGGAAACAACTAATCTTCCGTCTTTTTTCATGATTCTACGTATTTCTAAAAGGTTTTCCAGTTGGTTTGTCCAAAAATAAACTGTGTTAACGCTGCAAACCTTGTCAAAGATATTGTCTTGATACGGAAGACGAGCTATATCTCCGAGTCTTAGTTCGACTCTTCCCTGCTCAATCAAGCGTCGAAACCTTTTCTCTCCCTGTCGCACCATAGGTTCCGAGAAATCCACTCCACAGGTTTTTCCGTTATAGGCGAGTTTTGAAATTTGTTGAATTGTTACCCCTCCCCCAAACCCGATGTCTAGGACGTAATCAGTCGGTTTGATGTCCATCAGCTCAATCGTGAGTAGGTTAATTCTTGTATTAGCCTTGTTAAGAATGCTGCCCATGAATACGCTGCCGAATAGTCCAGATGGTTTGCGAAGTTGAGCAGCTAAGAGTTTATACAATATACTCATCTCAATTGAAAGCCTAATTCCCGATTTCTGTGCTATGTTTTATCATCAGAAATCTTCTTGCAATTGGCAAGCTAAGCTAGCCTAAATTTAAAAATTAATGCTTTAGCGCGTTATAATACAGGTTTAAAGGTAAAATACAATGTAATTAAGATAAAACATGAAATTTCTATTTTAGCTAGAAAGCTATTGCTATTTGCAAGGGTTTTCCGTTAATATAGAATTCTCTCATGGCTGGAAATTCCTTTGGACGCCTGTTTCGGATAACTACTTGGGGAGAGTCTCACGGGGTTGCCGTCGGGGTTGTCATAGACGGCTGTCCTGCAGGACTGTCGATTTCCGAGGAAGATATTCAGTTTGAACTCGACCGCCGCCGTCCAGGACAGAGTGCTATAACAACACAGAGAAAAGAGGCAGACAGGGTGGAGATATTATCTGGTGTGTTCGAGGGGAAAACCTTGGGCACTCCTATCTCTCTTTTGGTAAAGAATGAGGATGTAATTTCAAAGTCTTACGAAGACATAAAAGACATATATCGTCCCGGCCATGCCGACTATACTTACGACACGAAATATGGAATGAGGGATTACAGGGGAGGCGGGAGGTCTTCGGCAAGGGAGACAGTGGGCAGGGTTGCTTCAGCCGCCATCGCTAAAAAGATTCTGGGCATTCACGGCATAAAAACCACCGGCTACGTAAAGCAAATAGGAGAGTTAGTAGCCGAAAAAATTGATTTCGAGGAGATAGAACGCAATCCCGTAAGGTGTCCCGACCGTGAAAAAGCCGAAGAGATGATAAAACTCATCGACGCCGTGAGACGTGAAGGGGATTCTATAGGCGGGATTATCGAAGTTGTTTCATCCGGTGTAACTCCAGGGCTCGGCGAGCCTGTTTTCAATAAAATCGATGCCGACCTCGCCGCAGCGCTAATGAGCATAGGGGGGATAAGGGGGTTTGAGGTGGGCATGGGTTTCGAGGTGGCCAGACGGAAGGGTTCGGAAGTCAACGACTTGATGTTTAGGGATGATTCAGGAAAACTCAGGTTCAAGACAAATAACTCCGGCGGAATACAGGGCGGAATTACCAACGGTGAAGATTTGGTAGTGAGAATTGCAATAAAACCGACTTCCTCGATTCCCAAGGTTCAGCAAACCGTTGATAAATCTGGAAGCCCAAGTGACCTAGTTGTCAAAGGAAGGCATGACCCGTGCCTATGCCCGCGAGCAGTTCCGATTGCTGAGGCGATGGTGAATCTGGTTCTGGTGGACCATCTGCTCATGTCAAAAGTGTCAAAGATTTAGTTTTATTGGTCTATACGGCATGTTTGGCTGGAAGAAGGGGGTATTTATACATAAAAATCAATGTTAAGTTATACCGGGCTATTACTCAAACACAGAAATAGTCTGCATATCGAACGGATGTGAGATATCTTTCCCTTTTATGTATGGATAATGTCAAAAAAAGATTTCTCCTTGTGGTCGAAATGACATTTTTGGATTTGGGCAACAGCCCGATACGTTTTGACCTTTGGTACTTAATGATTTGTAGGAAGGTTTGATATGATAGAAAAGGTACTCAATCCGACATCTAATCGCCGTAAATCCATTAGAATCCCTGTTGTGACCGATGTTTTTTCAAGAGGGGCTTATAGGCTCATAGGAAGATCATTAAATATTTCCAGAGACGGGGTGTTTGTCGAGACAAATAATGTTTTGGAGCCTGGGACCAAGATGTTATTAGAGTTCATCTTGCCGGAGCGGCAGAACTTCATAATTGCTTACGGTGATGTGAAGTGGGTGACTAGTCACTACGTAAAAAAACCTTCTGGTATGGGAATACAGTTTATAGGTATGTACCAAGTGTTTAAAAGGAAGCTCGAAGAATACGTCGGTAGCTATGAAGAACAAATAAATTCGGATAACCACACCTTAGCTGATTTTGTGAAGATAACGGATAAAGATTTGTTCAAAAAAACTAAAGCCGCATTTGGCTATGAAAGTGATTATAAGCGGAAAGGCCACTATACCTATCGACAAAACCTGCTTTCTGCCTCAAGGAATAGGGTAAGAATTTTGAATGAGAAAACTAATGAAGAAAAAGAGATGATAATGATGGGAAGCAGCAATTATCTCGGACTTGTCGACCATCCAAAGGTAATCAAAGCATCGATGGTGGCGACCAAGAAATATGGCATCGGCGCGGCGGCAGCTCCTCTTCTTGCTGGCACATCCAATTTGCATTCGGAGTTAGAAGCTAAATTAGCCAATTTAACGGGTTGCGAGGAGGCAATTGTTTTCCCGACAGGTTACATGGCTAATCTAGGATGTATTTCTGGATTGGTGAGGAAGCATGATGTTGCGATTATTGATGAGGCGATTCATGCAAGCGTTATTGACGGCTGTATGCTAAGCGGAGGTTCATTTAGAACTTTTAAACACTCTGATGTAGAGAGTCTTGGGAGAGTATTGGACGACATTAAGGACAGATATAACGGAAAACTTGTAGTAATAGAGAGCGTGTATAGTCTGGACGGGGATATTGCGCCTGTACCTGAAGTAGTTGAAGTCTCTCACAAATACGGTGCAAAAGTTATGGTGGACGATGCTCATGCCATTGGAGTAATCGGCGAGAGGGGAAGGGGTACTGCGAGTTATTTCAACATGAAAGGTAAGATAGATATTATTATGGGCTCTTTGAGCAAGTCGTTAGGAAGTCTCGGTGGATTTATTGCTTCTTCAGCAGAGGTTGTTAGTTATTTAAGATACTATGCAAAGCCTTTCTTTTTTGCTGTGAATCTTCCACCTGTGATTGCAGCTTCTGTTTTGGCTGCGATTGATGTCATGGAAAGTGAACCAAAACTCCTTCAAACTCTATGGAAAAACATAAGGTACATGAAAGAAAACCTCAATTCTCTAGGCTTCAATGTAAAACCTTCGGGTTCCAGTATTATTTCAATTCTTATTGGTGATGAGTTAATCCTGAGAAAAATGAGTAAAAGAATAAATGAGGAAGGGGTATATGTAGACGCAATGCCATATCCCGCTGTACCAAAAGGGGAAGCCCGTTTTAGGTTAAAGCTCACAGCGAATCATACAAAAGAAGACCTAGACATAGTTTTGAGCGTTCTGGAAAAAGTGGGAAAGGAATTTGGTATCTTAAATAGCTCTACCGAAAATTACGGAGAATCTTTAGTTGTATGAAAAACTCTTAGTTTTAACGAGTTTTATCGGCAACTATTTCCTGCCTTCCCTTTTATAGCAGTTCTAGCCGAGCACTCATTGGTATATATATAAAGACTTTGGGCAAGAACAACAGCATCTATGATTGATTTTTTCATCTGGTCATAATGCTTCCTGGTATCTTCGGGTGGTTGTCCGGTGCTTTCCCAAATGCCAACGGCCTCAACGCATTTATTCCGCGCTTCGTTGTATTCATGCAATTTTTGTTCTACTAACCTCAGTCGTTTGTATTCTGCCGAATTCTCGGTAGAAGTTTGAAGAGCAGTGGTGACTTGGGGAGCTATTTCCCTGTAGATTTCATCGGTAATGATTGTAGCCTTAGCTAAGTCAGTTGGTTTTGGCGCGCATGAAAGAGTCAGAACTGAAACAATAAAAATTGCTCCACCTATTATGAGTTTAATCACCGAATTTGCCCTCCCTGTTTCTTGAATTCTTGGTCGTGACCTAATTGTATGTTGCAAGCTTCATTTAAGCAAATTACATGCCGTAGCTTCGATTAAAATTAATAAGATGGCGATATTTAGTTGATAAAGCGCATAAAGCCATTTAACTTGCTAATTACACTACATTTTTTCTCGAATTGATTCTAGACCCACAAGTATATTAAATAGTTCTCCATAAAACCCTATTCCTTAAAATTTTATTGAAAGATTCTTTCATAACCTACCGTTAAAGATAAGATTTTTGAAGTTCTTGGTGATCGAAGTTCCCTTATCCGAACACAAATAGAACTTAAGAGATTTTAATAACTACGTATTATAGGATGCTCACATCGGTGACAATTATTGAAAATTGAGGTTGAAATGCACCATTTTTTGTACTACAATTGCTAAAAAGTTAAGCCTATCGAAAAAGGTAAACTATCCGAAAGGATAGGGCACAAAACCACAGACCTAAGGGTTGCTTGCGCAACTTATGGTAGCTGGGTTGCCGGAACTGGCCGAAATAATTTTCCGTTAGAATAATCTAGGAAAAGCTTTTACATTAATGACAACTATAGTAAAGCATTATGAATTATTAGTTTATTCTAAAATTCAAGGGGAATTTGACAAAAGAGAAAAAACTGAATTTTGATATTTTTTATTTTCTCGGTTCTTCGGAGAGTTAAGAAGTGATTCCGGATATAGCTTTGTCGACAAGTGAGCTTTTAAAAATCAACCCATGGATATTTGCATTTTCTGCTGGGATTTTTTTATTAGCTTTTGTTTCATTATTTCTCATCTTTTACTTTTGGATTAAATCGAAATTTGTTTAAGCACCATATAACATGAACTATTCTATAAAGGGGGGTATTAGAAATTATTTCAAGTTTATAGCGGTTGCTATAGTCGTGTTCTCCACTATCATAACCGCTTACAGCTTAATTCAAGCAACAAACTGGATAAATAAACCCTTTCCTGGCTTTCTTCTTTATAGAAATTTAGCAAACAGTGAGGTTGGTCTCTCACACTGGACTGGCCGCACAAGCGGAATAAAGTCTTACGACATTGTATTAGAGATAAATAAGGAAAAAATCTCCTCTTCTGACGAGGTCTACAGAATTGTAAACGAAAAGCCAATAGGTTCTTTACTGAATTACAAAGTCTCCAGAAATGGTGAGCAGATTAACCTCTCTATTCCTACGATGGAATTCAAATTGAGGGACTTTTTTACAATATTTGGGATTGTATATTTAGTTGGAGTGGTTTTCTTTATAACAGGGATCGTGGTTTACTATATAAAACCAGATTTAGATTCCGGTAAGATTTTCTTAGTGTTTTGCTTTTGGGTAGGGGCTTGGTTTACATCGATTTTTGAGACTCAGTCCACCTATACACTTTATAATTTGCCTTTTTTGGGATTGATTTTTTGGCCAACCTTAGCTATCAATCTCTCTTTTATATTCCCTTCGGAAAGGAGTTTTTATAAAAATAATTCTTGGGTTGTTTTATTGCCTTATTCAATATCATTTTTGTTGTCCATTCTGCACTTTGGTTTTTTTAATTCTCCATTTATATGGGTAAAAGTAGAAAGTTTTTTTTGGCTATACATACTGATCGGCTCATTAATTTTCTTAATCTCAACTATAAAAACCTATAGTAACCCGGATTCTCTTTTAGCAAAAGAAAGGGCACTGGTGATATTATTAGGAGCATTTTTGGGGTTTTGCTTGCCTGCTTTTCTTGCGGTTATAATCGTTTTATTTAAAATTAGCAACCTCAATTACTTAGCCGTGCTAGTTATTTTCTTTCCATCTTCAATAGCATACGCCATAGTAAAACACAAGCTCTTCGATATAGATATCATAATCCAGAAGGCTCTGGTTTATGGAACTCTAACTGGTGCTTTGGTAGGAGTGTTTGCCTTGATGGTTCTGGCTTTCAATGTGTTTTTTGTCAACTATGGCGGGTGGAAAAACCCAGCATTTTTTTTGCTGCTGACTACTTTCTTGGTCTTCGCTTTAAATCCGCTTAAAGACCGTATTCAGAGTTTCATAGATGTAACCTTTTTTAGAACCAAATATGATTATCGTAAAACAATTGAAGAGATAAGCTTTGCTATGACATCTCTTTTAAATCTTGATGAGATTACAGATAAGATCATTAAGACCATCGAGCAGACCATGTTTTCAAATCCGGTATCGGTTGTTCTTTTCAATCAAAATTCTGGAGGTTTCGAGGTCTTCGCTAAAAGTAGAGATGCGGATTTCTTGAGTGAATTTTCCATTCAAGAAGATAACGAATTAATAAAACTGCTAAGCAGGTATAGACAAGAGGTTTTCAAAGAAGATTTGAGTATTGAAGAAAAGTATATTCGGTACAGAACCAAACTTATGAAAACCTTTAACGATTTGAAAGCCGATTTATTCGTGCCTATTCTTTTTAAGAAAAGACTAATAGGTATACTATCTCTCGGTGAGAAGAAATCCAGCCTATCATATAGTTCTCAAGACATAAAGTTGCTCCATGTTCTCGCCAACCAAAGTGCTATCGCTATTGAGAATGCTTCTGCATTCAGGTTGGTGGAAGATTATGCAAAAAAGCTGGAGGAGGCGAATAGAGAGATAAGAGAGACACAGTCGCAGTTAGTTCAGGTTGAGAAGATGTCTGCTATAGGGCAGCTCGCCGCCGGAATCGCGCACGAGATTCGCAACCCATTGAACATCATAGAAGGAGCAAGGTATTATTTGTCCCAGCTGGCTGATGGAGAAAATGCAGAGGTTCAGAAAGAGTATCTCGAGTATATCAAACATGAAATAGACAGGACAAACCGTTTGATCGACAACCTGCTTAAATTCTCAAAATCGGAACCGCCGCATTTTGAATCGGTCAACGTGAACGCAATCCTGGAGAACGCTTTGGTTTTGATTAGAAAGCAACTATCCGACAATAAGATCAAACTTATGACGACGTTTAACCCTCAAATCCCCAATATCATGGGCGATCCAAATCAGCTCTGGCAGGTTTTTATCAATATCATGATCAATGCCGTTCAAGCAATGCCGCAGGGCGGAGACTTGCACATAGATACCGGCTTTAACAATGGTTTCTTGAATAACATATTCGTGAGTTTCAGTGATACAGGCGGCGGAATAGACGAGGACGACCTTTCCAAGATCTTCGACCCATTTTTTACGAGGAAAGAGACTGGAACAGGACTCGGGCTCTCCATAAGCTATAAAATAGTCGAAAACCATAACGGTAGAATTATCGTTGCGAGTAAGAAAGGTGAGGGTGCTACTTTTGTGATAGAGTTTTCTGCTAGTCAAGCTATTAAAGGAGTGGAGTATGAAGGAGAAAATACATATATTAGTGGTTGACGACGAGAATCTGATTTTAAAAATAATCTCAGACATTCTCGTGAAAGAGGGGTATAAGGTCAAAACCTCGTTCAATTGTAACAAGGCGCTTCAACTGTTGAAAGAGGACTCTTTCCATGTTGTCCTAACCGATATACGCATGCCGGAAAAAAACGGCATAGACCTTTTGTCGGAAATAAAGGCATTCAATCCGGATATTCCTGTTATCCTCATGACGGGCTATGCTTCTCTAGTGACAGCGGTTGAGGCAGTTCATCACGGAGCTTTTGATTACCTTACGAAACCCCTAGACTATGACAAGTTAAAGAGCATAATAAAACACGCTGTGGATAAATATGACCTGTTCAGAGAGAACAAACGCCTCGTTGCCGAGCTCAAAGAACTCAACGAGAGCCTCGAACTCAAGGTAAGAGAACGAAATCGCGACCTTGAGAATATTTTAAACGGCACTTACGAGAGCATAATAACAACAGACAAGGAGCTTACGATAAAAAGTGCTAACCCAAGAACGAGAGATATGTTTGGTTTGGACTGCGTAGGACGCAAGTTAAACGAGCTTGTTCAAGGGATAAACTTTGAGTCGACCATTCCTCAAATGCTGAGAGATTTTTCTTACACGACTAAACATGAACTAAGGTACGGAGATAAGTTCTTAGAGATTACTATTTCACCTCTTTTGGATTTTCAAACGAACGAACTGTTCGGCGCAATAGCTGTTACCGAGGATATCACGGAGAAAAAAAAGTTAGAGGCGCAGCTTATTCAGTCTACTAAGATGTCTGCCGTCGGCCAGCTTGCCGCTGGTATCGCTCACGAGTTCAACAATATTCTGACGGGGATTATGGGCTATACCAGTTTTGCAATGTCGAGAATCAATATAGAGCAGATCAGGAAAGACCTGCAAATTGTCGAAAAGGCTTCCAACAGAGCCGCGGAGATCGTGAATAAATTGCTTTCTTTCTCAAGACAGAGGGAGGAGAGATTTCAGCTTGCCTCTGTGGATGATGTGATAGAAGATACGCTTGTACTCATAGAACATACTTTTCAATCCGACGGCATAAAGATATTGCGCCACTATGGGAAAATTCCGCCGATTAGAATGAACGTGGGCGAGATCCAGCAAGTCATACTCAATATGGCGATTAACTCTGGTCATGCGATGCCAGAAGGCGGCGTGATCGGAATCAGCACTGAGTTAAAAGACGATTATGTAAAGATAGACTTATCGGATACCGGGTGCGGGATTTCAAAGGAGAACATGTCGAGAATCTTCGAGCCTTTTTTTACTACAAAAGAGAAAATCGGCTCCAAGTCCGGCACTGGGCTCGGGCTATCTGTGGTCTATGCCATAATTCAAAGGCATGGAGGGAGGATCGACCTGAGCAGTGAAATCGGAAAGGGGACTACTTTTACTATTTGGCTTCCGAATATTCAACGTCTTTCCAATGTCACTAAAATCAATTCACAACAAAGTGAAGATGACGAGAAGGTTTTGCAAACCAAGAGAAAGGGGAGCATTCTCGTCGTAGACGATGAACAATTTATATGTGAAATTATCAAGGAATCTCTATCTAGCGTCGGTCATAATGTTGTTGAAGCTAATAGCGGTGAGACAGCTATCGAGTTTTTGGGAAAAAACCACTTTGATATTGTTTTTCTCAACATGGGGTTGACAGGAAAGAGCGGATTAGATGTATTCAACGAGGTCAAAATAGCGGCTCCTACCTCTTTGATTGTGATAATAAGCGGAAGAGCGGAAGAAGAAGTAACAGATGGGATAACCAGCGAGGGTGGCTTTTCTTTCCTTACCAAGCCCTTTACTGTGAATCAAATCCAGAATACAGTCGCGCGCATCTTGGGAGCGAGTTGAAATCGGCATTGATGAGGGAGAACTGGTCCTTCAAACTTCTCCACCGCCTTTATTGCTGTCTTGGTATTTGAACACACAACCTTAATCATTTACCTTTCTTCTAAAATCTATTTATTAAAATACCAGTTGAATACTCCGTAGTAGCACAACGGGGATGAAAACAGGCTGCCCGGAGGGCAGAATTGTTCAGAAGGAGAATTGAAATGCTTCAAGGAAAGACAAACCGTTTGGCGGATGAATCCAGCGCTTATTTAAAGAGCGCAAGCCATCAGCCTGTGGATTGGTATCCATGGTGCGAAGAAGCGTTGATTCGCTCCATACAAATACGCTGTACATCTTGTCTAGACTACACTTACACCAGAAGCGGGGAAATGAATAGTTAAAATGGGATTCTTCTGCAGAGTTTACGTAGACCAAGAAGAGATATATGCGGGTGATTTGACTGAAGTACCAGAAATATACAGAAAAGACATGGTCGACGCGTTCAGCGACTGGGCCGAATCCTTGGGTAAAAGAGGATTAAACGAGATGGTCTACTCTCTTTTTACCTGGTACGAGAAAAAGAGCAGCTATTGCGCAGTTTGTGATACATGGGATGAAGAAAAAGAGACTTGTCCTGAGTGTGGAGGCAAGCTAGAGGAGCTGTTTGTCTATGAGAGGCACAAAAGCCTCGACCTCCTTCTTACCTGTGTCGGCATGATATCGCGAATCGAAGTTTCAAAATGAATTTGGACAGCTAATAGTCTTAAGTAATTTAGAACCAGAGGAGAGAAAATTAAGGCAGTAGGGGCGACCGGCTGGTCGCCCCTACGAAAGTGAAAGGGCTTATCATGAAAATCGAGGTCAAAGGTCACGTTTTTCCAAAGGTCTGGGACATAGCTAAGAGCGTTAGAAAACTAAGGGAGCATAGAAAGGTCATCAATATAGGAAGCGGCTCGGTAGGATTTTCCGTTTATGAAGTGAATCTTCCCGAAGAGACGAGAAAAGAGGGTGTGTATTTGATTACCCCTCAGGGCATAAGGTTATATTGCTACCCTGGTGATCAATACGAAATTGGCTATATTATTTCGGAACTCGACGAAGACCCTCTTGTGGAGAGGCATTTTAAGAAATGAAAATTTTGAGGCTGTTTTTTATCATGCTATTCAGTGCTTTGCCCTGTTGGGGCTCGGATTCCTACCGAATAACTCTTCCCAACGGTTTTAAGATAGACGCAGAGGTGGCAAAGGACAAACAAAGGGGATTGCAGGGTAGAGAGAGTTTATGTCAGAAATGTGGAATGTTTTTTATATTTGACAGAGAATGGTATTACCCATTCTGGATGAAAGATACGCTGATTAATCTGTCAATGCTCTGGATCGACAGTGATGGAGAGATCGTGCATGTTGTGGAAAACGCAGAACCGTGTAACGGGAGGCAAAACCCTTACGCCGAGTGTAAAGTTTACTCTCCCTCAAGAACGGCAAAATACGTTCTTGAAGTAAATCCCGAAGCTGCTAGAGGCACAGAGGTTGGAACGAAAATAAAGATCGATCCGCCTCTCTTTTAAGTTGAATTTGTGGTTTAATTGTCTGTATTGCAATCAATTGTAAACCGGGCTTTTTAGTTGATTTATAGCGATTAAGTCTTTAAAGCTTGGGGGATGTTTCCTGCGTTATCATCTCGGATAATATTCAGAAAGCTCTCAATAAAGTTTTTTATATATATTTAATCTGACGGAGATTGTTTTTTCATTCTTTGATTTCTAAGTGTGTTCAGGCGCCGTAGGCTTCGTTGTAGTCTTCCATTGCTGCCGCCACTACTCTTAGAGCGTGCTCGGAGTTGTAAACCTTCTCGATGACCATCTGCGATTGTGCTCCGGATTCGAGCTTGTAAGTAATAAAGTAGTGCCGTAATCTCTCCACTAGAATTGACGGCAGATCCGAAACATCCTCGACTCCTCCCCAGATGTTGTCGTTCTTAAGGACGGCAATTACTTTATCGTCAGCCAACCCTTTATCAACCCCTTGAAGACCACCAATGACCCTTGCATTTAAAATCACTTCCGAACGAGTAATAGGTCTCTCACTAAAAACACAGATATCAAGAGGGTCACCGTCCCCATCTTGAGCGTTTGTTGAAAGTTTACCCACCCTTCTGCCACAATAGGTGCGAGGTATAAAACCGTAAAGAGCAGGCGGTTGAGAGGACGTTCTTTGCGGTCGGTCTACGCGCATGTACCCAGTAGCTTTATCTACTTCGTATTTTATGCTGTCGAACGGAGTGATCTCGATATAGGCGTGGACTATTCTAGGAGGCTGCGGGCCTACATCAAGTCCGTGCCAGGGATGAGGACGCCAACGATAATACGGCGGAGGGAAAACCCCCATGTGCCACCTCGCCAAAAAGAGTTTTTTAGATATTTCTCATTGAGTATAGCAGTTGTTTGCTCAAAATTTATTCTATTCTCAATTATCTCATGTCAAGAAGAAAACCTCAAATATACCCCAGGTAATTGAGAGCAGGTCTAGTCAGGAGTGGGCTAGGGACAAAATCTTTGATGTAGAAATTTTGTACCTCGCTCCAACTGAGGTTGAGGAAAACCGCTCAATTGGGTACATCAATAGATTCCTGTCCTCTCATGCTTGATGAAAGAACTGATTTGCTCTTTTAAGTCTCGAGTAACTCTTGATTCGAGCAGAACCTTTGAGAACGATCGCCGCGTGAAGCCGCGTGAACTTACAACGACGAACAAAATTTAGCCTTCCAAGATGAAAGTGATTCTTATGTGCGCTCGGTACTCGGTGATTTTCCCCTTTTCTATATGAGCGTTCATCTTTGTAATCTCTATTCCTGTCAGTCCGCGCAACGTCTTATTTGCCCTCTTGAGCGCATTTTGCACTGCATCCTCCCAGGACTTCTCTGATGATCCAATTATTTCTGTTATTCTTGCTACGGCCATGTTAGCCTCCTTTTACTCAGGGGTTTTTATATCTAGCTCTACTTTTATTCTTGTCAGCTCAGCACTTAGCTCATTTCATGCAATAAATTTGAGGACTCTTAGCGGACAAATCGGGAGAACATAAATATCTTAGTGGAGTGGGCTATTGGTGTCAGAGGTAATTTCTTAGAAGTTCGCCTACCTCTGTTGTTGCGATCTTGTTGAGCGCCTCTTTTTCGATCTGCCGTATACGTTCGCGTGTCACACTATATTTTCCCCCAATCTCTTCGAGCGTGCATTTGTTTTGGTCTATGCCGAATCTCATCTTGAGGATTTCCTCTTCTTTAGCGGTGAGCATTGATAGAGCTTCTCTTACCTTCTCTTTGATTTTTTTGATCGCTATAGCGGAGTCCGGCGCAGGTGAATCTTTATCGGGTATGTAGTCTAGAAAGGTTGATTTTTCTAAATCAGGCAGCGATGAGTCGAGAGAAAAAACATTGTTTGTCATTGCTAAAATCCTCTTCACGGTTTCAACTGGAATCTTGATCTCTTTCGAGATCTCCTCTGGCAGGGGTTTTCTCCCTTTTTTCAGATGGAGCTTTGACACCATTTTGTATACTTTGCCGGACTGTTCATAAATATAGACAGGGATTTTGATCGTTTTTGTCTGGTCCCACAGTGCCCTCGATATTCCCTGGTATATCCACCATGAAGCGTAAGTCGAAAACTTATATCCTTTAGTGTGATCGAACTTCTCCACCGCTTTCATCAAACCAATATTTCCTTCCTGAATTATATCGGCAAAGGGCAGTCCACGACCGGTATATCTGATTGCTATGCTCACAACCAGTCTCAAATTCGCCTTGACAAATCTCTCTTTTAACTTCTTTGCTCTTTCTGAATACCCTTTAAAGAGAATATTCAATCTCCTCTTTCTCTCTTTTTGGTTTGTACATTTTTCAAGAAATGCTTTTATTTCCCCAATCCTAGACTCGCACTTTTTTATCTCCGCTGAAATCTCTACCTCCTGATTTTGAGTAATAAGAGCAGCTTCATGCGACATATCCTTGAAGTAAACACGAAGTAATCTTAGCTGTTCATCGTTCGATTGAGGCTTGTTGTGACTGTAATCTAACGGCTTGCGAGCATCCGGAGCTCCGTTCACCTTATCCTCGGGCGACTGCAATTCCTCTGGTTTAAGCCCGGACTCGCAGTCCAATTCATCTAGTACGAAACTCTCATTCTCGATAGAAGATGAAAAAATCTCATTATTCTCGTGGGTCAACTCACTAAATTCACTCGGTCCAGAGGGTTCTTCTTCAAACTCTTTGTAATGTATTTCCATATCTTTGCCTTTCATGGTTTGAGTACGTCTTATGTTTGTCCTATTGTCTTAAATTTTTTTGGTCTATGGGCGGAAATGTATTAACCATAATTCACTCATTGTGGATAAAAGATTTGCCATTGAGCATTACACCATTTTTTATCCATCATAGAATTTCAGGCGTCGAATATCTATAGCGTGAAATGTGATTTTTTCGTAGAATTTTGACTGGTTATATTGTGACTGTTCTTACTACATAAGCATTAGAGTTGAGATAAAGGTAGAATCTAAAGGTAAGAAGTCGATATGAACAGTCTCATTGGTGGCCGAGTTAGGTGCAACGAGCAATGCTTGTTGCCTAGCCATTTATGAGACTAGTTATGGTATTAAGATTCTGGATTTTTGAATTTGGGTTCAATCAATCAGCTTGTTCTTTATGGCGTAATGGGTTAATTCTGCATTTGTCTTCATTCTCATTTTTTTTAGAATACGCGCCCGGTAGGTGCTTACCGTTTCGACGCTCAAGAATAGTTCCTCAGCAACCTGCTTTAACTTCTTTCCCGTTGCAATCATCAGCATCACTTGAAACTCACGATTTGAGAGAGCTTCATGAGTTAGCTTGTCCCCGCTTTCCAAATCGAATGCTAATTTCTCGGCAAGAAGTGGGCTAATATATTTTCCTCCAGCAACAACTTTTCTTATTGCTTTCACCAACTCTTCTGGCGCACTCTCCTTTGTCATGTATCCGGCGCCGCCAGACCTGAGGATCCTGACTGCGTATTGGTCTTCAGAGTGCACACTCAAGACAAGCACCGGTAGTTTAGGACACTCTCTTTTAACTTGTTTTAATACTTCTAGTCCATCACCGTCGGGCATGGTAATGTCGAGGATCAGCACGTCCCATTTTTGTTTTCGCATGAGCGCGACCGCTTCTCTGGAATTTTGCGCTTCGCCGCCGACCGTCATATCAGGCTCTTCAGATACTATTTCCTTCAAACCACGTCGCACGATCGGGTGGTCATCCGCGATTAAAATTTTGATCATGGCGCTTATCTCCTCATTGGTATATGTACGGCGACCGCCGTTCCTTTTTGCTGTCGACCGGTTATATCAACGCTGCCTCCGAAAAGTAAAGCGCGTTCTTTGATTCCCAGTAATCCGAGAGACTTGGTGTCAGAGATTTCCTTGTCGGTAATTCCTCTGCCATTATCCTCAACTCTCAGCGAAATGCCACTGTTGTTCTTCCTAAGCCTTATTTTGACCTTAGTGGCGTTTGCGTGGCGGGCAATGTTAGTCAATGTCTCCTGTAGTATTCGGAACAAAGCCGTGGCGCGGTTTTGATCCAGGTCAATGTACTCGACACCGGATGTGAAATCACATTTAACTCCGGTTCTCTGTTGAAAGTCATGCACCTGCCAATCAATAGCAGCTACAAGACCGAGGTCATCAAGCACTCCAGGTCTCAGCTGAGTCGCAATCCTACGCACTTCCTGTATGGAGTTGTCGATAATATTCGATATGGATTGAAGCTTGTCTTGTATCTTGCTCCGTCCAGCCTTAGCTTCAGCTTCAAACATCCTGTTTGCTAACCACGAGATGTCCAGTTTAATTGCCGTCAGTGTCTGTCCCAACTCGTCGTGAACTTCACGGGCGATTTGCCTTCTTTCCTCTTCACGTACCGATTGCAGACGCGCAGCGAGCGAGCGCAGTTGTTCACGTGAATTTCTAAGCTCCTTCCCGGCTTGTTTGCGTTCGGCAATCTCCCCCATTAATTGCTCATTAGCTCTGATCAATTCTGCCGTGCGCTCCTCTACCTTTATCTCCAATTGATTCTTGGACCTTCTAAGTGCCAGTTCCGATTGTCTTAAGGCTTCAGCCTGTTTTGCATTATTAATCGCTGTCTCTATTTGTTGCGACACAGTTTTCAACAGCTTTAATTCCTCTTCATCGAATGCATCCTTGTTCAAAGAGTTTATGTTTATAGTCCCCACTGTTTTGCCCCTGAAGCCAATCGGCATAGAGGCATAACTCTTTGTTCCCATCTTTCTTCCGGCAGGCCCTATAACACTATCTCTTTCCGCATCCGGGCAATACACGAGCTTTCCTTCTAGCATTGTCTTCCACGTGAATCCTTCTGGGTACTTTATTCTTCTAACTTGTTTGGTCCACCAATCGGGATAGCCTCTGTGAGACTTGAGAACCGCTTCTTCTCCTTCTATCAGATAAATCGAGATATTGTCAACGCTATCTATATTCTTACTCATGGTATCAACTGCGTTTTCCAGGACATCTTGGAGATTGATCGATCTATGAACACTCTGGGTTACAGCGCTTATTATTCTCTCGTACCTGTTTTTTTTGGACAACTGAGCGAGGGCTTGTTGAAGCTCTTCTTCCCTCTTTTTCAAGCCCTTCAATATCTTTGCTTTGGCTAGGGCCGAAGAAATTTGACTACCCAGGTTAGAAAGAAGGTTGACCTCCCTTTTATTGAACTTGCGTTCTTTATTACTTAAAAACCAAATAACGCCGACAACCTTTTCTTCCATAGTTATGGGAATCACCAGGGCGGTCTGGTGTCCGAGCTGCCTGCCGGCAGACCCAATGTGCGGGTCTTTATGCACATCCACGATGTTGAATATTTTGCCAGTATTGATCGCTCTCCACGTAATTCCTTCTGGGTAAATTAGCGTGCCTGCTCTTTCCACAATAGACGTAGGGAAGTTTCTATGCGCTTCTAGCACCGCCTCACGCTTTTCTTCATCTACTGAATAAATCGCGGCCATATCTACGCTTTCAAGCTCCATTACCGAGTCAAGGGCTTCACTGTAGATTTCCTCTAAATTAGAGGATTTATGCACTGCTTGAATAAGCCTAATTAATATCTTCAGGTCTTCATTCCTCTGGTTCAATTCGTCATAAAAACCCGTTGCTTCCATTTCGTTCAGACCACCAAATTATGGTAGAAAATCTATCTAGAATTCAAGGTATTAAAAAACGCTTAAAAAAACCTTTTCGCACCGCCGGACAGTTACCAAACCGCTCCTTGTGATTCAATTGGCGATGAGTTACTTTATCAATGAGTATACCAAACAAATAATCATCGAGTTAAAGGAGAAAAATATGAAAGCCGGAGAACTCCTCGTTAAATGCCTCGAAAATGAGGGCGTAAACCACATCTTCGGGCTTCCTGGAGAGGAAAATCTAGATATTATGGATGCACTAGTAGACTCTAAAATCAGGTTTGTATTAACTCGCCACGAGCAGGGCGCCGCATTTATGGCTGACGTCTACGGAAGGTTGAGCGGGAAAGCCGGAGTTTGCCTTTCGACCTTGGGGCCCGGCGCTACAAACCTTATTACCGGGGTTGCCGATGCCAATATGGACAAGGCTCCGGTTGTTGCAATAACAGGTCAGGCATCGCTGGATAGAATGCATAAGGAGTCTCATCAATATATCGATGTAGTAGAGATATTTCGTCCAATCTCAAAATGGAACACGCAGATCAAGAAACCGGGGATAATACCAGAAGCCGTGAGGAAGGCGTTCAAAGTTGCCCAGACGGAAAAGCCGGGAGCGACTCATATAGATTTTCCTGAGGATGTCGGAGGTCTTGAGGTGAGCGAGAAACCGCTTCTAGTACAGCAGCCTTTTAGACCGGAGCCGCTTGCCGCACAGGTTGAGCGAGCAGCAAAGATAGTTTCAGAGGCAAAATATCCTATAGTTCTTGCAGGAAATGGCATTATAAGAGAGAACGCCTCTGATGCACTCATGTATTTCGCCACGAAGCTAAACATACCCGTAGCTCACACATTCATGGGGAAGGGGGCGCTTTCGGATAACAATGAGCTTTCGCTTTTTACAGTGGGTCTTCAGGCGGGGGATTACATAGCGTCTGGACTTTCTAAAGCGGATGCCGTAATCACCATCGGTTACGACGTTGTGGAATATCCACCAGAAAGATGGAACCCAAATAGAGATAAAAAGATCGTCCATGTCGATATGACCCCTGCTGAAGTTGACGCTCATTATATTGTTGGCGTGGGAGTAGTGGGGGACATTTCCATATCCCTTAAAGAGATAGCGGATAAGGCAACCCCGAATGAGGCAGATTATTCGAAGGGTCTCAGAGAGTCAATACTGAGAGAGGGTGAGGCTTATAGAGACGACAAGTCGTTTCCGCCAAAACCCCAAAGGATTCTTGATGACTTGCGAGATGTAATGGGCGACGACGATATAGTAATATCGGATGTCGGGGCTCATAAACTGTGGGTTGCCCGTGTTTATCCGTGTTATAAGCCCAACACTTGTATTATCTCGAATGGGTTTGCTACTATGGGGATAGGGCTTCCCGGCGCCATCGGCGCAAAACTGCTTTATCCTGGGAGAAAGGTCGTAACCGTCACGGGAGACGGGGGATTTCTGATGAACGCGCAGGAGCTTGAGACAGCCGTCAGGGAAAACATTCCTATTGTGAGTTTGATATTCCATGATAAGAGCTACAGTCTCATAGAGATTAAGCAGCAGATTCATTTTGGACGAAAATCGCATGTGAACTTTGGCAACCCGGATTTCGTAAAATTTGCGGAGAGCTTTGGCGCTATTGGCTACAAGATTCAGTCTGCGGACGAGCTTAAGCCGGTTTTGATTGATGCTTTTTCCAAGGATAAGCCGGTAGTTATAGATTGTCCTGTTGACTACAGGGAGAACTTGAGGATCGTGGAAAAATTCGGCGGGCTGTCGGTGTTTGCATGAGTATTGGACACCGAATCATTACGAATGAAAACTAACGGCCGGCATGCAGGATAGACGATACGGAATAGATGATTAATCTTGCATCGTTCATCGTTTATATCCTCCGCCAGAACATTCCTAAAACCGCCGAAGCTACGCCGAGAACGTAGAAGATGAGATATATAATAAAGGCTGACGCTTCAAATTTCTTCCAGAGAAACTTGACAGGTACGGCTTCTGAGTTTTGGAAGAGTACGATTATTACTAAGAGAATAATAACTAGCACAACAATAGTCTTTGGGTTTTTCATCTTTTTATTTCTCCCCTCCTTAGCTGTTTGTGTTTATACTCTATATACAGATTTTCTTTCGTAATTTCAAGTGAGTTCAAGCTGCAAAGAGCTTTTATAAATTTTAGAATCTCGCTTTTTACTCTCGATTGCAGCGTGTATATTTTTATCTAGAGTGGGAGAGAAAATTAATAGTCAAGACGGTTTAGTTCCCGAAAGAGATTTTGAGGAAAAAAATCCCCTTATATTCGTGCTTTGCCTTACTGTAGGCTTTATGCTGCTAGAAGCTACTGCGGGGATTCTTACGGGAAGTCTTGCCCTTCTCTCCGACGCAGCGCATATGCTTACGGATGTTTTTGCTCTTTCTCTTGCTTTTTTCGCTATCTGGTTTGCACTAAGACCGCCCACTTCCGCAAAGACCTTTGGATTTCATAGAACGGAGGTGCTAGCCGCTTTTCTTAATAGTCTTCTTCTCTTCGTCATAACGGTGGGAATACTCATCGAGGCGTACAAAAGAATTAGAAATCCTGTTGAGGTAAAAAGCCTACAGATGACTGTGGTAGCTCTTGTAGGACTGGGTGTTAATGTTCTGGGTGCTTATATACTCTCTACCATTAAAAAAAATAATTTAAACATTCGCGGCGTGATATTGCATGTTATCGGCGATGCGCTCGGGTCGGTAGGCGCCGTCATAGCCGGTTTGGTCATGTTAAAAACCGGATGGTATTATGCGGACCCAATAATAAGCGTTTTGATTTCCGCCTTGATACTTCGAGGTGCATGGAAACTCTTCAACGAATCCATCCATATTCTCCTCGAGGGGACTCCTAAAGGGATGGACCTAAAGGCAGTTGAAAATGCTATTTGCTCCCACAACGGAGTCTTGAGTGTTCATGACCTTCATGCCTGGACGCTTACCGAGGGGTTTGAGGCCCTGAGCGCTCACCTTGTTATCGAGGACATAAATTTAAGTGAGAATCTTATCGAAAAGATAAAAAAACAGCTTCGCGATAAATTTGAGATAAGTCATGTGACTCTTCAGGTGGAAACTAGAAAGTGCGAGTCCGACGAAGTGAATTGTTATGATACAAAGACGCCGACGTTGTACGGTTAGAGCTTCTTAAGAAAAAACAGTGTTAAAGGGTGAGTTGTTTTAATAGGCGGTTTCTCATGTCCGCTCGTGTCTTTGACTATATTTTTTGCTCAGGATTAGAATAAAGGGGCGAGAGGCCGCTCACCCCTAGCCATTGTTGTTTTCTATTCCGTTCCCAAAATCTCAGATGCCTTTTTCGAGCCCGAACCAAAATCGAATTTGTACCCAAGATCCCGGAGAACGCATTCTATGGCTGAGATGACAGCTATGATGTCAGCCCTGTCGATAAATCCCATGTGAGAGATTCTGAATATCTTTCCTTTAGCTTGATCCTGCCCTCCTGCAACAGTCATTCCAAACCTGTCCCTGAGTCCGCTTATGATCTTTCCGGCACCTATTCCCTCAGGAGACATTGCAGCAGTTAGAGCGGTGCTCGGAGAACGCTTTGCATACAGCTCAAGACCCATCGCTTTTATTCCCTCTCTAGTCCCCTGAGCGAGTTTTGCGTGGCGATTGTGGATTTTTTCAAGACCTTCGTTCTTGAAATTTCTGAGTACCGCTGCAAGTCCGATTATAAGGGTCACGGGAGGCGTCCATGGCGTGGTGTTGTCTTTTGCGTCTTTGAGATATCTTTTGAAATCGAAGTAGAATTTGGGGAGGTTGGATTTTTCGCTGAATTTCCAAGCCTTTTGGCTCATTGCCGAAAATGAAAGCCCGGGAGGGAGCATAAATGCCTTTTGAGACCCAGCTACAAGGACGTCTATGCCCCATTCATCAAAGGGCAATGGGAACACGCCCACTGCTGTGATGCCGTCGACTACGAGGATAACGTCGTCCCTTTCTCTAGTGATTGCGGCAATCGCTTTGGTCGGGTGCATAACTCCTGTGGATGTCTCGCTTGCCTGCATGAGGACTGCTCTTATCAAACTGTCTTTTTTCAGAATGTCTTCGATCAATTTGGGGTCGACGGCCTCGCCCCATTCAACCTTCAGTTCTTGCACTTCAACTCCGAAAGCCTTACAGGTTTTAGTCCACCTCTCGCCGAACTTTCCACCGTCGATGACGAGTGCTTTATCCCCGCGCGAAAGAGTGTTTGCCACTGCTCCTTCCATGGCTCCCGTGCCCGAGGAGGCAAGGACAAAAACTTCCTCCCTTGTTTGGAATATGTACTTGAGTCCTTCTCTCACTTCGGCGAAGATTTTCTCGAATTCCGCTGTTCGATGGTGTATTATCGGCCTTGCCATCTCGAGGAGTATTTCCTCGGGTACCGGTACAGGGCCGGGTGTAAAAAGATACTTTTTCACTTTTTATCTCTCCTTAACTTATAAAATGATTAAAAAATCTTACACGAATGAACACGAATTTACATTGATAAAACGATTCATGATACACGATACATGATCCACGATTTATTCTATGTCTCGCATAGTGTATTCTTGTCGATCCGTGACTAATTCTCGAAAAAAACTACCCAAACCTCTGAATAATTCAACTCGCCTTGCCTTCGTGTGGTTCAAACTTTATATTATTTACAACTGAACTGGAGGACAAGAATTTATGTTTGGAGAGAATAGAGAAAAAGCCCACGACCTCAAGAAAAGATTGAAAATCCTCGGAGACTTTCTTTGACCTGCCTAAAAAGCAATCCCGCCTAGAAGAGTTGGAAAAGATAATTGGCAAGCCCGATTTTTGGTCTGACAGCGAGAATGCTCAGAGAGTGCTGAGGGAGCAGTCTCAGATAAAAGGAATAGTAAATGAATGGGAAAGGCTGTCGCAAGAGCTTGAGGATGCTGAAGTGCTATCGGAGCTTTCTTTTGAGGAGGAAGATGAGGAGACGGCGAAAGAAGCTCGCTTGAAGATATCCGAGATTGAAAAGAAGATCGAAAGCTTAGAGTTTAAGCGCATACTCGGCGAGCCTGACGATGAAAACAACGCTATAGTCTCAATCAATGCGGGAGCGGGTGGGACCGAGGCTCAGGATTGGGCTGAGATGCTTCTCAGAATGTATCTCCGGTACGGCGAGAGAAACGGCTACCAGGTAGAAATGCTGGATTATCAATCCGGAGACGAAGCAGGGATAAAAAGCTCTACGTTCTTTGTGAAGGGTCCCTACGCATATGGGTACCTAAAGGGAGAAAGCGGCGTCCACCGTCTGGTGCGCATTTCCCCTTTCGACTCGAATAAAAGAAGGCATACTTCGTTTGCTTCCGTGTTCGTCTCTCCCGAGATCGACGACACTATTCATGTGGAGATTGATGAAAAGGACTTGAGAGTCGATACCTTTCGCGCAGGCGGTAAAGGCGGGCAGCATGTGAATAAGACCGATTCCGCTATAAGGATAACACATATACCCACAGGGATAGTCGTGAGCTGCCAGAACGAACGATCACAGCACCAAAACCGTGCGCTCGCGATGAAGATACTCCGCGCAAGGCTTTACGAGCTGGAGAAGGAGAAGCAAAAGGAGAAATACGAACAGCTTCAGGCGACAAAGAAGGAAATTGGTTGGGGAAGTCAAATCCGCTCCTATGTTCTCCATCCGTACAGAATGATCAAGGACCATAGGACTGAGTATGAAACCGGGAACGTTGACCCGGTGCTCGACGGCGATTTGACCGAATTCATAAAAAGCTATCTCCTCTATACATCAGATGCGGAAAGAAAGGATAAGACGCAGTGAAAACGGGCTTCAAGCCGGAGGTAGCTGTTTTTCTGAGTAAAGCTGAGACAGATAGTTTGTAAGGAACGCATATCCTTCGATTATACTCAGGACAGGTATGCGTTTCCTACAAGAATTGACAGTAGTGCTTGAAGATCAGTTATTTTGTTTCTCCACTAATTAAATCATATATCGAGCACACGAAATAGTTTTCTCTGATTCAAGTGGATTCGTGTCAAGTTCCCTTCTTCAATTTGATTCCTAAACAGGCGAGGTATATTATATCAGGGCCTAAACCCTAAAGCCGTGAAATGCCCGATTGGCATGGAGGCAAGCAGCTTTGAAAATCGGCATCGCTGGGAGAACCAATAAAAAAGAGACCTTCGAGAGTATAAGTGGGTTGTCCGACTGGCTTGAGAAAAGAGGTGTTAAGGTTTATGTCGAGAAGGAAATCGGGACGGCAATAAACCACCCAAATTCTATTCCATATGCTGAAATCCCTGAATCCGTGGATATGGTTTTAGTCTTTGGCGGCGACGGTACATTGCTCAGGGTTTCCCAGCTTGTCTCTAAATACGGCATTCCCATCTTAGGTGTGAATCTTGGGCGGCTGGGTTTTCTTGCCGAGATTACTATTGAGGAACTTTATCCGATGATGGAGCTTCTTCTTTCTGATAAATATGAAGTCGAAAAAAGAGAGATGCTTTCTGCAACGATTCATAGGTCGGGTGAGAGGATAGGGAGTTATGCGGTTCTTAACGATGTGGTTATTAACAAAGGGGCAATTGCGAGAGTAATAGACCTTGCGATATACGTGAACGCCTCTCATATAACTACATTCAAGGCAGACGGCATAATACTTTCGACTCCAACAGGCTCCACCGCCTACTCGCTTTCTGCAGGAGGTCCTATAGTTTATCCAACTCTACCGCTCACGATTATAACCCCGATTTGTCCCCATACTCTTACAGACCGTCCTTTCGTCGTCTCCAATGAGGCTACGATAAGGGCAAAGGTCCTCACGGATACCCCGGACATTTACCTGACTCTTGATGGGCAGGTCGGAGTCAACCTGATGATGAATGACATCGTCGAAGTGAAAAAGGCCGACGTATCCGTCAAGTTGATCAAATCGCCTTTCAGGGATTATTTCACGATTCTCAAGACTAAACTGAAGTGGGGAGAAAAGTATGGCGAGGTCGAAGGATGAGCAGTTTCTCCACGACTGGGTAATAAGAAAACTAAAAGAGAAGTACTCAAGATTATACAAAGAGGTTCACACCAATCCGGGCGAGGAGAAAAACTTTGAATTCAAAGGTCATTACCCAGACGTGGTGTTCGTCAATTATGGTCAGACCGTATTGATAGCCGAGGTGGAAACCGAGGAGACGATTAATGAAGAGGAGATGAAAGAGTGGAAAGAGATGTCAAACCTCGGCGTTCAGCTCGTGTTATTGGTTCCGAAAGAAATGCAGAACGCCGCCAGGGACATATGCTGGAAAAGCGGAGTTGCCGCAAAGATTAAGATTGGTTTTTTTGATGTGGCGTTGAATATTTAGAGATAGAATTAGTTTTAATTGAAGATGCAAGTCTGTTATTTTGACGAGTTGAACTACTAAGCACGCTGTAATTATTTTGTCATTTCGGGCATAATGGCAAAAAATGTGTGCTGGGAATGCAGTTTCAGCCTTTATTTTGTATATGATATTGATAAAAAAGTTAAACCCTTTTAACTATGAAGAAAAAAATGCCCTTT
>Ga0187893_10002051_pt1 | contig 45664 bp, 36 predicted proteins | sample MA1701074metaG_FD_139574 | JGI IMG/M metagenome (GOLD analysis project Ga0187893, IMG submission 139574) | White microbial mat communities from a basaltic lava cave in the Kipuka Kanohina Cave System on the Island of Hawaii, USA - MA170107-4 metaG ... | reverse complement strand
TATGCTTTAGTTAATTAGGAGCAAACGCTAGCGAAGCCGACCTCGCGCAGAAATCAACACCCTTAAGGAAATCCTGCGGCAAAGTTATGGTTTAGGACCGGCAAGGATATGCTTTAAACCACACGTAAGCAGCGACGAAATTTTCAACCTGCCGTGGTTGTTCGCGGTTTCGGTCGGCGACTGGCGGTTGGCGCCCGAGGAGGCAGAGCGGCTGCGCAAGTACTTCGACCGGGGCGGGTTTCTAATGGTGGACGATTTCCACAATGAACGCGAGTGGGGCAACTTTATTGCCGGCATGCGGCAGATCAATCCCGGCCTGCAGGTGGAGGAACTCGGGGACACCGATCCGGCGTTCCACTCCGTTTTCAATATGAAAGATCGCGTTCGCGTTCCCGGCGCCAACGTGGTGCATGGCTCCGGCATCGAGCGCGGTGGAACCGTGCCGCACTGGCGCGCCATCCGCGACTCGCGGGGCCGTATGATTGTTGCAATCACGTTCAACATGGATATCGGCGATGGATGGGAATTCGCCGACGATCCCTATTATCCGGAGCGCTTCGCTTCAGAGGCGATGCGACTCGGCATCAACTACGCCGTTTACGCCCTGACCCACTGACCTAAAGCTTCCGTGGGACAATTGCGGAATGCGAAAACTCTGGGCGGCATTCCTCTTTCTGACGTGCCTCGCCGGCGAAGATTGGACGCGGTTTCGCGGGCCCAATGGCTCCGGCGTGTCGAAAGACAAAGGATTCCCCACCGTTTTTGCCAAAGACAAGAATGTGCAATGGCGCACTCCGGTCCGCCCCGGCAAGTCTTCACCGGTTCTCACGCGCCGCCACATTTTCCTCACGGCTTCCGACCGCGGCAAGCTCTACACGCAATGTTTTGAGCGCAAGTCCGGGAAATTGCTCTGGGAGCGTTCCGTCGATCGCGCCCGGACAGAAATCGCAAACCGCCTCAATCACGAGGCCGCTCCCACGCCGGTCACCGATGGCGAGAACGTTTTCTCGTTTTTTAAAGATTTCGGCCTGGTCTCTTACGACTCCGCCGGCAAACTGCGATGGACGGCTCCACTTGGACCGTTCGCCAACGCGCAAGGACTGAGCGCTTCCCCGATTCTTGCGGGCGACTCGGTGATCATTCTGGCCGATCAATGGGAAAACTCCTTTATTGGCGCCTTCAGCGTGGCCAACGGCGAGATGCGATGGAAAGCATCTCGCGAGGAAACCGAGAGTTGGGGAACGCCGGTTCTGCACGAGGCCGCCGGCGCGCCGCCACGAATCGCGACCGTGAGCCGGGGATTATTCGCCATGCACGCCGTCTCCGACGGCCGCCGCGCTGTCACCTTGGAGGGACTGGCCATCGCCGTCATCGCCAGCCCCGTTATCGATGGCGACACGGTGTACGCGTTCGGTTACGGCGTGGAGACTGCGGCTCCTTTCGGCCCGCGTGTCGAACGGCTGGACCGCAACAAGGACGGCAGACTCTCTCCGGAGGAATACGGCGACGATCCGATTTTGAATAATGTAGGGGCGCGGGCCGGCAACCGCGACGGCGTGGTAACCGAAGATGAGTGGAAAATTTTTGCCGACCGGGTTCTGGGGCCTAATGCGCTGTTCGCCGTGCGAATCGAAGGCGGCGGCGCACGGATCCTCTGGCGCTACGACAAAAACTTCACCAGTGTAATTCCTTCTCCGCTCCATTACCAAAACGTCCTCTATGTGGTTCGCAACGGAGGCATCCTCACGACCCACGACGCCTCCACGGGCGGCGTACTCAAGACAGCCCGAATCGAAGGCGCGCTGGGCGGCTACTCTTCTTCGCCGGTAGCGGCGGAGGGAAAAGTCTGGCTGGCGAGTGAGGAAGGCAAAGTTTCCGTGTTGCGCGCCGCTGGCGAATGGGATGTGCTGGCCGTGAACGATCTTGGCGAAGGCTGCTACGCTACTCCCGCTCTTTCAGAGGGGGTCATCTATTTACGAACCGAGCAGGCGTTGTACGCCTTCCGGGAAATGCGGTAGAAGCGGGAACGCCGCAGTCAAGTCAATTTAACTTTTCAGTACACTGGTATCTGTCATGAACGAGTGCGGCTTTCCTTCACGACCGGCTCTTATCTCAATCCTGCTGGTGTCGGCCGCCTGTTGCGGTTGTGTATCGGAATCCTCGATGGGCGGCCTGGACCCCGGACAGAAGCCGGCTCCGGGGCCGGTCCCAATTCCAGAGGCGGGAAAGTCGGGCACAGCTTGGCGAAAGATCACTGAAATCCCGGCCAAGACCCGGGTTTATGCTCTTACACTCTACACCATCTCTTCGGATACGCATAAGCCGGGCGATGCAATCGATTTGACTCTGCATGAGGCGCTTGTGGTCGAGGGAATGATAACGGTTAACAAAGGCGCACGCATGCAAGGCGTGGTCGAAGCCGTCTCGGTCGATAGCGCGGAACTGCCGCGCGAGGCGTTCATTCTCCGGCTATCCGGCCTCGAAGTGGAACCTAACCGCTGGGTCCCGATTCGCTCCAATTTTCTGGTGAGGGTGGGCCCGGCCCGCCACAAAGTGGAAAAGGGATTCGAATCGTTGACGCCGGAATACCCAGCCATTTATCCAACGGGAAGCCGGCTCGAGTTCTGGCTGGTAGAACCTGCCAAACTCCACTAAAGATATATTTGTTACGGACCCGTTTGTAAGAATTACAGCCCGCTGGCCGTCCCAAAAGCTCCAACTTAATGAAACTGCTAATGAACAAGTTTGGCATGCCACCTGCCACTGGTGAGAACGGAGGAGAGCAAGACGGTGGGCACAATCATTACAAGACATCTCGCAACGGTGCTAGCATTGTTTGCCGCGATTTTGGCCGGTTGCGGCACGAACGCTAAACTGGCCGAGAATGGCAAACCGGAGCCTGCCACAGCCGCGGCTACGGCAACGCCAACGGAGGCTACCACGGCGCGCCCAGCGCCGGTTCCACCCGTCACCATTCCCGAAGGGACCGCGCTCAAGATCCGAACGACCACGGCGATATCCACGAATTCGCATAAGGCCGGCGATTCGTTCCAGGCATCGCTTGCCGAGGCGCTGGTGGTGGGAGGAAACGAGATCGCGGCCAGGGGCGCGGCCGTCAAAGGCGCCGTCGCTTCTTCTGATCCGGGTGGACGGGTGAAAGGGCGGGCGCGGCTTGCTATCCGTCTAACTTCCGTCGAGTTGGCATCGGGTGAGATCCTGAACATCGATACGAATTCCTACGCGCGCCTAGCTCCGGGAACCAAGAAGCAGGACGCCATCAAGGTTGGTGCAGGCAGCGGAGCCGGCGCAGCCATTGGCGCCGTTGCCGGCGGGGGAGCCGGCGCTGCTATTGGGGCACTGGCCGGCGCGGGGGCGGGCACGGGATATGTCCTGGCGACGCGGGGTGCTCCGGCTACAATTGGTTCGGAAACCGTGATCAGCTTCCGTTTGCGCAGTCCTTCGACAGTGGCTCGGCCCAATTAAACATAGGTCTCAGATAGTTGCGGATCCCGCGTCCGGTCAGAAGAACCGTACAGTGTATGTGAACAGAACGCCTCGGCCCATTTCCGGCGCGAACCCCTTGATGAAGGAAAGGTGGTTGCGATACAGCCTGTCGGACGCATTGATGAGGTGGACACCAAACATGTGCAGAAAATGTTTGGAGGTGCGCGAGTACAGCGCTTTGAGATTGACCACGGCGTAGCCGGCGGTCGGATCCTCCGGTGCAAACACCCGAGCCTGTTTGTTTGTCATCACCAGCTCCGCCGATATGTTGAGAGCGCCAAACCGGAAATCAGCGCCCACGCGTCCGCGGACAGGTGGGATGCGCGGCAGTGGACGGCTGGGGCCGACCAGTTCCGCATTGACGGCATCGATGCCGAAGTGCATCCACAAATAGCGATGCAGGCCGGCGCTCAATCTTCCCTCGACGCCCCTATAGCGGCCGGCGCCCTGCCGGTATTCGGCAACCGGGAAATCGTCCTCGAACTTTCCTGTAGGGGTCAGGAACACATAATTGCTCAAGCGATAGTAGAACAGATTTCCTTCAGCGCGAATCCGGCTGGTCTGGTGACGCAAGGAGAGATCGACGCCATTGCCGCTTTCCGTGCGCAGCCTTGAATTGCCGACCTCAAAAATCAGGTTGCCGGCGTGAGGGCCGAATGCGTATAACTCTTCGAGCGCGGGGGAGCGGAAGGATCGGGTGAAATTGGCGATAAAGGCCCCACCGCGCCAGACGGGGACATTGGCTCCGATAGAGCCCGCCGCCCCGGTGAAACCGCGTTTCTCGCCCTGCTGGGGTGAATAGCGATTGTGCTCCAGTCGCGCCCCGAACTGGAGCCGGAGGCGCTCCAGCCGGAGTTGCTCGACAGCGAAGAAGGCCACCGCATTCTGGTTCACAGGCGGCGTCAAGGCCTCCTCACCGATCGCTTTGTAGTCGCGCGCAAGGCCCCAGAACCCCAGGCTGCCCGACAGGCTGCCGCGCTCGCGCTGATCGAAGACGCCGCGATAGATGAATTGTTTGTTGAAGAACTGATTGTGAATTGCCTCGCCCTCCTTCTCCCGGTGCACCCAGTCGCTGTAGTTGAGAGAAAGCTGGAACTGGTCGACAACGGAGCCGATGTTCTTGAATCCGCCGTTGAAGCGCAGGTTGTGGCGGCGGAACGGTAAAGAGACAATCTCATCGTCTGCTTCGTCAGCGGCGGCGCTCTTTTCGTGAGGGTCGAACGGAATCCCATACCGGCCGTTCTGCAAGGCGTAGGAGAGGTTGAAAAATACCGTTTCGCCGTACCGGCCTAGTCCAATGCTACCGTCCTTGATGTTGCTGAACGAATTAGGAACCCGGCCGAGGGGAGTCTGGTAATCGTCGAGAAAGACCGTCCCGCCGTTGCCGAACAGCAGCCAGTGGCGAATTCCGTACTCAAAACCGGCGCTGCCGCCGCGGCGGTTGTTGTTGGTTCCTCCCAGCGTTGTGGCAAAACCGCGCAACCCGTCGTGCGGTTCCTTGTGAATCTGGTGATGACCGGTGATGACGTTGACGACGCCTCCGATTGCGCTGCCTTCGTAGAGCAATGTGGAGGGGCCGCGAACAATCTCGACGCGCTCGACGGAGTTCGGGTCGATCGGCTCGCCGTGATCGCCCGATTGCGAGGAGAGTGTGCCGGTGCGGACTCCGTCCTGCATAATCAAAACCCGATCTCCGTCAAATCCCCGGATGACGGGCCGCGATGTCCCGGGCCCGGACGAGCGTTTTGCAACGCCGGCCTGATTCTCGATCACTTCGCCCAACGATGTCGCGGTTTTCGCGGTCAGGTCCGTCGTATCGAGCGAGGACGCGGACTGAAATGTTTCGAGCGTGGTCTCTTCCCGGCCGGAAGCCGTAACCGTAACCTGCTCGCGCACAGCGGCCAGTCTGAGCCGGAATTCCACTTCCGCAGTGACGCCCGGGCGAACCTCAACCATCTTGCGATCATCGGACAAAGCGTGTGTGTGAGCGAGCAGCTCGTATTTACCGGGTGGAAGGTTCTCGATCACGAACTCGCCTTGATCGTTGGTCTGGGCGCTGCGTCCGAGTTGAATGACGAGAACGGTGACGTGGTGCAGGAGATCGCCGGTCGAGTCGAGTTTAACTGTTCCGCGGACAACTCCGGCGGCTTGACCAAAGGCCTCCAGGGCGATGAGAGAAGCGATCAGAATGCGCATTTTTCCACTGAAAGTCTGTCTCAACAGTTTCACCCGGCCCGCGGATATTGGCGAGGATAACCCGGCAGCCGGGTACGGGAAGGCGGATGAGCGGGACCAATCCGGCAGTGGACGGCGTGCCCGCAACAGCATCGGCGGCATAACGAAGGCTTGCTATAATCCCAGGAGCGGAGAAGTTTGGATCCAAACAGCGGGTTCGCGTGTCACTGAAGAAGGGAAGGACATGAGTCCAGCTAAGGTATCGCAAGACATGGCTGAGCCGGCTGTCGAGGCGCCGCCGGCAACATCGGAAGCGCCTGGCGGCTTTCGAGTTCACAGCAAAATCATAGACTGGCTTTCCAGCGAGAAGATGCAGCTTTCCAACATCACGGACAGAATCAACGAAGTTGTCCGCAAGAGTGGAATCCGCAACGGACTGGTTCATCTGCAAACCTTACACACCACCACTGCCGTTTTCATCAATGAGTGGCAGGACGCATTGATGCACGACGTCAAGGTGTTTATGGAAAAAGTCGTTGACTGTGACCAGTACTACCGGCACAACGACCCGAATTTTTCCGACTGCGAGCGTCTGAACGCCGATGCGCACATGCGCGGGATGCTAATGGGGCAGACGCTTTGTTTGCAAGTGCGCAACGCCAGCGTATTGTTGGGCACGTGGCAAAGCATCATCCTTGCCGAGTTCGACGGACCGCGCACCCGGACGCTTGCCGTGCAGGTATCAGGCGTCTGAAAGCGCTCATGCAGCAATACTTTTCCATTCCCGAAGCCGAGGCGTTGCTGCCTGAGGTCGGCGATGCGATCCGGCAGGCGATGGAGAGGAAGAGCAGCTATGAGGAAGCCGACTCGGCGATCGGAGCCGAGGCGCAACGGATCCTGTTCAGCGGAGGCGCCATGGTGGACCAGGCCAGGATGGAATCCTTGAAGAACCTGCGGGACTCCTCCGCCAATGAGCTTAAAGTGGCGATCGAGCACATCCTTTCGTTTGGGTGCGAGTTGAAGGATCTCGATATCGGCCTGATCGATTTCCGCACCTTCTACCGCCGCCAGGAAGTGTATCTTTGCTGGAAGCTTGGAGAACCGGCGATCGACTACTGGCACGGGCTGGAGGAAGGCTTTCGGGGACGCAAGAAGATCGACGAGGATTTCCGACGGAACCATCGCGGCATGCTCCCGGCCTGAAAAAGCGGGCATTCCAGCATCATGTGGGACAATAAGGATTGCAGCATGCAAGATCGTGCTTATCGTAGGCAAGCTCTGCTTGACGCGCTTGAGGAGCGCATTCTGGTTCTCGATGGCGCCATGGGCACCATGTTGCAGCAGAAAAATCCCACAATTGAGGACTGGGGCGGGCCTAAATACGAAAACTGCCCCGAGAATCTGCTCTTCACAAAGCCGGAGTGGATACTCGATATCCATCGAGCTTATTATGCGGCTGGCGCCGACATTGTCGAGACAAACTCGTTCGGCGGCTCGCCGCTGACGCTTGCCGAGTTCGAACTCCAGGACAAATGGCATGAAGTGAACTCGACAGCGGCGGCGCTGGCGCGCCAGGCAGCCGCGGAGTTCTCCAAACCGGGGCGCCCGCGCTGGGTGGCCGGGGCAATGGGACCCACCACCAAGGCGATCACGGTAACCGGCGGCGTGAGCTTCGATCAGCTTCGCGACGGCTACTATTTGCAGGCTAAAGGCCTGTGGGACGGCGGGGCGGACATCCTGCTGATCGAAACCTGCCAGGACACGAGAAATGTGAAGGCGGCTCTACTGGCTGTCGCGCGCCTGGCGCGGGAGACCGGGTTCCGGATCCCAGTGATGGTCTCGGGAACCATTGAAGCGATGGGAACGATGCTGGCGGGGCAGACCGCCGACGCTTTCTACACTTCCATCGCGCACGCCGATCTGCTATCGATCGGACTGAACTGCGCCACCGGGCCGGAGTTCATGACGGACCACGTACGCACGCTGGACCAGATGGTTACGACGCGGCTGTCCTGCTACCCCAACGCCGGACTGCCGAACGAGGATGGCGTGTACCTGGAGACCCCGCAAACGCTGGCCGAACAACTGGAACGGTTCGCCGGTCATGGATGGCTGAACCTGGTGGGCGGCTGCTGCGGCACCACTCCGGCGCATATCACCGCGATTGCGCAAATGGCGGCCGGCAAGCGCCCGCGGCCTTTGAAGGCGCCTTCCCAGCGCGCTTATTACAGCGGCATCGATCTGGTCGAAGCCGAGGAAAGCAATCGCCCGCTAATAGTGGGCGAACGGACCAACGTCATCGGTTCCCGTCTGTTCAAGAACATGGTTTCGGAAGAGAAATGGGAGGAGGCGACGGAAATCGCCCGCAGGCAGGTGCGCAACGGCGCGCACATCATCGATGTCTGCCTCCAATCGAGCGACAGGGACGAGAGCAAAGACATCCCTCCGTTTTACGATCAGTTAATCCGCAAGATCAAAGCGCCCATCATGATCGACACAACGGACGCTGCCGCCGTCGAGCTGGCGCTCACCTATTGCCAGGGCAAAAGCATCATCAACTCCATCAATCTCGAAGACGGCGAGGAAAAATTCGAGCGCATCTGTCCAATTGCGCGAGCCTACGGGACCGCGCTGGTAGTGGGAACGATCGATGAGGACCCGGTCCAGGCGCAGGCCTTCACGCGCGAGCGCAAGCTGGCGGTTGCCCAGCGCTCGGTGGATCTGCTTACCGGAAAATATGGCATCCCGACGGGCGACATCATCATCGACCCATTGGTTTTTCCCTGCGCCACCGGAGATGAGAATTACATTGGCGGAGCCGTCGAGACGATCGAAGCCATACGCCTGATCAAGGACCAAATTCCTTACGTGAAGACGATCCTTGGGGTATCCAACATCAGTTTCGGCCTGCCGCCGGCGGCTCGTGAAGTCGTGAACTCGGTGTTCCTGTATTACTCGACCAAAGCCGGCCTCGATCTGGCTATCGTCAATGCCGAGAAGTTGGAGCGATTCGCCTCCATCCCGATCGAGGAGCGCCGCCTCGCCGAACACCTCCTGTTTAATACGCCTCCGGAATCTGTTCCCGACGATCATCCCGATCCGGATCTACTGCGCACGGCCCCCGAGGACTGGCGTGAGCAAACACGGGAGCAGAAAATCGCTGTCAACCAGTTTCATATCGCTGCCATCGCCGAGCATTTTCGCAAAGGCGGCGGACGGGTGAAGCAAAAGGCGGCGGATCTGCCGCTGGATGAGCGGCTGGCGAATTACATTATTGAAGGGAGCAAGGACGGACTGGTCGCCGACCTTGACCGGAAGCTCGCCGAAGGCGTCCCGCCGCTCGACGTCATCAACGGCCCGCTGATGGCCGGCATGAACGAAGTCGGCCGGCTTTTCAACAACAATGAATTGATTGTCGCCGAAGTGCTGCAATCGGCCGAAGCGATGAAAGCATCCGTGAATCACCTTGAGCAGTTCATGGAGAGAGAGGAAGGTTCCTCGCGAGGCAAGGTGATTCTGGCCACCGTAAAAGGAGATGTACACGACATCGGCAAGAACCTGGTGGACATCATTCTCAGCAACAACGGCTACAAGGTGATCAACCTGGGAATCAAGGTTCCGCCGGAGGAGTTGATTCGCGCTTACCATGAGCACCAGCCCGATGCCGTCGGCCTTTCCGGCCTGTTAGTTAAGAGCGCGCAGCAGATGGTGGTCACTGGCGGCGATTTGCGCGATGCCTCCATCCGCGTGCCCTTATTGGTTGGCGGAGCGGCTCTTTCGGAACGATTCACAAAAACCAAAATCGCGCCGTGTTATGCGGCTCCGACGTTCTATGCCAAGGACGCGATGACGGGGCTGCGGCTGATGAATGAGATCATGGATCCCGCCGGCCGCGATGCGGTGTTCGCCGCGAACACGTTCGCCGAAGTGAGCGACGGCGCGCAGGCCGACGCCGCTGGCGCCTCACCCGCGGCGGAAGTACGCAGCGCCAAGATTCGCCTGAACCTCGCCATTCCGGCGGCGCCTTACCTGGACCGGCGAGTGCGTACGCTTCAAAACCTGGCCGAGATCTGGAGTTACATCAACCCGTACATGCTATATGGCAGGCACTTGGGGTACAAGGGGAATTTTGAAAAGAACCTGCATGATCGCGAACCGAAGGCGCTCGAACTATTCCACCAGGTCGACGAAGTGAAAAAGCGCGCCCGCGAGTTCATGAGAATCCGCGCGGTATGGCAATTCTTTGAAGCCGAGCGCGCCGGCAATGCGATCCGCCTTTTCGCCCCCGGTGGCGATGCTCCGCAACATACATTCCGTTTCGGCCGGCAGCCGAAATCCGACGGCTTGTGCCTGAGCGACTATGTGATGGACCCGTTGGACGGGGTCCGGGATCACATCGCGCTGTTCGTGGTCACCGCCGGAGAGGGAGTCCGCTGGCGTTATGAGGCGGCAAAGGCCGCGGGCGAGTATTTTTATTCCCATGCCTTGCAGGCGCTGGCCATAGAAACGGCCGAAGCCTGCGCCGAATGGCTTCACCGCCGGATCCGCGAGGACTGGGGCTTTCCCGACCCGCCTTCGATGACGATGCAGGAGCGATTCACGTCCCGCTATCACGGCAAGCGCTACAGCTTCGGCTACCCGGCCTGCCCCAACCTTGAAGACCAGAGCGGGATCTGGAAGCTGCTGGGTCCGGAAGAGATTGGCGTGCAGCTCACCGAAGGTTACATGATGGACCCGGAAGCCAGCGTCAGCGCCCTCGTGTTCCATCATCCCGACTGCGTCTATTTCACCGCGAGCGAGACGGTCGAGGAAGTTGCGGTTTCCTGACTAAGACAACTCCCTCAATTCGAGCGCGAATGCGTCGAGCGCGACGCCCTTCTGAATATTCCTGCGGCTAAAGTGCGCCAGCTCGTCCACTTTCTTCACCGCCGCCGCGAGCCAGTCGAAGGAAGTTGCGCCGGCCAAACGCTGCATTTCCGCCTCAAGATCGCCGTTGCGCCGCGGCGCCAATCCATGCTGGAGCAGAAGCAGGTCTTCCAGCAAACCGTAAAGCAGGTCCAGGTAGTATTCGAGCTTCTCGCTCTTCGACGATGAGATCTTTTCGGAGTCCTTCAGCCAGGCGCTGAAACGCGACTGGCGGCTGGCGACTTCCAGCAAAACCAGCATCCGGCGCCGCCGTTCGCCCCATACTTCCCAATCCATTGCCGCGGCGACGCCGGGAGATCCACCGGCGAGCGAAATCCGGCGGTCTCCGGGCTCCCAGCCCCGGGAGGCGGCAAAGGCTTCCATCTTGCGCGCGGCAAGCGAAGTCATCTGGAAAATCACAGCGCGGGAGCGGATGGTCGGTAAAAGGTCGTATACGTTTTCCGCCGTCAGGATGAGGATGAGGTGCGGCGGCGGCTCTTCGAGGATCTTCAGCATGGAATTGGCGGCCTGCTCATTGGCGCGGTCGATGTGATCGATCAGAAACACGCGGTGGCGGCCGCGCATCGGACTGAGTTGCGCTCGCTCCTTAAGCAGCCGCATCTGGTGAATGGAAATCTGCCGCAGCGGGCCATCGGGCGGGAACGTGACGAAATCCGGATGAGACGCCAGAAACAATGGATCCTCGGAGCGCTTCTCGGTTGCGAGCTTCTCTCTTTCCGCCAGCATTTCCACGTTATGCGGAAGACTCAAATCGTCCCGCTCGATTGCGGCGGCGCCGCCGAGCAACGCTGCGGCGAAGCGCCGCGCCAAGGTGGCTTTACCGATCCCCTCCGGCCCGCAGAGTAGAATCGTCTGCGGGACGCGATCCAGTTCCTGCATGCGCGCCAGGGCCGAGGCCACTGCTTCGTTGCCGAAAAAATCCGGGAATGGCGCCATCAGGATTCCAACGCCTTGGCGAGCGTCTCGGATAACTGTGCCAGCCTGTAAGGTTTCTGCAAGAATGCCTTTGCGCCTGCTTCAATCAGCTCGTCCACGGCGGCGTCATGGCTATAGCCGCTGGTCAGCAGCACGCGCGCCGCTGGATTGATCGAGCGGATGCGCTCGAAGCAATCCCGCCCGTTCAAGTCGGGCATCACGAGGTCAACGATCACGAGATCGATGTCGCGGCTGCGGCGATGGTAATAGTCGATGGCTTCTCGCGGGCTGCTGAGGCAGATTGCATGATAGCCAAGGCCCTTGAGCATGCGGGCCGCGACCTGACGCACCACTTCTTCATCGTCGATAACCAGGACCGACCCTTTCCCGCGCGCCGGCCGCGCCGCGCCGGCGGCGTCCGCGCTCTTCTCCTTTCCCGTGGTCAGCGGCAGCAGGACGTGGAAGCGCGCGCCCGGCGCGGCATCGCAATCGAGCTCGATGCGGCCGCCATGAGATTTGACGATGCTCTGCACCACGGTGAGCCCCAGTCCGCAGCCCTTGTTTTCCGCCTTGGTGGTGAAGAATGGTTCGAAGATGCGGTCGCGAATCCCAGCGGCGATGCCGGCGCCGGTGTCGATCACGCTTACCCGCACCGAATCGTCCGTGTTCCCGGTGGCCAGCGTGAGAGTTCCTCCGCCGGGCATGGCGTCGCGGGCATTCAGCGAGAGATTCAGAAAGACCTGAAAGAGCTGGCCGGGGTCGCCGGTGACGAACGGCTGGCTGGCTTCAAAACGGGTTTGGAGGTGAATGTTCTTCTCGATGGTATGGCGCAATAAATCCAGGACCTCAGCCAGCGATTGGTGTACATCGACGCGGACGCGTTTCGGCTCGCCGCGGCGCGCGAAGCCAAGTAGCTGGCGGGTAAGCTGGCTGGCGCGCTCGGCGGCCTTTTCTATCACGTCAAGCGCTTCGACGACGTTCGGCGCCGAAGCAGCTTCCTCGCGCAGCAGGCTGGCGTAGCCGAGGATCGCCGTAAGCAGGTTATTGAAATCATGCGCGACGCCGCCCGCAAGCGAACCGATCGCCATCAGCTTCTGGGTATGCTCGAGCTGGGTCTCCAACTCTTCGACGCGCCGCCTCAAGGCATCGATATCGCTGCCGGAAGTGGTTCGCGACGCGACGACCGGTGGATCTGGCATGCGCGCGCCTATTGGCTCAAGGTTCTAGAAACTATAGAGCGGCATCCCGGCCGCGATTTCAGTCTCCGGCACCGTGACTTCCGATTCTCCAATCTGACGGACGAAGAGTCCCGTATCGCCCAGGTACACTTCCAGCTCGGAAGGCCGCGGAAGCGAGCCTTGAATCAGAGCTTCCGACAACGGATCCTCGACGTATTTCTGCAGGGCGCGGCGCAAGGGCCGCGCGCCATAGCTGCGATCCGCACAGGTTTTTTCGAGAATGTAGCGGGCCGCGTCCGGGGCCATCCGGATGTTAAGCTGCTTCGGAGCAAGGTTCAGATTGATCTGTCCGACCATGAGATTGATGATTTGAAGCAGATCGTCGTCGTTGAGCGAGCTGAACAGAATCACTTCGTCAAGGCGGTTCAGGAATTCGGGGTTGAACGCGCGCTTCACTTCTCCCATGACCTGGTCTTCCACTTTGGGGGCGATTCCGGAACCGGTGGCGGCAGCGAAGCCGATTTGTGTTTTCTTATCGAGGAATCGCGCGCCCAGGTTCGAAGTCATGATGATGATGGTGTTCTTGAAGTCGACCGTGTTGCCAAGTCCGTCCGTCAGTTGGCCGTCCTCAAAAACCTGGAGCAGGATGTTGTAGACGTCCGGATGCGCCTTTTCGATCTCATCAAGCAGGATCACCGAGTAAGGGGACCGTTTTACGCGCTCAGTCAATTGCCCCCCCTCTTCGTAGCCGACGTAACCGGGGGGCGAGCCGATGAGCTTGGAAACGGAATGCTTTTCCATGAACTCGGACATGTCGAAACGAATCAGCGACTTTTCGCTGCCAAAGAGAAACTCGGCCAGCGCCCGCGCCACTTCCGTCTTGCCGACGCCGGTAGGTCCGAGAAACAGGAAGGAACCGGCGGGCCGCTTGGGTGACTTCAAGCCGGCGCGGGAACGGCGGATGGAGCGCGCTAAAGCGCCGATGGCTTTTTCCTGGCTGATTACCCGCTTGTGCAGTTCCTCCTCGATGCGCAGCAGCTTGGTGATTTCCTCTTCCTTGATCGCGGTCATGGGCACGCCGGTCCAGCGCGCCACGACATCTTCGATATCGTCCTTGGTGACAACGCCGGTGGATGTGTCGTCCAGGTTGTATTTGTCACGCAACAGGCGGAGATTCTCCCGCTCCCGCCGCTCTTCATCAGAGTAAAACCGTGCTTTCTCGAATTCGTGATTGGCGATGGCGTTCTCCATCCGGTGCACGATGAACTTAATGCGCTTCTGCACTTCGGAGACCTCCGAAGGAACGGTGGTCTGCCGCAGCTTGATCCGCGCGCCGGCCTCATCGATCAGGTCAATGGCCTTGTCGGGAAGGAAACGGTCAGGGATGAAGCGGCTGGAGGCATGCACGGCGGATTCGATCGCTTCGTCGGTATAGCCGACGGCGTGGAATTTTTCGTAGCGCTCCTTGATGCCGAAAAGGATCTTGACGGCGTCGGATTCGGTGGGCGGCGGCACTTTGACGGCCTGAAACCGCCGTTCGAGCGAGCGGTCCTTCTCGATGGACTTGCGGAACTCACCGGGGGTCGTGGCGCCGATGCACTGAATCTCGCCCCTCGACAGGGCAGGCTTGAGAATATTGGCCGCATCGAGGGATCCCTCGGCGGAACCGGCGCCCACCAGAGTGTGCAACTCGTCGATGAAAATGATGGCGTTCTGATTCTCCATCAATTCCTTCATGATGGTCTTCAGCCGCTCCTCAAACTGGCCGCGGTATTTCGTGCCCGCGACGATGAGCGAAAGATCGAGAGCCAGAATTCTCTTGTCGGCCAGGAAACTGGGCACATCGCCGTCCGCAATGCGCTGCGCCAGTCCCTCGACGATCGCGGTCTTGCCGACGCCGGGCTCGCCGATGAGGACAGGATTGTTCTTGGTGCGGCGGCAGAGGATTTGCACGACGCGCTCCAACTCGTAGTCGCGTCCAATCAGCGGATCGAGCGAACCATCGACGGCGGCCTGCGTCAGATCGCGGCTGAACTCGGAAAGCAGCGAGCTCTCCTTGGGCCGGTTCGATGACATCTTCTCGGAACTGGAGCGAGCAATCTCTTCGCGAACCTGTGACAACCGCAGTCCGCGCTCATGGAGGATCTCGGCAGCCAGGCATTTTTCCTCGCGCAAAAGGCCGAGCATCAAATGTTCGGTGCCGATATGCTTGTGAGAGAGCCGTTCGGCTTCCTCGGCGCCATAGGCCAGCACGCGCTTGCATTCGTGGCTGAGCGGCAGATCCACGGAAGTGGAAACCTTCTCCCGAATTGTGGTGTGCGCCTCAATCTGCTTCCGAATCGACTCGATGGCCGCGTGGGAACGCAGGAAACGGTTTGCCAGCGCTTTGTCCTCCCGCAACAGACCAAGCAGCAAATGCTCGGTCTCAATATAGGGGCTACCGAACTGGCTGGCCTCGTAGCGCGCGAAAAAAATGACTCTGCGGGCTTTTTCCGTGTATCGTTCAAACATAGTTGGATCCGTTCGTTCCGGCTTGAGAAACCGACTCTTGTTCCGGCGGCCGCTGACCGTCGTCAAACGGCTTCAACCGCCCTCTTTCCAGCAGCAACACCCGGTCACAACGCCGCGCGAAAGTATGATTATGAGTCACGATGAGAGAAGTAAGGTTGTGCTCGCGGTACAATTGCTCGAGAAGACTGATGATGCTTTCTCCCGTTTTATAATCCAGATTTCCAGTAGGTTCATCGGCGAGCAGAACCGAGGGATTTCCGGCCAGCGCCCGGGCTAACGCAACCCTCTGCTGCTCACCGCCCGACAATTCCCCGGGCCTGTGCCTGATGCGCTCTTTCAAACCGACTTCTTCAAGCCGCTGCCCGGCGGCCGATGCCGCCTGTTTCCGGGAAACGCCGCGAATCAGAAGGGGCATCATCACGTTCTCAAGCGCGGAAAACTCCGGCAGCAGGGATTGATTCTGCCACACAAACCCGATTTCGCGGTTTCGAAACTCGCTGAGTTGCGCATCGTCGAGTCCGGAAACTCCTTTCGAGCCGAAGTATACCGTACCCTCGCTCGGCCTGTCCAGACCGCCTAACAGATGCAAAAGAGTGGACTTGCCCGCGCCCGATTCGCCCAGCAGGGCCACGGATTCCCCGCGTCGAATCTCCAGATTCAAGCCCCGGAAAACAGTAATCTCCGCCGGCCCGCGACCATAACACTTAGCGAGATTCTCGGTTCGAATGGCGATCTGTTCCACGCGGCCGCTCTCTAACTTTCAGGCTAGCACGGCTTGAGGAACATGCGCCGCGCCCGATCGATTCGGATATGCCATGAATCTTATCGGCGGACGGCGGCGGGAGTCCTCGCCCAAAAGTCCGCTACTTTCCGCTTCGGTCCGGCAGGCGTGGCTGTATGCCGAGTTCGTGGAACAGGAACGAGAAGATGTCGGCGGTGATGCCCATTCGCTTGGTCAGGCTACTGGCGCTGTGTCCCGACATGGTCTCAATTCGAATGAGAACCGGGTTGCCCGGAGCGGCTTTATCCTGCAACGCGGCTACGTACTTGAAGGAATGGGCTGGGACGACGCGGTCATCGTGATCCGATGTGGTGACGAACACAGACGGGTACTTGGCGCCTTCGCCGATGTTGTGAAGCGGCGAGTAGGCATGCAAGTGGTTGAAGTCGGCGGCGACGTCGGCCGACCCGTACTCGGCCACCCAGTTCCAGCCAATCGTGAACTTGTGGAACCGCAGCATGTCCATGACGCCCACCTGTGGAATGGCGGCGCGAAACAGATCGGGCCGCTGATTGATTACGGCGCCGACAAGCAAGCCGCCGTTGGAACCGCCCTGGCAGGCCAGGCGGCCGGATGAGGTGTATTTCTCGCGTATCAGATGCCCGGCGGCCGCGATGAAATCGTCAAAGACGTTTTGTTTCTTGTCGCGCATGCCGGCGCGATGCCACTGCTCGCCATATTCGAGACCACCGCGCAGGCAGACGCTGGCGTAAACGACGCCCTGTTCCAGCAGCGCCAGCCGCTCGGCGGAAAAATCAGGCAGACGGCTCAGTGAGAAGCCGCCGTAGCCGTACATCAGCGCCGGATTCCTGCCGTCCTTACTGAGATCCTTGCGGTGGGTGAGGAACATGGGCACGCGCGTGCCGTCCTTTGATGTGAAGAAAACTTTTTCGGTGACGTAGCGGTTGAAATCGAAATCGATTTTCGGCCGCCAGAACAGCGTGCTCTTGCGCGTGCGCAGATCATAACGGTAGATTGCGCCGGGAGAGAGAAATGAAGTGAATGTGTAGAAAGTGTCGGTGTCCGTGGAGAGCCCGCCGAAGCCGGAGACGGTGCCTGGACCGGGCAGGGCGACGTCGCCCTCATGCTTTCCATCGGACGTATAGACGCGGACAAGCGCGGAGACGTCTTTCAGATACTGCGCAAACAGCTTGCCTCCAGTGGCGCTGACGTTTTGCAGCGGCACGGAATCCTCCGGTATCAGAGTTGTCCAATCGGATTCGGCGCGCCGGGCAGGGTCCACGGCAACGAGGCGTGAATTCGGCGCTTTGTAATTGGTCAGAACGAGGAATCTGCCGGCCGCTTGATCGATGATCCGGTACGAGGTGTCGGTGATATCAGGGAACAGAGGGCGGAATTCCTTTTCGCTCTTCGTCTCGTCCCGCCAGAATATGGCGCTGCCGGTGGCGGCGCGGCCGCGTTCGGAGATGCGCAGCAGGGCGAAGCGTTCGTCTTCGGTGGTGGAAACGGAATGGAAGCGCCGCGGGTGTTTACGGTCCTCGTAAACGAGCAAGTCCCCGGACTGCGGCGTGCCCGCGCGGTGATAGTAGACGGCTTGAAACTCGTTCGCCGCGGTAAGCTCGCGCCCGGCGGCCGGCTCCGGGTAACGGCTGTAGTAAAAGCCGTCGCCTCGCCAACTGGGACGGCTATTCTTGATCCAGCGCAGCGTTTCGGGCAGCAGCTTGCGAGTGGCCAGATCCATGACGCGCAGTTCCTGCCAGTCCGAGCCACCTGTTGATTTGCCGAAGACTAGGTAGCGCCCGTCGCGCGAGACGCTGAAAGTTGTCAGCGGCGAGGCGCCGTCTGAGGAGAAGGTGTTCGGATCGATCAGGATTTCCGGCGGGCCAGCGCCTTTCTGCACGTACCAGACGCTCTGATTTTGCAGCCCCGTGTTGCGGCTGAAGAAATGGATGCCGCCGCGGCGAATCGGCGCGGAGCGTTTCTCGTAATCGGCGATGCCCTCCAGCCGCTTGTGCAGCGCTTGGCGGAAGGGAATCCGGCCCAGGTAGGAAAACGTGACTTCATTTTGCGCGGCGACCCAGGCCGCGGTCTCCGCCGAGCGGTCGTCTTCCAGCCAGCGGTAGGGATCGGAGACGGTAGTGCCGTGGTAGACGTCGCGCTGATCGACTTTGCGCGTCTTGGGATAGGAAAGCGGGTCGGCGCCCAAGGGCAACGCCAAAATAAGTGCGAAGTGCAGCCATTGCATACGGGTTTTCGGCGAACCGACAGTATATCATGTAACTCCCGAGTTATCGCGGGTTGCGAAATGCCACCGGCTCTAGATAGTGTAAGTGACCCGCTTCATCTCCGGCCAGTATTCGGCCTCCGGCGGTTATAGCGCAACAAAGCACGGCGGCATCGGCCTGAAACAGAGCCAGCTCATTGCCTCCGTCTTCCCAGATGCGGATGGTCTGATCGTGGGAAGCCGAGATCAGCTTGTGGTTATCCATGTCGAAGACAACGGCTGTGATCCAACCCGTATGACCCGTCAAAGTCCGGCGGAGCTCGCCCGTCTCGATATCCCACACCTTCAAAGTGTTATCCCAAGATCCGGAAACCAGCCTGCGTCCGTCGGGGCTGAAGCCAACGGCGGTAACCCAGCTTGTGTGCCCTTCCAGAGTGAGCAGCAGTTCGCCGGTTTCCAGGTCCCACAAGTTGATGGTTTTGTCATCGGAAGCCGAGGCCCCCAGAAGGCTGTCCGGACTAATGGCGACGGCGGTGACACGATCCGTATGCCCGATCAACGTCCACCGGAGCGACACGGATTCGAGGTTCCATACCTTCACCGTGCTGTCACGAGAACCGGAGAGCGCGGTGCGTCCGTCGGGGCTGACGGCCACAGCTTTAACCCAATGGGTGTGTCTCGCCAGCGTTTGCCGCAGGGCCCCGGTTTCCAGGTCCCACAGCTTCAAAGTGTGGTCCCAGGAGCCGGAGATCACTGTCCGGCCATCGGGAGTTACGGCAACCGTGTTGACTTCATCGGCCTGACCGGAAAGTGTACGGCTTAGCTCTCCTGTCTCGAGATCCCATACTTTCAGCGCGCTGTCCCAGGAGCCGGAAACCGCGGTTTTTCCATCCGCGGTGACGGCGACCGCGGTCACCCAACTGATATGGCTGGATGGAGCACGCCTCGCGATGGCGCTTTCGAGATTCCAAACCTTCACCGTGTCGTCATAGGATCCGGAAATCAACGTGCGCCCATCGGCGCTGACCGCGACGGCGGTTACGACATCGGTGTGAGCGGCGAGCGTCCGCCGTAGCGTGCCGCTCTCGAGATCCCATACTTTCACAGTGTCGTCATAAGAACCGGAGACCGCGATGCGGCCATCCTGGGTCACGCCAACCGCTGTAACGAAACTGCTGTAGCCGGATAGGGTTCTCCGGAGTTCCGCCGTTTCCAAATCCCAGACGATCAGCGTGTGATCGTTGGAGCCGGAGACCACCGTGCGGCCATCGCTGCACACGGCGATGGCGCTCACCGAATCGGTATGGCCTTGCAGACTATGGCGGAGCACGCCGCTTTCGAGGTCCCAAACTTTGATGGTTTGGTCGCTGGAACCCGAGATCACTTCGCGCCCATCGGCCGTAAACGCGACTGCGTTCACCGAGCCCGTATGGCCGGCCAGCGTCAAATGAAGCGCGCCGGTTTCGAGATTCCATATTTTGACGGTTTCGTCGTCGGAGCCGGAAATCGCCGTGCGGCCGTCGGGGCTGATGGCCACGGCGTCCACCGAGCTGCCATGACCGGCAAGCGTCATGCGAAGCGCGCCGGTCTCCAGATCCCACACCTTAACCGTCTTGTCCTCCGATCCGGAGATTACGGTGCGGCCGTCCGCACCGACGGAAACGGTTAACACAAAACTGACGTGGCCTTCGAGAGTTCTGAGCAGCGATCCGGATTCGATGTCCCACACTTTCACCGTATTGTCTTCCGAGCCGGAAACCAAGGTGCGGCCATCGGGAGCCAGAGCCACGGCATGAACAAACGCGTCGTGAGGCAGCGTGCAGCGTAGAGCGCCGCCAGCCTCATCGAGAGCGGGCCAGAGAGGGCGCAGCCATGGGGATTGTTGCCATCGCCCTGCCTGCGCGCGCAGAGCCACAATCTCGGGCTCCAGTCGCGCCAGGAGCCTTCCACAGATCTGGCCCGGCAACTGCTTGGGGTTAAGGGCGAGGGCTTGAGCGGCCAGGCGGACCGCTCCGGCGGTGATATCCACCGCTTCATCTCCGGCCAGTCTCTCGAAGTCGAGTTGCAGAGAACGCACTCCGGCCGCTGCGAGCTTCGCCATGAGCCAATCGAAATCGAACAGCAGGCGGCGCAATGCGTGCGGCCTGCCTGCTTCAACCAGGTGGTAACCCACGGATCGCCATGAGTATTCGCTTTTCAAGCGCTTCAGATCCCCCCAGGCGTCAACAAGACGGCCGTGCACCGCGGCCGGATCGCCAAGCCCTTGCTTGAGCGAGGTGCGGATGACTGGATGCAGGCGCATGGTCCCAGATTCAGGATCAAGATGCAGCAATGAAAGCTGATTCAGAAGTTGCAGGAGTGTATCGGCGCCCGTGGCGTTTCCACCCCAGAGCGCGGCAACTGCCGAAACCGCTACAGGTGTATCTCCGGAAAACACCCCCAGTTCGAGACAGCGTGGCCTGTCGTCTGCGGGAAGCAGCTCAAGACTGGCCGCAACCGTTTTGGAAACGGCTTCGTTCGGATCAAAGGCCCCGGCCGCAAGCTCTTGAAGCGGGCGAAGGGCATCCGGCAACTTCTCGCCCCGCGCGATTCTGGCGCGCAGGGCGCTGCGGGAAACCTCGATCAGCAGCGGCCACGCGCCGAATCCCCGCGCCAGATCATGAAACGGCTCAAGAGACGCCGGCGGCGGGTCGAGGACCGCCGCCAGCATTCGCGCCGCTTCCGTCGTAGTCATTCCATGAACTGCAACCCGGGTGGATTCGGCGGCCACATCGGCCCGCCGTGCCGTGATCAGACACGCAGAGGAACCCGTGGCGCGCAACAGGGGTTTTAGATGATGCCGCTGCCTGACATCGTCGAACACCAGCAGGCAGGTCTTGCCCGCCAGTTGCCCGGCCAGTGCGTTTGCGGCCTCTCGAACGGATGGGAACGCCGGGCGCTGGCCGGTAAGCGATTCGTACAGAGACTCGATAGCGATTCGCGCGTCCGGGTTCTCCCCGAGCGTGACCCACAGGACGCCATCCGGAAACGCATCAAGCAATGCGTCGTCATGGCACAGAGCGGCAGCCAGCGTTGTTTTGCCGAAGCCTCCCGCGCCGACAAGAGCGGCGGCAATGGAGGGCATCCGCGGCCCGGCATTCAGCACCTTCTGAAAAAGCGCCGAGTATTCTTCCTTGCGCTGGATGAACTCCCGAGGCAGCGCCGGAGCCATGAATGGGATGCGTTCGCGCTGCCTGCCGTGCAATATGGCAAGCAACTCATCCCAATCCTTGGGAAGCGTCAGAGAACCGGCTCGCTGCATCCAGGCCGGCAGTGCATCTGCGCCGGGTAGCGGGCCGGAACCGAACAACACCGGGACTACCGCCGCGCCTCGGCGCCTCGCATGAAGCCACTGCCTCTTTGCTAATCCGGAAGCCACGGCATCAGGCGTTAACACGAGCAGCAATACGTCAGCGTCAAGCCCGGGCGCAACCGGGTCGATCCGTTCCCGCAAGCTTTGCGCCAGTCCAGCTCCGTCGAGCGGAGAGTAGCCGATGGCAATCCTGCGAGCAGGTTCGGAGGACCGTTGTTGCATCAATCCCGGCTGAGACATGTCGGCCACGTGCTACCCACGGAGAGTTTGCTGGACTGGACATCGTAGCAAACTTGCCCTTAACGGGGCTGCACGCCTGCGTTTCTTATGCCGGAACTGATGCGGCCGCTACTGAGAGGTTCCGTAAATGCGAACCGCGGCTTTGGCACGACGGCCTGCCCGCGTCGTAGGGAGGTTGCACTTCGGTTTCCACTGCGTCTATTTTTTCGGCGGACTGATCATGATGTGGGCGCCAGCAGTCCCTGGATACATGAGCCAAGGCTCGGTACCGGACCGCGTTGTCAAACCTGTACTCTCTGGCGTTGCGTAAGGCGTGTACACCACCCATCGTAAATAGGAATCCGCCACAACGCCGGCGCCCGCATCGAAGCTCTTGCCAGTAAGAACGTAGAGCATTCGTGGCTCGCGCGGCATTTTGAGCTTCCCCTCGTCGACTTCTTTCCAGCGCAGTTTGTGCCGGTCCGCTCCCTTTGCGCCTTGCTCGATCAACTCACGCCCGCGAGCCATGAACGGCTCCAGATCCTTGTGGTAACAGGAAACGTTGAAGCCGGCTTCCTTCGGATCGTCAGCTAGGCAGATCAGATCGTTGGTTCCGTTGCGCAGGGTCACGAATTTCCCCTCCGGACTGTAACCGAGCACGCCGGCTCCATCGCGGCGCTCCTTGGGCGCGGCTTGCACGGCTCCGGCGATCTGCTCCCCGCGTGGCGGCACGTCAGCCCCTAGTGCCAAGCAGGTCATTCCTAGACCAGCAATAAGAGCGGTTCGAAGTTTCATTTGTATCCTCTAATATCCGGCGTTCTTGTCCACCACGTTAACCAGTGGCTGGCCCATGGTGTAGCGTCGCACGTTCTCGGCGAACAAGTCTATCAGGCGCACCTGGCGATCCGGGCTCCAGCCCGAGGTGTGCGCGCTCATGACAACGTTAGGGCAGTCGAAGATCGGGTGGGTCGAAGGCGGCGGCTCCTCCGGAAACACATCCAGTCCCGCGCCCGCGATCCAGCCCTCCTTGAGAGCTTTTACCAGCGCCATGTCATCGAACAGCTTGCCGCGCGACAAAGCCAGAAAATAAGCCGTCTTCTTCATTCTGCGGAAGACGGTCTCATTGAACATGCGCTCAGTCTGACGTGTGTGCGGAGCGGCGGCCACCAGCACATCCACCTGCGGGACCATGTCCATGAACCAGGTCGGATCGTGCAACTCGGCGACGTATTCGGGCTTCGGGACCGGCCTGGCGTCGGTTGCCACAATACGCATGTCGAAGCCGTAATAGGCGCGGCGCGCGGTCATGCTGCCGATGCCGCCCATTCCCACAATGCCCATCGTGCGGCCAACCAGTTCGGTGTGATGATCGGATTTGGGCGTGCCCAGCGGATTCATTGTGCGCTTGTAGAACTGCGGCATATAGTATTTCGAAATGCCGCGTGTCAGGCACAGCAGTAGTCCCATGGCGGTTTCCGAAATGCCGTGGGCGAACGTGCGGGCGTAATTGGTCATCACCACAGGGCTTTTCCGGTGCGCGTCGTCGAGAATGCTCTCCAGGCCCGCGCCGCCCGTTTGAATCCACTTGAGCCTGGGCGCGAAGTCAAGCTCGGATCCGCGAATATCGCCGTAGACGACTTCCGCCTCCTTGAGACGGCTGCGGAACTCCTCGCGCGTTTTGCAAAAGATGATCTCCGCCTTGAACCCTTTGGCCGCCGCCTGAATCTTGTCGGCCTCATGGCGTTCGAAAGCGTACATGGTGACGATCTTCACCGGATCCTGCTGCGCTTTGATGTTCGATGGCAACTGCGCCGCGGCTGCCGCGGCGGAAGCCGTGCCCGTGGCGGTTACGAACAAACGCCTGGATATGGAATTTTCAGACATGGCGTCAGCGTATCATAGCTTCATGTGGCTATGTGTATGGTTTGGGTTGCTCTGGACGGGCATGGCAGGAGCGGAAATCGCCGCGCCGGACCGTGCAAGGATGCTCGAGGAGATGGACGCGCGCGCGGCGCATTACGGCGAAATCTCGCGGCAGATCTGGGAATGGGCCGAGGTCGGTTATAAAGAAACGCGAAGCTCGGCTTTGCTCAAAAGCGAGCTGGAGAAAAACGGCTTCCGTATAGAAAGCAACGTCGGAGGCATTCCAACCGCCTTCACCGCCACCTGGGGGAGCGGCAAGCCGGTGATCGGAATTCTGGGCGAGTTCGACGCTCTGCCGGGGCTGTCGCAGGATAATTCGCCGGCGCGAAAGGTGCTCGTACAAGGAGCGCCCGGACACGGCTGCGGCCATAATCTGTTCGGAACCGCTTCGGCCTTCGCCGCCATCACCGTCAAGAACTGGCTGGCGGCCAAAAAACTTGGCGGGACCGTCCGGTTTTACGGAACCCCGGCTGAAGAAGGCGGCGGCGGGAAAATCTACATGGCGCGCGCCGGAGCGTTTCGCGACGTAGACGCCGTGCTCGACTGGCATCCCGGCTCATCGAACGGCGCGGGGCTGACCAGTTCGCTCGCGAACATTTCCGCCAAGTTCCGTTTTTACGGAAAGGCTTCGCATGCTTCCGGGTCGCCCGACCGCGGCCGTTCGGCGCTGGACGGATTGCTGCTGATGAATCATGCCGTCGAGATGCTTCGAGAGCATGTCCCTGCTTCAACGCGGATGCACTACATCATCACCAAAGGCGGGGCGGCTCCGAACGTTGTCCCGGATTTTGCCGAAGGCTTCCTCTACGCCCGAAGCCCCAGCATGCCGTCGCTCGACGGCGTCTGGGAACGTGTCATAAAGTGCGCGCAGGCCGGAGCGCTGGCCACGGACACGCGCATGGAAATGGAAGTGATCAACTCCGTCTACAACTATCTGCAAAACGAACCGCTGGCCAGGCTGTTCGACAGGCATTTGCGCACGCTGGGCGGCGTAAAATACACGCCCGAGGAACGTAAATTCGCCGAGGAGTTGCGCAAAAGTTTCGATCCGGGAGGCCCGCCGGCGGAGAGTGAGGAAGCCATTATGCCCTTCGCGTTGAGTGGCGCGCCAGGTGGGAGTACGGATTCAAGCGATGTAAGCTGGGTCGTGCCCACTGCCGCATTTCGCGCGGCGACCTCAGTGCCGGGCACGCCGGGACATAGCTGGCAAAACGTAGCATGCGCCGGTTCAAGCATCGGGCGGAAGGGCATGACGCTGGCCGCAAAAGTGCTGGCGCTGAGCGCCGCCGAGCTGCTGACCACGCCCAAGCTGGTCGAGGATGCGCGCAAGGATTTCGAAAAAAGGCGAGCCGGGCATGAATACCGGTCACGCCTGCCGGTGGATCAGAAACCTCCGCTCAGCTACCGCGACAATCCCTGAGCCGCCTCAAGCACAGCTTCAATTCTCTTTCGGAGCGCCACCGCCAGACGAGGGCTGCGTCCGCTGGTGGACACGGCAACCTGCAGATCGCCGTGCCGGATGCGCGCTGGAGCCAGGAAGGAGCATTCCGCCGGCGCGTCAGCGACGTTTACCGGAATACCTTCCTTCGCCGCCGCCGCCGCCACGGCGTGGTTGACTTGGCGGTCATTGGTGGCCGCGAATACCAGCACCTTGCCCACGACGTCTGAGCGGCGAAACCTGCGCTTTCTCCATATAACGCCAAGCCGCTCGAATTCCGGTTCCCCGCGCGGGCTCACCACGGTCACCTCCGCCCCCGCTTCAATCAGGCCGCGCGTCTTGCGCAAAGCCACTTTCCCCGCGCCGGCCACCAACACGGGACGGCCGCCAAGGTCGAGAAAAACGGGATAATAAACCATCGCCGCGATGCTATCATGAGGGTTCATGCCCCCGCAGCGGAGCCTGCCCGTGGTGGTGATCGTCGGCAGGCCGAACGTAGGAAAATCCACTCTATTCAACGCAATTCTGGGGAGCCGGCGCTCGATTGTCGGCGACGAGCCTGGAATCACGCGCGACCGCATTCGCGGAGAAGGGGAATATCGCGCCCGCCGCTTCGATCTGATCGACACGGGAGGCATCATCCCCAACGACGATGAGCTGATTCCCAGAGCCATTCTCACGCAGGCCAGAGTGGCGCTCGATGAAGCCGCGCAAATCATCTTTCTCATCGATGGCCGCTCCGAAATCACCGCGCTGGATCGTGAGCTGGCGGTGCTGCTACGCAAGCTCGGCAAGCCGGTAACGCTGGCCGTCAACAAAATCGACGCCCCCGCTCGCCAGATGCTTTCCCATGAGTTCTACTCGCTTGGTTTCGCGAACCTGTTTCCCGTATCCGCCGAACACAAACTCGGCATCGATGAACTGCTCGATCACGTGACTGCGGATTTCGAGGCTGGGCAAGATGAGGCCGCCGCCGGGAGGAACATCAAAGTGGCGATTATCGGCCGGCCGAACGTCGGCAAATCGACGCTGCTCAACGCACTGACAGGAAAGGAGCGCGCCATCGTCTCACCCGTCGCCGGAACCACGCGCGACGCCGTCGATGAAACCGTCGAGCACGATGGCGTCCTCTACACCTTCGTCGATACCGCCGGCATCCGCCGCAAGGGCAAAACGAAGCTGATGGCGGAAAAGCTGAGCGTCGTCATGGCGCGACGCCACATCCGCATGGCCAGCGTGGCGCTGCTTCTTCTCGACGCAAGCGAAGGGATTGTGGCTCTAGACGCGACCATCGCCGGTTATGCCGTTGAGGACGGCCGGGCCCTTATCATCTGCGTCAACAAGTGGGATGCGGCCAAGGAGAAGAACCGGAAGACGTTTACGCAGGCCGTGCGCGACCAGCTCAAGTTTCTCGAATACACCCCCGTCGTGTTTCTCTCAGCCAAGAACGGTGAAGGCGTGAACCGGCTCTTCGGCATGGTGACGGCTGCTTATGAAGCCGCCTCGCAGCGCGTGTCCACGGGTGAGTTGAACCGCTTCGTGGAATCGCTCAATATCGAGAGCGACGTCAAGCTGCGCTACATTACACAAGCTTCGGTCCGGCCCCCGACTTTCGTCGCCTTCCTGGGTGGGCGGGACAAGCTGCATTTCTCGACGGAGCGATTTCTTGTCAATCGTATCCGGGAAAAATGGGGCTTTGAAGCAACACCGATTGTGTTGAAGACACGCCGCGGCGCGCGTAGATAGCCCTTATCTCTACCCTTGTCGCGGCCCGAACTGGCTGCCCAACTCCGGACCACTGGTAATCGGCGACTCGCCGAAAACGGCGCCGCTATTCCACTATTGCCGCCGGATTCGACAACTCTCCGATTCCATCGATCGAGATCGAGCAAATGTCGCCGGCCTGAAGCGCGCTGTCTTCCTTAACAATGATGCCGGTGCCCGTCAGCAGCACCGACCCGGAGGGGACCGGATTGGCCCGGTACAGGTATTCGATGAGTGTTCCGACCCTGCGATGCAGTTGCGACGTGTTCACGCTGCCTTGAAAAATCGCGGTGTCGGCGCGACGGATGGTGCAGGTAATGTTCTTGCTGTACGGATCGCCGAATTCGTCCGGAGTGACAATCACCGGCCCTAACGCGCAGCAGGCCGTATAAACTTTCGATTGCGGCAGGTAGAGCGGATTCTCCCGCTCGATGTCCCATGCCGAGACATCGTTGGCAACCGTAAACCCGAGAATTCTGCCCTTGGCGCCGAGCACAACGGCCATCTCCGGCTCCGGCGCGGTGAAGCTGGAATCCGCGCGGATGCCGATGGGCTTGTTCGGGCCGACACATACCCGCGCGGTGCCCTTGAAGAAAATTTCCGGGCGCGGCTCGCGGTATACGTATGCGTAAAAGCCCTCCCGCGTGCCATGCTCGGCGTCGCGGAAGGAGGCGCTCATCTCATACGTGCAGCCGCAAGCCCAAACTTCCCGCGGATTGATGGGGATGATGGGTGGAATCTGCTCGAGGTGGCGCAAGGCGTGCTCGGCGGCCAGTTCTTCAAGCGATACGTTCTGTTTCTCGGAGCGCTCGATAAGGCCTTGCAGGGTGTGCTCGGGGATGGGGCGCGCCGCGTTGTCTTCGAACACTGCGGCGGTGATCTCATTGTTCCAGCGGATTTGTCCGATTCGCATTGTGATGTTCAGTATTTGAGATAGACCGTTTTCCAGTCGCTGTAAAAATCGACAGCCACGGGCCCCTGCTCTTTGGGGCCGAAGCTGGAATCCTTTGTGCCGCCGAACGGCAGTTGATATTCGACGCCCGCGCTGGGCAGATTAACCGTGAGTAAGCCTGCCTCCATCCGGTGAATGTAGTCGAAAACGCGGGAGACGTTGGTAGTCTGGATCGACGCCGAGAGGCCGAAGGGGATATTATTGGCGATCCGCATGGCGTCGTTGAAATCGGCGGCGCGCATTACGGCTAGCACCGGACCGAAGATCTCCTCTTGCGCGATGGTCATGTTCTCGGTGACTCCGGCGAATAGAGTCGGCTCGACGAAGTAGCCTTTGTCATAGGCTCCGCCGCTGAGACGCTTGCCGCCGGCCAGAGGCTCGCCGGCTTCTTTGCGGCCGATCTCGATGTAGCGCAGGTTGGTGTCAAGCTGTGCCTGGTCAATGGCGGGCCCGATTTCGATGCCGGACTCGAGACCGTTGCCGACTTTCAGTTTGCGGGTCCGCTCGGCCAGCGCTTCGAGGAAACGGTCGTAGATGGCGTCTTCGACGATGGCCCGGCTGGTCGCCGTGCATTTCTGGCCGGTGGAGAAGAAGGCGGCGTTGGCGACGTTGTCCACCGAGGCGTTGAAATCGCAATCGGCCAGAACGATGGTCGGGTTCTTGCCCCCCATTTCCAACTGGATGCGCAGCCGGCGCCGGGAGGCTTCTCCGTGCAGCCAGTTGCCCACGTCACAGGAGCCCGTGAAAGAGATTGCCTTGATCTCGGGAGCGTTGACGAGCGCATCGCCTAGCGAACCACCGGGCCCGGCGATGAAATTCACCACGCCCTTGGGAATGCCCGCTTCATGACAGGCTTCCACAATGCGCCAGGCGCTCAGCGGAGCCGCCGAGGCGGGCTTCAGCACAACCGTGTTGCCGCAGATCAGCGCCGGTGCAAGTTTCCAGGCAGGGATGGCGCTGGGAAAATTCCACGGCGTCACCAGTCCCACCACGCCCACCGGTTTGCGCAGTGCGAACATCTGAACGCGGTCGCGCTCGGACGGGACCATGATGCCCGGCAGGCGCGAGCCTTCGCCGGCGAAGTAACGGAAAATATTGATGGCCCGGCGCACTTCGCCCTTGGCCTCCGGAAGGGTCTTGCCTTCCTCGCGTGTCATCTCTTCGCCAAGCTGGTCGAACTTGCGGTCCAGAATGTCGGCGACTTTATAAAGCAGCGCACCCCGCGCCGGAGCGGCCATGGCGGCCCAGGCCGGAAGGGCCGAATTGGCCGCCGCGGCGGCTTCGCGCACCTCCTCCGGGGCGCCCTTGGCGAAAAGGCCCACAAGCTCGCTGGTGTCGGCCGGGTTGCGATTCTCAAAGGTCGCCGCCGGGGCGCGAAATTCGCCGTTAATGTAGTTCGGATAAGTGTTTGGCATGATTCTCCACAAAAAAGATGTTGTGAACGGCCAGGGTTCAGAACTTTACCGGCGGCACGGTACGGGCTCCGGGTTCGGTTTTGAAATATGCGTCGTTGCGTTGAAACCGGAACAAGCCGGCAACGATGTTGTTCGGGAACAGCTCAATGCTGGTATTGTATCGCTGAACCGTTTCATTATACTTGCGCCGCTCCACGGCGATCCGATTCTCCGATCCCGCAAGTTCGTCCTGAAGTTTAAGAAAGTTTTCGTTGGATTTCAACGCCGGATAATTTTCGACCACCAGCAGAAGGCGTCCGATGGCGCCGTCCAGTTGCTGGTTGGCCTGAATGCGATCCTGAGGGGAGCGGGCGCCGAGAAGCGCTGCCCGGGCTTCGGTGACCGAGCTGATGACTTTTTCCTCCTGTTTGGCGAAGCCTTTCACCGTTTCCACAAGGTTGGGGATCAGGTCGGCGCGCCGCTGCAGGGCGACATCCACCTGCGACCATGCGCCCTGGATTGCTTCACGCTCCGTGACAAGGCCGTTATAGACCCCGGAAGCTTTTGAGCCGGCGGCCAGCGCCACCACCAGAAGAATCACGACAACGATCAGGGCGGCTTTCATCTTTTGTTTCTCCCTCCATGATCACGGCTAGCGGGTCATCCTGTCCACGGCGCCGGCGACAACTCCGATTTGGGTCATGTATTGATCGAGCAGGGGTACGGGGTCGAGGCTGTCGATGCCGGCGCGTTTCTCGCGGACGTCGAGCAGCGCCAGAAACGGGGCCGGATCAATTCCGAAGCGCTCCGCAGCCTGCGCCAGGATGGTGCGCCGCTCATAAGCCGACTCGTGGCCCGCCAGCCGCAGAGCATGCCGCATCAAGATGCAAAAAGTGGAAACCGAATCCACCAGCAGACGGCGCAGCAGAGCCTTGTCGAACAGCAGCCCGGCCGATTTCTGGCGCAGCCTCAGGAGCTTGGCGCGCAGCTCATGCTCAACCTGCGCGCGGTAGAAGGAATCGTCGACTTCCAGGTTTTCGATAACGTCAACGCCCATCAGCAGCCTGCGACGCTCCTTCATGTCGTGGAATTCGATTGGAAAGCAATCGGTGGATCCTCGCACTTCTTCTTCGCTCAGCAGCAGCGGCGAAGGATTCCCGTGCTCGCGCCACCAGCGGACTACCGGCTCGGCGTCGCGAAGCTCCCCCAGGCCGACGCTCTTCAAGACACAGAGAACATTCAGATCGGAAAAATCACCATTGTACTCCTCCGAGGCCGCCGAACCATAAAGCGTGACGCAAACAAGCCGATCGCCGAAGGTTTTAGTTAACCGCTCCGTAAGCTGATTGAGTATCTGCTGCATAGAATCACCAATCGCTGGAAGCGCCTCCGCCGCCGGAGTCGCCGCCGCCAAATCCTCCAAAGCTGTCGCTGGAATCGTAGCCGCCGAAACCGCCATGGCTGGTCGAGTGCCAATCCCCTCCCGGGGTGAAGAGCTGCCAACTCGATCCACCGTAACGCCGCTTCCGGCGAAGCCCCATCCAGAAAATAAGAACAAGCAAAAGGCCGGGAACAAGCAGGAACAGCCATGGCGTCATCGATTCCCGCACCTCGCGGCGCGATGGAATACCGGCATCCAGTTTTACATTCTTTCCCGCCGCGATGCGCGAGCCGAGTTGATGTGTGGCATCGAGCAGCGCCGCGCCGTATTCGCCCTGGCGTAGCAAGGGCCGCATCGAGCGCAGCAGCGTGCCTGCGTAGCCGTCGGGCAAGATGGGCTCCAGACCGTAGCCGACTTCCAGGCGCATGCGCCGGTCGGCGGTGGCCAGAAGCAGCAGCGCGCCTTCATCCTTGCCCTTCTTGCCGACCCCCCAGCGGCGATACAATGCATTGGCGGCGTCTTCGACCGGTTCTCCGGCGAGCGTGGGTATCGTGACGATGGCGATCTCGGCGCCCGTGAGTTCCTGTACGCGCCGGCAATAGCGTTCCAGCTCGGCCCGGTGTGCCGGGTTGAGCACGCCAGCAAAGTCGCTGATATGCCCTTCCGGTTGCATCGTGGCCAAGGTCTGCGCGAAAAGCGGCCCAACCGGAAGCAGCAGGAGCACAGCCAGAACGAGACAGGGCATGACACGCAACAACTTTACAGTGTAGATCGTTTTCGTCATGCGCCTTATAATGATGCCCATGGTGGGCGGCGTCCTGTTTACCCGAGTTCCGGTGTTCCCCATCCCGCTGGGGATCGCCGTACTCCTCCCCATGCTTTGGTGCCAGACGCGGCAGCCGGCCGGGCGCGAGCGTCCGGACGCCGAGTTTCACTTCCTGCGCGTTGAGTACGTGGACTTGTTTCAATCCCGCAGAGGTTTCCAGCGCGGCTGGTGGATGCAGGACTACCCGGCCGCCGAGATTCACTTCGCCCAGGGCGTCCGCCGCCTGACCCGCATCGACATGGGGGAAGGACGCCACCTGCCGCTCACCGACGACCGGATCTTCGATTTCCCGTGGCTCTATGCGACGCAGGTGGGTTTCTGGGACTTGAGTAAAGCCGAGACCGATCGCCTCAGGGAATATCTTCTCCGCGGAGGATTCCTGGTGGTGGATGATTTCCATGGTCCCCAGGACTGGGAAGTGTTTCGCGATTCCATGCAGCTAGTTTTTCCGGACCGCCCCATTCTCGATATCGACGACACCGATCCGCTTATGAAAGTGGTGTTCGAAATCAAGGAGCGGACACAAATTCCCGGTTTACGCCACCTGCGCCGCGGCGCGGGCGGCAGGATCAGCGTGCAACCGCAGGCGACGCCTCCCATCTGGCGGGCCATTCATGACAACAGGGGACGCGTGGTGATCGCGATCAATTTCAACATGGACGTCGGAGACGCATGGGAGCACGCCGACATGCCGGAGTACCCGTTGGAAATGACCGCGCTTGCTTACCGCTTCGGGATCAACTATGTGGTCTACTCGATGACGCACTGAGGCTTCGGGCCGCCGGTCAAACCATCGCCAAGCGCCTTTGCATCAAAATGGAGGCTACCGGAGAATCATCAATGCAACCAGGTTCGACTCGTCACGCTGAAGAAACCGGGCATGGGGAGGGATTGCTTCCACTTGTTGCGCGGATGGCAGCCGCGTACCTGGAGCAGGCGGCCGGCCGTAATGTCGCGCCGGAGCCTTCCGCCGTTGAAACACTGCACCAACTGGACGGCCCGTTTCCGGCCACTCCCGCCGATGCCGAAACGGTGGCGCGCTGGCTGGATACGATCGGCTCGCCGGCTACGGTGGTTAACGCCGCCGGGCGATACTTCGGCTTCGTGAATGGCGGCACTCTGCCCGCGGCGCTCGCCGCGAGCTGGCTGGTCAGCGCCTGGGACCAGAACAGCTCCATGCGGGTTATGTCGCCCGTGGCCGCGGCGCTCGAGCAGACGGCGTTGCGCTGGGTCTGTGAGGCGCTCGGGCTGCCGCCCGATTGCGGAGGCGCGGTCGTCACCGGAGCGACAATGGCCAATTTCACCTGTCTGGCCGCGGCGCGCCATGCGCTGCTGGCCCGAGCCGGTTGGGATGTGGAGCAGGACGGATTGTTCGGCGCACCCGTGCTGACCGTTGTCATCGGGGAAGAAGCGCACGTCTCCCTGCTGAAAGCGCTCTCGCTGCTGGGGCTTGGACGCGCCCGCGTCCATCGCGTCCCGGTGGACGATCAGGGCAGAATGCGCGCGCTGGACCTGCCTGCCATCGACACGCGGACCATCGTCTGCCTTCAGGCAGGAAACGTGAACACAGGCGCCTTTGACCCGGCCATCGAGGTCTGCTCCGTGGTGAGGGATGCGGGAGGTTGGGCTCACGTCGATGGCGCTTTCGGGCTCTGGGCCGCCGCCTCGCCGCGGTATCGCCACCTTACCGAAGGGCTTGAGCTAGCCGATTCCTGGGCCACCGATGCTCACAAGTGGCCCAACGTCGGCTACGATTGCGGCATCGCCCTGGTGCGCGACTTCAACCCGCTGCGCGCCGCCATGAGCGTTTCCGCGTCCTATCTGGCCCATGGCAGCGAGCGCGAACCATCTCATTACACACCCGAGATGTCACGCCGCGCGCGCGGCGTCGAGTTATGGGCCGCCTTGCGCTCGCTTGGGTGCCAGGGCCTCTCCGGATTGATTGATCGCACCTGCCGGCACGCCCGAACCTTCGCCGGTGCCTTGCGCCAGGCAGGATATGAGATTCTGAACGAAGTGGCGATCAACCAGGTCCTGGTAAGTTTTGGTCCTCCGGACGTGACCAGAGAAGTCATCCGCCGCGTGCAGCAGGAAGGGACATGCTGGTGCGGCGCGACCGAATGGCAGGGCCGCACGGCGATGCGAATCAGCGTCTCCTCGTGGGCCACCACGGATGAGGACGTCGCACGAAGCATTTCCGCGATCCTGCAGGCTGCCAGCCAGGCGCCAGAGCGGTAGTATGGGAGGTCCTGACATCCAGATCGTCCCAGCGCTTGAGGGGGAGCCGCTGGAGCAAGTCAAGCACCTGTTCCGCCAATACTGGGCCGCTTTCGACTTCAGCCCATGCTTTCAGGGTTTCTCATCGGAGTTGGCCGCCCTTCCCGGCGCCTACAGTCCACCAGCGGGCAGGCTATTTATCGCTTACCTGGATGGCGCTCCGGCCGGCTGCATTGCGCTTCGACGCATTGATCAGACGCGCTGCGAAGCCAAGCGCCTCTGGGTGGAACCGCATTTCCGCGGGCAGGGCATTGGGAAATGTCTGCTTCGGCTGGTTATCGAAGAAGCCCGCCAGTCGGGTTATCGGGAAATGCTCGGCGACACAATGCCTTACATGACGCATGCGCTGGACATGTATGACCGCCTGGGTTTCGAGCGAGCCGGAGACTACCTCGCCGATCCCACGCCTGGAGCCATACCGCTGAGGCTTCTTCTTCACGGCGAAGAGCTGAAAAAAAGCGCATCTTGAAGCAGAGGATTCGCGGCCCAGACTCCGGCCCAGACACCGGTTTGCCTTGGCCGCAATGGTGTAATAAGATGAAATCGATCCTGCCGGGGAGGCGTGTCTTAGTATGATTCGACTTGATGCCGATCGTTCCGTAGAGTTTTGCGACGGCCTGCGCCGCCGCGATTTCCTCCATGCCGGTTCGCTATCCGCGCTCGGCCTCGGCCTGACCCAGATGTTCGGCCTGAAGGCGCTTGGCGCCGCCGAAAAGAGCAACGACACCAACTGCATCATGCTGATGCTTGTCGGCGGACCTTCGCAGCTTGACACCTGGGACATGAAACCCAACGCGCCCATCGAGATTCGCGGACCCTACCAGCCGATCAAAACCAACGTCCCCGGGATCGAGATCTCGGAAAATTTCCCGCGCATGGCGCGCCACGCCGATAAATACGCGCTCATTCGCAGCATGTATCACACCGCCGCCGCCGTGCACGACACAGGGCACCAGATGATGCAGACGGGCCGGCTGTTTCAAGGCGGCGTCGAGCATCCTCACATTGGCTGCGTGCTCGGCAAACTGAAAGGGCCCAAGGGTGACGTTCCGCCGCATGTGCTGCTGCCGCGCCCCATCGGCAACACCGGCGGCAACATGCCTCATGGCCAGAACGCCGGTTATCTCGGTAAGACCTTTGACCCGTTCGTGCTCAACGCCGACCCCTCCGACCCGAATTTCCGCGTCCCCGACATGCTGCCTCCGGACTACCTGACCAGCCTGCGCGTGGACCGCCGCCGCAACTGGCGCGAGATGGTGGACCGTTCGGTCAGCAAATTTGAAACTTCACAGGATGCGCGCCTTCTCGACTCCACTTTCCATCAGGCTTACACGCTGATGACTTCAGCGAAAGCCCGGGAGGCTTTTGAGCTGCACCGCGAGCCGGAGAAGGTAAGGGAAAAGTACGGCATGAACCGGTTCGGGCAGAGTTGTCTGCTTGCCCGGCGCCTGCTCGAAGCCGGCGTGCGCTTTGTCACGATCAACATGTTCGAAACGGTGTTCGATGAGATAACCTGGGACATTCATGGCTCAAAGCCCTTCAGTCCCATCAGTTGCTACCGGGACCTGGTCGGCCCGATGTTCGACATGGCGTACGCGAGCCTTCTCGAAGAGCTGCACGACCGCGGTCTGCTCGGCAATACGATGGTGGTCGCTTTCGGCGAGTTCGGGCGGACGCCAAAGGTCAACCCGGCGGGCGGCCGCGATCACTGGCCGCAATGCTGGACGTCGCTGATGGCCGGTGGCGGAGTCCGCGGCGGCCAGGTAGTTGGCGCCTCCGACGAGATTGGCGCGATGCCGAAGGACCGCCCGACAACGCCGGCTGAGATGGCGGCGACCATCTACCGTGCGCTCGGAATCGATCTCGAAACCGAGCTCCACGGCGCGCAAGGGCGTCCCATCCCGATCGTCGACCGCGGCGTCGAACCGATCCGCGAATTGTTCGCCTAGGGCCGGCGCTCGATCCGCAGGGTTCCCAGCACATCCACTCGAAAACTCCAGCCAAAGGGAATCAGGGTAGTGGAGCCGTAATCCACAACCAGCGCGGGGCCTTGAAGTTTTTGCGCCGGCAAATGATCGCGGCGCCAGGCGGGGATCCGCCGCCAGCGTCCGTCCACAAACACGCGGCGCGTCTCCGGCTGGCCTTTTCGCGCCGGCTTTTTCTTCATCCATCGAATCTCCGCGACTTTGGTCAGGGCGCGAACGCGCACGGTAACCAATTCAAGCGCGCGGCCGCGATTGGCATAGCCGTAGACCTGCTCATGCTCCTGGTGAAAGCGCTCCGCGGTACGCTCGCCTTGCCAGGGGATGGTAAGTTCATAACTCTGCCCCTCGTAGCGCATATCCACGGAGCGCTCCAGCTTCGCGTTCGGGTTTTCGCGGCTTGCTTTTTCTTCGAGCCCGCGGAAACGTTCCTCGACGCCTGTCCGTCCCAGCACCCCCGCGGCGTAATCGCGCGCGTGCGCCGCCAGAAGCATGCCGAGCGCCGAGAGCACGCCGGCGTTTTCCGGCGCGAGCACCGTCCGGATCTCCAGTTCGGCGGCGATTTCGCATGCATGCAACCCTCCGCACCCTCCAAAGGCCACCAGCGCAAACTCGCGCGGATCGTAGCCCCGCTCGATCGAGACGGCCCGGATAGCTCGCTCCATATTGGCGTTGGCCACCCGCACCACTCCCTCCGCCGCATGCACCTCGTCCAGGCCAAGCCGCTGGCCGAGTGTTCCCATCGCGGCTCCGGCGCGCGCCGTATCCAGCCGCATCGCGCCGCCGAGAAACTGGTCCGCGCCGATGCGGCCCAGCACAACGTGCGCATCGGTCACCGTGGGCAGATCGCCGCGGCCGTAACAGGCCGGACCCGGGTCCGCGCCCGCGCTTGCCGGACCCACGCGCAACAGTCCGCCTTCATCGACCCGCGCAATCGAGCCGCCGCCCGCGCCAACGGTATGGATATCGAGCATCGGCACGCGAATGGGAATGCCATCAACTACGGATTCCACCGTTTCGCGGGGCGAGCCATCGCACAGGCTTACGTCTGTGGATGTTCCGCCCATATCAAATCCCAACGCCTTGGCATGCCCCGAGCTTCTGGCCACCCAGGCGACGCCCACCACTCCTCCGGCAGGCCCGGAAAGTACGGTGCGCACGGCATGCCGGCGCGCATCCTTCGCGCTGAGCAATCCGCCATTCGATTGCAGAATCCAGACCGGGTGCGGCCAGAGGCTCTCCAACTCTTCCAGATACCGGTCCATGAGCGGACCCACGTAGGCATTCAATAAAGTCGTCGATCCGCGCTCGTACTCACGAAACTCGGGGCAAATCTCCGAAGAAACCGAAACGTAGCCGATGCCGTCCAGCGCCGCAGCCACCGATTGCTCGTTCTCCGGACTCTGATACGCGTGCAGCAGGCAGATCGCCACGCTCTCGACTCCCGACGCCTTCAGACGCTTTCGCAGGCGCTTCAACTCGCCTTGCCGCGGCGCAAGCGCCACCGTACCATCGGCCCAGGTTCGCTCGCGTACGCCGTAGCAGAGATCTCTGCTCACCAGCAGCCGCTTTGGCGGCGGAGTCAGATCGTACAGCGCGGCCCGGTTCTGCCGTCCGATCGAAATCAGGTCCTCAAAGCCGGCGGTCGTGACAAATGCCGCGCGCGCGCCCTTGCGCTCAAGCAGCGCGTTGGTCGCTACCGTGGAGCCATGGATTACTTCAACCGCCCCGGCGGCAGCGCGCCTTAGTCCGGCCAGGATCACTTTGGACGGATTTCGGGGATTCGACGGCAGTTTGAAAGCCTCGATCCGCCCTTTGTCATCGAGGACAACAAAGTCCGTAAATGTGCCCCCGGCGTCGATTCCGATCCGCATGTGAAGCTCAATCGCGCAGCAGTCTTGCAACTTCCGGGACAGGCAGCGGGATTCCTTCCCGCCGGAACCGCTCGAGAATCCGCAAACGCAGCTCGGATTGAAGCGGGCCCTGATGCAGGCGGTGACCCACTTGCACCATCAGCTTGAATTGCAGATGAGTCGGCGTTACGCCAGGGTCGAAGAGCACGACCGGCGGGAACTCCTTTAGCGCCACCTCGGCCAGCGCGGCCTCTTCCAGCGCGATTATCCGCGCTTTCCCGACATCGGCGTCGAGCGATGTCATCAGGATAACCTCCACCGTCACGCGCTGGTCCGGCAGCATGAAGTTGGTGAGGATGCTGGAAGTGATTTTCTGATTCGGGATGACCACCGTGTTGTTCGTGGTTGTCAGCACGCGCGTGGTTCTCCAGCCGATGTCGGTCACTGTCCCCTCCTCTCCGCTGGAAAGCCGGATGAAATCGCCCACCGAGATGGGGGCTTCCACCAGAATATGAATGCCTGCGAAGAAGTTGGCCAGCGTATCCTGCAATGCCAGAGCCAGCGCTAGGCCGCCGACGCCCAATGCCGTCAGCAGCGGAGCTACGGCAATGTCGAAGTGCCGCAGCAGTACGGAGGCGCCCAGAGACCAGACAAATACGTGGATCAACGCCCGCATGACACCGGAACGTACGAAACTCAGCCCGCGCTGATGCGCCGAGCTCATCACCAACCGCACCAGCAGTGAGGAAAGCACCGCGCTGACGCTGATCACCAGCAGCACCACAATGGCCGCCGTCGTGTATTTCGCCGTCTTCCCCCGCAGTTCACCCAGCTCGATGGCGATCCCCAGTGGTACGAGAAGACACCACAGCAGCGACGGCAACCGAAGCGTCGCATAAAGAGCACGGCTCACCGATTCCGGTTCGTCGCTCAGCCGCCACAGCGAGCGAAGCAGCACGTGCCGAGGCACCAGGGAAACGGCGAGCACGATGCCGAACGCAGTCGCCGCGTTCGCCAATTCAGTCAGATTCACGGGGACTTGGAGCCAGCTTGGGAACATGTAATGGCTCTCCAATTCTCGCATGCCCCGCGGTCCTTCTCCGCACCTTATTTCCGCGGATACAATGGAAGTTGACCGCGAAATCCGCCGCCGCCCCTTTCCTCGGGCATCATTTCATCGAGTAGAAGATGATCCGGCTCGAGGAAGTCTCCAAGCGTTTTGACGGCAAGCGCTCCGTCCTGGCCCTGGACAGCGTCAACTTGTCCGTGGATAAGGGAGAAATGATTTCCATTGTCGGCCCTTCCGGCTCCGGCAAGTCGACGCTGCTGAATCTGATTGGAGGGCTCGACAAGCCCACTCGCGGCGAGATCTCGCTTGATGGCTTTTGCCTGGCAAGGGTCTCCGACGATGAACTTACGCGCGTCCGGCGGGACAAGATCGGTTTCATCTTTCAGTTCTTCAACCTGATGCCGACGCTCACGGCGCGCGAGAACATCGCCCTGCCGCTGCACCTGCGAGGCTGGGAAAGGGCCCGCATCGGGGAACGCGTAGGCGAGTTACTGGCACTGGTCCAACTCAGCCACCGCATAGAACATCTGCCCGAAGAGCTCTCGGGCGGCGAGCGGCAGCGCGTCGCCATCGCTCGCGCCCTCTCGGTCTATCCGCCGGTCCTGCTGGCCGATGAGCCCACCGGAAACCTCGATTCTCAAACAGGCGCGGAAATACTCAAACTCATTCAGGACCTCAATCACAGGCTGGAGTCGACGATTCTGATTGTCACTCACGACATGGATGTCGCACGGAGTTGTTCGAGAACCATTTATCTTCGCGACGGCAGAATCGTCGAGGACGTTCGCCGATGATGCTGCTGAAGCTGCTCAGTTGGCCCTACGTACTAAAGCACAAACTGCGCACGCTGCTCACGGTGGCCGGAATCGCGCTGGGCGTTGTCATCTTTGTCGGCATGCGCACCGCCAACGATTCCGTGCTCTACGGCTTTCAGCAGACCGTTGACCGGATCTCCGGAAAGGCGCAGCTTCAGATTTCGGCCGGCGAGGCAGGCTTCCCCGAGCAAGTGCTAGAGAGAGTGCAGGCCATCCGGGAAGTAGCCGTTGCGGTGCCTGTTATCGAGGCTTCCGTCAATACGGGCCGGCCGGGCCAGGGCAATCTGCTCATCCTTGGCGTCGACATGACCGGTGACCGCAGCCTGCGCCAGTATGAATTCGAAGAGGGCGATGAAGCCGTCATCGACGATCCGCTGGTCTTCCTGGCGCAGCCGGATTCGATCATGGTCACCCGCGAATTCGCCGCGCGCAACCAGCTCAAGACCAGCAGCAAGCTGACGCTCGAAACCATGGAGGGCAAAAAGAGCTTCACGGTTCGAGGAATCATGAGTTCCGGCGGGCTGGCGAGCGCGTTCGGCGGCAACCTCGCCGTTATGGATATTTACGCCGCGCAGCACGTCTTCGGCCGCGGACGCTCGTTTGACCGCATCGACCTTACGCTCCAGCCTAATGTGTCCGTCGAGCGGGCCGGCGAGCTCATCAGCCGGGCGCTCGGACCGGGCTTTCAAGTAGAGCCTCCCTCCTCGCGGGGAAAGCAGTTCGAATCGATCGCACGGCTGTTTTCCCTCGGTGCAACGCTCAACAGCCTGTTCGCTCTGCTCATCGGCCTGTTCATCATTTACAACACGTTCTTCATCGCCGTCGCCCAGCGGCGCTCGGAGATTGGCATCCTGCGCTCGCTAGGCGCACCACGCGGTCTGATCCGGCGGCTGTTTCTACTGGAAAGCGCTCTATTCGGACTTGCCGGGAGCGTGATGGGGATCCTGTTCGGATTGCTGATGGCTCGCGGCATGGCCGGCTATCTGAGCTCTTACCTGGGAGAAATCTATGGCGTGGCCCAGCGGACCGAACAGATTGCCGCCGACCCCAAGCTGCTTGCGTTGTCGCTGCTGACCGGTGTGTTCACCAGCATGCTCGCCGCCTGGATTCCGGCGCGCAACGCATCGGAAATCGATCCGGTGCAGGCGCTTCACAAAGGCGGCTTTGAAAGCTTCACGCCGCGCGAAAGCCGGATGCGGACCATGGCCGGCTGGGCATGCGCCATATTGGCGCTGCTGCTATTGTCCCTTTCCGGGTCTACCGGCTTTCGCCTCTACACCGGATACACTGCCCTGGTGGTAGCGGCCGTGCTTTGGACTCCCGCTTTCGTTCGCTGGATTGTGCGGCTGCTGCGTCCCGTGCTGCGCGGGTTACTGCCGGTGGAGGGCGCGCTCGCAGCCGACAGCCTTATTCAATCGCCGCGCCGAACTTCGGCTACCGTAGCCGCCGTGATGCTCGCGCTGGCGCTGGTCATTGCTCTCGGCGGTGTAGCCAAAGCCAGCTACTCTTCGATCCTCGACTGGATGACCGCCGCGTTGAACCCGGACCTCTTTGTCGCGGCTTCCGAGCAGATCGCCGACCGCAGCTTCCGGTTTCCCGCCCATATCGGCGACGAGATGCGTCGCATGGATTTCGTCGATGAAGTGCAGATGGTGCGCACCGCCCGCGTGCTCTTTCGCGGCACACCAGTAATGCTCATCGCCACGGATATCGAAAGTCTGGCCAGCAGAGTCCAGCCCAAGATCGTTGCCGGCGATCCGGTCCGCATGTACAGCGAAACAGCCGCCGGCCGCGGCGTGATTGTCGCCGATAATCTGGCTGCCATGCAGAGGTTGCGCCTGGGCGATACTTTCGAACTTCCTACTCCCGCCGGTTTGATCAAACTGCCCATCGTTGGCATCACCATCGATTACTCGGATCAGCAGGGCGCGTTTCTCATGGATCGCTCTCTTTACGTTCGCTCCTTCCAGGATGATTCCGTGAATATCTTCCGGGTCTATCTGCGTAAGGGCGTCGCGCCCGGCGAGGCGAAGCAAAGGATTCTCGATCGCTTTGGAGCCACGACCCGTCTTTTCGTAATGACCAACGACCAGGTCCGCAGCTATATTCTGAAGGTGACGGGCCAGTGGTTCGGACTTACTTACATGCAAATCTTCGTGGCCGTGCTGGTGGCGATTCTGGGCATCGTAAACTGCCTCACCGTATCCATTACCGACCGCCGCCGCGAGCTAGGCATTCTGCAAGCCGTCGGCGGCCTGCGGCGTCAGGTGAGGCGAGCCGTTTGGATGGAGGCGCTGACAATCGGCCTGGTCAGCCTGTTGCTGGGGCTTGCTTTGGGGGCCATCGTCCTTTCTTACTATCTCGGGGTGATTCGCGAGGACTTTGCCGGTATTCGTCTGGACTATCAGTACCCGGCGGTCATCGCGCTGTGGATAGTTCCCATCATGCTGGCCGCGGCCTGGATCTCGGCGCTGGGTCCGGCGGAATCCGCGGTCAGAGCATCCTTAGTGGAGGCGCTTGAATATGAATAGCGTTTGCCGGCTGGCCGTGTTGACGCCCGCGTTTCTTATTAGCGCGGCCTTTGAGCCTCGCGAGGTCATGCAACTGGTGCAGAGCCGCGCCAAATCTAATTCCCAGCGCTATCAGGGCACGCTACAGGTGATCTCCGGAAAAAACCGGATCAGCGAAAAGAGCTGGACGTACGAACGGATCGGGTCCGCCGGCCTAAGCAAAGTCGTTCTGCGTTTCACGGCGCCGGCGGAAGTCAAGGGGGTCGCGCTGCTCATCGTGAATCACCCCGATCGCGCCTCCGATCAATGGATGTGGACTCCCAGCATCCAACGCGACCGGCGCATCGCATTCCAGGACCGCTCAACGCGTTTCTTCGGCACCGACTTCAGCTTCGAGGATCTCGAAGAGCGCGATATCGAGCAGTTCGACTATAAATTCCTGGCCGAGGAGAATATCGGAGGCGCGCCTTGTTGGAAGCTCGAATCCCGGCCTCGCCGGACCAGAAACTCGCAGTACACACATTCCTATCTTTGGGTTCACAAGGAGCGCTACGTCCTGGTGGCCATCGAAGCCTACTTCGGCGACAGTCTCATCCGCCGCATCCGCTATGGCGATTACCGGCAGGTGCAGGATATTTGGACGCCCCTTATGGTTGAGGTTGAAGACGCGGCGCGTGCGAGCCGCACGATCCTCCGGACCGAAAAGCTGGAGTACAACGTCCCGATGAAAGAGGAGAATTTCACTCTTCAGTCGCTGCGCCGCGAGTTATGAGACTGCTGCTGTTCTTTGCGGCCGCGTCGCTGGCCGCGCAGAGCTTCACCCACCGCGGATATATCGAAACGCGCGGCCTGCTGTTCCCTCAAACGGCCCCTGGCGATAGTGGCCACGGGATCGGAGAAGCCATCCTGCGCTGGACCGCTACGTATAAAGCGACGCCGCGCTGGCGTCTTCATGGCGCCATCGACTCGCGGTCCGATACGCACCGCCAAGTGGAACGCGAGGCGCGCATCGACTGGCAGGACCGCTCCGCCGGGCGCCCCGCGCTGTCGCTGCGCCGCTTCAGCACTTCCTACACTCGGGGCCGCCTTACAGCGGAATTTGGCAAGCAGTTCATCCGCTGGGGCAAGGCGGACATCCTCAACCCCACGGACCGCTTCGCTCCCAGAGACTTCCTGGAAGTGATCCATACCGACTTTCTTGGCGTGATGGCCGCGCGTGTCCTTTATGAATTCGGATCCGATACCTTCGATTTCGTGTATACGCCGCGTTTCACCCCCAGCCGCACGCCGCTTCCCAATCAGCGTTGGGTGATTTTACCGGCGGGGGCGGCCTCGATTGGGTTCGCCGAGCGCGGGGCGCGCTATCCGGGCGCCGGCCAGGCCGGGGTCCGCTGGAACCATATCGGCCGCGGATACGAGTTCTCGGCTTCGTTCTTTGAGGGATTTCAGCATTTACCTTCGCTCGAGATCGCATTCGATGCGCGAACGTTTTCCGCGAATGTTACGCGCATCTTTCCCCGTCTGCGTTTTTACGGCGCCGACGCCGCCGTCCCACTGCGCTGGTTCACCATCAAAACCGAAGCGGGCTATTTCACTTCGTCCAGCCGCGCCACCGACGAGTTTTTGCTCTACGTGGCGCAACTGGAGCGGCAGCAAGGCGAATGGTCGTTTGTCGGAGGCTATGCCGGAGAGTTCGTCACCGCCGCGCGCAATCCGCTGTTCTTCGCGCCGGATCGCGGCATCGCACGCACCTTCCTGGGGCGGGCTTCCTACACGATCGACGCCAACCGCTCCATTGCAGCCGAGGCCGCCGTCCGGCAAACCGGCCAGGGCGCCTACGTCAAGGGGGAATACTCTCAGGCGTTCGGTTCGCATTGGCGCGCCACGGCGGGATTCGTCCTCATCCGGGGCGGCGGAATGGATTTCCTGGGTCAGTACCGGCGCAATTCGCACGCATTGGTGACGATTCGCTACAGCTTTTGAGCTTACTTGCGGCTGGAGTATTTATTGAGCAATGCAAGCAGCTTGGCTGCCGGCTTTGGAGCGGCGACATTGCCCGTCACGATGTCTTTGTTTAGCAGCGATTTGCCGTACAGGCCCTTGATTGCGTCTTTATCCGGGCGCAACGTGGCCCCCTGCAGCGAGATGCCCGCAAAAACGCCGCGCGACCGCGACCATGTGAGAATCTCGGCCCGCATGGTGGCGTCCGTTTCGGCGGCAGCCGTTCGGCCGACGGGTCCCGCGGCGGCCGATGCATCGGCTCCCACGGTGAACTTGCTGCTCAGCAACCGGCTCACCCCTCTCTGGTTCATTACCAGCATGATAACGTCAGTTTCCGAGCCGCCGATCTGAAGACCGAAGCTGCCACCTTCGACGCGCACCGCTCCCGGCGCCGACCATCCGGCGTCCTTCTTACGGCAAAGCACGAACCCGCGGCCATATTTGGCGCCGAAAATAAACGCACCTTTCTTCAAACCCGGCACCAGCACGGCGCATTCGGCCTTGTCGAGCAGATCCTGTGGTATCGCCTTGTCGGCAATCCCCATCACTTCCTCAAACATCACCGCCGCGGTGTCGAGCCGTTTGTCTTCTTCTTCACCAGCCACCAGAAAGCCGGCCATCGAGATTGAGCAGAGCAGACGTAAGAGCATCATCTTTGATCTTAAATCAAAGCGGGTGAAGGATGCCCACCTAAGGAACGCGTACGCGATGTGTTTCGAGCGTCCGGCCCAGGGCGAAGACGAGCCGGGCGGCGCTCTTGTTGAACTCGAGTGTGGCAACCACGGCGCGCCGGCGCGAATCCGAGAACTCGTTTTGCCTCGTGAGGACGAAGAAGTTCGTCGATTCGCCGGTTTGAAAGAGCCGGATTTCACTTTCCAGTTTTTCCCTGGCCGCGCGGGCGCTGGCTTCGGCGGCGGCGATTCTCTGACGCGAAGTCGCGACGGCCTGAAGAGCATTGCGCACCTGCGCTTCGATTCCCTGCTCGATCTGCTTGCGCTGAAGCTCCATACGCCGCGCGTTGATCGCGTTTTGAGCGATCGCGGATTCGGCGGCCGTGTTGCGAAAGTTCCATTCCACTTTCAGCTCTGCCTGGAAGGCAGGATAGCGGCCGCTGAACAGGTTCGAAAGGCTCTGGCCGTAGCCGCCGACAAAATCGCCGGGCACGCCTCCGAAACTGACGGAAGGCATGGGCGGCAGGCCGGCGCGGGCCGACAACAGATTGAGCCGTCCGATGATTCCTTCGTTCAGCGAGCTGAAGGGGTTGCCGCCGGTCAGCGCCGTTCCCGCAAGGCCGGAAGAAAGATAGGATGCCGACAGGTTCACCAAAGGCTTGCGCTGGTCCAACGCCAGATCCTGCCGTGTCCGGTTGATCTCGTTTTGCAAAACGAGCGCTTTCAGTTCGGGCCGGCGGGCGATCGCCTGGCGCGCCAGCTCACTCGCGTCTTCCATTTCGGATGGCAATGGAGCTCGGTCCGCTGAAGCAGGGATGATTTCGTCTTTCCAGGTATCCTCTTCGCGTCCTCCGGACAAGAGCAACTTCAAAGCATTTTCCGCTTGAGCGAGCAGGCTTAGCGTCGTGAAGTAGTTATCTTTTCGCCGCTCCAGCTCGGCTTCGGCGGCGGCGAGCTCGACGGGTGCAACCGTGCCGCTGGCGATCATGCGCCCCGTGCGCTCCAGTTGATCGCGGGCCAGTGCGACACTCTCCTCGACAACCACGAGGTCGGTGCGCACCG
>Ga0187893_10002050_pt1 | contig 45676 bp, 43 predicted proteins | sample MA1701074metaG_FD_139574 | JGI IMG/M metagenome (GOLD analysis project Ga0187893, IMG submission 139574) | White microbial mat communities from a basaltic lava cave in the Kipuka Kanohina Cave System on the Island of Hawaii, USA - MA170107-4 metaG ... | reverse complement strand
GGTGCTCGAGCAGGTCGGCGAACACGACGGCGTCGAAGCGGCCGCCGCGGCCGGCGAGCCGGTCCATCCCGGCGACGGCGTCGCCCTCGAGCACCTCCGAGAGCGCCTCGCGGGCGCGCGCCGCCGCGCGCGCGTCGCGCTCGATGCCGACCACCTCGACGTCGCGCCGAAATCGCAGCGCCGCCCCGAGCGCGCCGGCGCCGCAGCCCACGTCGAGGACCCGGCGTGCCGTCTCCGGCACCAGCGCGCGCACCTCGGGACGATCGTGCTGGAAGTACCCGAGCCCGCGCTCGTGCCGCAGCCGCGCCCCGGGCTGCGCCACGGCGAGCGCCGAGTCGAGCACCTCCCGCGCCGCCGCCTCCCAGCTCCTTCCGCGGACGCGCGCGCGCCGCCGCCCCGCCGCGTCGGGGTCGGTCTCGCGCAGCGCCGCGCCGACGGCGGCGACGAACCCCTCGCGGTCGCCCGCCAGCGCGAGGACGTCGGAATGGTCGCGGGCCCCGGCGACCGGCGTGGCCACGATCGGCCGGCCGCTCGCGAGGTACTCGTAGAGCTTCTGCGGATCCATGGCGTCGGTGACCGGCCCGCTCTCGTGCGGCAGCAGGAGCACGTCGGCGCGCGTCACGAAGCCGGGCACGTCGGCGGGGGCGATCGGGCCGGTGAAGGCGACGTTGCGGCGCGCGCCGAGCGCGGCGCGCAGCGCCGCGTCGTCGCTCCCCGCCAGGACGAGGGTCGCCTGCGGGAAGGCGTCGGCCACGGCGGCGAAGAGCTCGGGCCTGAGGCGCAGCCGCAGGTTCCCGAGGTAGGCGATGCGCGGACGCCCGAGGCCGGCCAGGCAGGGCGGTTCGGCGGGATCGGCCTCGAAGGGCGCGAGCTCGACCGCGTTGGGCACGCGCAGCGCGCGGGGCTGCAGCCGGCGGAACTCGTCCACCATCGCCTGCGCGTTGGAGATCAGCACGTCGCTCGCGCGCGCCGCGCGCTCGTAGCGGCGCGCCACGGCGAGCTGCTCCTCGCTGCGCGGCGCGCACCAGAGCCGGTGGTCGTCCTCGATCTCGGCCACGATCCAGCGGAACCGCTCGCCGAGGGCGGCGAGGAGCTGGTCGCCGAGCGCGCCCGGCGCGCCCAGCCACAGTAGAGTCGGCCGCTCGAACGCGCCGTTCGCGGCCAGGAAGCGCGCCGTCTGCTCGAGCACCTCGCGCCACGGCCGCGGCGAGTCGGGCGCGTAGGTCGGCGTGAAGAGCGCGAGCCCGCCCTCCTGCAGGCCGCCGGCGCGCGGCGGCAGCTCCCCGCGCCGGGCGAGGGGCGGCTCGAGGTGCACGACGCGCTCCACGCGCGGGTCGGCGAGCAGCGCTCTCGCCAGCCGCTCGTCACGCCGGCCGTACCGCCCGAAGTCGTTCTGGTACCAGACCTTGACGACGATCACGCCGGACATGCCGACGGCTCCGCCGTCCGCGCCGCCGACGCGGTGGCGAGCCGGAGTCCCCGCCGGACGACCCGGTCGAGGAAGGGATCGGTCGCCTCCAGGTCGCTCTCGATCACGTCGCGGCGCGCGGCGACGATCGACGCCGGAAGGCTCGAGCAGAGCGTCGCGCGCGCCAGGTCGCCCGGTTCGTCGCCCACGCCGCACGCCCCCACTCCCGGCAGCGCCGCCAGCGTGAGCCGGAGCGCCGCCCACTCGGGACGGGTGGGGACGCAGCTCCCGTCGAGCAGCACGAAGAAGTCGGCGCCCGTCGCCGCGAGCAGCGAGCGGCGCAGCGCGCCGCCCCCGCCCGCCGCCGGGAGCGCGAAGGTCGAGACCCGCCGATCCGCCGGCAGCGCGGGCGCGGCGGCGCCCGGCGGCACGGCCACCACCAGCTCGGCCCAGTCCGGGAGCTCCGCGACCGCGGCGGCGGCCGCGGCGGCGACGTCGCCGCCTCCCGCGACGAGCACCGCCGCCCCGCGGCTCGTCCGCGTGGCGCATTCCTCGAGTGAGCGCGGCGAACCGCCGAGCACGGCGTGCACGAAGCCTCGCATGAGTTCGTGCCGGGTCACCTCGAGGACGAGCCCGCCGAGATCGCCGCCCAGCCTGGCCAGGATCGAGTCGGCGCGCGCCGGATCTCGCGCGAGCACCTGCTCGATCTCGTGGAGCGACTCCCGCAGCGAGCGGACGCGCCGCTCGTGCACGTCGGCGTCGGCGAGCAGCCGCGCCAGCAGCTCCTCCCGCTCAGCCTCCTCGAGGCCGGCGTCGCGCAGCCAGCTCGGCGGAGCGCCGGCGCCATGCCGCCGCCGCAGCGCCAGCCAGTCGGCGCCCATCGACCGTGCGCGCGCGAGCCAGCCATCCAGGTCGATCGCGGCCGGCCGCGTGGCGCGGATCTGCGGGGCCAGGACGCAGCGCACGCCGGTCGCCGACAGCCGGGCGCCGAGCTCCAGGCCGGCGAAGGCGGAGAGCGACGGATCGAACCCGCACGCGCGCAACACCACCTCGCGCCGCGCGCTCGCGTGGTCGAGCGCTACCAGCTCGGGCGGGAGGTCGCCGCCGTCCTCGGGTGCGTGCTGGCAGCCCAGCAGGCCGAGGCGCTCGAGCGACCAGGCCAGCGGCCGGAGGCTCAGCCCCTCGCGATCGAGCGCGCCGAGCACGAGCTGCGGCGGCACCGGAGCCTCGTGCGTCGCGACGTGCCGGGCGAGCGCGTCGGCCGCCAGCGAGACGTCAGGAGCGACGAAGACGAGCACGCGTCCGAGCGCCGCCGAGATCGCCTCGTTGATCGCGCGCGCGTCGCTGCGGTCGGCGAGCAGCGTCTCGAAACAGGAGCGCGGGAGCGTCTGCCGCTCGAGCGAGGCGAGGACGGGCGCGTCGGTCGCGGGTGCGGCCAGGCCGAGCACGATCACGCTCGCGTCGAACTCCCGGCGCTCCGCGGCCGGAGCGGCCGCCGCCCCGGCCGATTCGGCCGCCCTGGCGAGGAGCCGCGCCGTCTCGGGATCGAGTTCGACGGTGAGCGTCGCGAGATCGCGCAGCGCCTGCGCGGCGATCCACGCGGCTCCCTGCTCCCGGGCGGCGCGGCAGAGCGCCTCGTAGCCCCGGAACGTCTCCGCCGTCGCCCCGCGGCGCGCCTCGGCGCGCAGCCCGGCGAGGCGCTGCTCAAACTCCTGCGACCGATCCATGGAGCTCCTCTTCCCGGGGGCTTCCCTCCGCGGCAGCGGCCCCCGCCCGCTCCGCGATGCGGCGAAGCACGAATACGTCGCCGCCGTTTCCCCTGGTCTCGATCTGCGCGTAGCCGTGGTAGACGCCCGCGCGCGCGCCGTCGACGACGCGGATCGTCTCGCCGTGGCGGGGCCTCGTCGACGCGAACCGGAGCAGCAGCCCCTCGCTCGACGTCGCCACCACGCGCGCCTCCACCCTCGGGGCGTCGTCGCGCACCAGGCTGGCCGAGAACCGCTCCAGCAGCTCGACGGCGACGCGCTCGTCGGCGGCGCTCCACGCGATGCGGACGCGCGCCGGGGCGAGGGCGGTCGGCCGGTCGACGAGGAGCTGCGGAACCAGATCGTCGCTGCGGCCGCGGATCCGGACGCGCGCCTCCTCCAGCACCGGGCCGCGGCGCACCACCAGCACGACCTCCTGACCCGCCCGCAGCAGCGGCGCGACCTCGACCGCTTCCTCGCCGGCGGCGAGCGAGAGCTGCAGCGCCTGCGGGAGCACGTGCGAGACGCGCGCGTCGAGGCGCACGGGCGCGTCATCTCCGAGCCGCATGCACACCTGCAGCGCGAGGCCGGGCGGGAACTCGGGCGGTCGCGCCGCCGCGCGGTCGAACGGGACGCGCCGGCGCAGCGCCAGGAGGCTCGCCAGCAGCGTCCGCCGGCCGGCCGGGTCGGGGTCGCGGCGGACCGTCTCGGCCGCGGCGGCGTCGAACGCCGTGGGCTGGCGCGTGAGCAGCGGCAGGCGCTCGCGCGGGGCGCGCGCCGCGATGCGCGCGAACAGCCGCAGTTCCTCGTCGTGCAGCCCCGCCGCGGCGAGGCTCCGCAGGTGGTGGCCGATCCAGCGGCGGCGGCGCGTCAGCGCCACGATCCACGCGGTGAGCGCTCCGATCAACGCGAGCGTCGCCGCCGCCCCCACCAGCCGCCACACAACCTCGGGCGGCTCGGAGGCGCGCTGGAAGCCGGAGTTGACGGCGGCGATGCGCTCGGCCACCGTCAGGCCGTGCTTGGGCGCGGCGCTGAAGACCTCCTGGATCACGCGGCCCTCCGGCGCGTCACACGATGTTCACGAGCTCCTGCAGGAGCTCGTCGGAGACGCGGATCACGCGCGCGTTGGCCTGGAAGCCGCGCTGCGCCTCGATGAGCCGGACGAACTCCTCGGCGACGTCGACGTTCGAAGCCTCGAGCGCGCCGCCGAAGATGGTGCCGGCGCGCCCGCCCCCGGGAGTCTGGAGCTGCGCGACGCCCGAGCTCGGAGACTCCTCGAACAGCGTGCTGCCGCGCCGCACGAGGCCGCCCGCGTTGGCGAACAGGGCGAGCGCGATCTGGTCGAGCGCTTGCTGCTGGCCGTTGCCGTACGAGCCCATGATCGTGCCGTCGCTGTTCACCGCGAGCGACACCAGCTCGCCCGACTCGTAGCCGTCCTGCGAGAGCGCGTGGAGGCTGGACGCGGCGCCGAGCTGGGTGACCCCGTCGAACTGGCCGCTGGTGCCGAATCCGAGGGCGACCGACTGGGTGCCGGTGAGCCCTGCGAAGGTGATCTCGAGGTCGGCGTCGCCGGTGCCGGCGCCGGTGGCCGCGAAGAACGATCCGTCCTCGTTGAACCGGATGCCGGTGGCGGCGCCGTCGACGATCACGTCACCCGGGTCGTCGGTGGTCGCCGCCACGTTCCACTCGGACCCGTTCACTCGCGTGAAGGTGAGCGTGACCGCGTGGCGCAGTCCGCGCACGTCGAAGACGTCGATGGTCGTGCGCGCGGTGTCGGGACCGGCGCCCTCGGTGGTCACCGAGAGGCCGTGGCTGCCGAAGCTGGTCCGCCCGACGTTGGCGGCGTCGTCGACGATCGCGAGCGACAGGCTGGCGGCGCCGGTGCCGTCGGCGGTCACCACCAGATTGCCGCTGGAGTCGAGGGTGACCGTCGCGTCGCTGATGACGCCGTCGACGAACGTCACGAGGTCGCCGATCGTGGTGCCGTCGGTGCCGTAGACGAAGGTGGCGGAGAAGGGCTGGCCGGCGGCGTTCGTGCCGCTGACCTGCAGCCGGTCGCCGTTGACGTAGTTCACCAGGTTGTCGGAGAGGTCGGAGAGGTCGGTGGTCGCGGCGACCGGCGCGTCGGCGCCGAACGTGAGGGCGGTCGAGAGGCCGAGCACGGCGGCGGGCGAGCCGATCCCGTCGGTGATGTCGAGGCTGGAGGCGTCGCCGGTGCGCAGGGAGGTGATCACCACCTGGCCGCTCGCGCCGGAGACCGTGACGCCGGTGAGCTGCTGCTGCAGGATCGTCGCGACCTCGGCCGCCGAGGCCGACGCGATGTTGGCGCCGATGAGCGCGAAATCGGCGGCTCGCAGCGTGACGGTCTGGAGCGCCCCGCCGTCGACCTGGAGCTCCATCGTGTCGCCGTCGGTGAAGGCGAACGGGCCGCCGGCCGCGCCCGCGAGCGTCGCCGCGCTGCCGCCCTCGAACGGCGTCGACGTCGACAGCACCTCGGCCACGGGACCGCCCACCTTCGCCGGCAGGTTGCCTCCCAGCGCGATCGTGGTCGTGGCGCGCGCCGGCAGCGGCGTGTCGAGCGCGAGCTGGATGTCCTGGCCGGAGGTGCTGCGCACCCGGAACCCGGTCCCGGTGTCGACGAGGTAGCTGTTGCGGTCGATCCCGAAGATCCCGGCGCGCGTGTAGACGTTGCGCGTCCCGGCGTTGAGGACGAACAGCCCCTCACCCTGCACGCCGAGGTCGAACGGACGACCGGTCTCGTCGAGCACGCCTTGCGCGCCGCGGATGTCGATCGAGTGGATCTGCACGCCCAGCCCGACCTGCATCGGGTTCACGCCGCCGATGGTCGAGGTGGGCGCCGAGCCGGTGCGCATCGACTGCGCCAGCACGTCGGCGAAGGTCGTGCGGCTCGACTTGTAGCCGATCGTGCTCGAGTTGGCCAGGTTGTTGCCCACCACGTCGAGGTAGATCTGGTGGACGCGCAGGCCCGAGAGGGCCGAGGTGAGTGCGCTCGACATCGATCACTCCTCGGTCCGGATCGCGGTGATGGTGGGCAGCGGGACGCTCGCGCCGTCCACGTCGAGCACGACCAGGCCGCTCTCGACGCGCACGGCGCGCACGATGCCGCTGCGCGTCGCGCCCGACTGCGGGTCGGTGTAGTCGACGGTCTTGGAGATGAGCGCCGCGCTCTGGGTCATCTGCTGCAGCGCGGCGAGCGACTCCTGCAGCGCCATCAGGCTGCCCAGGCGCTGGTTGGTCTGCAGCGACTGCTCGAGCTGGCTGTACTGGGTGAGCTGCCCGAGGAACTCGGTGTCCTGCAGCGGATTCAGCGGATCCTGGGCCGAGAGCTGCGCCGAGAGCAGCCGGAAGAAATCGGTGCCCGACGCGAGCCGCTCGGCGGTGAATCCGCCGACCGCGGCGCTCGGCGCCGTCGCTGCCGCAAGTTCGTCGATCCGGTTCATGGGTCCTCTCTCGAAGTGCGCGGGCCGGACCCGCGGTGCTGCGCCGGCTCGCTCACGCGAGCAGGTCGACGAGACGCGACGTGTCCGGCCCGGCCCCTCCCCTGGAACGGGGCTCGCCGCCGCCGCGATCGCGTTCCCACGCGACCGCCGGCGCCGCAGGCTCCCGTCCCCTCCATCCGTCGCGCGGCTCCCGGGAGAGATCGAACGAGGCCGTCTCCCCCTGCCTGCGCAGGTCCTGCTCGAGATCCTTCACGAGCCGCTCGAGCGCCGGCTCGAGGTCGGCCTTCTCGACGCGCACGACGCCGTGAAGCGCGTCGCCGCGCAGCTCGAGGCGGACGTGCACCGCGCCGAGCTCGGGCGGATCGAGCCGCAGCTCCGCGGCCCAGTGGCGACCGCGCCCGCGAACGCTCAGGAATCCGTCCACCTCCGCGTGCAGCGCGCGCGGGAGATCGGCGAGCGCGACCATCCGCTCGACGGCGGCGGCCGCGCGCGCCGGCTCGGCGCCGGCGGCGGGTGCGAGCGGCTCCGGCGGGCGCGGGGCGGCGCCGGCGGAGTCGCCGGGCACGCGAGGCGCGACCGCGGGCGGCGCATCGGCCTGCGGCGGCGTCGGTGCAGCCTCGGCGTGCGCGTCGCTCCGGACCGGCGCCGCTCCGGTCGCGACGAGCGCTCGGTCGGTCAGGGCGGCGGCCGCGGCGCTCGTCGCCGGCTCGGAGCCGCCCGGGGACGCGATCGGTCGCGATGCCGCGCCGGCCGTTTCGCTTCCTGCTGCAGCCGCGGCGGGCGCGGGATCGGGTGCGGTGGGTGGCTCCGCCGCGAACGGCGCGACGGCCGCGGGCGTCAGGCCGTCGAGCCCGGCGAAGAGCGGGTCTGGTTCGCCGGTCGCCGGCTCGGGCCCGGGCTCGGGCCCGGGCACGGCCGATGGAGCCGGTGGTGCAGCCTCGCTCCGGCCCCGATCGCGCGTCCCATCCTCTTCCGATCGCTCTTCGCCGTCAGGAGTTTCCTTCCTTTCAAGTGCGGTCTCCCGTCCGAGCGCGTCCCTGAACGAGGCGCGCCCGGACGGGAGCTCCGCGGGGGTATCCGGTTCGGGCTCCGTGCGCTGCACGGAGCGGCTGAACGCGATGGTCGCAACCGGCAAGGTCGAGATCCTCGACCGCCGGTCACCCGACCAGCGGCCGGGCCTCCTTGGGCAATGGCGGTGCCGCACCCATCGAGGAGCCGGATTCCGGGCCGGGAGGTCGACACAAGCTACTGCGGGACAACCACTTGGGACATGCCTGCAGAATCCTGGTGGGGGGTTCCCGAGGGTCGGACGGGGGGCGGGAGCCCGGAAAGTGATTCCGGGCGGGGGTCGATGCGGGGGAAGCGGCTTCCGTGCGGGATCGGAGCCGCGCCATCCGACGCAACGAATTCCAGCCGGCGCCTTTTTTCCTCAGACCTGATCTCAAGTCCGCCGATCACAAGACCGGTGGTGCGCGAGGAGCGCCCCGCCAAGGCGACGAGACCGGACGATGGACGTCTCCAACCTCATCCCGGCCCAGAACCAGCCGACCCAGCCGGCCGCGACGACGCCGCGGACAAAGGGCGAGGCGGCGGCGGTTCCCGCCAAGGCGGTCGCGGCCGTCGCGGCCGCGGGCGCGGGAAGTCCGCGCCCCGCCTCCCCCGCCACTTCGATCTCCGATCGCATCGAGCGTTCGCCCGAGCTGAAGCAGCGCGTCGCCGAGCTCCGCCGCGAGCTCGAGGAGCGCACCCGCGAGACGCGGGCGCACGTCGCCGCGGTCGGCCGGGAGCTGCTCGAGGCGAAGCAGGCGTCGCACGACGCGCTGCGCGAGGCCGCGGCGGGGATCCTGCTCGGCGAGCTGCGGTTCCTGTCCTAGCCTTCGTCGCGCGCGTCGCCGCGGCCCGCTCCGCCGCCCGTCCCCTCCACTCGCAGCGTTCGAGGCCGTGGTCCTGAATCGGCCTTTCCCGGAGCCGGGGACCGAGGATGCGCAGGTGGAGGGGCTTCGCGTCCTCACGCACCCCGACTCCGGGAACGACCGGCATGACTCAGGATCTCGTCTTCGGCGTCACTGCTGCAGCAGCGCGAGGGCGACCTGCGGCTGCACGTTGGCCTGCGCCAGGATCGCGACCGACGCCTGCTGCAGGATCGAGTTGCGCGTGAGCTCGGCCGTCTCCGAGGCGATGTCCGCGTCGCGGATGCGCGACTCGGAGGCCGACAGGTTCTCGATGCTCACGCTCAGGTTGTTGATGGTCGACTGCAGGCGGTTCTGAAGCGCGCCGAAGTCGCCGCGCGACGCCGACACGATGTCGATGGCGTTGTCGATCGCGGTGATCGCCGTCGTGGGGGCGCCCGCCGAGGAGATGTCGATCGAGTCGATGCCCAGGTCGCTCGAGAGCATCGAGGAGAGGGACACCGTGATCGTGTCGGTGCTGGCGGTGACGCCCGAGCCGACCTGGAAGTCGATCGCCGGCGTGGAGCCGTCGAACAGGTTCACGCCGTTGAACTTGGTCGAGTCCGCGATCCGGTCGATCTCCTGGATCATGTTCTGGAACTCCTGATCCAGGGTGTCGCGGTCGGCGGACGAGACGGTGCCGTTGTTGGCCTGGATCGCCAGCTCGCGCAGGCGGATCAGGATGTTGTTGACCTCGTTGAGCGCTCCTTCGCCGACCTGCACCAGCGAGATGCCGTCGTTGGCGTTGCGCTGCGCCTGCGCCTGGCTGCGGATCTGCGCCCGCATGCGCTCCGAGATGGCGAGCCCTGCGGCGTCGTCCGCCGCGGTTCCGACCCGCAGCCCCGACGAGAGGCGGCGGAAGCTCGTGTGCAGCCGGCTGGTGACCGCGTCGAGGTTCCCGCGGGCGTTGATGCTCGCGGTGTTGGTGTTGATGAACAGGGACATGGTCGGTTCCTCCACAAGGGTCGGCGCCGGGCTTGGCGCCGGTCGCCCAAGTGATTCGGAGGAACCCGCGGTTGCTTGAGCCGTTTTCCGGGAAGGAATTCAGCGATCGGCGGCGGACGGGAAACCGTTTCCGGGAGTTCGTTGCGTCGAGACCGGGCTCGCGCCTGCCGGCTCGTCGGGGGGCCCCGGGAGCGGCGCGAACAGCGTGCGCAGGAACGAGGCGGCCACGAAGCGGGTGAAGCTCTCGAAGGGGATCTGGGTGACGTCGTCCATCGCGGCGCCGGTCTCGAGCTCCCGGAAGCGCAGCAGCGAGGCGCGGACGGCGGGATCTCGGGCGTCGACGACGTCCTGCGCGCGCCAGAGCGGCGTCCCGTCGCGGGCGTCGACCAGCTCGAGCTCGAGGCCGATGCCCGGCTCGCCGTGCGGCCGGCTGAACGCCAGCCTCCCGAACAGCACCGCGTCGGCGCCCCACTCCCGGTGGAACCGCACCAGCGCCCCCGCCTCCCGCCCCCGTGCCGAAAGCAGCTCGTCGCGGGTCGCGCGCGGGAGCGAAGCCACGTCGGGCGAAACGACGTCGAACCCGCACGCGTTGCGCAGCACCTGCGCGAAGGCGGTGCGCAGCGCCTCGGCGTGGGCCGGCACCGCGTCGTGCGAAGCGATCGGGAGGACGAGCACGGTGCGCAGCGGCGCCGCGGGCGGCGCCTCGCTGCGCTCGCCGCGCACCGTCGCCCACGCGGGCGGCGGCGGCGTCAGCGCCTCGAGGAGCCCGCAGCCGGCGATCGGCAGCGCGACGGCGAGCGCCGCGAGCCGTCGCGATCGGTCACGGCCCGCCATCCCGGCTCTCCGCTTCCTTCACCTTCGCGAGGATCAGCTCGCGCTCCACCCGCACGCGCTGGATGCGCTCGGAGAGGAGGTCGTCGGCGAGCGCGCGGCAGCGCGCCTCGCTCTCCTTCCCGGCCTGCCGCAGCGTCTCGATCTCGCGATCGAGCGCGGCGCGGGCCTGGTGGCCCGCGTCGGCGAGCTGGGCCAGGTTGGCGTTCTGCTGGCGAAGCTGCTCGACCACCGCCGCGAGCGACGCGCCGTCGCTCCTGAGCTGCTGGTTCTCCAGCTCGAGCGCCTTGACCTTCGCGCGCGCCTCCTCGAGCTGCTCGAGCACCGTCTGCCCGGCCGTGGTCGACCTCCCGTCGCGACCGGCCGCCGGCGCCGCCGGAGCGCCCGGCCCGGAGGGGGCGTCGCCCGGGCCGGCTCCGCCGCTCTCGGCGGCCTTCGCCGACCAGGGGTCGCCCTGCAGCGTGTAGCTCTCGCCCGTCTGCCGGTTCGGGAGGTGGCACGCCGCCGGGCCGAGCAGGAGCCCGGCCGCCAGCCAAACCCGCTTCTTCCTGTTCATCGTTCCGCTCCTCGCTTCATGGCCTCCGCGGAGCGCCGTCGGCGCGCCGCGATTCTCCTCGTCAGCTCGCCGGCGGGCCGGCGCCCGGCACGAGCTCGAGCTCGTGCGTGCGCCCGCACCGGCACTTCACCCGGATCGCGACCACCGTTCCCGCCTCGCGCACCACCTCGATCTCGGCGGGAGGACCCTCCTCGAGCGCGCTGCGCGGATCCCACGGCACGCGCACGGCCGTCTTCGCGACCCGTTGCGCCTTGATCACCCGGCCTCTTGAGGCAGCCATCGCGTCAACCTCCCAGACCGCGACCGACGCGGTGGTTGAGCAGGACGAGCGCGTGCTGCAGGATCTGCGACACGCGCGACTCGGTGATGTCGAGCAGCTCGCCGATCTCCTTCAGGAACAGCCCCGCGTGGTAGTAGAGGAGCACGACCTCCTTCTCGCGGCGGGGGAGCGTGTCGATGGCTCCGGCGAGTAGCTCCTTGGCTTCGTTGAGCTGCGCGAGGTGCACGGGATCGTCGCTGCCGTCCCCGGTGAAGGTCTCGGGGCTGACGCCGGTGCACGCCTCGCCCGTGCCCTTCGCGTGCGCCTCGGCGAGGGCGCGCGCGCGCAGCAGCTCCTCGAGCTCCGGCGCCGTGAGCCCGAGCTCCTCCTGCACTTCCAGGAAGGTGGGCTCGCGCCCGAAGCGCTCGAGGAGCGCGCTCCTCGCCGCTTCGTACAGCCTCACGCCGTCGCGGCGCGCGCGCGGCAGCACGTCGAGCCGGCGCAGCTCGTCGAGCACGGCGCCCTGGATCGCGATGTAGGCGAACGTGCGGAACGAGGCGCCGCGCGCGGGGTCGAAGTTGCGCGCGGCGGTGAGAAGGCCGAGGATCCCCACCTCCTCCAGGTCCTCGCGTCCGACGTTGGGCGGGAGCTGCACGGCGAGGCGTCCGACGACGCGGCGGACGAGGGGCAGGTGCTGCTTCACCAGCTCCTCGGCCGAGTCGCTCCGGCCGGCCCGATAGGCTTCGAGCAGGTCGGTGCTCATCGCGCGACCTCCGCGAGCGGCGCGGCGGGCTGCCGCGGCGCGGCGGGCTGCTGCGGCGCGGCGGGCTGCTGCGGCTCGACGGGCTGCTGCGGCACGACCGGCTCGGGGGCGCGCGCCGGGGCGGCCGTCGCCGGGGCCGCCGGCGGGGCCGGCGCCGCGCCGGCCGCCCGCGACTTGTCCGCGCCGGTCGGCGCGACCGCGTCGATCTCCCGCCACTGCTCGGCGAGGCGCGCGAGGACGATCTTCGCCAGCGCGGCGCCGATCCCGGCGCCGGCCACCCCCCCGGCCGCGAGCGCGATCAGGGCCGAGCCGAGGCGGGCGCGCGGCGAATGGCCGCACCAGACGCCCACGATCCAGGCGACCGCGAAGGAGAGCATCGCGAGCACGAGGGCGGCGCGCCGGATCATGCCACGACCCTCCCGCCCGCGTCCGCCGTCTCGACGGCCGTCACGACGGCGACCGGCTCGACCCTGCGCGCGGCCGCCGCCTCGGCGTAGGAGAGGACCGCCGCGCGCGGCGCCACGTTCCGGAGGAGGTCACGCAGGAAGGCGCGCGCCTCGGCGCGCACGAGCACCACCGCCTCCTGGCCGCGTTCGACCAGCCGCCGCACCTCGCCGAGGATGCGGTCGAGGGCCACGCGCACCAGGCCGGCCCCCTCCCCCGACTCCTGGTTCTTGGCCACCTCCACCAGCGACCGCTCGAGCGCCGGATCGAGCGTGACGACCTTCAGGATCCCTTCGTCGTCGAGGTAGGGCTCGACCACCGTGCGCGCCAGGCGGCGGCGGGCCAGCTCGGCGAGGGCGTCGGGGTCCTTGGTCTGCCCGACGTGCTCGGAGACGACCTCGAGGATGGTCGCCAGGTTCTTGATCGAGACGCGCTCCGCCAGCAGTGCGCGCAGCACGCGGTGCAGGTCGCCGTACGAGAGGTGGTTGGGGACGAGGTCGTCGACGACCGCGGGCGACTCCTTGCGCACGTTCTCCACCAGCGCCTTCACGTCGTCGCGCGTGAGCAGGAGTCCGGCCTGCTCCCGGATCGTCTCCGACAGGTGGGTCACGAGCACCGAGACCGGCTCGACGACGGTGTAGCCCTTGAGCTCGGCCTCGCTGCGCCGCGGCTCGTCGATCCACAGCGCCGGCAGGCCGAAGGTCGGCTCGCGCGTCGCCTCGCCCGGCAGCTCGTCGCGCGCCCCGCCGGGGTTCATCGCGAGCAGCATCCCCGGCCTGAGCTCGCCGCCCGCCACGACCTGCCCGCGCACCGTCATGCGGTAGCCCGCGGGCGGCAGCTTCACGTTGTCGGTGACGCGGATCGGCGGGACGATCATCCCCATCTCGCCGGCGAAGCGCTTGCGCACCTGCGCGATCTGGGCGAGCAGTCCGCCGCTCTTCTGCTTCTCCACCAGGTGCAGCAGCCGGTAGCCGAGCTCGATCCCCATCGAGTCGACCTTGAGCAGGCGCTCGAGCTCGAGGTTCTGCTCCGCCGCGGCGGCGGCCGACTCCTGCTCGGCGGTCGCCTCGACCGGGGCCGGAGCGCGCCGGATCGCGGCCACGGCGAAGAGCACCAGCGAGAGCAGCAGGAACGGCGCCGCCGGCAGGCCGGGCGCCAGCCCGAGCACCCCGACGATCGACGCCGCGAGGCGAAGGCCGCGCCGGCGGTCGGTCATCTGGTGGGCCAGCTCGTCGGCGAGGTTGGTCTCGGTGCTCGCCTTGGTGACGATGATCGCGCCGGCCGTGGCGACGATGAGCGCGGGGATCTGGGTCACGAGACCGTCGCCGATGCTGAGGATCGAGTACTTCTTGAACGCCTGGCTCAGGTCCATCCCCTTCGTGAGCGCGACGCAGATCCCGCCCACGAGGTTCACGAAGGTGATGATCAGCCCGGCCACGGCGTCGCCGCGCACGAACTTGCTCGCGCCGTCCATCGCGCCGTGGAACTCGGCCTCGCGCGAGATCTCGCGCCGGCGCGCGCGCGCCTCGTCGGGCGTGATGAGTCCGTTGTTGAGCTCGGCGTCGATCGCCATCTGCTTGCCGGGCATCGCGTCGAGCGTGAAGCGCGCCGCGACCTCGCTGATGCGGCCGGCGCCCTTGGTGATCACCACGAACTGGATGACGATCAGGATCAGGAAGATCACCATCCCGACCACCAGGCTCCCGCCCACCACGAACTCGCCGAAGCTCTGGATCACGTGGCCGGCCCGTCCGTGCAGCAGGATGAGCCGCGTGCTGGCCACGCCCAGCGCGAGGCGGAAGAGCGCGCTGAAGAGCAGCAGGGTCGGGAAGGTCGACAGCTCGAGCGGCCGCTCGCTGGAGAGCACGAGGAGCAGCAGCAGGATGCTCGCCGAGAGGTTCACCACCAGCAGGATGTCGAGCAGCCAGGTGGGCAGCGGCACCAGCAGGATCATCAGCAGCCCGACCAGCCCGAAGGCGAGCGCCACGTCGGCGTTGCGGAAGCGCACGCGCACGGCGGCGGGGAGCGCGCCGGGAGCGGGGAGCGCGGTCGGCGGCGCGCGTCGGGCGAGCCCGGCGGGAGCGGCGGCGAGCGCCATCGCCTACCTCCCCCTTCCGGCGGCGGCGCGCCGCTTCTCGTCGCGCAGCCGCCACACGATCGCCAGCACCGACGCCACGGCGCGGTAGAGCGGCTCCGGGATGGCGTGCCCGACCTGCACGTCGCGGAACAGCGCGCGCGCGAGCGGCGGCTGCTCGATCACCGGCACGTTCGCCTCGCGGGCGATCCGCCGGATCTCCTCGGCGACGTGGTCGACGCCCTTCGCCACGACCGTCGGCGCCGCCGACTTGCCCTCCACGTACTCGAGCGCGACGGCGAAGTGGGTCGGGTTGGTGACCACGACGGTCGCCTCCCCGACGCTCTGCCGCAGCGGTCGCTCCACCAGCTTGCGCACGAAGTCGCGGATGCGCCGCCTCATGGCGGGATCGCCGTCCTCCTGCTTGTGCTCGTCCCTCACCTGCTGCTTGGACATGCGCAGGTCGCGGCCGTGCTGCCAGCGCTGGAAGATCCAGTCGGCCGCGCCCAGCACGAAGAGCGCCGCCGTCACGCGCAGGAGCAGCGCGAGCACGGTGGCGCCGAGGTGGGGCGCGGCGCCCTCGATCTCCATGTCGGCGAGCGCGCCGAGCTCCCCGAGCCGCCCGTGCAGCGCGAACCCGATCACCGCCACGACGATCACCAGCTTGAGCAGCGCCGCGGCGAGGCGGGCGACCGATCGCAGGCTGAGGATGCGGGCGAGGTTGCGGGTCGGATCGATCCGGTCGGGCTTGAACGCCAGCGCGTCGCGCACGACGAAGAGCCCGCCCGCCTGCACCAGGTGGAGCGCGATCCCGGCGACCGCGGCGAGGGCGAGGAAGGGGCCGGCGAGCCGGATCGACGCGAGGAGCGTGGCGCGCAGCACGTCGACGGCCGCCGGCTGGCTGCCGAACGGCCGCGCGAGGCGCTGCGCCCCGGCGACGATCTCCTGCCCCATGCCGTGCACGAGCGCCGGCCCGAACAGGAGCAGCACCCCCACCGTCGTGAGCAGCAGGATCGAGGTGGAGAGATCGGCGCTGCGGGCGAACTGGCCGCGCTCGCGCGCGTCCTCGCGCCGCTTCGGCGTCGCCTCCTCGGTGCGCTCCTGCGTGTCGAAGAGCTCGGGCATCGCTCACGCCCCCACCAGGGCGAGCAGCCCGTGCTTCATCGTGTCGAGCAGCTTCACGCCCGGACGGAGCACCAGCGGGAAGAGCACCACGGCGGCCAGGAGCACGCCCATCAGCCGCAGCGGGTAGCCGAAGGTGAGCACCTGCACCTGCGGCACCGCGCGCGAGAGCAGCGCGAGCGCCACGGTGCCGACCAGCAGCACGGCGAAGACCGGCGCGGCGATCATCACGGCGAAGCGCAGGCAGAGCGTGAGGGAGCCGATGAGCGACCCGAGCCCGTCGGGCAGCGCGGTGCCCCCGACCGGGAACGCGGCGAACGACTGGTGGAGCGCGCGCAGGATGTCGTGATGCCCGCGCAGCGCGAGGAACGCCAGCAGCAGCGCCGTCTCGTACAGGCGCGTCGGCGCGGTGTTGGGCACCCGCGTCATCGGGTCGACCTCTTCCGCCATCTTGAGCCCGAGCTGCTCGGCCACGAGGTCGCCCGCCAGCGCGGGCGCGGTGAGGAGCACGCGGCAGAAGAAGCCGATCGCCAGCCCGAGCACGAGCTCGCGGCCGGTCGCGAGCACGAGTCCCGGGACGCTCTCCGGCATCGCGCCGGCCGGCATCCCCACCAGCACCGCCCCCAGCAGGAGCGAGAGGAGCACGCGCACCGGCGCCGGGATCAGCTCGCTCCCGAGCAGCGGCAGCATCAGCAGCACCATCCCGGCCCGCAGCGAGGCGAGCAGGATGCGCACGATCGGCTCGAGCGGGAGGTCGAACGTCACGATCCGCCTCCCAGCCGCCCGAGGTTGAGCAGGATCCGCAGCGCGAAGTCGGTGAGCTGGCGCAGGATCCACGGCAGCAGCACGAAGAGCGTGCCCGCCAGCGCGAGCAGCTTGGGCACCATCACCACCGTCTGCTCCTGGAGGCTGGTGAGCGCCTGGAACAGCGCGACGACGATCCCGACGACGAGGCTCACGCCGAGCAGCGGCGCGATCAGCATGAGCGCCTCGACGATCACGTGGCGGCAGAGCGTGATGGCGGTGGGCGCGTCCATGTCAGGTCGCGAGCCCCTTCCAGACCTGCTGGATCACCAGCCCCCAGCCGTCCACCAGCACGAAGAGCAGGATCTTGAGCGGCGTGGCGATCAGCATCGGCGGGAGCATGTACATGCCCATCGCCAGCAGCACGCTGGCCACGACCAGGTCGATGACGAGGAAGGGCAGGTAGAGCACGAAGCCCATCTGGAAGGCGGTGCGCAGCTCCGAGACGATGAAGGCCGGCACCGCGACCGTGAGCGGAATCGCCTCGGGGCCCTCGACCGGCTCGCTGCGCGACAGCTCCATGAACAGCGCGACGTCCTGGTGGCGCGCGTGCGTGAGGAGGAAGCGCTTGAGCTCGCCGCTCGCCGCCTGCGCCGCCGGCGCGAACTCGAGCCGTCCCTCGAGGTAGGGCTCGACGGCCCGGGCGTGGATCGCCCGCCCGGTGGGCGCCATGACCGCGCCGGTGAGGAAGAGGGCGAGCCCGATCAGCACCGGGTTGGGCGGCAGCTCCGGGGTCGACATCGCGCGTCGCACGAACGAGAGCACGACGACGATGCGCGTGAAGCAGGTGACCGTGAGCAGCAGGGGCGGCAGCAGGGTCAGGAAGGTGAGCAGCAGGACGATCTCGACCGCCGTCGAGAGATCGCGCCCCTCGCCCTCCTTCGCTGCGGCGCCCACGCGCACCGGGAGGAAGCGGTCGAGGAGGGAGGGCGGCCGCGGCGGCGGCGCCGGGATGCCGGGGGGAAGCGCGCCCGCCGGAGCCTCCGGAGGCGGCGAGCCCGACTCCTGCGCCGCCGCGGCCGGCGCGAGCGCCGGCAGCAGCGGTCCCGCGCCGATCAGGAGCCCGGCCAGCAGCCAGCGGCGCAGCCCGTTCATCCCGTCAGCCTCGTCGCCGGAGCGGCCGGCCCCGGCGACGCGCCGAGCTCCGACCCGAGCGCGCGCTCGAACCGGCTGGTCCCGCGCTCGAACTCGGCGAGCGTCGACAGCCCGCCCTCCGACGCGCCGATCAGCAGCCGGCGCCCCTCGATCTCGACCAGCAGCAGCGCCCTGCGGCCGCCGAGCGGCCGCGACTCGACCACCTCGATCCCGCCGCGGCCGCGCGCCCCGGGGGCGAAGCGGCGCACGAACGCCGGCAGGAAGAAGAGCAGCGAGCCCACCACGAGCAGCGCCCCCGCCACCGCGGCGGGGTCGAGCGCGGCCGGCACCGACGCCGCGAGCGCCGGCGCGGCACCGGGGGTTTCCGGCGCAGCCGCCTCGCGCCAGGGCTTCGAGAGCAGGAGCGCCCCCGACAGGAGCAGCAGCGCCGGCAGCAGGCGCACCAGCAGCGCGCGCGCGCGCGGCGGATGAGCGCGCGGCGCAAACGGCATCGCGAAGGCCATCGCGCGGCCCTCCCACGGGGTGTCGGGACGCGGCTGCGGCGTTCGTGCCTGCGACCGCGCGACGGCGCGCGCGCAGCCGGGGATTCCGGGTCCCCGCCCGCGCGCACGAGCCGCCGGGGGAGCAGGTCGGAACTTCCTGCTCGTGGCTTTAGAAAAAGCTTCCGCGCGCCGCCCCGGGGGCGCCTCCCTCAGCGGAAAAGAGCTCGCAGCTCCTTGCCCGGGACGGGATCTCCGCTGCAGCGCCCCCCGCCGCCGCCGAACAACAGCGCGGCCCGGGCCGCGGATGCCCAGGCCGTCAGTTCCGCGGGTGCGGCGCTGATCCCAGGTTCCGCGGGGGAAGGGACATGCCACTTCGGATCAATTCGAACCTGTCGTCGATCAACGCTCAGCGGGGTCTGAGCTCGGTCACGACCCGGCTGGAGAGGAACTTCAGCCGCCTGTCGTCCGGTCTGCGCGTGGCCAACGCGGCGGACGACGCCGCCGGGCTGGGCATCAGCGAGCGCCTGCGCGCGCAGGTGCGCAGCCTCACGCAGGCCCAGCGCAACGCCAACGACGGCATCTCGCTGGTGCAGACCGCGGAAGGCGCGCTCAACGAGGTCAGCAACATCCTGATCCGCATGCGCGAGCTCGCCGTGCAGCAGAACAACGGCACGACCTCGGACGCGGACAAGGACACGCTCGACCAGGAGTTCCAGGACCTGATCGCCGAGATCGACCGCATCGCGGGCGCCACCGATTTCAACGGCACCACGCTGCTCGACGGCGCCAACTCCTCGATCGCGTTCCAGGTCGGCTCCGGCACCAGCGGCAACGACTCCATCTCGGTCGGCCTGGCCTCGGCGCTCACTTCCGACCTCGGCGTCGACTCGCTCGACATCTCCTCGGCCGGCTCGGCCACGACCGCCATCGCGGCGATCGACACGGCGATCGACACGGTGACCTCGACGCGCGGCGACCTCGGCGCGGCGCAGAACCGCCTGCAGTCGACCATCACCAACCTCGGCGTGCAAATCGAGTCGCTCTCGGCCGCCGAGTCGCGCATCCGCGACGTCGACGTCGCCTTCGAGACCGCGGACCTCACGCGCAACTCGATCCTGCAGCAGGCGGCGCTCTCCATCCTGGCCCAGGCGAACCTGCAGCCGCAGGCCGCCCTCGCCCTCCTCCAGGGCTAGTCGCGCCGTTGAACGAATGACGAAAGTGTCGCGCGGCGGACGGGCTTCCGGGATCCGTTCCGCCCGTCCGTCGCGCGGCCCTTCCGCGGGGTGAATCGGGGCTCCCCGGTGCGCGGGCACCGGGGGGCCCCGAGCTTTCGGGAAGAAAGTTCCGTCCGTTCAAGGGCGGCGCGGTCCGGCCGAACAACCGGGGGGAAGAGGTGGGGACGCCCGGGGAGCGCCCCGGGCGGGCGTGGAGGGCGGCGCGCATGGCCAGTCCGATCTCGTTCGGAGGACTCGCCTCGGGGCTCGACACCCAGGCGATCATCGGCGCCCTCGTGGCGGTCGAGGGCCGCAAGGTCGAGTTCCTGCGCCGCGACCAGGACGTCCTCCGCAAGAAGGTCACCGCCTACGACGATCTCCTCGGACGGCTGCGGAAGCTGCAGAGCGCGGTCGAGAAGCTGTCCGATCGCCGAGCGTTCGTCGCCCACGCGGTGAGCCTCTCCGACGGCGCCGCGACCCTCCTCAAGGCGACGCCCAACGGCTCCGCGGCGGCCGGGACCTACCAGGTCGGGATCTCGGCGATCGCGCAGAGCACCTTCCTGCGCTCCGACGGCCTCGCCGACTCCGGCGCGAGCCTCGGGCTGAGCGGGACGCTCTCGATCCAGGTGGGCTCCAACGTCACGAACATCACGGTGGACGCGAGCAACGACTCGCTCCTGGGTCTGAAGGACGCGATCCGCGACTCCGGCGCCGAGGTCTCCGCCACCGTCGTCTTCGACGGGGTCGATTACCACCTCGAGCTCCGCGGCAAGGAGACCGGCCTCGCCAACGCGGTCACCATCCTCTCGGAGCCGCCGGGAGCCTCGGGGCCGGTGCTGAATCTCGCCCAGCTCCGCGCCGCCGCCGACGCCGCGTTCAAGATCGACGGGCAGGACTACACCTCCGCGAACAACAGCGTCACCACCGCGATCGGCGGCGTCACGCTGCAGCTCCTCGACGAGCAGGCGCCGGGCGCGGCGCCGCTGCAGCTCACCATCGCCGAGGACTTCGCCTCGGTGCAGCAGCAGCTCAAGGAGTTCGTGGACGCCTACAACGAGGTCTCGAAGTTCCTGCGCGAGCAGGCCGCGCCGCGCGCGACCAGCTCCGACAGCGTGAAGCCGCTCTCCGGGGAGAGCGCGCTGCGCAGCCTGCGCAACGCGTTCGGCGCGATCGTGAGCTCGCAGGCCGCCCTGAGCTCCGAGTACACCTCGCTCGCGAGCATCGGCATCCGCACGACGTCGGACGGCACGCTCAAGCTCGACGCCGCCGCGCTCGGGGAGGCGCTCGCCGACGACCTCGACGGGATGGTGTCGCTCTTCACCGACGCGGCCCAGGGGGTGGGCGTGCGCCTGCTCGCCGCCGTCAAGGCGCGCACGAAGCCGATCACCGGCGTGGTCGACCTGCGCAAGGACGCGCTGCAGGACCTGTCGCGCAGCTTCGACGATCGCATCCGGCGCGCGCAGGAGTCGCTCGATCTCTACGAGGAGGGCCTGGTGAGGCGCTACTCGCAGACCGAGCAGCTGATCGGACGCCTGCAGTCGCAGGGCGCGTCGCTGGGGGCGTTCGCGACCTCGCTGTCGGGCGGGCGCCGCCGCTGAGGGGCGCTGCGCCCGCGAACGCGGGAAGGGGAACGGAATGACGAGGCTGGTCGACACCTATCGCCGCGACGCCGTCCTCGCGCTGCCGCGCGAGGCGCTCCTGCTGCGGATCTACGATGCGCTCCTCCTGCGGATCGACGAGGCCGAGAAGGCGGTGACCCGGGGCGACCGGATCCTCGCCGGCCGCGCGATCTCGAGGGCGTTCGACATCGTGACCGCGCTGCGGGACGCGCTCGATCCGACCGCGGGCGCCGACTGCACGCCGCGCCTCGACCGGCTCTACCGGACCGTGAGCGCCTGGCTGCTCGAGGCGAACGTCACCCGCTCCGACGCGCTGCTGCGCTCGAGCCGGAGGATCCTGAGCACGCTCAAGGAAGGGTTCGATGGCGCCGTCCGCAACGCCTCCTGAGCTCGCGCCGGCCGCCGCCCTCGAGCGGCTCGACGGGATCGAACGCCGCTGGCGCGACGCCCTCTCCTTCCTGGCCGCCGACGATCCGCAGGCCGCCGCCAAGGAGATCGAGCGCGCCGGCGAGATCCTGCAGCATCTCGGCCGGCCCGACGAGGCCGCCGAGCTCCTCGCCCCGCACGCCCTCGCCGCCTTCACCGACCGCATGCAGCGCCTCTCGCGCCTGCACCGCGAGCTCCTCGCAGCCAGCCGCCGCGCCCAGGAGTCGATCGGCCGCTCCCTCGCGCATGCACGCGGCGGGCGCGCCGCGCTCAAGGTCTACGGCGCCGACCCCGCCGCGACCCACGCGTGCGACGAGACGGTCTGACCGCACCGCGCCGCGCCGCGCGCCCAGGAGCGCGAGTCCCGGCACCGAACTCTCGCGATCGCCCGCCGATCAGCGCCGTATCGCCGCGCTGAACGGGATCGAAGCAACCCGGTGGTCGTCGTTCATGACGTGGACGACGCCGCTCACGAACCGTCCGACCACCTTCGCCGCCGAGAGCTCGACCACGACCCTGGCGTGGCCCGGCGCCTCGGGCACGACTCCGACGGTGACGGCTTCGGCGCCGCCGAGTTGCACGTCAGAGGCCACGCGGATCCGGGCGGCGTCGACCGCGGAGGAGAACTCCAGTTCGTCCTCCCGCAGGACTCGGTCCTCACGGGCGAGGACGCCAAATGAGATGCCGGTCTGCACGGCTCGCCGAGCCAGGACCTGGCGGCCATGGAGCGGGATGAGCAGCCGTCTTGGCGGGCGGGATCGAGTCCGAATCGCGAGTTCACCGAACTCCGAGGCGCCCTCTCGCGCCACGGCGAGGAGTGTCACGCGCAGGATCGACTGGTCGCAATTCCAGTCCACGACCTGAGCCGACCCCGAAGCCACCACGTTTTCGACCTCGACCGGCTCGCCGGAAGGGGAATGCAGCCGGATCTCGGCCGTGCGTACCTCGTTGGCGAACAGGTCGCCAAGATGGAGAGTGGATGGCTCTGCTTCGATGCTGCGGACGATCTGGAATTCGAACCACGCGCGCAGCCGATCGGAATCGGACCCGTCCACGGTGAACGTGATCGCCCGCCGATGGCTCCCGGGGAGCATGCGTCTCGCGTCGATCGTGACCGGTACGGAAACGGTCTCACCGGCGCCGACGATCGTTCGATTCGACCGGATCCGGATGCAGGAGCAGGTGCTTGCGGCGTCGACGAGGACCACGGCGCGTGTGCCGTGATTCGCGATCTGACACGAAGTCTCGACTTGATCCCCGCGGCAGATCGTTCCGGCGCGGACCGGTTCGGCGCTGACGAGCGAACGGCAGTCTGGTTCGGCGCACGCAGTCGCCAGGATCACCTGCGCCGACCAGCCGGCCAGGCGAATCGATCGATCAGCGAGGATCACGTGAGGCCCGGACTCGAGGATGTGGGAAAGGGCGCGTACCGGCCATGAAGTCAGGCGTTCGCCTGGCGCACGCGATCATTGGCACCAGAAGTAGACGTCACCGTCCGCATTCACGGCACACAGCACGCTCGTGACCCGGTTCCTCCCGGGCTCAACGCCGAGTTCGACCACGCCCGATCGGGTGAAACGGATCCACCCCGGTCCGGCCGGCACGCCTTCGCGGTCATCGAGCGTCGAGAGCAGTCGCGCGCCGCCCTTCCGTTCCATCGGACGGAGCTCGCCGCCTGCCGCCTCCTTGAGGGAGGGTCCCTCGAGCCACTGGACGAGTGCGCACCACTGGCCGTCCGGGGTTCGTTCCTCGATTCCCCAGTCGAGCGTCGCACTCAGGCTCGAGGTCGCCGAAGTCCACTTGAGTGCAGCCCGGCAGTCGGACGGGACGTCGGAATCGGTCGGCCGCGATGCGCTGACGAGCGCCTCGATGAAGACGCGCTCGATGACGATCCGCTCCTCGGAGACGAGTCTCGTGTTCCGATGACGGTAGGCGTGAACCGGCCCGGAGCCATCGAAATCGATGTCGCACGATTCGATCTCGTCGTCGGCTGACCACTGCTCCTGGGAACGCCACTCAGCCTGCAGATCGAGTCTGCTCACTGGCAGGACGCCGACGTACGTCCAGGCGCGCGTGGGTGGTCGTGCGGCGAGCTCACGCGACGGGCTCATGACTGCCAGCGTGAGCAGAGGCAGGGACATGGCGGCGAGACTCCAGCGCTTGAGTCGTCCAGACACGGGTCACCTCCTGCAGGATTCCGGTGCCAACCAGCAGGAACGTCGCGCGAGCTACGGGCAGGTGCACCAGTAGACCGTCACGTCGCCTACCTCTGGAAACGAAAACGTCCCGCTGTCCAGCGCGCATGCGCCGGGATTCGGGCAGTTCACCCGGCGACAGACGTAGGACCAGCTGGGCGGATCGGCCGTGTACCAGAACTCCGTGATGCAAATGCAATCGTAGAAGTCGGGACCAATCTGATCGCACTTGCAGTAGCGCTTCTTGTTGCCGTTCATGAGCGACTGCTCGATCTGGTTGCAATCGCCGGGACAATCGTAGGCGGAGCATGCCGAGAAGCCCAACGACGCGTTCGCCATCATCGAGCACGCTGCCGCCGGTGTGCAGCCGTCCGTCCTGTTGGACGGCATCGAAACGATGGCCACGATGATCGAGGCTGCTACGAACCCAGGGACGAACGCGATCGTCATGAGCGTCGCCTCCACGTGAGCGCGGTCGATCGGTCGAACGATGGGTTCAAGCGCATCTCGACCAGCCCGTGTGACAGGGAAATCCGGAGGCTTGCGACTCAAGGTGGATCCGAGGAGACTCGGCGTCGACGTTCCGCCCTTGATGGGGCCTGGCGCTTCCGTGAAGTCTGCCCGACGGAGGATCCTGCGGTGGAAACATCCAAGCCTGGGGATGGGGTGGGTTCCGGTGGGAAGGGTGCTGGCGAGCCGGAGTCGTTGCCGGTCGGTTCTCCGGGCGACTTCGCGCGAGCCTTTGCCGCATTCCGTCGTGATGCTCGGCGGCTCATGGGCATGGAGCTCCGGGCCTGGGCGGAGGCAGAGGACGTGGTCGAGGAGGCGTTCGTCCGGCTGGCGACCACGGGACGCGACCTGGCGAGGGTGTCTGCCGTAACGCTGCGATCCTGCATGAGGCACGTGGTGGCTGACCTGGCGCGCAGGGCGGCGGTGAATCGGGCGGCGGTGAATCGGGCGGCGGTGAATCGGGCGGCGGTGAATCGGCCGGCGGTGAATCGGCCGGCGGGGGGAGCGGGGTCGGGAGATGACCCGCGGGACTACTGGCGGGTCGAGCGGGAGATGGTCGAGCGGATGCGGCAGGCGGGGAGCGATCACCTCGACGTCGTCATCGCCCGGCTGCTGATCCGGCGGCTGGCGCAAAAGGAGATCGCAACCCGCCTCGGGCTACCCCACGCGATGATCCGGCAACGCGTGCACCGGATTCGAGGGCGGTTCGACCTCCCGCGCTAGCGTTCCCCGCGGCGCGTCACGCGCCGGTGCACTGGCCGCCGTCCACGCGCAGCACCGCGCCGGTGACGTGGCGGGAGAGCGGGGAGCAGAGGAAGAGGATGGCGTCGGCGACGTCGGCGGGCTCGCCGACGCGCTGCAGCGGCGTCTCGCGCAGCGCCTCCTCGAAGAACGGGCTGGGCAGCGACTCGGTCATCGCGGTGCGCACGAGGCCGGGCGCGACGGCGTTCACGCGGATCCCGAAGGCGCCGGCCTCGTGCGCCACCGATTTCGCCAGCGCCACCACGCCCGCCTTGCTCGCGGCGTAGTTCGACTGGCCGAACCTCCCGCGCAGGCCGTTCACCGACGCGACCAGCACGATCGTGCCGCCGCCCCGCTTGCGCAGCGCGGGCACCGCGGCGCGCACCACGCGGAACGAGCCGGTGAGGTTGACGTCGATCACGCGCTGCCACTGCGCGTCGTCGAGCTTCCAGATCACGCCGTCGGCGGTGACGCCGGCGCAGTGCACGACGCCGTCGAGCGCGCCGAAGCTCGCGTGCGCCAGCTCGATGGCGGCATCGACGTCGCCCTGCCGGGTCACGTCGCCCACCCGGATCGCAAGGCGCTTGCCGCCGTCCGCGCGCGGCGCCGTGCGCGCGCGGTCGAGGGCGGCCACGCTCGCCCCCTCCTCCAGCAGCCGGTCGACGACGGCCGCGCCGATCCCCGACGCCGCGCCGGTCACGAGCAGCACGCGTCCTTCCAGCTCGAGCCCGCGCATGGTTCCGTGACCTCCCCGCCGTTCACGCCGACGGCGCGCGCAGCGCCACCCCGCGCCGTCGGAGCGTTCGATGACGGTGCGCGCCCCAGAGTGCCGCGCCGAGCGCGCCGGCGTACACGGAATCGGGGTGGCTCGAGAACCCGATCGCCGCGCCCTGCCGCGCCTCCTCGGCGCGCAGGGCGGCGAGCAGCCCGTCGTCGGCCGCCAGCCCGCCGGTCACGAGCGCCTCGCCGCACGACCGCGCCGTGAGGAGCAGCCGCACGTAGCGCCCCGCCATCGAGTCGTGGATGCCGCGCAGGATGTCGGCGACGGCGATACCGCGCGAGACCATGTTGATCACGTCGGTCTCCGCCAGCACCGCGCAGATGCTCGAGCACTTCTCCGGCTTTGTCGACTGCTGCGAGAGCGCGCCGATCTCGGCCAGCGTCACGCCGGGGTAGCACGAGATGTTCTCGAGGAACCGCCCCGAGCCCGAGGCGCACAGGCTGGTCATGCAGTGGACAAGCACCTTCGAGCGCGCGTCCATCACGAGCGCGCGCGCTCGATTCGGGTCGCGCGGTGGGACGAGGCGAGCAAGGCGGCGGGCCATCGGTCGGCGGTGGGCGTGGGCCCGGGAGTCGATCCAGGAGAGTACAAGCGAGCGGCGTATGCGATCGCCGACCGGTTGCGGCGGACGGGCTTGGATGGTGTCGACGTCGTCATCGCGCGGCTGCTGATGCAAGGGCAGCGGCCGCGGGAAATCGCGGCCCGGCTCGGTCGCTCCTACGACATGGTTCGCAAGAGGGTGTTGCGGCTGGCGCGGGCGAAGGCGTCCTCCGCCAGCGGTCGACTCGCATCGGGGACTCCCTGCCGCGGTGATGACGAACCGGAGCACCTCCAGCCGCAAGGTGCGCGGCGCTACCGCCCGCCGGCCGCACGCGCCGCCCGGAGCCGCGCACGCGCGGCTATCCTCGCCGGCATGCCGCGACGCGACGAGCCTGCCCTGACCGAGGAGGACCCCGCGGCGGAGTGGGTCCGCGACTTCGAGGCTGCGGCGCGACGGCCGCTCGAGGAGCGGATGCGCTATGCCTTCATCCACACCTACAAGCCCGTCCTCGACGACGCACGCTTCCGCGCCTTCGACACGATGGCCGATTACCGCCGCTGGTGCGAGGAGTCCCTCCCAGGCTGGCTCGGGTATGGCCGCGACCTTTGACTATCGCCAGGCCCGCGAGCTCGCGGACGCATTCGAGAAACGCGGAGTGCGGTATCTATTCCTCGGCAAGGGCGGCGCGATCCTTCTCGGATTCCCGGACACGACGCAGGACGTGGACGTCTTCCCGGCGAAGACTCCCGACAACTGCAGGGCGCTCGTCGATGCATTGAAGCACCTTGGTTTCTCGCTGAGTTCCGGCGAGGAGGCCGAAGTCGCGCGTGGCAAGGACTTCGTGCAGCTGCGCGGCGGTCCTTTCGACGTGGATCTCGTCTTCGCGCCCGACGGGATCGAGAGCTTCGAGGAGGCCGCCCGCCGCGCCCAGGTCGTCGCCGGCATGCGCGTCTGCCATCTCGACGACATCATCCGCAGCAAGGAGGCCTCCAACCGGGTCAAGGACCGGGAGACGCTCCCGCGGTTGCGGGCGTTCCGCGACTGGTTGAGTCGCCGCTCATCCGACTGAGGCTCGACCCCCGAATACGGTGACCGGTCGGTGTCGGAAGCGTCGCCGTCTCGTTGAGAGGACGGCCCTCGTGCCAGCGCGGCTTCGCCCTCACTCCGTGCGCCGATACGTCACCTGCGCACGGGACTCCCTCGTGATCGTGACCGCCATCGGATCGGAGGCGGCGTCACCCACGTACACTCTCACCAGGTAATCACCCTCGACGAGGAGGTGGCGAGCCTCGCCGACGAACGGCACGGCGACGATCGGTCCACCCGCGCTCTTCCGGATGGTGAAGCGACCGTGATCCGTGTCGATGGCCCCGCCCGCATCCAGGACGAGCACCGACAGATCCCCGTTGAGCTCCGGCTGCAATGGAATCATGAGGTGCCGGGTCTCGCCGGGCTGGACGTCGACTTCGACGGGATCGAAGGTCGCGACGTCCATGAATCCCGCCGGGGGACCGATCCGGTAGGGCCCCGAGCCGACGTCGATCCGATAGAGCAGCCGCCCATCGCGGGGTGTGGGCTCGACGGGGGGTTGGACGATCACGAGCGGATCGCTCCTCGACTGGATCACCCAACTCCCCCGCGGAAGCTGCTTCGGATCGCTCACCTCGTCGAACTCGATCTCGAGGCGCGCGATGCGCCGGCTGACCTCGCCCGACACGTCGATGACCGCAAGATCCGACTCCGTGAAATCGCGCACCCGCTTGTAGGTCAACTTGCCTCGGATGAAATCAGAGCCCGCGAACGGGCAATACGAGTAGTCGCTCTCCAGCGATGACCCGACGGTCGAATCGGCTTCCGGACGAAGCGAGCCGAATTCCCAGTAGACGTTCGCGTCTCCTGCCAACTTCGCCGCGAGGAATCCTTTCAAGGCAGACTCATCCTCCTCCGGCGGTCCGGTGGGTTTGAGCGGCGATCCCCCGTCGTGCGAGGTGCGAAGCCATCCGAACGGCGCACGGCCCGGCCGATCTCCTCCGGTGCGCAACCAGAGGCCGGCGACGACCAACGGCGACAGCTCGACCCATTCCTCGGAAGGTGAAGAGTTCTGCAACCTGAACCGAATCCGCTTCGCAGGAAAGTAGCCGAACGCTCTTGCACTGATCCGGACCTCCTCCTGCACCGAAGGCAGTCGCAGGACGACGCGTCCATCGACGTCCGCCTCCTGGTCGACCGGAGAATCCACCCGCCACTCCTCGGGCATGTCCTCCGTGACGTGCAACGCCGAAGCGAACGGTTCGGCGTGCACGCGCGCGTCCGGGATGCCTCGATGATCCACCAGATCTCGAATCCGCAGGACGAACTCGGTCATCGGCTCCAAGGTGATGTCGAATCTCCGGCTCGACCATCGCGCGTCATCTCGGCGGATGAAGCTGGGGCAATGACCGTCCGCACCCGCCATCGCGGCCGGGCGTCGTTCGTCGTCCGCGAGCTCCAGTGCACAACGTCCATTCCTCCCAAGCATGACTCGCCGCTCCACCGTCGTTTCATCGCCGGAGAACGCGACGAATCCACCCTCGATCGGGTTCCCGGAACGGCTGGTCACGGAGAAGACGACGCGCGAGCCGAGGCGATCCTCCAGCGGCTCGGTGACCTCGACTCGCGCCGGAACCGGATCGACCTGGACCCGTGGCACGGACAGAATCGGCGCCGGAGCCGGTTTCTGAAGCGATTCAACGTCACTCGCACCGGCGGGTCGACGTCCACGAGCCAGTCCGATGACGACTCCTACGGCGGCTCCCAGGATGGCGAGGATGGCAAGAGTCGAAACCCAGGAGCGATTGAGTGAATCACGCCGCACTTCCTTGACTCCTCTCCTGAGCAAGGGCGAACCCCACGCCCGCAAGCAGGAGCAGCGCAAGCTGCAGTTCCACCGCCGCAGCTGAGAACTGCACGACTCCACCGGTCCGGTCCGACGCGCAGTTCGCCACCTCACCACGGCCAACGAGCATGCGCGTGGGAGGCGGGGGCGTCCGGTGGCTCGGGTTCTTTGCCAGGAGTCGGCTCCGCCGGCGCCTATCGATCTTCGATTCCAGGTGATGGAGCGCATCTCGAGCATGGTTTGCGACGAGGGAATCCGGAGGATTGACGATCACGCTGAATCGAAGGAGACTCCTGCGGTTGACGTTCCGCCCGTGATGGGGCCTGGCGCTTCCGTGACGTTGCCGGCGGAGGATCCTGCGGTGGAAACATCGAAGTCCGGGGACAGGAGGGGTGCCGGCGGAAGGGGTAAGCAGGGGAATCTGCCGCTCGTTGCCGCAGACGAGTTCGCGCGATCCTTGGCCGCGCTCCGCCGTCATGCGCAGCGGCTCATGGGCAAGGAGCTGCGGGCCTGGGTGGAGCCGGAGGACGTGGTCGAGGAGACCTTCGTCCGCCTGGCGACCGCAGGACGCGATCTGGTCAGCGTGTCCCTTGCGACGCTGCAATCCTGCACGAGGCACGTCGTGGCCGACCTGGCGCGCAGGGCCGCGGTGAATCGGGCCGCGGTGAATCGGGCCGCGGTGGCGGCTGGGTCAGGGACCGATCCGCGCGAGTACCTGCGCGCAGAGCGAGAGATCGTCGCGCGGATGCGGCGGATGGAGTTCGACGACTTCGACGTCGTCCTCGGGCGGCTGCTCATGCGCGGGCTGCGGTCGCGGGAGATCGCGGGCCGGTTCGGGCTCACGTACGACATGGTCCGCCAGCGCGTCCGCCGGATTCGACAGCGGAAGGACCTCTTCCTCGCGATCCTCGGCCGTCCGGGACGGCCGCAGAACCGGCCCGTCACCGCGGCAGGTGCAGCATGACGATCGCCTCGACGTCGGGCTCGAGCTGGGCGAGGAGGGCGAGGCGGTCGGGGCGGGCGAAGGCGCGGTTGGAGAGGCGCAGGTGGGCGACGGGGCGGCGCTGGACCAGGTCGCCGGCGCCGAAGAGCTCGCGCACGCTCCCCTTCTCCGTGGCGACGTAGAGCGCCTCGCGGCCGCCGCGGCGGCGGCCGACGAAGGCGACGCGGCCCCCGTCGTCGATCGAGACGTTGGGGCCGAAGGCGACGAAGCCGTCGGAGGCGTCGGCCACCACCTCCGGAAGGCCGCCGCCGATGCGGGAGCGCAGGATCGCCGCGTCGCCGCCCGTCTCCTGCGCGAGGAAGGCCACGCGGCCGCGAGGGTCGATCGCGGGCAGCCCGAACGAGGAGTAGCGCGCGCCCGTCTCGGCGACGGCGAGCGCGCCGCCGCCGGCTCCCGCGACCATCAGGCTCCAGTTCTTCGGGCGGCGCGAGGCGCGGAACGCGACCGAGCCGCTCTCGTTGAGCGCGAAGCCGTCGGCGAGGTCGAGCAGTCCCGCCTGCGTGTTCCCGAGCTCGAGCAGGTCGCCGCCGCGGACCCGGAAGAGGCCGGCGTGAAACCGCGGCTTGCGGCCGTCGAAGGTGTAGCGCTCCGGCGGGGGGATGCGCTCGGGATGGTCGACCAGGCCGGGATCGGCGAGCTTGCGCGGATCGAAGCGGGAGCGGTCGGGATGGTTGGGAGGATCGACCTCGGCGCGGAAGACCACCTGGCCGCCGCCGCCGATCGCCGCCGCGCCGCCGAAGTCGCGGAACGCCTCGCGGGAATCGGCCACGATCTCGTACTTCCCGCCCAGCCCCTGGCTCACCACCACCGCGCTCATGCCCTCGGCGAACCCGACGGTGAAGGCGCAGCGGAACGCGTCGTTCACCGTCGGCCGGCTCCCGAAGCGCTGCATGCGCAGCACGCGGCGCCCGTCCTCCATCGGCGTGCCGGTCTCGGCCACGGCGACGGGCGGGCTCCCGGCGGAGGCGTAGATCCCCTCTCGGCCGTCGTCGCGAGTCGCGTGGAAGACGACCCAGCCGGTGCGCGTCGCGGCGGGCTCGCCGAACGCGGCGAAGACGCCGTCGCTGGAGCCGAGCAGCAGCGGCCGCGCCGCCTCGCCGCCCGCCGCGACCTGCGCCCGCGCGCTGGGCGCGCCCGCGCCCGCCGCGCACAGGAGGACGAGGACGGCGGCGCGGACGCGGATCACCGGACCGCCCGTCTCAGGGGCTTCCGGTCTCGACCGGCTTGGTGCTCTCGACCGCCTCGAAGTGGAGCTCCTCGCCCACGACGGTGACGCGCACCAGGTCCTTGCCCTTGAACTCGCCGCGCAGGATGAACTCCGACATCGAGTCCTCGAGCATGCGCTCGACGGCGCGGCGCAGCGGCCGCGCGCCGAACTCGAGGTTGGTGCCCTTGTCGATCAGGAACTCGCGCGCCTCGTCGGTGAGCTCGAGCGCGAGGTTCTTCTCCTTGAGGCGCTCGCGCACCTCCTGGAGCTGCACCTCGAGGATGGCGGCCATGTCGGGACGGGTGAGCGCCTGGAACACGATCACCTCGTCGAGGCGGTTCACGAACTCGGGCCGGAAGAACTTCTCGATCTCGGCCATGAGCTGCTCGCGCATCTTCTCGTAGGCGCTGTCGGCGGTGACGCGATGGAAGCCGAGCGAGCTCTGGTTCTTGATGATCGACGCGCCGATGTTCGACGTCATGATCAGGACGACGTTGCGGAAGTCGATGTTGCGCCCGAAGGAGTCGGTGAGACGCCCCTCCTCCATGATCTGAAGCAGCATGTTGAAGATGTCGGAGTGCGCCTTCTCGACCTCGTCGAGCAGCACCACGCTGTAGGGGCGGCGGCGCACCTTCTCGGTGAGCTGCCCGCCCTCCTCGTAGCCGACGTAGCCCGGCGGCGCGCCCACCAGCCGCGACGCGTTGTGCTTCTCCATGTACTCCGACATGTCGACCTGCACGAGCGCGTCCTCGTTGCCGAACATGAACTTCGCCAGCTGCTTGCACAGGTGGGTCTTGCCCACGCCGGTGGGGCCGAGGAAGAGGAAGCTGCCCATCGGGCGCTTGGGGTTCTTGAGGCCGGAGCGCGCGCGGCGGATCGCGCGCGCGATCGCCTTGATCGCCTCGTCCTGGCTCACCACCGTCTTGTGCAGCTCCTCCTCCATGCGCAGCAGCCGCTCGGCCTCGCCCTTCTCCAGGCGCGTCACCGGCACGCCGGTGATCTTCGAGACCGTCTCCGCGATCACGTCCTCGTCGACGGTGCCGTCGACCTCCTTGCTGCTGGCCCGCCACTGCTTCTGCAGCTCGTCACGCTGCTTGCGCTGCTTGTCGGCCTGGTCGCGCAGGTAGGCGGCGCGCTCGAAGTCCTGCGCGGCGACGCACTCCTCCTTCTCCTTGTCGAGCACGGCGATCTTCTCGGCCAGCTCCTTGAGGTCGGCCGGCTGCGTGAGCGCCTTCAGGCGCACGCGCGCGCCCGCCTCGTCGAGCACGTCGATCGCCTTGTCCGGCATGAAGCGGCCGGTGATGTAGCGGTTGCTGAGCTCCACGGCGAGCTCGAGCGCACCGTCGGTGATCTGCACGCGGTGATGGGCCTCGTAGCGGTCGCGCAGACCCTTCAGGATCTCGAGCGTCTCGTCGCGCGTGGCCGGCTCGACGATCACGGTCTGGAAGCGGCGCTCGAGCGCGCCGTCCTTCTCGATGTACTTGCGGTACTCGTCGAGCGTGGTGGCGCCGATGCACTGCACCTCGCCGCGCGAGAGCGCCGGCTTGAGCACGTTGCTGGCGTCGATCGCCCCCTCGGCGCCGCCTGCGCCCACCAGGGTGTGCAGCTCGTCGATGAAGAGCACGATCGACTTGGCGCGGCGCACCTCGTTCATCACCGCCTTGATGCGCTCCTCGAACTGCCCGCGGTACTTGGTGCCGGCCACCATCATCGCGAGGTCGAGCACCACGATGCGCTTGTCGGCCAGGATCTCGGGCACGTTGCCGGCCACGATGTCCTGCGCCAGCCCCTCGACGATCGCGGTCTTGCCCACGCCCGCCTCGCCGAGCAGCACCGGGTTGTTCTTGGTGCGCCGGCAGAGGATCTGCATCACGCGCTCGATCTCGCGGCGCCGCCCGATCACCGGGTCGAGCTTGCCCTCGCGCGCGAGCGCGGTGAGGTCGCGTCCGAAGGCGTTGAGCGCCGGAGTCTTGCTCTTGCCGCCGGGCGGCGTCCCGCCGCCGGCCTCGGGGCCGGCGCCGGCCGTCTCGCCGGCGGGCGCGCCGCCGCCGCCGGCCGCGGCCCCGCCCGCCCCCTGCTCCTCGCCGCCTCCCTCGCCGCCGCCCGAGTTGTAGCGGGTGTCGGCGCCGAGGAACTCGAGGATCTCCTCGCGCACCTCCTCGAGCTTCACGCCGAGGTTCAGGAGCACGCGCGCGGCGATGCCCTCGTTCTCCTTGATGAGGCCGAGCAGCAGGTGCTCGGTGCCGATGTAGTTGTGGCCGAGGTTGCTCGCCTCCTCGACGGCGAGCTCGAGCACTTTCTTGGCGCGCGGGGTGAACGGCAGGTTGCCCTGCGTCACCATCGTCGGGCTGCCCTTGACGATCTTCTCGATCTCGGCGCGGATGCGCTTCAGATCGATGTTCATGTTCTTGAGGACGTTGGCGGCGACGCCGCTGCCCTCCTGCACGAGTCCGAGCAGGACGTGCTCCGTCCCGATGTATTCGTGGTTGAGGCGCTGGGCCTCGGCCTTGGCCAGCCCCATCACCTTGCGGGCGCGGTCGGTGAATCGGTCGAACATGGTGTCCTCGGTGCTCCGTCGCGGTCGGTTGCCGCCATAGCGTGGCGCGGCGACCCCCGCTTCTCCAGCCGTTTCCCGCCCCTCAGGCGCCGGAGGGCTCCCCCAGCCGCTGGCGGATGTATCGGGCGCGCGCGAGGTCGCGCTCCTCCTCTTTCAGCTCGCGCTTCTCCCGGGCCTGGACGTGGGCCGGCTGGCTCATCACCAGGAGCTCGTTCACCGCCTTGAGATCGAGCCCGCGCAGGATCCCCAGGGAAACCCCGAGCCGCACCTGCGAGAGCAGCTCGAGCGCCTCCTGGGAATTGATGCGCCGGGCGTGGGAAAGGACGCCGAACGCCCGCCAGATCCGGTCCTCGAGCCCCTTGCCGTTCTCCTCCAGGATGGTCCGCCGCACTCCCCGCTCCTGATCCACGAGTTTCGGCAGGACCTTGGTCAGGTCCTGCAGGAGCTTTTCCAGGCTGCGCCCGAGCGTGACCTGATTGCTCACCTGGAAGAAATCGCCGAGGTAGGAAGTTCCTTCGCCGTAGAAGCCGCGCACGGCGAGCTTCATCTTCGCGGCCGAGTTGAAGACCTTCTCGATCTCCTTGGAGTAGACCAGCGCCGGCAGGTGCAGCATCACCGAGAGGCGCAGCCCCGTTCCGACGTTGGTCGGGCAGGAGGTGAGGTAGCCGAAGCGCGGGTGGTAGGCGTAGGCGACGCGGCGCGCCAGCAGCTGGTCGAGGTCGCGCAGCTGCTCGAGCAGTCCGGCGAGGTTCTGCCCCGGACCCAGCACCTGCAGGCGCAGGTGATCCTCCTCGTTCACCATCACGGAGACGTGGCGGTTCAGGCTGAAGAAGACGCCGCGCGGGCCGCTCCCGCGCGCGAGCTCGAGGCTGATCAGGTGGTGCTCGAAGAGCAGCTCGCGGTCGAGCTCCTCGAGCTCGTCGAGGGCCAGCCACGCCTGGTCCTTGGCCAGCTCGAGCCCGCCCAGCCGCTCGCGCAGGAGCGCCACCAGCTCCCGGCTGCGCTCGTCGGAGAGGCGCGAGCGGAACGGGAAGCCCTCGAGGTTGCGCGCCAGGCGGATGCGCGTGGTGACGACGACGTCGTGGTCGGGCCCGTCGCTCGCCATCCAGGTGCCCGCCCGCTCGGGCGAGGAGAAGTAGGAGCGCGGCGACTCAGCCATCCAGCTCGCCCCCCTCCTGGAGCTGCTTCTCCAGGGTCTGGATGCGGTCGCGGATGCGCGCGGCCTCCTCGTACTCCTCGTTCTTGATCACCCGCTGCAGGTCCTTGCGCAGGCGGCGCAGCTCCAGCGCGGTCGAGTCGGCGGCGTCGCGCTCGGCGGCGACGGCGTCGGCGTCGCCCGCGTGCTCCGAGGCGCCGTGGATGCGCTCGAGCAGCGGGATCACGCGCGACTGGAACACCTCGTAGTCGTGCGGGCAGCCGAAGCGCCCCTTCGACTTGAACTCGCCGAAGCTCATGCCGCACTTGGGACACTGCCGGTCGCGGGTGCGCGAGGCGGTCCCGGTCTTGTCCATGAGCTCCTTGAAGAGCGCGAAGACCGACGGCGAGGGGACGGGGGGGACGCCCTTGGCCTTGGCGCACTCCTCGCACAGGTGCACCTCGGACTTGGCGCCCTCGCCGTTGATCTCGGTGACGTGGACGCTGGCGGCCTCCTTCTGACAGCGCTGGCAGTACATGCTCATGGGGGGTCGAGGTCCGCCGATGTCGTCACCGGGCTCCGTGTAGCCGTCCGACGGGCAACTTCGCCTCCACCGTCCTCCGCTCCCGGGCGAGCGTCGATTCTCCGGGGGGGAGGTCGGGTTTCAAGGAGCCGGCCGGCGCCGCTCCACCTCAGGCGCCCGCGGCGGCGCCCCGGAGCGAATCGACGAGCGCGCGGAAGAGGTCGCCGCGCTCGGTGAAGTTGCGGAACTGGTCGTAGGAGGCGAACCCGGGCGAGAAGAGGACCGTCTCGCCGCGCTGCGCGTCGCGCGCCGCGGCGGCGAAGGCGGCGCGCAGGTCGCCGTGCACCTCGAAGGCGGAGGCCGCGGCGTCGAGGAGCGCGGCCAGCGCGGGCGCGACCGCACCATAGAGGTAGGCCTTGCGGCAGCGCGCCCTGACGGCGGCGACGAAGGGCGCCGGGTCGATCCCCTTGTCGTATCCCCCGGCGATGAGGCGGATCCCGGTCCCGAAGCTCGCGAGCGCGGCGATCACCGCGGGCGGGGAGGTCGCGACCGAGTCATCGACGTAGAGGACGCCCCGCACGCGGGCGACCTCGTTGAGCCGGCGGGCGAGCGGCGGCGCGTCGAGGCCGGCGCGCACGGCCGCCTCGAACGGAACCCCGAAGCTCGCCGCGGCGGTCGCGGCGGCGAGGAGGTTGAGGCGGTTGTGCGGCCCGCGCAGCTTCATCGGCGCGAGGTCGACTCCCGCCCCGCCCCCGCCGGGGGAGCCCAGGACGGCGCTGCCGTCGTCGCGCACCATCGCCCCCTGCTCGCCGGCCGCGAAGGCGCGCTCCTCGCCGAACCAGCGCACCTCCCCGCGGCCGCCGCGCTCCGCAACGAAGCGCTGCGCGAAGGCGACGCACGAGGGGCAGGCGCGGTGGAGCACCGCCACCTCGGCGCGGGCGAGGATCGACCGCTTCACCTCGGCGTACGCCTCGAGGGTGCCGTGGCGGTCGAGGTGGTCGGGCGTCACGTTGGTGACCAGCCCCACCGCGGGTCCCAGCCCGATCTCGGCGAGGTGCTCGAGCTGGAACGAGCTCACCTCGAGGACGACCGCGTCCTCCCGCCCGATCCGCCGCCAGTCGTCGAGCAGCGAGCCGCCGAGGTTGCCGCCGCTCCAGACCGTGCGGCCCGCCGCCGCGAGCGTCCTGCCCGCCAGCATCGTGGTCGTGCTCTTGCCGTTCGTGCCGGTGATCCCGAGCCAGCGGCAGGGCAGCAGACGCACCAGGAGCGTGATCTCGCTCTCGACCGGGACCCCCCGACGGCGCGCCTCCTGCAGCGGCGGCGCGTCCCAGCGCACGGCCGGCGACGCGACGATCCAGTCGACCTGCGCCACCTCCTCGACGGCGTGGCGTCCGAGCGCGGTGCGCACCGGAAGCCCAGCGAGCCGCTCGAGCGATGCGGAGAGCTCCCCGGCCGGGCGCAGGTCGGAGACGATCACGTCGGCGCCCTCGCGCACGAGGTGGAGCGCCGCGCCGAGCCCGCCCCCGAAGCTGCCGAGCCCGAGCACGAGCACCCGCCGCCCGCGCAGCCCTTCGGGCCGGAATCCGGCGGGAAGCCTCGGCAGCAGCGGCGCGCTCAAGTCAGCGCGTCTCCGCGCGCAGCTCGTCGGCGCGCAGGAGCACCGCGTCGCGCCCCGCCGCGGCGGCCTCCGGAAGGACCACCACCACCTCGTGGCGGTCGACGTGCGTGACCGGATCGAGGAGCTCGGCGAATAGATCGAAGGGGAAGCGCTGGTACCACGGCGGCGCGAGCTCGAAGAAGTGCGTGCCGCCCGGCCGATCGGCGATCCACGCGTCGATGCGCACCGTCCCGTAATGGGTGAACGGGATCTCGAGCGGCGCCGTCCCGCGATGGAAGCGGTGGTCGACGTGGACGTGGAGGTCGGCGCCGGCCGGATTCGAGTCGATGCGGAGGTAGCGCTCGACGCAGCCGGGCAGCGCCGCCGCGGCCAGCACGAGCGCCGCAAGTGGCGGAGAGGGCGGGATTCGAACCCGCGGTACAGGGTGATACCCCGTACAACGGCTTAGCAAGCCGCCGCTATCGACCACTCAGCCACCTCTCCGACGGATGCGGGAACGCGGGCGGAACTCCGGGTCGCGTGGAACCTGTGCTGGCGGAGGGTGAGGGATTCGAACCCCCGGACCCTTGCGGGTCAACGGCTTTCAAGACCGCCGCATTCGACCGCTCTGCCAACCCTCCGATCGTCGAAGTCGCGAACGCGGCGCGGCCGCCGCGTCACGCCGGTGGTTCCGTCTTGCTGCCCGAGGCCGCGGTGAGGACCGACTCCTCGACCGCGATCGGAGCGTTGTGCGCCACCGCGAGCGCGATCGCGTCGGACGGCCGGCAGTCGATGCGGATCATGCGCTCGTCCTGCTCGACCACCAGGTGGGCGAAGAACGTGTTGTCGCGCAGGTCGCTCACCTCGATGCAGCGCAGCTTGCCGCCCAGCTTCTCCAGCGCGGCCCGCAGCAGGTCGTGGGTGAGCGGGCGCAGCGCCTGCTCGCCCCGGACCTTGCGATGGATCTCCGCCGCCTCGAAGAAGCCGATCACGATGGGGAACGACCGGCCGCCCCCCTTCTCCTCCAGATAGACGTATTGCTGGTCGCTGTTCTCGCGGAACACGATCCGCGACAGCCTGCACTCGACGAGCAAGATCGTTTCCTCGAAACGGGAACTGGCGGCATTGTAGCCCCGTCCTGCACGGCGTCCGTTCCCGGAACTCACGTGGCCAACCACCCCATCCTCGTCCTGCTCGAGCGCGCCGGGCTGGTCGAGAGCCTCCATCGCGGCGCGATCGCGGTGGCCACGCCCGACCGGCTCCTCTTCTCCGCCGGCGACGTGACCTCGCCGGTCTTCCCGCGCTCCGCGCTCAAGCCGTTCCAGGCGCTGCCGCTGCTCGAGCAGCGGCTCGACCGCCAGCTCGGGCTGAGCGCGCGCGAGGTCGCGCTGACGGCGGCGTCGCACAGCGGCGACGACGCCCACGTGGAGGCGGCGGCGGAGCTGCTGCGCAAGGGCTCGATCGCCGCCGACGCCCTGCTCTGCGGCACCCACGCGCCCTGGGACGAGGCGGCCGCGCAGCGCCTGCTGCGCGAGGGCCGCGCGCCCACCGTGCTCCACCACAACTGCTCCGGCAAGCACGCGGGGATGCTGATCCAGGCGCGCGCGATGGACGCTCCGCTCGAGCGCTACGTCGACCCGGCCCACCCGGTGCAGCAGCGGATCCGGCGCCGCCTCGCGGAGATCGCCGGCGTGCCGCTCGACCGGATCGCCGTGGCCGTGGACGGCTGCAGCGCGCCGGCCTTCGCGCTCCCGCTCGAGAGTCTCGCGCGCGCCTTCGCGCGCCTCGCCGACCCGTCCGGGCTGCCCGAAGCGACGGCCGAAGGCTGCCGCCGCCTGTTCGACGCGGCGACCGCGGAGCCCCGCTTCCTGTCGGGCCGCCGCCGGTTCGACCTCGCGGTGATGAAGGCGGGGCAGGGGCGCGTGCTGAGCAAGATCGGCGCCGAGGGGGTGGTGGCGCTGGCGGCGCGGCCGCCGCGGCCGGGCGCCCCGGGAGTGGGAGTGGCGGTCAAGGTCGACGACGGCAGTGCGCGCGGGTACTACCTGCCGGCGCTCGCGCTGCTGCGCTGGCTCGGCTTCGATCCGCCCGCCGATCGGGAGGAGCTCTCCTCCGCGGCGCAGGAGGTGGTGCTCAACCACCGCGGACTCGAGGTGGGACGAGCCCGCGCGGGCGAGGCGCTCGAGGCGCTGCCTCCCCCGCCGTGGAGCCCGTGAGCGGCCCGGCGGGAGCCTGACGGGAGGAACCGAGATCCGCGATGGCCGTTCCCGAGAGCCAGGTTCCGGTGGAGCTGCGCGTGATCCCGCGGCGGCCGCGCACCGCGCACAAGGGCGACTTCGGCCGCATCCTGGTGATCGGCGGTTCGTCCGGCATGCACGGCGCTCCGGTGCTGGCGGCCGCGGCCGCGCTGCGCAGCGGAGCCGGACTGGTGACGGTCGCGCTCCCATCCTCGATCTACGCCGCCGCCGGCGCGGCCGAGCTGCGCGCGACCTGGATCCCGCTGCCCGCCTCGCGCCATGGCGCGCTCGAGCCCTCGGCGCTCCCGCTCCTGCTCGCCGCCTGCGGCGCCGCCGACGTCGTGGCCGTCGGGCCGGGACTGGGGAGCGCGCCCGAGACGCGCGCGCTGCTGCACGAGCTCGTGCCGCGCATCGAGCAGCCGCTGGTGCTCGACGCCGACGGGCTCAATGCCTTCGCGGGGGCGCCCGCGCACATCGCAGGACGCCGGAAGACCACCGTGCTCACGCCCCATCCGGGGGAGCTAAGGCGGCTGACCGGGAACGAGCCCGGCCCGGACGACGAGCCGCGCCGGCTCGCGGCGGTCGACCTCGCGATGCGCGCCGGCGCGACCGTCATCCTGAAGGGCCACCGCTCGGTGGTGAGCAACGGTCTCGAGTCGCACTTCAACGCGACCGGCAATCCCGGCATGGCGACCGGCGGGGCGGGCGACGTGCTGACCGGCTGCGCGGCGGCGCTGCTCGCGGTGGTCCCCGACGCGCTCCTCGCGGCGCGGGTGGCCGCCTTCGCGCACGGCGCCGCGGGCGACCTCGCCGCCGCCGAGCTCGGCGAGATCGGAGTGACCGCGACCGACCTGGTCGCGAAGCTCCCCGCCGCGCTGGCGCGCCACGTCGAATGAGCCGGGCGCAGGGATGAAGCGGCGGCGGCGCGCGCGTCCCGGGATGCATCGGTTCGGCGCCGTCCTCGCGCTTCTCGCGGCCTCGCCCGGCGCCGCCGGCTTCGCCCCGGGGCGCGGCGACGCTCCCGCCGGCGTCGCCGCATGGGTCGCCGACCTCGCCTCCGACGACGCGCTGCGACAGGAGGCGGCGCGCCGCCATCTCTTCGTGCGCGGCCGCGACGCGACCGCCGCGCTCGCCGACGGACTGGCCGAGGCCGGCGCGCGCGCCTTCATCGCGCGGCTCGACCTGCTGGCGGCGATGGCGCCGGAGGATTCGCGGCGCTTCCTGCCCGCCGCGGCGGACCACTCCCACCCCGGGGTGCGCGCGGCGGCGGCGGCGGCTCTCGCGCGCGTCGAGCCGTGGGACGAGGCGATCGCGCGGGCGCTCCTCCAGGACGGCGATCCGCACGTCGCGGCCGCTCTGCTCGGCGGTCTCGAGGCGCGCACGCTCCCGGTCCGCCGCCGCTTCGCCGCCGCGTTCGGCGGTGCCCTCGAATCGGCGGTGGCGCGCGGCGATCCGGGAACCCGGCGGCGGGCGCTCGCGCTGCTCCTGCTCGACGATGCGCCCGCGGCGGCCGAGCGCGTCGAGCGGCTGCTGCCGGCGCTCGAGCGCGGCGAGCGCTCCCGCCTTCTCGCGGGACTGGTCGCCCGCCCTCCCGCATGGGAGGGCTCGCGACTCGCCGCGCTCGCGCGATCGGAGGATGCGGCGCTCGCCGACCCCGACCCCGAGCGCCGGCTCCTCGCTCGCCGCCTGCAGGCGCGCTTCGATCCCGACGCGGCCGCACGGATCGACGACGAGGCGCTGCTCGAGCTGCTGCGGTTCGCCGGCCGGCCGGTGAGCGCCGCCCAGGAGCACGCGGCGGGAGCGCTCGCCGCGCTCTTCCCCGGCGTCGCGCCGCGGCTGCGGCCGCTGCTGCGCGAGCTGTGCGGCGAGGAGGGGCTTCCCGGCGTGCTGGAGGTCTTCCTGCGGTTGCGCGGGGTCGCCGGCGTCGAGGAGCTGGTCGAGGAGCTGGTGCGCCCCGGCCTCCCGCAGGCGGCCGCCCTCGCGATGATCGCGGCGCTCGCGCGGCTGCCGTGCGAGGCGGTGGCGCGCCGGCTCGACGAGCGCGTGGCGCCGCGCATCGCGGCCGCGCTGCGGCCGGCGCTCGCGGAGGCGGCGCTGCGCATGCCGCCGAGCGAGCCGCGCAACCGGCTGCTCCTGAACGCGCTCAAGGACCTGGCCGGCGACGCGCGGCTGCGGCCGTTCGAGGCGCTGGCGCGCACGGGCGACGGCGCGCTGCTCGGATTCCTCCTCGACGCGCTCGACGCCGAGGGCGACGCGCGCGTCCGCGGCCGCATGATCGAGCAGGTCGCCGAGTCGTTCGGCGCCAGCGAGCCCGACGACGTGCTCGCCCTGCTGCACGAGCAGTTCGAGAGCGCGCGGGAGAGCGATCGGCTCGCGGCGCTCGAAGGCGTGCCCTTCGTCGCGCTGGGGAGCCGCGCCGACCGCCTCGCCGTCGAGATCGTGCGGCGCTTCTCGGCGAGCGCGCCGGAGCCGCTCCTGCACGTGCTCGCCCAGATCGGAGGCGACATCGCGGAGTCGACCTTCCGCCGGCTCGGGGACCGGCTGGCGCGCGATCCGGCCGCCGACGAGACCTACCGCTTCCTCGTCGCTCGCTCCGCCCGGCTGCGCGGCGAGCCGACGCGGGAGCTCCTGCTCGCGGCCCTGGAGGATCCGCGCGCGCGCCTGCGCGAGACCGCGCTGCGCGCGCTGATCGAGCGCGGCGAACCCGCGGCGGTCGAGCGCGCTCCCGCGCTCCTCGCGGGGCTCGACGCCGCCGTCCGCGCCGCGCTGCTGGCCGACCTCGGCGGGCTGCGCCATCGGCCCGGCTACGCCGCGCTCGTGCGCCGCCTCTTCGCCGAGGCCGCCGAGGAGGCCTCCCGCCTCGCGCTCCTCGAGCTCGCCGATGCGTCGCTGCGCGAGGAGATGGTGCCGGCGACCCTCGCGCTGCTCGCCGAGACGCGCGACCCCGACGAGCGGAACGCGGCGCTCGAGGCGCTCGGCCGGCTCGGCGGCGAGGCGGCGCTCGCCTGCCTGCGGGCGCGCGTGGACGACGCGCTGGCGCTGGAAGAGCGGCGCTTCCACGAAGGCGACGCGGCGTTCGCCGAGGGGCGCACCGCGCTGCTCGCGCTCGCAGGCGCCTCCGGAGCCGCGATGGCGCCGCGGCTCGCGACCATGCTCCTGCGCATCGAGGCGGCGCGCGGGGGCGACCGCGTGGCGCGCGCGGCGTTCGGCCTTCCGGCGCGCGCCGCGCTCGCCGATCCCGCGCTGCTCGACGCGCTGGCGGCCCGACCGGCGGCCGAGGCGGTCGCGGCCCTCGACGCGGCGTGGCGGGCGCTCGGCCCGGCCGCCGATCTCTGCGAAGAGCGCTTCTTCTCGGCCTGCGCGCAGGCGGCGGCGCAGGCGGGCGCGCCGGAGGAGACGTGCGAGTGGTTCGACCGCCGCGTGGTGGAGCTGTGGCCGCCCGACAGCGCCGCCGACTTCCGCGCGCTGCTGCCGCCGGGGCCGCGGCGCGAGATGCTCCGCCGCGGCGCGCTGGGCGAGATCGACGACGAGCTGCTCGCCTCCGTGCCGAGCCTCGTGGCCGCGCTCGCGCGGGGCGCGCCGCCGGCGCGGGAGACGATGGAGGCGCTCGGCCGGCGCGACGCGCTGCTCGGCGCCTCGCCGGAGCGCACGCTGGCGGTGCTGGCGGCCGTGGCGGAGGCCGCGGCGCCCGGGCGGCCGCTCGACCGATCGGCGCTGCCGGCGGCCTTCCGCGAGGCCGACGAGTGCGCGCCGCTGCTGCGCGGCGTCGCGGCGCTCGCGGCGCGCGCCGGACTCGCGCTCGATCCGGAGCTGCGCGCCCGGGTCGAGGCCGCGGCGCCGGCGGACTCCCAGCTCGCCGCCCTCCGGCGCGCGCTGGAATCGGAGCGTCGCTGAACGGCGCCGGGAGCGTTATCCTCCCGCAGTTTTTCTCCGGACCCGCGAGGACCGAATGCCGCGCCGCGACGACATGAAGCGCATCCTGATCATCGGCTCCGGCCCGATCGTGATCGGCCAGGCCTGCGAGTTCGACTACTCGGGGACGCAGGCGTGCAAGGCGCTGCGCGAGGAGGGCTACGAGGTCATCCTCGTCAACAGCAACCCGGCGACGATCATGACCGATCCGTCGATGGCCGACCGCACCTACGTCGAGCCGGTCGACGCCGACACGGTGGCGAAGATCCTCGAGATCGAGCGGCCCGACGCCGTGCTGCCGACGCTGGGCGGGCAGACCGGACTCAACGTCGCCGTGCAGCTCTACGAGCGCGGGATCCTGCAGAAGCACGGCGTCAAGCTCATCGGCGCCAACTACGACGCGATCAAGAAGGCGGAGGACCGCCACCTCTTCCGCGAGGCGATGGTGAAGATCGGCCTCAAGGTGCCGCCGAGCGCGATCGCCTACACGCTCAACGAGGCGCTCGAGGCGCGCGATCGCGTCGGCCTGCCGGCGGTCATCCGGCCTTCCTTCACGCTGGGCGGCACCGGCGGCGGCATCGCCTACAACGTGGAGGAGTACGAGCGGATCTGCCTGGCCGGGCTGGAGCGTTCGCTCAACTCCGAGATCCTGATCGAGAAGTCGGTGGCCGGCTGGAAGGAGTTCGAGCTCGAGGTGATGCGCGACTGCCGCGACCGCTGCGTCATCATCTGTTCGATCGAGAACTTCGACCCGATGGGGGTGCACACCGGCGACTCCATCACGGTGGCGCCGATCCAGACGCTCACCGACCGCGAATACCAGCTCATGCGGGACGCCGCCTTCCTGATCATGCGCGAGATCGGCGTCGAGACCGGCGGCAGCAACGTGCAGTTCGCCGTGAATCCCGAGAACGGCGAGATGGTCGTCATCGAGATGAACCCGCGCGTCTCGCGCAGCTCGGCGCTGGCGAGCAAGGCGACCGGATTCCCGATCGCGCGCATCGCCGCGAAGCTCGCCGTCGGCTACACGCTCGACGAGATCCAGAACCAGATCACCCGGAAGACGCCGGCCTGCTTCGAGCCGACGCTCGACTACTGCGTGGTGAAGATCCCGCGCTGGGCGTTCGAGAAGTTCCCCGGCGCCGACCGCACGCTCACCACGCAGATGAAGTCCGTGGGCGAAACGATGGCGATCGGACGCACCTTCAAGGAGGCGGTGCAGAAGGCGATCCGCTCGCTCGAGATCCAGCGCAGCGGCTACGGCCTCGACGCCCGCGACCCGTTCCTCGGCGGCGAGATCCCCGAGAAGGAGGTCGTGCTCAAGAACCTCTCCGTCCCCAACCCCGACCGGCTCTTCCACGTGCGCACGGCGCTCAAGCTCGGCGTCCCGATCGGGCGCATCAACGAGCTGTCGGGCTTCGACCCGTGGTTCCTGCACAACCTGAAGGAGATCGTCGACCACGAGGCGGAGCTGGCCAGGGTGCCTGGTCTCGAGCAGTGCGATCGCGCCGCCATGCTCGCGGCCAAGCGCATGGGCTTCAGCGACCCCCAGCTCGCGCGCCTGTGGCGCACCACGGACGACGCGGTGCGCGCACGCCGCAAGCAGCTCGGGGTGACGCCTGTCTACAAGCTGGTCGACACGTGCGGCGCCGAGTTCGCCAGCGAGACGCCCTACCTCTACTCCACCTACGAATCGGGGGAGTCGGTCGGGTCGGGCTCCCCGACCCCGGCCGAGACCGAGGTGATGGTCAGCGACCGACGCAAGATCATGATCCTCGGCGGCGGACCCAACCGCATCGGCCAGGGCATCGAGTTCGACTACTGCTGCGTGCAGGCGGCCTACGAGCTCAAGGCCGCCGGCTTCGACGTCATCATGGTGAACTCCAACCCGGAGACGGTCTCGACCGACTTCGACACCTCGAGCCAGCTCTTCTTCGAGCCGCTCACGCTCGAGGACGTGATCAACATCCACGAGACCCAGAAGGTCGACGGGATCATCGTGCAGTTCGGCGGCCAGACGCCGCTCAACCTGGCGCGCGCGCTCATGGAGCGGGGGCTCCCCATCCTCGGCACGTCACCCCGGGAGATCGATCGCGCCGAGGACCGCAAGCTCTTCAACGAGCTGATCGCCCGGCTCGGGCTGCGCCAGCCCGAGAGCGGCATCGCGACCGGCGCGGAGGAGGCGGCGAAGATCGCCCAGCGCATCGGCTACCCGGTGCTGGTGCGCCCGTCGTTCGTGCTGGGCGGGCGCGCCATGAACATCTGCTACTCGGACAAGCAGCTCGCCCGCTGCGTGGGCGAGGCGGTCGAGGCGGCGCCCGACAAGCCGATCCTGGTCGACCGCTTCCTCGAGAGCGCGCTCGAGATCGACGTCGACGTCATCAGCGACGGCGCCGTCGCGGTGGTGGCCGGCATCATGGAGCACATCGAGGAGGCGGGGATCCACTCCGGCGACTCGACCTGCGTCCTGCCGCCCCACACGATCTCGGAGAAGCAGATCGGCGAGATCCGGGCGATGGCGCACGCGCTCGCCCGCGAGCTGCACGTCGTCGGGCTCATGAACATCCAACTCGCGATCAAGGGCAACGACCTCTACGTGCTCGAGGTGAACCCGCGCGCTTCGCGCACCATCCCGTTCGTCGGCAAGGCGATCGGCGTCGGGCTCGCC
>Ga0187893_10002049_pt1 | contig 45677 bp, 44 predicted proteins | sample MA1701074metaG_FD_139574 | JGI IMG/M metagenome (GOLD analysis project Ga0187893, IMG submission 139574) | White microbial mat communities from a basaltic lava cave in the Kipuka Kanohina Cave System on the Island of Hawaii, USA - MA170107-4 metaG ... | reverse complement strand
TTGTTCAAGTCGTGCAGTCGTGTGATCTGGTCGCGGCCGGTCACATAGACTTTTCGGTCCACCACCTTGAGGCCGAGCGGCTGAAACAAGCCCGTCGCGTAGCGTCGCCACATGAGCTTGTCCAGTTTGTCGTCGATGCCGGAGACGATCCACACGTCGCCGTGGAACGTGCAAATGGCAGCGCGCCCGTCGGCGAAGAAATCGAATCCGCCGAAGAACGTGTTCGCCTTCCACGGATTCGGCACTGGTTCAGTCAACGTATCGACCACATAAGGGCCGTCGCCGCCGCTGGTGGCCAGCACGCCTGGCGCGACCACCGCCTGCGGCCAGCGCGGCGGACCACCTTTGGTAAGCGTGGCAAGGTCCGGTAACTTCGCATTCGCCTTGAGCAAAGCAGTGCTGGTCGAGGCATCAGCGGAGGCGCCGTTCCACAAGGCGAGTTTGAAGGTGGTCGCTTTCTTCAAAGCGGGAAGTTTGATCAGGATGCGTCCGTCGCCTGTTGCCCAGCCAGTCCCCTCGGGAGCTCCGACGGTACCGGCAAACAGAGCGTTGCTGCCAAATTGCAGAACCGCGAGATTGCCCTCTTCCGAGATCAGCGACATGCTTTCGGGCTGCTCTGCCACGAGCAAGGTCAGTGGTTCGGACGATTTGCTTATCTGGATGGTTCGTGTGAATGCCTGGATGCCGTCGACTTTTTCGAGGCCTGGCATATCGAGCACCGGGACTTTCCCGACCGTGTAGGAAAACACCACATTCCGCTCGTGCAGATAAAGGCCGCGATACTTTGCCCAATCGGCAGGGAGTGGCCCTTGCTTACTTAATCGCGGGTCCTCGAAAACTTCGCCGCGCGCCCAGCCCGGCCCGGGCCTCGTGCCGAAGACCGGAGTGCCGGCGACCTCAGGTGGTTGAGGGTGCGAGATCTCGCGCATGTAATTGCCGAACCTGAGGTAATCGCCTGTCCATGCCAGCGACACGCGCATCAAGTCGGTGTCGTAACAAATGAACGCGTTGGTCTCCGTGCCGAGCGCGACGACGACGCCCTTCATGGTCACGTTGTCGCCGGGAAACTTCGCGCGGATGGTGCCGGAGAAGGTGGGGCCACGATCCACCGCTTCGGGCGCGGCGTCGGAAACAGGAACATCGATGGCAAGGAAAGCCATCGGGAGGAACCAACGCAGGGCAGGAGACATCAATTTCATGGCGGCGACAATGCGACAGACTGGAACTGGTTTCGTTTGTTAAGTGCAACTAGACGGTGTGCGAGGCACCCACATTCAGCAACGTGCTGTCGGCATCTTGCCGGCAGACAGGGCATCCTATCGAGACCGGCATCCAGCTTGTAAGTGAACTGGACATTTGCCTCCGGGTTTCTTCTGCTGGGGTGGACGTTGGCTTCCCCGTTTCTCCCGAAGGGAGTCTTGAGAGTAGCCCGGCAGTTTACTGCCGGGCGTTTGCAGTTGTGCCAGTCCCGAAGGGACGGCTGAATCCGTCCATGATCGTGGCTACATCGAAATCAGGAGACACGCCACCGCAAAATGACTTTCCAGGAAGAATTCCTCGCGCTGTTGAAGAAGCATAGAATTGACTACCGACGAGCGCCATTTGTGGGAATAATTCAGCCGTCCCCTTGGGACTTGTGCGATTGGTGCTCAAAACCCGGCAGTAAACTGCCGGGCTACTCTCACGTCTCCCTCCGGGAGAATCCGGAGGCGAATGTCCAAACTCCAGTGCCGGCGAGGTGCCGGCAGCACGTTGCTCAGGCGGAGCTTGCCTTTACTTCTCGTATCCCCGTGGATGCTTGCGGTGCCACTCCCAGGCCGTCCTCACAATCTGCTCCAGCTTTAGAAACTTCGGTTGCCAGCCCAGTTCCCGTTTTGCCTTCTCCGCCGACGCTACCAATCGTGGCGGGTCGCCAGGCCGACGCGGCTTCTCCACCGCCTTAATCTTTTGGCCCGTGACGTTCTCGCAGCTCTGTATGACTTCGCGCACCGAGTAACCATCGCCATTGCCGAGATTGAAAAAGCCTTGCTTGCCTGGCGGCAGCGCGAGCAGATGTGCCTGCGCCAGATCGATGATGTGAATGTAGTCGCGGATGCAGGTGCCGTCGGGCGTTGGATAGTCCGTTCCGAAAATCTCGCACTGCGCTGTTTGGCCCAGCGCCACCTTGAGCACGTTCGGGATCAGGTGCGTCTCGACGCGATGATGCTCGCCGAATTTTTCGCTCGCCCCTGCCGCGTTGAAGTAACGCAGCGCGACAAACTCGAGACCGTGCAACTGTTGGTACCAGCCCAGGATTTTCTCGAACATCACCTTCGATTCACCATACGGATTGATCGGCCGCTGCGGCAAATCTTCCGTCATGGGCACGCGGTCCGGCGGACCGTAGGTGGCGCAGGTCGAGCTGAAGACAAACTTGCGCGCTCCGGCCGCTACCGCCGCGTTGAGTAATTTCACTCCGTTGCCGACATTGTTGCCGAAATACTTTCCAGGATTTGTCATCGACTCGCCTACCAGCGCGTTGGCTGCGAAGTGGACGACTGCCTCGGCTTTGGCCTGGCGGAGCGCGTCGAGAATCCTCGCTTCGTCACTCAAGTCCGCTTGAACGAACGTCACGCGTTCATCCACCGCGGCCCGATGCCCTTCGGACAGATTGTCATACACTGTGACGCGATGACCGGCATTGAGCGCCTCCTCGACAAACACCGAGCCGATGTAACCTGCGCCGCCCGTAACAAACAAATTCATGGGCGCGCAGGTTAGGGTTGACGCGCCTGCGCGACAACCGCAAAAGCCGTCCCAGGTAGGGCGTCGACCTCCGGGCGCGCCGTCGTTTGCTAATGCCCAACCGGCGCACGCGGAGCGACGCGCCCTACCTATCGCCCTTGGGAGCGCGCGGCAGTGTCATTGCGCCGCCCACTTCTCAATGGCCTCCGCGTCCAGTTCGCCCCAGTAGAGGCGCACGTCCTCCAGCAGGCCGCGCCAGGCCGTAGCGGCGCCGTACGCGCTCACCTTGCTGCCAGTGTCATCGCCCACCGATAATCCATCCGCCGGCTTTGCCGCGATCACACCGCTCTTTATCATGCCAACATGCTTGCCGTTCACGCGCAGATGAATCTCTCCGCGCGCGTTTAAGACGCCGGTGAGATGCGTCCATTCGCCAGGCGCCAGCTTTTCCTTCCCGCTCACTACTTCGAGCGTCCCTCTTGAGCGCACGGCAAACTGGGGCACGCCGTTACTGAGATACAACGCGAAACCATGTGAACCGCCTCCCTGAGCGATGATGACGCCATCCGCCGACGCGGGCCGACACCATGCGCCGACCGTGAATGGCTTCCCGGATGGATCCGGCTTCGTTCCCACCATCACGTTTCCTTGCCCTTCCAGTTTCAACGCCTTGCCCTTGCGGCCTGTCGCCAGCTCGCTTCCGGTCAGCTTCCCATCACCGCTCTTGCCTGACACATCCTTCACGACGCCGTCATGCACGTCCCCGAAGTCATACCGCAACACCAATTCCAACGGCACCTCCCGGATCACCGCTTCATTCGACAACTCATCCGCAAACTGGTCGCGGTCGTCGAGTTCCTTGCGCAATCGCGCCAACTCTGCCTTCAGCTTTTTCATTGTGCCCGCGTAGGCGCGCTGCGTGTACACGTTCTTCAACTCGTGAGGATCCTTCTCCAGATCGTACATCTCCCACTCATCCAGCTTGTCGAAATAGATCAACTTGTGCCGCTCCGTGCGCACACCGTAATGCGGCTGCACCTGATGGTCGCCGGGATAATGGTAATAACGGTAATACATCGACGTGCGCCAGTTCCTGAGTCTGCGACCTTCCAGCGCCGCCAGGAAGCTGCGCCCTTGCACGTCCTTCGGCACGGCCAGGCCTGCGGCTTCGAGCAGGGTTGGCGCAAAATCGATGTTCATCACCATCGCTTCGCTCTTCGTGCCCGGCTTGGTGTGCCCCGGCCAGCTCACCAGCAGCGGCATGCGCAGCGACTCCTCGTACATGAACCGCTTGTCGAACCAGCCGTGGTCGCCGAGGAAGAATCCCTGGTCCGACGTGTAAATAACGATGGTGTTCGTCACCAGACCCGATTGCTCCAGGTAATCGAGGATGCGCCCCACGTTTTCGTCCATTGACGCCACGCACGCGAGGTAATCCTTCATGTAACGCTGGTAGCGCCACTTCTTCTCCTGTTCCGGCGAAAGGCCCGGGGGCATCGGCCGTTTCAAGTCCGTCTTGCGCAGATGCTCCATGCGCATCGTCGCCTCCGGCAACGCGCGGGAGCGCCCGCGATAATCGTCATTGAAGGTCGCCGGCTCGGGAATCTCCACGCCGTCGAACAGGTTCGTGAACTTCGCCGGTGGCGTCCATTCGCGATGCGGCGCCTTGGGCTGCGACATCAGGCAGAACGGCTTGCTGGAGTCGCGCTTCTTGAGCCAGTCGATGGAAATGTCCGCGATGAGATCGCTGGTGTAACCCTTTAACTTGTTCGTCCTGCCCATCTCGATCATCACCGGGTCGTTGTAAAGACCCTGACCGGGCAGCACGTTCCAGTAATCGAACCCCGTCGGATCGCTGAACAAATGCCACTTGCCGACGATGGCAGTCTGATAGCCGGCCTGCTGGAGATACTTCGCCAGGTGCGGCTGCGCGCCGTCAAAGCGGTTGAAAACCGTCACGCCGTTCTTGTGGCTGTACTTGCCGGTGAGAATCGCCGCGCGGCTCGGCGTGCAGATCGAGTTGTTGACGAAACAATTCCTGAACAACATTCCGTTCCGCGCGATGCGGTCCAGGTTCGGCGTTTGGTTCACGCGGCTCCCATACGCGCTCAACGCATGCGCCGCGTGATCGTCCGACATGATGAACAGGATGTTGGGCTTTGGGGCCGCTCCCAACACCGCCTGCAATGAGAGTGCCAGCACTGTCCAGAAGACAAACGCATTTCCAAACTTCATAGGTGAGCGCGCCAAGTTAGAAGAATTGCGTTCGCGAAGCCACATCAAATTCCGACTGTCGTCTTCGCGAAAATGAGCAACGGCAAAGCGCAGGGGCGCACATGTGATCTCGTTTGCTCCTTCGACGCGGGATATCACACCAAGATTGCGGTACGCTTGACCAGGCTCAACAATCGGCCTGCCGGAGGCATGGACAACGGATAAGTCGGCTCTCTGTCACTTCCGCCGCCGGGGCCCCAATCGCATTCTCACCTCTCCGGGATTTTCAGCACCGCTTTAATGCTTTTCGGCCAGTGGGCAACTGGCAAAACAAACTCAGAAGCTCAAACGATCAAGATTGCGTAGAAATTCCGCGCCGATGAAGATGGCGGAAATGTTGCCCAACAACCGTTCATTGACCGTGCCTTCCTTCCAGCGATGATTCACTCCACGGCCGTCATTCACCCAAAAGCGCAACTCGACCCTACCGCTACTGTCGGGCCATACGCGGTCATCGACGAAGCGGTGGTTGTCGGGCCTCATTGTGTCATCGGGCCGCACGTTCATCTCACCGGCCACACGACCATTGGCGCGCACAATCAATTTCACAGCGGCTGTGTCATCGGGGATGCGCCGCAGGATTTGAAATACAAGGAGGAGCCGACCCGTCTGCGCATCGGCGATCATAACGTTTTCCGCGAGCATTTTACCGCCAACCGCTCAAACAAGCTGGAGGAAGACACCGTGATCGGGTCTCACAATTATTTGATGGCGCACAGCCACATTGGGCACAACACGGTGTTGGGCGATCATGTCATCCTCGCCAACGGCGCGCTGCTGGGCGGGCATGTCAGCGTTGGCGACCGTGCCTTCATCTCCGGGAACTGCTGCGTGCATCAATTTGTGCGCATGGGCGCTTTGGCCCTGATGCAGGGTGGCTCGGCCATCAGCAAGGACCTGCCGCCGTTCTGCGTGGCGCGCGGTGACAACGGCATCTGCGGCCTGAACACGGTGGGCTTGCGGCGCGCTGGTTTCACCAGCGACCAACGCCTCGAACTCAAGCGGCTTTATCATCTCCTGTTTCGCAGCCGGCTCAAACTCAGCGCCGCGGTCGAGCAGGGGCGGAAGGAATTCACCAGGGAAGCTGCGCGCCTGCTGCTCGATTTTGTTGTTTCCGCCAGGCGCGGCCTGTGCGCTGACACCGGCACCCGTGTGGGTGAAGTGGATGAAGAATGACCCCTGCTCGCCTGAACCGTGATCTGCGATTGACTATCCATTGGAGCTTCACTATCAACGAGACGTACTAACCAATGAACCGTCTCCAAAAAAAATTTATGCCCCCGAAATCCGACCGAACCGCAGTGGCCGAGCGGCCCGAAAAAGCCCCCGTTGAAGTCAACCGGATCGCCGCCATTCGCGAACGCGATCTCGAAGCTGCCATTTCCTCCATCACCAAAGCTTACGGCGACGGCAGCATTATGCGGCTCGGTGTGGCCCAGGCACAGCGCAAGATAGAAGTCATCCCTACCGGCTCGCTGGCCATTGACCTTGCGCTCGGCGTCGGCGGCGTCCCGCGCGGGCGCGTCGTGGAAATTTTCGGGCCGGAATCCTCCGGCAAGACCACGCTCATGCTCCACATCATCGCCAACGCGCAGAAGAAGGGCGGACTGGCGGCGTTCATCGACGCGGAGCACGCGCTCGATCCGGCCTATGCGAAGAAGCTTGGCGTGAACCTGGACGACCTGCTCGTCTCCCAGCCCGACAGCGGCGAGGAAGCGCTCTCCATCTGCGAAACGCTCGCTCGCTCGAATGCGCTCGATGTGATCGTAATCGATTCCGTCGCCGCGCTGGTGCCCAAGGCGGAACTCGAAGGCGAGATGGGCATGGCCACCATGGGCATGCAGGCGCGCTTGATGAGTCAGGCCCTGCGCAAGCTTACCGCGCTGCTTAACAAGTCCAAGACCACCTGCATCTTCACCAATCAACTCCGCGAAAAAGTCGGCGTGATGTTCGGCAACCCCGAGACGACTCCGGGCGGCAAAGCGCTCAAGTTCTACGCCAGTGTCCGCCTCGATATCCGCCGCAAGGACGCGATCAAGGATCCCGCTGGCAACGTCCTGGGCAACCACGTCAAGGTGAAGGTGGTGAAGAACAAGGTCGCCCCGCCATTCACCGAGGCCGAGTTCGACATCATCTTCAACCACGGCATCGACAGGGAAGGCAGCATCCTCGACGTGGGTATCCAGAGCGGCGTCGTGGACAAAAAAGGCGCCTGGCTCCAGTTCGAAGGCGAACTTATCGGCCAGGGCCGTGACGCCGCCAGGAAGGCGCTCATCGACAAGCCGGAACTCGCGCAGAAGATCGTCGATGCGATCCTCGCCAAGCGCGCCGCTCCCGCCGAGGTGGCTGAAGGCTGAATCGTCAAGACGGATAGGCGATGCCGAGGTTCGGAGTGGGCACCGTACGTCCCGTCCGACTCGACGGTTGACCGAACCTTTCGAGCAGACCGGCGATCAGCAGATTGCGCTCGAGGGGCCACGGCGACTTGCCCGTGCGGAAGAATTCCTCCATGACCGCCGCCAACCGACTGAAATGATGTTCGGCCGGTGTGGGCGCGCGGTAGAGTTGGGAGGAAATAATGCCACCACCCCGTGGCTGCACCGCAAAATTGAAGTCCGCCACCACGCCATCGAGAACCAGCACGGCCGAACGTAAACCGTCGCGATGTTCGATCAGCCAGCCGCGCGGATTGCGGGCCAGATTTGGGACCAGACCAAGCCCAACGAGATCTTGGGTGCGGCCGTCGAGCAACGCGTCGCCCTGCGGACTGTGCGAACGCGAGAGCGCAGCGGCCAGGAGCGGCCAGGACCATTCGCCTCGCGCACCTGCTTTCCACAACGCTGCATCTTCCAGAAACCGGATGCTGCGGACGCCGGATTCACCGCCGCGTCGGCGTTCGATCACGGGCAACAGTCCTTCGAGTGCATGCAATTCCGCGCCGCGCAACGAAGATGGCGGAGACGGCGGTGATGCCTGGCCAGGGGATGGATTCGCCTGCACTACGATCAGTGCTTCGGAGAGTGGCGTGGCCAGCGGCAAGTTTACTTCCGGCAGTCGCCAGGTGATACACAACGGTGTCCCGGCGAGCAGATCGATCTGCCGCGAGCGGGCGAGGGTGGCAAATTCGCGCGCCTGTTCCAGCGAGTTCGCCAACGCGCCGTGAGTGAAGCACGCGCCGCCAGCCGGGAGGCTGTCCAGCGCGATCCGCACAAAGCGTTCATTCGCCAGCGCTCCCGGTTTGCGCGAGGCTATGATCACCGCGTCCGCGCTCTCGATCGCCTGCTCGGCGCGCGGGACCACGGTCAACTTGAAGTCCTTCGTGCGCTGTTCGAGATCAGGAGGATTGGTGCTCAACATCACATAGGCCGACGCGCTTTCGAAAGGCGACCGCCGAAATTCCCCGTCCATGAGCCACCCCGCCAGAAAACGATCGACGAGTTGCTGTGCGGGCGAGGGTTTGGAAAACTCCTCGAGCAGAAACGCGATCTTGCGCAGGGTTCGCATCGTCAGGCCCTCCAGAAACACGATTGCGTTGGCGCCGCATAGGCCACCTTCAACTCGGGCGTGGGCAACTGTATCCCGCCGCGATAGAGCGACTCGATGGCGAACAGCGTCATGCCGGAGGTGAGCAGCGTTCGCTCGACCGGATACGGAGCAGCGCCGTCGAGAATCATCTGCTCGATGTGTTTGACCAAGGGATTGAAAAAGTCGGCCAGCGTCGAATACGCGGGCGGCATCGGCAGGAACATCTGGCACGAGTGAATCCGGCCGCCACGTTCGAGGCCGGCATAGCTGAAGTCGGACACCAGGCCGTTGAGAAGGAACACCGACGTCCGAAAGCCGTCCAGATGCTCGTAGAAATACGCGAGGGGATTGCGATGGTTCCTTTTCAGCCAGTCGAGGTCTGGGACGGTGCATGAGTAGCGGTCATTGCCCCGACAGGTGAAGCTTCGCGCCAGCGCTGCGGAGAAAAGCCGTTGCGTGCTTTCGCGTTCCGCAACCATCTCCCATACCTTCACGCCTCGCACCGCCTGCACCGACTTGACACCTGTCTCCCCGCCCGCGCGCCGTTCAGACATGCACTGAGCTGTTTCCAGTCCGTGAATGTCGTACGAGTCCAGCCCGCCGTAACACACGCAGACGCTCTCGACCAGCGGCGCACCCAATGGCACCTCAACCGCAGGAATCCGCCACGTCACCGGCAGCGACGAACCGGCGAAGAACGGGAAGCCAAGCCGTTTGGAAGCCTCGACCATGGCCAGACATTCTTTCCAGTCCGTCGAGAGATGCTTGTCGTTGAACAAGGGCACCGAGCGCCCGCTGGACTCGAAAACTTTCACCGTCCGTTGGAAGAATTCGTGGCGTGGATACAGCGTCTGTCCTTTCTCCGTGCGTGGATACAGGCCGTGCTCGGCAATGATCACCACGCCATCGATGGCGAGGCTGGAGCGGCCGAGCGTGAGAGCTTCTTCGACGGTGGGAAACACCTTGACTCGGTGCCGTCTTGCCCGATCCCGCGTGAGGTCACCATCCGGAAACTGGTCCACGTAAAGGCCGGCCAGTTCCATGGGCGGACGATGATGCCGGCCATGCCAACCGTATCCTTCGAGGAACCGGTCGATGAAATGTTGCGAGTGAGAATACTTCCGTACCTCGGTGGCCAACAGCGCAATCTTCTTCCGACGACCGGAACGAGGAACAGGATCCTTCGAAGCGCCATAGGAAAGGCCAGTGGCCGCAAGCGAAGTCATGGCAGCGGCCGTAGTCGCGGTAAACCGGCGGCGCGACCAAAGCGCCCCGCCATCTGATGAGTAAGATTGAATTCCGTCAGGCATGAGCTTCAGCCAACGATTTCAAGGGAGTTTGAAGCACGGGATCAAAGTATGTGACCTCAGACGTTTTCGCCGGGAGAGCCATTCGCCGTTGCCATCTTCGACCTCGGCCAGTTCCAGAATGCCCAAAGGAACAGGCACGCCACCAGCGGCAGCATTCCCGCGATGGCGAAGCCCAAATCGAACGAACCTGTCTGATCAATCAGCCTGCCAAAATAGCGATGCGCTGGCGAACCGACAGCCCATGCCACCACACCGGCCAGTCCCGTGACCTTACCCTGATGAACCGGTGTCAATTCCTGGGTCAACGCGTGGTAACAAGGAAAGAGTCCAAGCGCGCCGGCGCCGATCAGCAGCAGCAAGCCCAGCAGTATCCAGCCCTGTGGCAGGAACGCGGCTACGGCTGCCAGCGCCGTCAACACGGCGCAGACAAAAAAGACCGTGACGCGCGCGCCGTGAACGGAAAAAGAATGTCGATGCAGCCAAAGCGTGGCGGCACCCGCGCCCAGGCAACCGACATCGGTAGCCACGTAAAACAGGGCGTTGAAGTTCAGCGCGTCTGATTCGAGGTAGCCCCGGCCTTCAATCAGAAACTTCGGCAGCCACGCGCGCAACAATTGCCACGAGGTATTGATCAGCGAGATCATCACGAGCACGATGAGGAAGCGCCGTGTGAACAACACCGACCAGAAACTGCTGTCCGTCGACGCCCCCTGCGCGGCGGCTGGAGCAGGCTTGCTCAGATCATTCCGCCGCACGAGCGCCAGCCAAAAAAAGATCCAAACGATTCCGCCGACGCCGATGGCTTGAAAGGGAAATCGCCAGCTTCCGGCCTCGTTCGACATCAGCCAGTTCATCAACAGAGGCGTGATGATCGCGCCGATGGACGTGCCGCTTTGGAGTACGCTGTTGCCCATGGTGCGGTCCTTTGGATCGAGCAGGCGCTGCGTCGTCTTGATCGCGCATGGCCAGTGGCCCGCCTCGAACAACCCCAGCAACGTCCGGCAGACGAGCAGGCCCGAGTAGGTTTGTACGAGGCCGGTGGCGAAACCAACCAGGGACCAGAGCGTCAACACCGCCGGATACAACCAGCGCACCGAAACGCGATCCGCCAGCCAGCCAAACACCAGCGACCCCACCGCGAACGCCCAGCCAAACGCCAGTTCGAGGTTTCCGTATTGCTCCTGGCTGAGTTGAAACTCCCGCGTGATCCTTGTGGCCGCATTGGCCAGCGTCTGGCGATCCATGTAATTGATCGCCGAGGCGCACAGCAGTAGGGCGCACACCCACCACTTCCACGCCGTCGAGTGCGCGCGGGTGGATTCGGTCACCCGTTCCATCCTTTCCCATCCCACGCGATCACCTGTTCCAGGAGCGCAGCGAGTCCGTCCGCGAATACCTTGAAGAGCGCCTCGCCTTTCTCCGCGGAGGCGTCGCGCGGATGCCCGAGGTGGCCCGGTCCGGTCCGTTCTTTCGTGATCCAGCCGCGCATGGCCGGCGCGAAACCTGTGCCTGGTTCGACTGGTTCGATCTTCTTGAACTCCTTCACCAATCCAGGCGCGAGCCGCAGCATCATCGAAGTTTCCCACTCGCAGGCGTGGCCCATTTCGCGCTGGCGGAGACCCAACCCCGCCAAACGCGATCCCTCCGCAAGATTCCAGTAGGTCGCAAAGAGCAGGAGCAAATCCTCGCGCTGCCGGTGCCGCTGGCGAATTTCGAACACCGCCTGCCTGCCCGGCACATCATTCCCGCCATGCCCGTTGACGAACACCAGGCGGCGGAACCCATGTCGGATAAAATTCTCGAACAGCCCGCCGAGCAGATCGAGATACGTCCGTGGCGGGGCCGACAACGTTCCAGGAAAGTCGAGATGATGATCCGAATTGCCAAGCCACGTCAGCGGAGCGAACAGGACACGGTCGCCCACCCGCTCGGCCACTCGACGAACAACTTCGCCCAGGAGCAGGCTGTCAGTGAAGAGCGGCAGGTGGTGCCCGTGCTGTTCGAGCGCGGCGATAGGGAACACAACCGGGGTGTCCTTGTTGAGCGCCTGGACCGCCGGCCACGTCAATTCCGCGAGTTGCATGGTGTGCTGTTGTGAGCCGCGAGGCTATCTCACCCCGCAAAACAGTTGCAAGTGGTCGTTCCCGGTGGCTTTGGATAATCTTCCGCTTGCGGCGCACACGGGCTTTCCCTAAAAACCAGCGCATGTCTGTTACCGCTACCCGCGCGGGCGCGCGCCGTCCGCTTGCCTTTGACCTCAAGACGTATCTGGAGGACCGAACCGAGACGATCAACCGCGCACTCGATCGGTTTCTGCCCAACGAGACGACCAAACCCGCGACCATTCACAAGGCGATGCGTTACTCGCTGTTTGCCGGCGGCAAGCGGATGCGCCCGGCGCTATGCCTTGCAGCGGCGACGGCTTGCGGCGGTGACGAGGAGGATGCCCTGCCGCTGGCTTGCGCAGTTGAGTGCATCCATACGTATTCGCTCATCCACGACGATTTGCCGGCGATGGACAACGATGATTTCCGTCGCGGCAAGCCGACCAACCACAAAGTTTTCGGTGAAGGCATCGCGGTGCTGGCGGGCGATGCGTTGCTCACACTGGCGTTTGAAATCGCCGCGCAGGCGAAGGGCTGGGCACGCTATTCGCATCAGATGCTGACGCTGGAGATCGCCCGGGCTTCCGGCTCATTGCAACTCATCGCCGGACAGGTTGCGGACCTCGAGGCGGAAGGAAAGAAGATTTCCGAGCCGGAATTGAAATACATCCACGAACGCAAAACGTCGGCACTGCTCTGCTGCTCCGCGCGCCTTGGCGGCATGAGCGCCAACTGCACTTCGGCGCAACTCCGCGCGCTCACCGACTTCGGCTACAGCGTCGGCCTGGCGTTCCAGATCATCGACGACATCCTCGATGTCACGCAGACCACCGAGCGGCTCGGCAAGACGGCGGGCAAGGACACTCAGGCACTTAAAGCCACGTATCCGTCCATCGTGGGAATGGACAGGTCACGTCGGCTCGCGAAGGAACTAACGGAACAGGCCTTTGAGGCTCTTCAGATTTTCAAAAGGCGCGCGGCGGCGCTGGAAGCGTTGGCCCATTACCTCCTCGTCCGGGATCGGTGATTGCCTGTCGCGAGCCGTTCTCCGCTGGGAACGGGGGTCTGGAGAATTCGGGTAGTGGGTCAGTTTGGCTTTTCGGTGGGGCGAGCGAGCGAGCTCGCGAGCCAGCTCGTCAGCAGCCTCGCCCCACCAAACTGAGCCACTACCGAAATTCGTTGCAAACCGCGTCCGGCGGGCAACGAATATAATGTCATGCCCGAATGATCCCGAATGAATCCATTCCCACTCGCCGCAGCCTGTTGAGCCGGCTCAAGTCCTGGGACAATGAGATGGTAGCCAGTTGCCCGCTTGAGGCGCCTGAACTCGGCATTTCGCGCGAGCAGGGCCAACTTGTGCTGATGGCGCCGTTGCACGCAGTGGGCTTCCACCTCATGACAGCCGAGTCACTCAACGGCCCCTGGCAGGACGCGGGCATGACGCCAACAGTGATGAACGACCATTTCTGCTGGGCGTTGCAGGCGGGAGGCGGCGCGAAATTCTTCCGCTTGCAAAGCCGATAGCAGCGGAGGCAGGCGTTTCGCACATTGAGAATGAAACTGGAGTGTAGCCTCCGCTCCACGGCGGCGGCTACGCTACTTCATCGGCGCTTCTTCCACCGCCTCGCGGATGAGTTGCTTGAATCTGTCAATGCCCTGGTCGAACGCGGCGGAGATGGGCAACACGGCGGTCTTGCGAACCTTGCGTTTGAAGGTTTTCAGGTTCGCTTCGGCCTGCGGCTCGTCCATTTTATTGGCGACGATGTAGCGTGGTTTGTCGAGCAGGGCAGGGTCGTAGAGTTCGAGTTCCTTGAGCAATTGCTTGCAGTCGTCCCAGGGCTTCCGGTTGTCGGTCCCGGCCATGTCGAGGAGGAGGACGATGATTTTGCAGCGCTTGATGTGGCGAAGGAATGCGTGGCCGAGCCCCACATTCTTGTGCGCCCCTTCAATCAGGCCCGGCACGTCGCAAACGGTCAACCGTTTCCAATCCGGATATTCGATGATTCCAATCTGCGGCGTGAGCGTGGTGAAAGGGTAGGGAGCAATCTTCGGCCGGGCTTTCGAGATGGCGGCGAGGAGAGTGGACTTGCCGGCGTTCGGATAACCCACCAGACCGACCTCGGCGAGGATGCGGAGTTCAAGCAGGAAATCACCCTCATCGCCCGGCTCACCGGGCTGCGCGAAACGCGGAGTCTGACGCGCGGCGGTGGCGAAATTGCGATTGCCCAGGCCACCTCGTCCACCTTTGCAAAGCATGAACTGCTGGCCATGTTCGGTGAGGTCGGCGACGAGTTCTCCTTTTTCAGGCTGGCTTTTGTCGGTGGACAACTCGTCGTCTTCCTTCGACAAATCGACCTCCACGGCGCGCTCGCGGCCTGAGTGACGGATGAGCGGGCGCTTGCTGCTGGAGAGCATGAGTGGCTTGGGCGCGTCCTCTAACGCCTCGTCTTCGTCCTCCAACACTTCAGGTTTGGAACCGGGCGGCGCAGCCAGGCGCCAGACCAGCGTGCCGCACGGCACTTTGACGATGAGATCCTTGCCCGCCACGCCATCCATGCCCTTGCCCATTCCAGCTTCGCCTTTTTCGGCGATGAGACGTGGCTGATAAAACTGGTTGATGAGATTGTTCAGGTCGTGATCGGCCTGAAGAACCACGTTGCCACCGCGCCCGCCATTGCCGCCACTGGGTCCGCCCTTTGGGCGATAGGCTTCTCGCAGGAACGCGACGCAGCCCTTGCCACCGTGGCCGGCGCGGGCGAAGACTTTGATCTCATCGATGAACATTCGAGACGGACTGGGCCGATTGGAGTGATGGAGTAATGGAGTGCTGGGTGAAAGGCAAGGCGCGGCTAAAACAGTTCATTGCGCCATCACTCCAACTCTCCAACAAAAAAGGCGAGGCCGGTTTGACCTCGCCCTTTTTTGTTAAACTCAAATCTAGTTGTTTGCGGCTTTGGCGCCCGCGGGAACAATGTTCACGCGGCGGCTGCTCTTATCGAATGCGACCTTGCCATCGACAAGGGCGAACAGGGTCCAATCGCGACCCGTGCCGACGTTGCGGCCGGCGAAAAACCTGGAGCCGCGCTGACGCACGATGATGCTGCCCGCCGTGACGGTTTCGCCGCCATAACATTTCACGCCCAGCCGTTTGCTGACGCTGTCGCGCCCGTTACGGACGCTGCCCTGACCTTTTTTATGTGCCATAAACTTCTATCCTTTGATGTCGGTAATTTTCACGCGCGTCAGTTCCTGCCGGTGACCCACCGTGCGGTGGTAGCCCTTCCGGCGCTTCATCTTGAACGCGATTTTCTTTTCGCCCCGCAGGTGCTGGGTGACATCCGCTGTCACTTTGGCGCCGGCGAGCGTGGGCGCGCCCACGGAGACTTTGCCATCGTTGGCGACAAGCAACACGCGATCGAAGGTGTGCGGCTTGCCCGCTTCAGTTTCGAGACGCTCCACTTCAAGCGTGTCGCCCGCGGTTACGCGATACTGTTTTCCACCGGTTTCAATGACGGCATACATAGTCGTTTTCCCAAAAGGGACGGTGATAAGACCAAAAGGACAGGAGAGTGTCAATCACCTGTTTCCAGCTTTTTTGCTCTGCCAAGGGCGGCGGAAAATCCAATCGAAACTACCGAGCCTCAGACGGTTCAGGCCAGCGCTGTTTCCACTCTGCAAAGCGTTTGAGCACCTCGGCGCCCCAGGTCCCATGCCAGGCGTAACCGTTGCGGCGTTCGGCCTCGATCTCCGCGATGTCATACTTCTTCGCACCATCCCGCCCGGAGTAAATGGGGCGGTTGCTCCCAATCTCATAGAAGCGCGCCCAGAGCGGTGGAGCCTCCGGGTCGCGCAGGATTCGCTTGTCTCCATTGACTCTCGTTTCCCGAAGACCGGCGAGTTTGCTGGCCCCAAACCATTTGGCTCCCGCGTGGACAGCGCGGACAATTTCGGATGATGGACGTTCCAGGCTCATCAGCAGTTGGAGGAGGCCGGCGCTTTCCGCGCCGCTCAAGGACACGAGTTCGTAGCTTCGCGCCGGACGCGGTTCCAGCGTCACTTCGTCGTGCTGGGCGCACCAGGCGGTCAATTGCCCGTTCATGCGCACCTGGCATTTCACGATGCAATTGATGCCTCGATCAAAAGCCTGCTGGGACTGGGCGCGTTTTGGCGCATCCACGAAGGTAAATTCCCGGGCGGTTGCCACGTCGCGCAGAAACTCCAACAACCGCCGCATCGTGTCATCGTTGAAGGTGATGTGGCGGTGGTAACTTCGGGCCGGCGGCGGCGAATATTGCGGCCATCCGCCATTGGTGTATTGCGCGGACAGGATGTGGTCCAGTCCTTTGAGGAAGGCGGCCTTCAGTCGCTCGTCGCTCGTGGCGTTGAGCGCCCCGGCCAGCAGGCGCAACTCAGCGGTGGTGGCCCCATTGTCGAAGGTGCCTTTGATGCTCTTGGTATCGCCCGCGAACGGCTTCGCTGTGGTGTTTTGGTTCTTGGGCCAGTCGCCGCGCGGTGACTGATGCGAGAGCACATTGGTCAAGGCGCGACGCCCGTCCTCTGAACGGAACCATGCCTCGGGTTGCTTCAGCGCCTCGCGCACGGTGATTGCCGGAGCGGCGAGCGATTCAATTGCCAGCGACAGGCCAGCACTCACAGCAGCCCATGCGACCAACACAACGTGTTGCCCAACGATTCGGCCGCTTCTGACAATCTTGATGTTCATCACGGCACGCATCCAAAGAAGGTAAGGTAAGGCTGTCCCTTTGCCTCACGCTGAATCAACAGCGCCAGTTCGCGCAAATGGTAATCGCCCCACATGGAGCTTTCACCGTTGGGCACTTTCTGGCCGGGCGCGATGTAGTCCCATCCGTTCGGGCGATGATACACCGAGTGCAGGAGAAGACCCTGGTGTTTCGCGTTCGTGGATAGGTAAGGATTCGCAAGTAGAGTGCGGGCGATGGTCAAGCCGGCTTGATGGAGTTTCATCCCTCCTCTTCGCATTTCGCGGCGATCGCTCTCGGCAAGTTTGTCCGCTTCATACGCAGTCTTGAACTTCTTTCCGTGAGGAAAGAACCAACTCGAAGCCAATTCATGCTCCCAATGATCGGGCGCTAGTCGATCGCTTTGGGCCGTCTTGAGGAGCAAGTTGCCCAGACGAATCAGCCCTTGAGCTGCAATGGCGGCGGCGGAACTGTCCACGGGCTCCCATTTGTTGAACGGGACCGCGGGCCTGTCGCGATAGTTGGCTGGGAGACGATGAAGGTTCGGCGCGCCGGTATCCCACATTGGAACACCATCGGTGCAGCAAATTGACATGTAGTATTCAGCCGTGAAGAAAGCGGCCTCAAAAAGCGGTCCAAGCATCCACTTCCTTTCCGGACCGTCTTCCTCATCCAGTGCCGGTTCTTTGCCAAAGCCCACCTTCCATTCCCCGGCTGTCAAAGCGGCGATAAACTCCAACTGCTCCGCAAAGCCGAGAATCGCCCAGGCTAGTCCGCGCGTCCAGGTGCTGAACGGCGAATAGCCTTGCTGGGAATTTGGGCAACGGAAACTGCCGTCGTTGAGGTTGAAGATGGCTTCGTGAGCGGTGCGGCCCCGCACATCGTACGCGTCGCGTCGCACCCCGTCCCGTCTCGGTCCCTCGTAGATGTTGAACCTCGCCGTGGTATGCGCGTGGTGGAGAAGGCGTTCAAGGAGCGAGATGCGGCGGTCCCGCTCGCCCATCAGCGCGTGGCCGAGCTTGTGCGCGACTGCCAGCGACCGCAGCGACCGCATTGTATCAATGAACAACGAGTGCGGGCCGTTGAAGGAGTAGATATATCCGCTACCCAAGGAAAGGGGTGTCCACCGCGCTGCTTGTACCGCGCCGCTAACCTTCAGCGCCAGTTCGTAGAAATCCTTCTCACGATCGTTCCATGCGATGCGGCCTTCGTGCATCAAGCGGAGCAGGTTGCCGTAGGTGGAGACATTGTTGAAGCCGTGGTCATGCACGCCGACGTGCGAGACGTGGCTGGCCATCAGCTCGATGGTCTTGCGCCGGCCGATGTCGAGAAACCGCTCGTCGCCCGTGGCATCGAATTGGAGGATGGCCGACCCGAACTGGAAACCCTGCGTCCACTCCGTCCAGCCGCGCGAAGTGTAACGGCCTTTCACGGTGAACACCGGTGTGCCGTCGGCTGGCTTCCACGATTTCTCGATGCTGAGGATTTTCTGCGCGGACAACTCGAACATCCGCTCAATGGCGGGGAGAAGTTTCCGCGGAGTCAGCTTGTTGTCGATCTTGATGGCCATGTCTTCTTCTTGGGAGAATCCAACGCGAGAAGGCTTACGTTGGATTCGTTGTTCAGACTCTTTCTATATCAATCTGTAGCATCCGGCGTGAGCCGGATCGCTCTCGAGTTCAGATCCGGCTCACGCCGGATGCTACGAGCCATGACCGCAGCGCCTTGCCTCGGGGTTGGCGGGTTCCTCCTCACGTGGGCCCCTACAATCTGCGGAGATGGAACCCGCCATCTACATTGATGACTTCTCCAGTGCTGAACGGCAGCAAGTCTTGCGCGATGGCGGCGACGGCGCGGCCAATGTCGTCAGGCGTGCCCCAGCGCGGGATGGGCGTGAGTCCGTCGCCGATGAGCTTGTCATATTTTTCCTTCACCGGCCCGGTCATGTCGGTGGCAATGATGCCGGGCCGGATTTCATAAACGTTAATCCCGTGCTCCGCCAGCCGCGCGGCATAGAGCGGTGTGAGCATCGAGAGCGCGGCCTTGGCGATGCAGTAATCACCGCGATTAGTCGAGGCGGTGTAGGCGCTGATACTGGAAATGGTGACGATCTTCGGGCGGTATGGAGCGCGAGGTGTGGGTGCCGCGCCCAGATGAGTTTGTGAGAGCACCGCGGACGAAGCCAGTCGAGGCGCGCTCTGTTCGATCATCCACTTCGCTGCGAGTTGCGTCAAGAAGTAAGGTCCCTTGACATTGATGTTAACCAGTCGGTCGAAGCTCTCCTCGCCGGCTTCGAGAATGTCGGCGCGAACATTTGGGGCGACCCCAGCGTTGTTCACGAGCAGGTCAAGGCGACCAAAGGATTCGCGAGCGAAGTCGATAAGCTTGCGGCGATCCGCGGATGCGCTTACATCGGCCTGGCAAATCTCCGCGCGAATAGCCCGACCGGCAGCCTTGGCCCGCGCCGCGCAGTCAGATGCAGTTTGACGCGCCGCCATCTGGTTGCCCGCGTAATTAATGACCAAATCGTAGCCCAGCCTTGCCAGTTCCAGCGCAATGCCGCGGCCGATGCCGCGCGACGCGCCGGTGACGAGAGCAGTTGGATTCATCGGGCCGGAGCATAAAGCGAAGATAGAAATGGTGGAAGTGAAAGCTCGAAGACATCTCCCGCGCCTTCGTTGACACCACCTTGCCCCCTGTCTAGCCTTCCGGCCCATGTCGCGGCTGCCATTCGAGCTGTTTCTCGCTCTGCGTTACCTGCGCCCCAAGCGCACGTTCGTCTCGGTGATTACGCTCATCTCAGTCATCGGGGTGATGCTCGGAGTGGCCGTGCTCATCATCGTCATCAGCGTGATGACCGGCTTCGACGATCAATTGCGCAGCAAAATCCTGGGTTTTAACGCGCACATAAAAATCCAGAAATACGACGAAGCGCTGAGCGGCTACGAGGCCCTTGCCCAGGCCGTCAGGTCGAACCAGAACGTGAAAGCGGTCGCGCCAATCATTCTTGGGCCGGTGATTGTGAAGACCCAGCCTGCCGACGGCAAGTCTCTCATCGCGGCGCCATTTCTTCGAGGCATCGATCCAGCGCTGGAGAAAGACGTGTCGTCCCTCACCACCAACCTGATTGCCGGCGATCTGACGCTCGATGATGAGGACATTGTCATCGGCAGCGAATTCGCCACCCACAACCATCTCAATGTTGGCGACCGTGTGGCCATCTATTCGCCGCGCCATCTCGAGGAAATGGAGAAACAAAAAGGCAAGGAAGGTGAAGTGGCAATTTTGCCCGACGACTACACCGTGCGGGGCATCTTTGACGTGGGTTACTACGAATACAACGCCAACGTCATCATCGCATCGATCCGCAACGCGCAGGGCCTCTATCAACTGCGCGGCAAGGTGCATGGCCTGCTCGTCATGCTCCATGATCCTTACCTGGCGGCAGAGGTGCGCAATGAGCTTTACCGAGAACTGGGCCATGACTTCAGAATTTCACTCTGGTCGGACGACAACCCGTTCCTCAGCGCCGTCGCCGTGGAGAAGAAGGTGATGTTCTTCATCCTGTTCTTCATCGTCATCGTGGCGGCGTTCAGCATCATGAACTCGCAGATTACATTCGTGGTGCAGAAGACGCGCGAGATTGGCGTGATGAAAGCGTTGGGCGCGGCCCGTGGGCAAATCATGTGGCTGTTCCTTGGTCAAAGCCTCGTGGTCGGAACGGTTGGCGTCTTGGCCGGGCTTGGCCTTGGCGCTCTGGCGCTGGCCTATCGCAACGAATTTCTTCATTTCCTGCGCAACACCACCGGGCTGGAAATCTTCCCGGCCTCCATCTATGGCTTTAGCGAACTGCCGGCGCTTACTCAGGCCGCGGATGTAGCCACCATTTGTGTCATCGCGGTCATAATTTGTGGGCTGGCAGGCTTGATTCCGGCCTGGAACGCCGGGCGACTCAAACCGGTGGAGGCTTTGCGCCATGAATGACACCGGCATCGCCGCGGACATGAATGTCCCATCTTGCCCACCCGGATCCAACTCGCCATCGCTGCTGCTCGAAGCGCGTGACCTGCACAAAAGCTACAGCCTGGGCCGGCGAACCTTGGAAGTGCTGCGTGGCGTAAGCGTGAGCGTGGGGCGGGGGGAACTTCTTGCCTTGCGCGGCGCATCCGGCGCGGGAAAGAGCACGTTGCTCCACTTGCTCGGTGGACTGGACGCTCCGAATCGAGGCACTATCTCATTCGCTGGGACGAACCTGGCCAATCTGTCGGGCTTGGCGTTGGCTCGCTGGCGCAACCGCAAGGTGGGTTTTATTTTTCAGGCCTACCATCTGTTGCCGGAACTAGACGCGCTGGAAAATGTCTGCCTGCCCGCCCGTCTGGCGCGCATCGCGCCCGAGACCGCTGAAGCGCGCGGACGGGAATTGTTGCAACGCGCAGGGCTGGGCGAGCGCATGGAGCACAAGCCTTACGAATTGTCCGGCGGCGAACAGCAGCGCGTAGCCATCGCCCGCGCGTTGATGAATTCGCCGGAACTCCTGCTGGCTGACGAGCCGACCGGCAACCTCGACTCGCACACCGGCGAGGAAATCATCGAACTGCTTTGCGCCTTGCGGGCGGAGCGCCAGACCACCCTCATCATCGCCACGCACGACACGAAAGTCGCCACCCGCGCCCCGCGCGTGCTCGAACTGGCGGACGGATTGATTCAGGGCTGAAACCATCAAGCGGTGTCTGCGCGAACGGAGGATCGAACGGTTCCCCAGCAGACAAACTGATTGCCGAGTGTGCCAACCTTCGTTAGCGTTGGGCGTTACGTGATTGTGCGCGCGTAGCTCAATTGGATAGAGTGACGGCCTCCGGAGCCGCAGGTTGTGGGTTCAACTCCCGCCGCGCGCACCATCTAAACGCCAGGGGCATACCTGCTTTTTTACTGTACAGTTGGCCGTGGGTATTTTCACGGACATCTGCTGTCTTGCTTTGAGCGCGCGGAATCGTCACCAAGTCTGCCGTGAATCAGATGCCACATATTCAAAAGCTGACCGTAAACTATCAGGGCAAAGACTACGCCGCCAACTACTCGACCTCGTCGAGCTTTGTTGAAGTGGAAGTTTCATGGGGCGACTGTTTTCACCTTAAAACCACCAGGCAAATTGGCTTTGCAAATCCTGCAAGCGTCGCGCGGATGATAGCGCTGGAAGTGCTGATAAGCGCCAGGGACCGGGGCGAGCTGATTTGAGCGTCATCCCTGTGCTTTTATCACTTCCAAATGCGCTAAAGCTGGCGCTCCTTCTGAAGGTCGCGAAGGAAGTTAAGCATCACCTGTTCGACCATCACATCGACGGCGTGCGAGGCGGTCATGGGCAGGGCGTCCCCCAACTCGGGACTGGTGCCATCCACGATATGGACCGCGTGAGGGTAAACCTTCTTCACTGCTGGTTTGCCCGGCGGCTGATAGTAGGCCGTGAATGAATAGACAATGGCGCCCCGGGAACCGCTGAGGCCGGACGTCAATCCTGTAGGCAACGACTTGGTATCGTGCCCCGTCATCACGTCGGTTTCCCTCATGCTCACCTGGATGCGCGCGATGTTTTCCGAGCCGACGTTGGCCACGGAGGAGAACAGGCCGGACTGGTTGAGAATGCGCGCAATCTTCGGACCGATCTTGCGTGTTGCTTCAGGAAAGGAGCCTTCAGCGGAATACATGTCGAAGACCAGGTAAACTGGTTGAGGATTGGCTGGTGCGGTCAGATCAGCGTAGCTGGCTCGCGGGGGCTTCGGATCGATGTAATAGCTGGCGTTGAACCGCTGGGTAGAGCAGCCGGCGAGCGCCAGCAAAGCCAGCGTGAGAGGAAGCAGTGAACTGCGTGATGAGGATACGTTCTTTTTCATCATACTTTTGGCGGGCGCTTTCGGAATTGATTCAGGCCGCGACACCCGTTAAGGTCGCTCCAGTCGAACGCCCGCAACACGAACATACCGACACCGAGCGAGAGTTATGTCAAAACCTGAAACAGCCAGCGCGCCGCTCCAAAGCCTTGACGAGTGGGAAGATTTTTTGAAGGAACGCTACCCGGAGCCGGCCACCGCTTTCAAAGCGACTGACCCGGAGAAGAAGCAGGAGAAGTTCCGCGACTACGAAGCTAACGCGCGTCCGACGGTCCGTGAGTTTTACCGGCTCAATCACCGGCACCAGACCCATGAGTTCGCACAGGCCAAGCGTCAGGAGTTTCTCGGACTGAACCGCATGAAGATGGGCGTGTGGCAGGCGGCGGAGTACCTGAACCAGCTTGTGGATGACAGCGACCCCGACACCGACATGTCGCAACTCGAACATCTGCTGCAAACCGCCGAGCAATTGCGCAAGGATGGCCAGCCGCGCTGGATGATTTTGACGGGCTTTGTGCATGACCTCGGCAAAATTCTTTGCCTTTGGGGCGAACCACAGTGGGCAGTCGTGGGCGATACGTTCCCGACCGGCTGCGCTTTCTCGGACAAGATCGTCTTCCCGAAATTCTTCGCGGACAATCCCGACAGCCGCGAGCCGCGTTTTCAATCACGCTGCGGCGTTTACGAGGAGGGCTGCGGGATGGACAAGGTGATGCTCTCGTGGGGCCATGACGAATACATTTACCGCGTCTGCAAGGATTACCTGCCGGAGGAAGGACTGTACATGCTGCGCTACCATTCGTTCTACCCGTGGCATCGCGAGAATGAATACGATCACCTGTGCAATGAACGCGATCGCGCGATGCTCAAGTGGGTGAACGCGTTCAACCCGTACGACCTTTACACCAAGAGCCACGAGAAACCGGACGCGAAGAAGCTGCGTCCGTTTTACGAAGAGTTAATCGCTGAGTATTTCCCGGCGGAACTGCGGTGGTAGCTTAACCCGCAGACGGCAAACGGCGGCAGGGGACGCTGTTTACTTCTGATACGTTTGCCCCGGCAACGGCGGGAGGACGACGTTTCGCGTGGGATTCAAGGGCGTCGGAGGAAGAGGGGGGACGATGCGCCCGGAAGCCCGATTCATCTGCTCATTGGCTTCGATCATGATGACCTGCTCTTCAGGACTCATCGTCGGCGCGGGGGTTTGGGGGTTGGCCCGAAGATTCCGCGAAGGAATGCTGCGAAAGCTCCCATCCGCTCCGCCAGTGAGGTTGGCTGTATTGGGGTTCACCCCGTATGCGGGATTCGCGTTCCCAGCCGGAGGCACTTCTGAACCTGCGCCACCAGCCATCATCACGTTGTATCGACCGGACCCTTGATTGTAATTCGGGTTGTTATACGAAGTCTGGGTTGGTTGAGGCACCGGAACACCCGGCTTGGGCACCGCGCCTGGAAGGGCCCCGCCCGGCGGCGGCTGTGTCCCTGTTGATTTGGCAACTTTGAACGTAAGGTTAGTAGTTATGTTGCCGTTCTTGATGACCACTTCATTTTTCTCGACGTTGATGGATACGACTTCGACTGATTCCACGCGTTCTCCTTCACTCAGCACCGGCTTGATCATCGGTTTGCCCGGACCCGGGACAATCTCCAACAACGCCCTCGGCGGACCCAGAATGCTGGTGATGCCGGTCAAATCCACGGTTGCCAGCGGGGGAGGGGGAGGCGGCGGGGGCTTGCCCGCGTCGGGGTCAGGTGGTGGCGGCTCCTTCAGATTGAAGGGGTTTCGCTCAGCGATGGCCTCGTAAGGATTCACCTTGGTGTCCGCCCACAGACTCGCGCAGACACCGACCAGAAGGGTCGTGGTCCCCAGCGTCGTCACCGTGCTCTTAATCCGCTTCATCGCGCCAAACATACTCGACGGTCTTCATTGTTACCACAGCAAATCACAGCAAATTTTCGGCTATCACCACTGAACCTTTAGCGACGACGAGATGGGCATTGGTGGCGGGGGCTGAGGCGATGCGGCGGGCGCAGAGAAAGAACTCAGCGCCAACGTGCTCGCTTCACCATGAACCTGCACGTTTACCAAGCCGCGTTCGACATCGATATGGAGCACTTTAACAACACCGACCTGCTCGCCTTCCGTCATTACCGGCTTAATAGCAGGCCGCCCCGGCTCGGAGATCTCCACGAGCACCTGTCTCCGTCCACAAATATCGGTAATGCCGGTGATAGTCATCTTTGGCATGGCCTTGGGCGGAGCCGGATGGATCAGCGGAATGGGAGCAAGGACCGGCTGTAAGTTGAAGACATTACGCCCCGCAATGAATTCGTAAGAGGACATAACCGACAGCGCAGCCGATGACGAAGCCCAGCCCACGGCCGCACAACAGACACACACTCGCAGAAATCTGTTCATGGAACGAACACCGATGAGGAGGCTAACACCGTCCATTCACAAAGGTTGCGAACTGGATCGTGTCAGCGTGCCATTGTGAAAAAGAAAACCGCCGGAGAAGCACCTCCTCCGGCGGCACGGAACCAAACTGAATTTGCCAGCGACTCAGTACGCGGCTTGTGCGCCCTTGATATTGCGCTTGGGCATCCACGGCATCATGCCGCGCAACCGCTCGCCAGTCTTCTCGATGCGATGGCGTTCGTCAGCCTTGAGCAAGGCGTTGTACTTCTTATAGCCGCTCTTATATTCCTTGACCCATTCCTTCGCAAACTTGCCGGCCTGGATGTCCTTCAGCGCCGCTTTCATCCGCTTCTTCACGCTCGCATCGACAATTTTCGGGCCGACGGTGACATCCCCCCACTTTGCGGTTTCCGAGATCGAGAAGCGCATGCCCGCGATGCCTTTTTCATTCATCAGGTCAACAATCAATTTCAACTCGTGCAGGCACTCGAAGTACGCCATCTCCGGCGAGTAGCCCGCTTCCACGAGCACTTCAAATCCGGCCTTCACCAGCGCCGTGCATCCACCGCAAAGGACGGTTTGCTCGCCGAACAAATCCGTCTCCGTCTCTTCCTTGAAGTCGGTTTCCAGCACGCCCGCGCGCGTGCCCCCAATGCCCTTGGCCCAGGCCAGCGCAATCTGCTTCGCTTCCTTGCCCCCCTGGTAAACCGCGATCAAGCTCGGCACGCCTTTGCCTTCGGTGTATTGCCGGCGCACGATGTGACCCGGTCCTTTCGGCGCGACCATGATCACGTTTACGTTCTTCGGTGGAACGATGGTTTTGAAATGGATGGAAAAGCCGTGCGAGAACAGAAGCGTCTTGCCCTTCGACAGATTGGGCGCGATGTCTTTCTCGTAAGCCGCCGGCTGCTTGGTGTCCGGCAGCGCGACCATGATTACATCCGCGCGGCGCACAGCCTCGGCCGTCGAAACGACCTCAAAGCCCTTCTGCTGCGCCACAGGAATCGATTTGCTCCCTTCGTACAGGCCGATGATGACGTTGAGGCCGCTGTCCTTCAGGTTGAGCGCGTGCGCGTGGCCTTGAGAGCCAAAGCCGAGGACGGCCAGCGTTTTGTTTTGGAGCACGCTCAGGTCAGCGTCTTGGTCGGTGAATACTTTTGCGGGCATGGGATGATTCCGGGTTGATGGTTTTAGAAACTATGAAAAGTGTTGGCCGCCTGCCGTCGTTATCTTGCTCTTAATCGTAATCCTAATCTTACTCAGAAATCTCACTTCCTCGGCAACGCCACCTTGCCCGTCCGAGTCAGGCCCGCGACCCCAAACGTCCCCATCAGTTCGAGGAACTTCTCGACCTTGCTTTCGTTGCCGGTGATCTCGACGGTAAGCGACTGCGGTTGCACATCGACAATCTTCGCCCGGAAGATGTCCGTGATCTGCATCACTTCGGCGCGGGTCTTGGAATCCACCTTCACCTTCACCAGCACTAACTCGCGGTCCACGTAATCGGCATCACGGAAATCCTGCACTTCCAGCACGTTCACCAGCTTGTTGAGTTGCTTGACGATCTGCTCGATGGTCGCGTCGTCGCCGCGCGTGACGATGGTCATGCGACTGCTCTTGGGATCGTGCGTGGGTCCGACGTTGAGCGTGTCGATGTTGTAGCCGCGCCCGCTGAACAGCCCGGCCACGCGTGTCAGCACGCCGAACTTGTTCTCAACCAACACCGAGATGGTATGTCGCATAATCGCTAAATCAAAAAACCCGCGTCCGATGGGGACGGCGGGCGACCTGGAGCACGAACCAAGCTTCCGGGCCGCGTCAGTCGATAACGACGACGCGCACTACCTGAAGAATGGCCGGCGGATTCATCGCGGCGGACGGTAGCAAAGCGCCGTTTTCAGGGTCAACAGGTTTTTGGGCGGTTTCAAACTTCCCCCGCAAAACTCTGCTGGCGCAGCGCCTCGAACAACACCAGCGCCGCACAGTTGGAAAGATTCAATGACCGCGACCCTGCATTGAACATCGGGATGCGCAGCCAGTGCTCGCGATTCGATTCCAGCAACGCTTTCGGCAAACCCGCCGTCTCGCGACCGAACACCAGATGGTCGTTTGGCTCGTACGAGACCTGCGCGTAATGCTTCGGCCCACCTGACTCGATGAACCACAATCTCGCCCCGGCGGACAGTTGACCTTCAAACTCCTTCCAACTGCTCCAACGATGCCATTCGACGTGCGCCCAGTAATCCATGCCTGCGCGCTTCAGTTGCTTGTCGTCGAGCTTGAAGCCGAATGGCTCGATGAGATGCAGCTTCGTGCGTGTAGCCGCGCAAAGTCGCGCCACATTCCCCGCGTTCGGCGGAATCTCCGGTTCGACGAGGACTATGTTCATTCCGGTCGCGCCAGGGAAGGGCGAGGGCGCTGAGAGGATTTTCTCTTGCGTTGTGTCTCTGCGTCTTCTCGTCTCTGCGTTGAATAAAAGACCTTCCAAAGAACCAGTCCATGCGCCGGCGCCGTCATTCCCGCCACGCGCCTATCCTTTGCGGCCAGCATCCGCTTCAATTCCGCTTCGCCGAACTTGCCGCGTCCCAGTTGCACCAGAGTCCCCACGATGCCACGGCACATCTTGTAGAGAAATCCGTCGCCTTCGATGATGAACGTCAGCATTGGCCCGCTCCGCTTGATGTCGCAGCGCGTGAGCCGGCGCACCGTGTCTTCAATCTCGTAGGTGTGAGTGGCCGCAAACGAACGAAAGTCATGCTTGCCGATGAACCGCCGGGTCGCAGACCGCATCGCCGGCACATCAAGCTTCCCCGGCACATGCCACGCCTGGGCGCGCAACAGGGGATTCATCGCCGTATGGTTCCAGACGAAATAACGATACTGCTTGCCCGTGGCCTGGAAGCGCGCGTGAAAACTCACCGGCATCCGTTGCGCCGAGACGATGCGGATGTCTTCCGGCAACCATGCGTTGACCGCCAGCGGCAGCTTGCGGAGCGTCATCTTGAACTCGGCCTTGGGGATGTCCACGTCCGCCACCATGCCGAGCGCGTGAACGCCGGTGTCGGTGCGACTGGAGCTAAGGATGCGCTTCACCGACGGAAAAATCTTTGCGAGCGCCTCCTCGACTTTCTGCTGCACGCCGACGCCGGTCTTCTGCACCTGCCAGCCCTGATAAGCGGTGCCGTCGTAGGCGATAGTCAGCTTGAGTTTGATGGTGTCCACAGGATGCGTGTTGCGTGATACGTGAAGCCAGGTCAAGCGTCGAGCCGTCTCTTGCGCAGGTAGTGGCACAGTTCGGTGGGGCGAGGCTCCTGACGAGCCGGCTCGCGAGGACGCTCGCCCCACCCAAAGCTATCACGCTCCTCCCGCATCCAAGTATCCCTGCAACAGAATCGCCGCCGCCATCGCGTCCACCTTCTGCTTGCGGTCTGCGCGACGGACGTTGCCTTGCAGCAGCACGCGGTTCGCCTGCGCGGAGGTCAGGCGCTCGTCGAGTGTCTGGATGGGCACGGAAATCTCCGACTTCAGCGCGGCGACGAACTCCTGAACCTTCTGCGCCGCCGGGCCGTAAGTGCCGTCCATGTTGCGTGGCATTCCGACGAATACCCGCTCCACTTCCTTCTCCATGAGGAGTTGCTTGAGCCGCACAAGGAAGGCGTCGAATGGTTCGGTTGAGATGTATTCCAACGGCTGGGCGATCATCTTCAACTCATCGCTGACAGCGACACCGACGCGCTTGGTTCCGTGATCGAGGGCGAGGTAGCGCATGTGGCCTGCAATTGAAAACTCAAAGCAACTTCAGCACTTTCAACGCGGACGCACTCGTCCTCTCAATGTCCGCCATTGAATGCGCAGTGGATATAAACCCCGCCTCGAATTGCGATGGGGCGAGGTAAACACCTTCATTCAACATGCCGTGGAAAAATCTTTTGAACCGCTCGCGGTCACTCTTCATCGCATCGGCGAGATTGTGGACGGGCTGGTTGGTGAAGTAGGAGCAGAACATCGAGCCGCAGCGGTTGAATGTCACGGGCACGCCGGCGGACTTCGCCGCGTCCGTCATGCCGGCCTCCAGTTGTGCGCCGAGTTGTTCGAGCAGGTCATAGGCACTGGAGGGACGAGTTCCACGAGTCCCTGACTTCGCAGCGTCAGAGTCTGGATCGGGGACTCGTGGAACTCGTCCCTCCAGTAGCTCAGTCAGCGCCGCGATGCCTGCCGCCATCGCCACAGGATTGCCGCTGAGAGTGCCCGCCTGATAAACCGGCCCCAATGGAGCGAGGCAATCCATGATGTCTGCGCGCCCTCCGAACCCGCCGACCGGCAGCCCACCGCCGATGATTTTGCCGAAGCAACTTAAGTCGGGTTTGATACCGAAGCGTTGCTGCGCGCCGCCGGGCGCGAGCCGGAAGCCAGTCATCACTTCGTCGAAGATCAACAACGAACCGTTCGCCGCCGTGATCTCGCGGAGGAATTCGAGATAGCCGGCTTTCGGTAAATACAGCCCGGCGTTGCCCGGCACCGGCTCCAGAATGATGCCGGCGATTTGACCGGAGTTTGCCGCGAAGGCCTCCTTAACCGCCTCTATTTCGTTGAACGGCACGACGACGGTGTGTTGCGTGAACGACGCGGGCACGCCCGCGCTGTCCGGGTGGCCAAATGTGAGCGCGCCGGAACCGGCCTTGACGAGCAGTGAATCCGCGTGGCCGTGATAGCAGCCGTCGAACTTGATGATCTTGTCGCGCCTGGTGAATCCGCGCGCGAGTCGGATAGCGGACATGCAAGCTTCAGTGCCGGAGTTGCACATCCGCACTTTCTCGACGCTCGGCACCAACTCGCGGATGAGCCGAGCCATCGTCACTTCAAATGGATTCGGAATGCCGAAGCTGGTCCCTTGCTCCGCCGCCTTCTGCACCGCTTGAATAATCTTCGGATACGCGTGGCCGAGGATGGCCGGCCCCCAGGTGCCCACGTAATCAATCAACTCGTTGCCATCGACATCCCACAGGTGCGCGCCCTTCGCTCGATCAACGAAGAAGGGTTGCCCGCCCACCGCGCGAAAGGCGCGCACGGGCGAGTTCACTCCGCCGGGGATGTATTGCAGCGCCTCGGCAAACAGCGCTTCGGAACGGGCGCGCGAGATCATGGGTTTAACGCAGGACGCCGCGGAGGTTCTTCAACATGCCCTGCGATGTGTTGATAACCATGCCCGTGGTGATGTTATGCCGTCCAAACCAACCGCGCGGAACTTCGAGCACGTATTTGATCTGGTCGCTGCGCGAGGATACCCCAGTTTCCACACCTTTGTGCAAATCGACGATCTGATCGATTACCCCTTCCGTGTCGATATAGGCGGCAGAAAGATCGATGACGCAGTTCTTCATGTAGAAGCTGCGGCGGTCCGGCCCGGCGAAGAGGAATAACATGCCCGTGTTCTCCGCCATGTTCGTGCGGAACATCATCCCGGTGGAGATCTCGGTGATGGAAACCGCCGCTTCTGTCTCAATCTCCTGTGTGCCGATCCAGAGCTTGATCGTCCGCAACTTTGGCTGGGCGCGGTTAAGGTGAAACTGGGTTGGAATCACATTCGCATTGGTGACAGTGGCGGGCGCCTGGGGCGCCGCGGTGGCAGCGTGCTTGTCGCAGCCGGCGGACAACAGGATGCCGGCAAACGCGGCGAACGCCAGAGAGAATCTCATGACCCAAGGCTGGAAGACGCGTGGCACTTTTTCAACCAATTGTTCATGGCGGATGGAACCGTCGGAGCGCCGGCCTCCGGCACGGCGAGTTTGGCGTAGTCAGGCGTTCGCGCCGTGCCGGAGGCCGGCGCTCCAATCCGTGCGTCAAACGCTGTCAGGGCGCGCGCGAGTTGTAGGCCGGGCCAGATTCTTCTGGCCAACCGCGATGGCAAGCCGTTGAATATTGACGCGATGGCAACTTGGGCCTGACGATCCCTCGGTTGTTCTCGTTGTGAAAACTGCATGAGATGAAGGACGGCCGGGGATGACGCCGCTGCCTGAAGACAATTTGACGCCAACGCCTGGGGCCACGCCGGCCACCGGCTATGGCGCCCAGTTTGCCCCGACCTCATGGACGGACGTGCTGGCCGCGCAACGCGGCGGTTCGCACGAAGCCGAAGCCGCGTTGGAAAAGCTCTGCCTCACCTACTGGTACCCGCTTTACTCCTACTTGCGCCGCAAAGGCTACGATCCGCACAAGGCGCAGGATCTGAACCAGGAATTCTTCTTCCGGCTCATCAAGGAAAACTATCTGGGCGCGGTGGATCGTCGGCGCGGGAAGTTCCGCTCGTTCCTCCTCGCCGCGCTGAACCATTTCGTCTCCAACCAGCGCGACTACGAGCGCGCAGCCAAGCGCGGTGGTGGTCAACCCCTGATCTCACTCGACGATGCTGACGCGGAGAACCGTTTCAAATTGGAGCCAGCGTCCGAGTTGTCACCGGAAAAAATCTTCGAGCGGAACTGGTTCCTCACCCTCTTCGAGCAGGCGCTGGCCCGCTTGCGCGAAGAACAGGCCGCGGCTGGCCGGGCCGAGTTGTTCGACCAGTTGAAGTGCTTCGTGGTCGAGGACGCCGAATCGGGCGACTACAATCAGGCGGCGTCGCGCGTGAACATGACGGCGAACGCCGTGGCCGTGACCGTGCATCGGTGGCGCGAGCGTTACAAGAAGCTCGTGCATGAGGAGGTCGTGCGCACCGTGGCCGACCCCGCCGAGATTGAGGACGAACTGCGCCGGTTCTTCGCGGTGCTGGAGGAGTAGTAGAGAGTTTCCGGGTCGCGGAGCTTTCGCCGGTTGGGAGGAAGATTAGGATTAAGATTACGATTACGGAGAGCGCCCCTCTTGATCCTGCTCTTAATCTTAATCGTAATCTTAATCGTAATCCTCCAAGGCATTGCTCCCGCCGTTCCTCCTGTAATACCCGCGTCCCGATTTCTTCTTTAAGGAGTGAAGGCAATAGTTGAACGCATGAAAACGAACCGGCAGCCAGCAACGAACCGATGCCCGCGAAAGATGAGCGGGGCCGGCTGGTTCCTCCTCATGCGGTTCACCGCGGCCGACCGCCGCGCTTCCCGGCTGACGCCTTCCCCGCCTGACTCCCTCCTCCACCTCACCCGCGTTCCCGCCCGGGGGGCGATATGAACGCTATGGCTTCCACCCGGCTGGGGCGTGTGTTGCTGCACGCCCTCTGCCTCCTCCGCTGCCCGGCGCACCGCCGCTGGCACTGGGTCGGCATCATTCGCGAATTGAAGGCCTGAGCTCACGCCGGAAGGCGAAGCTCAAAGATTCAAAGCTCAAAGTTCAAAGAAGTTCCAAGCTGTTCCGATGCCTGCACCGTTCGTTGAACTTGGGGTTTGGAGCTTTTTTTGAGCTTTGATCTTTGAGTTTTGAACTTCGGAGCACGCACGCCTTTTTCCTCTAGTCGTTCCCCTCACGCCCGCTCCATACTTGGCCTGCGATGAAACCGGAAAGCGTCGGCACCGCCCATCAAAGCATCGGCACCCACCAGAAGGCGCTCCGCATCAATCTCGACCGGCTCGTCTATGGCACCTTCGCCGAGATTGGTGCGGGACAGGAGGTGGCCCGCTGGTTTTTCCGCGTGGGCGGCGCATCGGGCACGATCGCCAAGACGATCTCCGCTTACGACATGCAGGTGAGCGACGCTATTTACGGCAAGTCCGAGCGCTACGTTGGACGCCAGCGCCTGTTCACCATGCTCGATCACGAGTTCGGCCTGCTGCTGGAGCGCCTCAAGGAAAAGCGCGGCACCGATACCCGCTTCTTCGCCTTCGCTGAGACGGTCGCCGCGCAAGGCTACGTCCACAGGGACGAATGTCACGGCTGGATGGGCGTGCGCTTCCAAAGCGCGCCCGGCGCCGAGCCATCGCAAATAATCCTGCACGTCCGGATGCTGGACAAAGAAAACCTCCTGCAACAGGAAGCGCTCGGCATCATCGGAGTGAACTTGCTCTACGGCGCCTTCTATCATGCCCAGGACCCCGAAGCGTTCATCCAATCGCTGCTCGACGATCTCACGCCTGACCGCATCGAGGTGGACATGATCAAGTTTTCGGGCTTTGCCTTCGCCAGCCTGGACAACCGCCTGATGACGCTGCAACTCGTCCAGCGCGGTTTGACCAAGGCCGCCATGTTTACCGCCAACGGTGAAGTCGTGAACGCAGCCGACATGCTTTACAAGAAGCCTATCCTCGTCGAACGCGGCAGCTTCCGGCCCGTCACCAAAGTCACGCTCGACATGCTCCAATGCGCGCAGGCGCAATTCGTCCAGGAACCCGGCGTCGAAGGCGAGGAAACTCTCGTGCTCATGGAGATGACGCTCAAGAACCTGGCCGACGGCGGCGGCATCGACCACCGCGACTTCCTCGACCGAGTGGATATCCTCAGCACGCTCGGCAAGACGGTGCTCATCTCGAACTACGCGGAGTACCACCGGCTGGCCTCGTATCTCTTTCGTTTCACCAAAAAGAAGATCGGCATCGTCATGGGCGTGCCGACGCTGCGCGAAATTTTCGACGAGAAATACTACGCGGACCTGGAGGGCGGCGTCCTGGAATCCTTCGGGCGGATGTTCAAAAACGATCTCAAGCTCTACGTCTATCCGCTCCAGGAACAAAAGACCGGCGCGGTCATCACCGCCGGCAACCTGCGCGTCGCGCCCAACCTCCGCCACCTCTACACCTACCTGATCGAGAACCGCTTCATCGAAGGGCTGAAGGACATCGACGAACGCTGCCTTCCCATCTTCTCCCGCATCGTGCTCACCAAGCTCAAGAGCGGCGACGCTTCGTGGGAAGAGATGGTTCCGCCGGAAGTTGCGAAGATCATCAAGGAACGGCGGCTGCTGGGGTATCAGAGCAAGGGATAAAGTGGCTGTGACCAAACAAGGCCTCGTCCTCGACAAAGTCGTTTTGCTCGGTCGCACGTTTGAGGAGTACGTCCGTTACTTCGCGCTCGATCCAGTCGCGCTGCGCGGGCACGCCGTCCTTGATGTCGCATCCGGCGTCAGTTCGTTCTGCGCGGAGGCGAACGCGCAGGGCATCCACGTCACCGCCTTCGACCTCATCTACGAATTGCCGCCTGACCAAATCGAGTCGCGTTGCGGGCCGGACCTCGATCACGTCCTCAAGTCCGTCGAAGGCTTGCAGACCTACAAGTGGGACTTTTACAAGAACCCTCCCACGCTGCGCACCTACCGCGAGCACGCCTACAAAACCTTTCTGGCTGATTACCGGGCGCACCGCAGCCGTTACGTCCCCGGCAGCCTGCCGCGCCTGCCGTTTCGCAATGGCCAGTTCGATCTCACACTCTCTTCCTACCTCATCTTCGTCTATGAAGACCATTTCGATTACGAGTTCCACAAGCAATCCGTGCTGGAGATCATGCGTGTCACGAAAGGCGAGGCGCGTTTCTATCCGCTCGTCAGCTTTGAGGCCAAACGCTGTTCATACGTGGACCGATTGAAGAACGATCCCGATCTGCGCCATCTGGCCTTCGAGGAAGTCGAGACGGACTTCGAGTTTCTGGTGAACTCCAACTCCTTCCTGCGCGTCCGCCATCGCGGCTGAACGGCCCGCCGGGCGCGTCCGGGCACTGTCCCCGACGGACCGCGAGCCGTCCCGGCTCGCAGCGGCTTGAATGGTCGATCCACCCGAGAATTCTCGCATCTCTCACTCCCTTCACACCCGCTGCGGACGGGGACCGTCCGCGCTCCGGGGCAGTGGGCGGATGCGCCTGGCCCGCCCTGCTATTGTCCATTCGAGATGACTGGGATAAAGATTACGAACACGATTACGATTAAGAGCGCCTTAAGCACCCTCTCTTTCGTGATCCTAATCCCGCTCTTAATCTCAATCGTCTCTTCGAATCAGGGAATTACCTACCCATCGTTACGTAGCGTTAATCAGCCAGGCCGCCTTGATTCCAATGTCCATCAATCCGACTGTCCCGCCGCCGAAGAATTGATCGTCGGCGTTAAACGAAAGCGAACCAATCACGACAGCAGCATGAACATTCATAAACCAGCCACAAAAAGCACCCCCCATGCACTCAGCCTGTGCGCGGCTCTTTTCGCCGCGAGCCTTGCCGCGCCCCAGGCCAGCGCGCTGGACATCACCGGCCTAATCAGAGTCAACGGCAACGAGATGCCCGGCGTGCTTGTCGCCGTGTATGATTGCGCGACCGGAGGCTTCATTGGACAAACATACACAGACGCCACGGATGCGAGCAGCGGCACCCCGATCAATTATGCCATCTCGGTGCCGGTGGACAATGTGCGCATCGAACTCTATTACCATCCGATGCCCGACCAGGTGCCACTCGCCGAACAGTGCCGCGACTTTGTCCTGTGCGGGGAGGTCATTCCAGCGGACAGCAAAGCCACCGTGAACGTGGACATGCTCTGCGATTTCTCTGTTCCACCAACAGGCTGTGTCCGCAGTCCGGGATACTGGAAGAACCATCCCGACAACTGGCCGGTGGACGAGATCACCATCGGTGGACACACCATCCCGAAGCGCATGGCCATCCAACTGATGCGGCTGCCAGAGCGCGGCGACAAGGCCAGGAACGTCTTCCGGCATCTGATCGCCGCCAAGCTCAACGTGCTGGCCGGAGCCGACGACAGTTGCATTGCTGAATCCATCGAAGCCGCCGACGCCTGGCTCGCCCGCCACCCGGTCCGCATCAAGGCTTCCAGCCTTCCCTGGAGACGGATCGCCGGCGTGATCGCCCGCCTCGGTGCCTACAACGATGGCGAACTCTGCGCGCCGTCATGCGACGACGGTGACGATGATGATCGCGACGATGACAAGGATCGCCATGGCCGCTCTGAGCGCGATTGAGTTAGCCTTCCCTGATCTCAAGAACGAAACGGCCCGGGCGTGCTCCGGGCCGTTTTCTTTGCTCGTGGGGCTAAAAACTGGTCGCATTTACGCTGGACGCAAGTCGTCGCGTCGCTGTGGCTGCGCCTTAGCTTCTTGGCTCTCCGCCCTGGCGTTGAATCCGTGCCGTCATGCCTGCGCCCCAATGCTTGGCGGCGTAAAACCGAATTCGCACAGGAACCCCTCCGTTGAGGCTTCGATGGTCACGCGCAGCTTGCTGAAAGGATCGGTGTAGCCGAGATAAACAGAGCGCAGGCCAAGACGATTTTGCGGGCCGGTGTTTCTTTTTCCTTCGGACCGCCTGGCTTTCGCGCCGTAGAGTTCATCGCCTGCGACGGGATGGCCGCTCGCAAGCAAATGAACGCGAATCTGGTGAGTCCGGCCCGTGATGGGCCGCGCTCCAAGCAGTGAAGTGTTCGGTCCAGTTTGCAGGACCTGGAAATGCGTCTCGGCGCTCTTCCCTTCGCGGCGATCCACCCGCATCCGCCCGAACTGCTGCGGGTCGGGACCAAGCGGTTCCCGGCACGTCCACTCAGCTTGCTTCGGCGTCCCTCGCACGACGGCGAGATAGCGCTTTTCCATTTTGCGCGACTCAAAGAGGCGCCCGTAGGTCTCCACCGCTCCGAGGCTGCGCGCGAAGAGCAGCACGCCGCTTGTCTCCGCGTCGAGTCGGTGGACAAACCGCAGAAACTTCAGCCCGCGCGAGCGCGCCCAGAAATGGCCGGCAGCGATGGAGGAGACGATGGCCGCCTGCAAGTTGCGGTTCGTCTTCTGCCATGAGTATGGCACGAGCATCCAGCCTGGTGGCTTGTCGATGGCGATTACGGAACGGTCTTCGTGGAGAATCGGGATGATGCTTCCGTCGCCAAGTTCAATGTGGGCGGGTTTGGGCACGGGAGGGGAACGTGTTGAGAGAGGCGGGCGCGGGCGCGATTGCTGCGCCTTCAGTCACTCGTCGAGTCCAAAAAAGCTCCCGAGCGCGCGCCGGTCCTTCTTCGTTGGACGCCCGGTGCCTTTGGGCCGTTGGGCAATGGGCGCAAAGGTTTTCTCCCGCGGTTTTTCGTATTCTGAGGGCGGCGTAAGATCTTCGAGAAAATCCGGCACCCGTTTGGCGCCAACGCGATTTTCCAGGACCGCGAGGACTTTCACAGTGCGATTGATTCCGCCGGCCAGCGCCTGGAACAAGTCGCCGGGCCGGACAGAGCGAGCGGGTTTGCAGGACTGGCCATTGATGCGCACGTGGCCGGCCTTGCAGGCGGCGCTGGCCAGACTGCGCGTTTTGTAAAGGCGCACCGCCCACAGCCAGCGGTCAGCTCGGACCGCCGAGATCGCTTCCATGGGCTGTAGGTGGATTTTCCTTCGCCTTGGACTGACTCTCCTCGGGAGCGTGTGCCGTTTGGTCGCGAGAAGAACTGTGACTTCTGTGGGAGTCGGGCGAGCCTCGGTGATCGCGCTGACCGCGATGTTGTCCGCGTGAATCCCGCTGGTCACGGCGCGGGTCGCGGTGGCCGCCCGGCGAAGATTGATGCTGCGGCCGCTGGCGCTGGATCTCTTCCGGCGGGCGGTGAAAACGGCGCAACTGTTGGCGCAACGCTTCGATCTCGCGCTCGTCGGCAGTTTGCTGGCGCTCGGCCACTTCGAGCAGCTCCAGCACCTCGTCGAGTTGATCGAGCGATTCGCGGAGCGACGTAATGACCTGCATCACTTCGTCAATGGCCTGGCGGATGGATTCGGGATGCGCCGGATGGGCTGGGCGCTGGGGCGGAGGCGGCAGCCGGTGTTCGCGAGGGCGGGCCGCTTCCGGTTTGCGCGATTTGTCTCTGGACTCAACTGGCTGATCAGGGACTTCGATTTCGGGAGATGGTGTGAAGAATGTTTCGTCGTCACCCCCTCCTGCCTCGGCGCCCAACTCAGCGCCTTCTTCAATTGCGTCGGAACCTTCGGCCAGCGCTTCAGCAGATTCAGCGGATGGAACGGCGGTCTCGTCCGGCGTCTGGTCGGAAGTTTCCGCGGTTGTTGCGGTATCGCTTGGCGGGCCGGGGCGGGGGTGGCGCCGTCCACGTCCTCTACCGCCGCGAGAACGTCCGCGCCGGCGATTGGAAGAACCTTGAGACGACGCGGAGGAAGGCGAGGAATCTGGATCAGACATCATGTTCAGCGGCGGGAGATTGACGGGAATCAGAGCAAAAGCAAACAAAACTCAAGAGTGCGCGCCAGGACGGGGGTATCTGGACAGCGTGGTTGGGAAATACCCGCCCTCACCCCGGCCCTCTCCCCCAGGAGAGGGAGCGCGACTACAGTCCCTGTAGAAATCACATCTCTCACCGCGTCCGTTACGCTTCGAACGCGGAGCAAACGCGTCGTTTTATCGAGAGCGCTCTCCGCGCCCCTCTCTCTGGGGGAGAGGGCCGGGGTGAGGGTGGACTTCTTCTCTTCAACCACGATGAAAAGATGCACCCAGCCTGCCTCCAGCAATTTTCCCCTCTTTCGGCGCAGAGCTCAGACCGCCGAACAGGCGGCCACACTCGTACCTCGCGAAGAGAGGAAGTCGCGGACCTGGCGCTGTCCAGGGTGTGCCGGGCGCGCGTGTGGCCGAAAATTTGAGATGCTTTTCGCGCCCGGTTCTGTCTATAAAAGTCCCCCCGGACAATGTATCGAGTCACCCGTCTTCCGAATGGGCTGACGGTCGCCACGGCTGAGATGCAGCATATGGCGAGCGTGAGCCTGGGATTGTGGGTCGGGGTGGGCGGGCGCTTCGAGCCGAAGGAATTGAACGGGGTCTCGCACTTCATAGAGCACATGCTCTTCAAGGGCACGCGCAAACGCACGGCCAAGGAAATCTCGCAATCCGTCGAGGGCATCGGCGGCTACCTGAACGCCTTCACCTCTGAGGAGAACACCTGCTTTTACTCGAAGGCGCGGCACGACAAGTTCGACGAACTGCTCGACGTGTTGATGGATATGTTTCACAACTCCACGTTCGAGCCGTCGGAGATTGAGAAGGAGCGCGGCGTAATCAAGGGGGAGCTGGCGATGTATCTCGACCAGCCGCACCATTACGTCCACGAGTTGCTTAATGAGACGCTTTGGCCGGACCATCCACTGGGCCGCTCGCTCACTGGCACGGAGAAAACCATCGACCGCATGGGCCGGCGCCAATTGTTGAATTATCAGGATGAGAATTACATCTCCACCACCACGCTGATCGTCGCGGCGGGTAACTTGCGCCACGAAAAAGTAGTTCAGGCGGTCAAGCGCTATGCCGGCAGGTTCCCGCAGGGCAAGCGTCCGCACTTCCAGCCCTTCGAGGGGACGCAGGATTGTGCGCGCGTCCGCCTGTTCACCAAGGCAACCGCGCAGATGCAAATCGCGCTGGGCATCCGCGCCTGTTCGCGCCATGACGAGCGGCGTTACGCGCTGCGTGTATTGAACACGATCCTCGGGGAGAACATGAGCTCGCGGCTCTTTCAGGTCTTGCGCGAGGATCGCGGGCTGGCCTACTCGATCCACAGCGGCTTGAGTTTCTTCGACGACGTAGGCACGTTGACGATCTCCGCCGGCCTGGACACCGACAAGCTGCCCCAGGCGCTCAAGCTCATCCTGCTGGAATTGAAGCGCTGCGCCGCCGCGGCACCCGGCGCTGCCGAAATGCGGCGCGCGCGCGATTACCTCGTCGGCCAGCTCGACCTGAGCCTGGAGAACACCGAGAACCAGATGACGTGGGTGGGTGAACAACTCCTCGCGTATGGCAAAGTGATCTCGCCGAAGGAAACCAAAGAACGGCTGGGCGAAGTGAAGCCTGTGCAGGTGCGCGCCGTGGCAAAGGAATTCTTCCGCCCGGAACGGATGAACCTGGCAGTGGTCAGCCCGCTCAAGCAAGCCGACGGCCTGACGACGCTGTTGAGCCGCACGGCCAATTGACGCTTGTTGTCAGGGCGACCGAGTGATGACGATGCCGTTGGTCGCCACTGGGTTGGAGAACGGGTCCAAAGCACGCCAGGACGCGCGACTTGCGCGCGTCGGGGCGGACTTCCCCAAAAAGAGTTGGCCGTGTTTACGTGCGATCCGAGTGCTCGGCTGAACCAAGACGGATCGGTGGATGCCTGGCTCCAACCAGACCTCGGCTACGAGTGCTTCGTCATGGGCTGGCGGGAAAGCTTTGGCCGCGCTGCGACAGCACTGTCCGTGCAGGCCGACGGCACCATACTGTGTGGCTGGCTGTCATGGAACTGGCCCTGATCATCCATGGCGGGTTCAGCATGGTAAATGGCATCGACCGCTCTCAACTTGCCCGCCTTCACAGTTACGAACTCAGGCTGGATCCGCCCACACGCCTATCGAACGGCCAAGTGATCATTCACGTTCGCGGCCAGCCAGCCGCGCGTTTCATCACGCAGATTTCGACGAATCTCATCACTTGGTCGCCGCTGGCCACAAACACGTTTGTCACCAGCAGCTTTGGTTTCGCCGTCTCTGTCGCCCCCGCATCCTTCGCCCGTTTCTACCGCGCCGTCCTCGACGGCCAGTGAAAAAAAATGCCGCCGCCCTATCACGGGCCAACTTCTGTACACCTACGCGGAGGCCCAGGCCGGCCCGCTGGCCGTGGCGTCCAACGGCAAGTATTTCGCCTACGGTCGCGGCGACGGCGCGGTGTTGCTGGCCCGGGTGCCGCTCTGGATCGAGTCCATCACTCAGGCTGGCGGCAAGATCACGTTACGCTGGCAGGGCGGCAGCGGCCTTTACTGAGTGCAAGCCCGCCCCCACCCGGACAAAGGGGGACTGGCATCACCACGGCCCGCCCACCACCAATACCACGTTCACCCACTCGGCCCACAGCCACCTGTTCTACCCCGTGCAAAGCCTGCCCATTCCGTAAGTTTTCGTGCGTCGCTTGTGACCGTGCCGGGTTCGAGGCGCGTAATTTCTACTCGCGTCGCGCGTACGGACTGACCAAGGATTGGCGGTGCGGTTTAACCACCGCATATTCAATGCGCCCGCTGTTGCAGGAAGTTCAGACTTCGCACACGCCCGAAGCGCTCATCGAGCAGCTTCGAGGTGATTCCGGCGTGGTGCTGTTGCGCAGCGCGCTCTTCGACTCACCGCAGGCACGCTACTCCCTGGTGGCGTCGCGGCCATTCCTCACGCTCCGTTCGTTCGGTTCGCGGTGCGAGTTGACTGAACGCGGAGAAGCTCGGCTTCAGTTCGGCGATCCGTGGGCGGTGTTGGACGGGTTGATGGCGAGGTATGAGTTGCTTGAGGAATTGGACCTGCCGTTCCCGCTCGGCGGCTGCTTTGGCTACTGGGGCTATGATCTCAAGAACTTCGTCGAGCCGCGCTTGCCGCGCCGTGCGGTCAACGATCTCGAACTGCCCGATTGCCAAGTCGGGTTCTACGATAGCCTGGTGGTTTTCGATCATCGGTTGGGCAAGACTTGGATCGTGTCCACTGGCCTGCGGCCTGACGGCTCGCGGGACGCGACACTGGCCCGGCAGAGACTGGAATGGTGGCAGGGACTTTTGGGTCGGGAGATTGACGATGGATGCGCCGTTCCCCCTCACCCCGGCCCTCTCCCCCAGGGAGAGGGAGAACCTTTGCGCGCGTCTCGTCGGTTCAAGAGCAGCATGCTTCGGCGCAGCGCTGGAAATGTTGCTCCCCTTTCCGAGGCTGAGGGCGGACGAATTACTCTTTCTTCAGATCTTTCCCGCGCGCAATTCATCACCGCCATTGAGCGTGCACAGCGTTACATCCGTGCCGGGGACATTTATCAGGTGAACCTCGCTCAACGCCTCGCCGCGCCGGTAACGTGTGAGCCTTGGGACTTTTCCCTCCGCCTGAGCGCGGTGTCGCCCGCACCGTTCTCCGCGTATCTCGATTGCGGCAATTTCCAACTGGCCTCGTCGTCGCCGGAAATGTTCTTGCGCCTGAGCGGATCGCACATCCTGACCAGGCCCATCAAGGGAACACGTCCCCGTTCCAACGACCCGACGCGGGACGCGCAGCTCACCTACGAGTTGCAGACCAGCACGAAGGAGATGGCGGAACTGGTGATGATCACCGATCTCCTGCGGAACGATCTGGGACGCGTCTGCGAGTACGGCACCGTGCAGGTGCCGGAACTAGTGCGGTTGGAGCGTTACCCGCAGGTGCAGCATCTCGTCTCCACGGTCGAGGGACGATTGCGGTCCGACGTGACGCACTTCGCGGCTTTCGCGAAGTGTTTTCCCGGAGGCAGCATCACAGGGGCGCCAAAGATTCGCGCGATGGAAATCATCGATGAACTGGAGCCGGTCACGCGCGGGCCTTACACCGGCTGCCTTGGCTATCTGGGCTTCAACCGCGAGAGCCAGTTGAACATCTTAATCCGCACGGCGGTCTGCCTTGGCGGGCAGGCTTACTTCCATGCGGGCGCGGGCATCGTGGCTGATTCCGCACCGGAAGCGGAACATGCCGAGACACTCGCCAAGGCCGCCGGCTTCCTCGCGGCAGTGAGGCATGGGGCGGGGGAACGCAGCCGAAGTGAGGAGGGAGAACTGAAGGGTTAACCGGCAGCGCAAAGTCCCATTATCCGTGTCCATCGGTGTTCATCCGTGGTTGAACTACCGGTTCCACGATTAAGAAGCGTTCCGGGCGTTGTAAGCGGTTACCGCCGCGCGGATGGAGGGAAAAGCGATTTGGTCCACCTCCACTTCAGTGGGCTTGAGCCAGCAGAAGCTTTCGACGCCATCCAGGGCCGCGACGCCTTTGACGGAAATCGCGCGACAGACGAAAACCAGGTCCAGCACCGGATAGTTCACGCCTCGATAAAGGTATTCGTTGGGCGCCGAGCACAGGAATTCCAGCGGACCAACCTTCAGGTTAACTTCTTCCTTGATCTCGCGCCGCAGGGCCTCCTCGGCGGTCTCGCCAAGATCCACAAACCCGCCGGGCACGGCCAGCTTCCCTTTGGCCGGCTCTTTTGCGCGCCGGATGAACAGCGCCCGCTCATCCGGCCCAAGCAGGATGGCCGCGACCGCGAGGCAGGGATTGAAGTAGTAGTGAAATCCACAGTCACCGCATTGGAAGGGCTGGAGTGGTCGATCGGTGCCGCGCGGTTGGCCGCAGCGTGGGCAATACTTGAACAAGGTGGCGGGCTCCATGAGCAAAGCGATGACCCGCGTTCGTCAGTAGCCGCCGGCGCCGATCGCGGTCGTTTTGGCCGCGGCCTTCTCACCTGACTTTTCCGCCGCCTCGCGCCGGCGATACTCGTCGAGCATCACGGCGGTCGCGGTCGCGCCGCAACGCGTCGCGCCGAGATCGCGCACCAGGATTAAGCCGTCGAGATCGCGCACGCCACCCGCGGCCTTGACCTGCACTTTCGAGGAAACGCTGGCGCGCATAAGTTTGAGATCGTGCTCGGTCGCGCCTTTGTAGTTGTAGCTGCCGTCGGGCTGTTTCACGAAGCCGTAGCCGGTGGACGTCTTCACCCAGTCCGCTCCGGCGCGCTCGCAAAGCTGGCCGAGCTTGCGCTTGAAGTCGTCACTGCCCAGGCCCGCTCCGCCTTTGACCAGATGGTCGTTTTCGAAAATCACTTTCACCTTCGCGCCACGCTGATGAGCCTCGTCACAGACAGCCTTGATGTCGCGCTCGACGTAGTCCCAGTCACCGCTCAAGGCCTTGCCGATGTTGATGACCATGTCGATCTCCACCGCTCCATCGCGGCAGGCAAGTTCGGTTTCGTAGCGCTTTGATTCCGTGGCGCTGTTGCCGTGCGGGAAGCCGATGACGGCGCCCACGAGCACGCCGGTGCCCTTGAGCCATTCGGCCGCGCGCTTCACGGCGTAGGGCTTGATGCAGACGGAGGCGACGCCGTAACGGGCGGCCAGCTTGCAACCGTCCTCCAACTCCTGGTCTGTCAGCGTCGGCTGCAACAGGGAATGATCGATCATCCTGGCCAGTTCTTCGTAGCTGTATTTCATGGGTGTCGAGTAGAGCAGCAGTTGGCGGGGTCGGCCAAGTCTGGAATGCGGCGGACGGAATTGAATCAAACCGTCACTTCGGGCGGAATCCCGGCGGCAGGTTGCTCGCGGGCGACTCCGGTTTGTTCTGCGGTTCAGGTTCCGGTTCCGGCGCCGGTGGTGCTACTTCGGCCACCGGTTCAGGAATGCCCAGGCGTTCGCGGGCTTTTTTGGCGGCGGCGGTCTGACCGTATTCGTCCGCGATGCGGCGAAGCAGGACGGTGGCCTCCTCGGTCTTGTTGAGTTTGCCTGAGTACAGGTTCGCGAGGTGGATTGCCGCCCAGCCCCAGCGTTCCGGAGGCAGACGTTTCTTGAGCACCTCCTGGTATTCGAGCGCGGCGGCGAGATAATTGCGGAGGTCGGTCTCGTAAATCTCCGCGATGCGCAGCGCCACGTATTGTTCGCGTGGATGGCGCTTGAGGTAATCGCGCATCAGTTGAATCGCTTCCAAATGCTTTCCGGTCGCCCAGACGCTTTCGGCCTCCTCGTACTCGGGGTCTCGAACGCCATGGAGGTTGTCGTTAAAGATGAAGTCCTCCACGCGATGAGCCATGTAGCGCGAGACATCATGGCCGATCAATACCGCCAGGCCGATCAGGGTGAAGAACATGGCTATGCCGTAGGCCGTCAAACGGCCCATGTTGCCTGAACTTCGGCGGAGAATATCGTCGCCATCGGATTCCGCCGCAGCGACAGCGGCTTGATTGGTCAGCGCGGCGACGTTGGTGCCCGGGGAAAGGTTAGTGGCTGGGGGAAGGTTGGTGGCAGCGGGAGCATTTGTTGCCGGGGGAAGATTCGTGAAAAGCGCTGGATTAGCCAGGGCCGCGATGTTCGTGGCCTTTGGCGGAGGGGCTGGCGCGGGCGCATGATAGGCCGCATAGAACCCGGCGGCGAATGCCGCCATGCAACCCAGCAACACCACATATAAGAGCAGCCTGAGTTTGGGGTTCATCGATCTGCGCCGCCCACTTAAGCAACAATCGAGACCGGAACAAAGTTTTTTTCAAACGAACGGTGATTACGCCAACGGGCCGCTCGAACCCGGAAGAGTCGTTTGAGTTGGGGGCTTTTTGCGCCGCCCATTCACCGCTTGATTTCAATGGGCAAGACTCCTATGACTCTAGCGCAAGCACCGGGTGCTCCCGGCGGGATGGTGGAGAAGAACGAGCCGTCTCCGTTGGCTTCGCGCGCCAACCCGATGTCCGCATGAAGAGAATTCTCATCGTCGAAGACGACCAGTTGGTCGCCACCGCTTACAAGAAACGCTTCCGCGAAGCCGGCTACGAGGTCGAGTGGGCGCCGGATGGCCTGGAGGGCATCAAAATGGTCGGCACCCTCAAGCCCAACGTGGTGTTGCTCGATCTTCTGATGCCGCGGCTCGATGGCATTGAGGTGCTGAAATATATCCGCAGCCATCCCGATCTGAAGAACCTGCCGGTGGTCGTGTTCTCGAATTCCTACATGACGAATCTGGTCGAGAGCGCGTGGCGCGCGGGAGCCGATCAGTGCTTGATGAAGGCAAGCACCACGCCGGCGCAACTGTTCGACGCGGTCAACAAGGCGATGCAAAAAGCCGCGGCGCGTGCTTCAACGCCCGCCCGGCCGACTGGTCCGGGGGTCGCCCCGATCACGCCGCTGGCCAGTCCGGTGTCGCCGGTCATGCCTCTTGGTGGATCGGCGCCGCACGTTGCGCCGGTAACTCCACTTGCTGCACAACCGCCCTCGCCGGCGCCTGGCGCGCCGGTGGCGCCGCTTCGCCACGCTTCACCTAAAATACCTCTGGGAGACCAGCCATTGTTCGTCATTC
>Ga0187893_10002048_pt1 | contig 45692 bp, 36 predicted proteins | sample MA1701074metaG_FD_139574 | JGI IMG/M metagenome (GOLD analysis project Ga0187893, IMG submission 139574) | White microbial mat communities from a basaltic lava cave in the Kipuka Kanohina Cave System on the Island of Hawaii, USA - MA170107-4 metaG ... | reverse complement strand
ACGGCTCTGGATGGCTCGATTCTGCATTGGTTTGCGGGGATCGTTGATCAGATCAACCCACTCCTTCTTGCTGATACGAGATGAAAAGCTGTTCGGATCGAACGCTGGGCGGCTCACCAGGCTTAGGATTTCGCCCGAACGGGGATCCAGTGAAACCGCGGCGCCACCTTTTTCTCCAAATCCGTTTTCCGCTGCCCGCTGAATATCGAGATCGATTGTCAGTCGCAGGTCGTTTCCAGGAACCGGTTCCACTGTGTCCAGCACAGCGACCTCTCGCCCCCGGCTGTCTACCATGACCCGCCGCTGGCCATCCACGCCCGTCAAGATGCGGTTGTAGACGCGCTCAACTCCAGCCTTGCCAACGAAATCTCCGGCTTTGCAATAGCGGAACTCCTCCGTCTCCAACTGTTTTTCGGAAATCTCACCCACGTAGCCCAACAGATGCGCAGCCAGCTCCCCTTCCCTGTAAAATCGTCGTGGCTGCCGGATTACGTCGAGACCAGGAAATTCCAAACGATGCGACTCGATGAAGGCTAGATCCGCCGCCGTCAAATCTTCTTTGATGACGATGGGCAGATAGCTCGGCTGGCGTAGGTGTTTTTCGACTTGCGACTTGAGAAAATCCACCTCCAGGTTCAAACCTGAAGCCAGCAGGTCGATTGAGGTCTCAATGGAAGAGAGATGCTCACGCATGAGCGAGAGCGTGAAGGAGGGGCGATTGTCGACAATGATTTGGCCGTTGCGGTCAAGTATCTTTCCGCGGGGCGCAACCAAAGTAATCGACCGAATCTGGTTCTTCTGGGCAAGCTCCCGGTAATAGCTGCGCTGGAGTATCTGGAGGTTCCACAATCCCGCCAGTAGAAACAGGAACACTAGAATTGCCGCCACCCGAATCACGACAATTCTGGATTGAACGAACCTCTTGTCCTCGTAGAAATCCTTTAAAGCCATGACTACTCATTCGCCGGTCGGCTGATCTTGTCGAAAATGTAGAATAGCGGCAATCCTGCGCAAGCGTTAATCAACCCACTCAGCAGAATGCGTTCACCATCGAGCGACTCATTGCGGTTCAGGAACAAAACCCTCAAAAGCAGAAAGAGCAGCGCCGCCAGCAGGGAAGAGACAAATAGCAGCCCCCAACGAGTAGCAACGCGGTCAACGGCGATAATTGTGTTTGTCATGTAGGCCAGACAGCCGATTGCGATCTTCGTGAAACCGTTCAGGCCGGCAGGCCCGGGCGACAAACTGTCTTGCAGGAAACCAACCACGGTGCCTGACATGATCGTCCACAGCAGGCTTTCCTTGGCCATCGTCAGGTACAACACCGCGACCAAAGGGAGGTCCAGCAGCAGACGGGGAAAGTAACGCGTGAGCAGAACCTGCAACACGACCGTCGAGACAATTATAATGAGAACAGCGGCGGAGCGCAGAAAGTTTCCCATCTAGCTTGGCGACTCCTTCTTGAGTATCAACACTTCCTCAAGTTTTAACACGTTGGCCGAAATCGTGACATCGACCTTCTGAAAGACTTGCTTGGCGGGTTTCGTGGCCAACACGTATCCAACCAGCAGACCCTTGGGGTATATCTGATCCAGGCCTGAAGTGAGGACTTTCTCTCCGATCACAACTTTTTCACTAGAACCCACGTATTCGATGAAGGCCTCATGCCTTCCCTCACCCTTCAAAACCCCTTGGGCACGGCTGTTTTCGAGGAGAACGCCAACCCCGGAATCGACATCGGTAATCAGTTGCAGTACCGAAGTATTCCTTGAAACCTGAACAATTCGTCCTACGACTCCGTCAGCGTTAATCGCAGGACAATCCCGTGCAATACCGTCTCCTGCACCTTTGTCAAGTATCCTCGATTGGTACCACTGGGTCGGGTCGCCGCCAATAACCCGGGCCTTCACAGACGGCAGGGACAAACTTGTGTCCAGTTCGGACAACACCTCAAGCCTGCCAATTTCCTTGATCTTTTCTTCGTAGCTGGTAATCGTGCGGCGATATTCCTCGATTTGGCTCTTCAATGCACCGTTTTCCTCGCGACTGCGCCGCAAATCGATATAGTTGCGCCAAAGGTTTGAAACTGAGGTAACGCTGCCAACAGCCTGCGAGAGGAAGGGATAAGCCACGTCCATGGTCCAAGCTCGCAACAGAGGAGTCTGCCCAGATTCGTTCATCCGTGTCGACAGCAACACCAGATGACCGATCAGAGCGACGAGGAGAAGAATCCATTCAACCCGGGTTTTGAAAAGCTGCTTCATGAAGCCTTGCTGGTCCTGAGAGGACAGGCAACTTTCGGGGGCATCTGGCTGCGGATCTGGTGAGTCCGAATCTCGAACCCTGGCTCCAAAGCAATGGCGGCAAAGGCCCCGTCAGGTTTCCCGGAAAAGGTCGCGACGGCTGGACGCTGTTAGAACGAGTCGATTGAAATTTTCTTCAAAAGACCAAAATCGCTGAGCATTCGTCCTGTTCCCAGGACCACCGAAGACAGGGGGTCATCCGCCAAAGTCACGGGCAGGCTGGTCTCTTCCCTGATTCGTTTGTCCAGGTTGCGCAGCATGGAACCGCCGCCAGTGATCACGATTCCTTTGTCGACGATATCGGCGGAGAGTTCCGGCGGCGTCCGTTCGAGGGCGACTCTCACTGCATTGACGATCGTGCCGACACATTCCGAGAGCGCTTCGCGAATCTCTTCATCGGTGATCACCAACGTCTTCGGAATGCCCTCAATCAGATTCCGTCCCTTGATCTCCATGGTCAGCGGCTCGTCCAATGGATAGGCCGATCCAATTTCAATCTTGATTTGTTCCGCCGTTCTTTCGCCGATCAGCAGGTTGTACTTTCGCTTGATAAACTGAGTGATGGCATCGTCCATCTCATTGCCGGCCAGACGGACGGACCGGCTATAGACGATGCCGGAGAGTGAAATTACGGCGATGTCGGTGGTACCGCCTCCGATGTCCACTACCATATTCCCCGAAGGTTCGGTGATCGGCAGGCCTGCACCGATGGCTGCCACCATGGCCTGTTCCACAAGATAGACCTCACTTGCCTTCGCACGAAATGCCGAGTCGATCACGGCACGTTTTTCCACCTGGGTGATTTCTGACGGAACGCCGATGATGATGCGTGGATGCACCAGTAGCTTGCGTCCATGCGCCTTCTGAATGAAGTAGTTCAACATCTTCTCGGTGACTTTGAAGTCGGCAATGACACCATCCTTCAACGGGCGGATTGCAACGATATTGCCCGGTGTACGCCCCAACATGTCTTTGGCTTCCTTGCCGACAGCTTCGACTTCGCCGGTCACCTTGTTAATGGCAACAATCGACGGCTCATTGACCACGATGCCTTTGCCTTTTGCAAACACCAAGGAGTTGGCTGTACCCAGATCAATGGCTAGGTCGCTGGAGAACAGATGGAATAAGGATCGGAAGTTCATTCAGGAACGGGCTCCTTGGCGTCGGTGAATCTGGCTTTAGTCAACGTAGACTTCTTTCGTCAGAGTCTTGGCGTTGCCGCTTCGGTCTTGCGCTGTGATGGTAATGAGGTTTTTCCCTTTGTGCGGGAGAGGAGAGGTAAAGTGCTTGAAGGATCCGTCAGCAGACATCGACGTCACGGGCTCTTCATTGATGATGACTGACGCGCTCGGATCGGTTCGTCCGATTATCTCAAATATGTTGGAGATACGGATAATTTTAACGTCCAAGAAAACGTCAGTTTCTTTCTCGCGGAACGACTTGTTGATCAAAAGAAACTTGTTTGGATCACTATCGCGACTGGATTTGTTGTCAGCGCTGATGGCGGTGACGGTCCAATAGTAAGTTCCCTCTCCTAACCCGGAAGTCACATACTGGGTTTCCTGCTTTAAGGTTTCCTCCCGTATGTTCTTTGAAAAGAGCGACGAATTGGAAATCTTGATCTTGTAGGCCACTGCCAGGGGAACCGGTTTCCATGTGAACTGAATCTTGGTCGCGAGACCTTCCCGAGCTACAACTGGTTTGATGCTGTTAGGCGCCATCAGTTCGGGCGGACGCATCAACTTCTCTTTACTGACCTTCCCGTCTGCATCTGTAACCTGGTCAAACGCCTCCATCTGTGTCGATACTCCGCCAGTTACAACACGCGCTTTCCCCTGAGACAGAGCAAAGGTCGAAGTTTTCTTTCCGGGGTTGGATTCCACATCCATTCGGGAATTTTCATGAAGAATCGCTGTTGTGGACGCGGCAGATACCGAAGTCGTGGACGATTCTACGTCTTTCTTGACAGTTGACAAGTTGATCGACCCCGACGTAACCCTGACCGTGACTTTCTTGGCAAGTGTCCTCGGGTCTTCGGAGTTCTCCTGGACGACAATCAATGAATCAGGCTTCATGCGATACTGCGCGCCGTCCGGAAAAACAATGCTGGCAAATGAGTCCGAAGACGTCTGAATGTAGTCGCCCTCTTCCAATACCGTTTGAGAATCCGCATTGAGCCACTGCACCCCGTCAGATTTCTTAACCTTTACAGTGCCAATAAGTTTGGAAAAGGATCCGCTCTTCTTGGTACTCACAGTCTTGGTGCTACCTTCTGCTTCCAGAAACTGATTGTACTTTTGGACGAGGTAGTCCCTAAAGAATGCGAAGCCTCCCAAGCCTCCCACCAAGACGATGGCAGCTGCCCAAGCGATGATCTGCTTGTAAGAAACCGTAAACCAGTAGATTTCGAGTCTTCTGCTCTTGGTTACCCTGGATTCCATCTAAGAAGCCGATAATTCGTTGAATATACTTACACTTGCAGATGATGAATCTAGCACACCGATCCCCCAACACTCAATCGTAAGTATTCTCGGTAAAAAAGTCCGGGAGCTATACAACAATTTGTCAGGAAAGGAGTATTTCGATTGCTTAAACGAGATTTCATCCACTACACTGAGACCTTTTCATTGACTGCGAAGTCGCGGTCTCAATGGACGATTTTGAATGAAGGAGATTGAAGAAACGCCATGATTTTAGATCTCATGCGCCGGGAAAAGAAAAAATTTCTCGGTATCTTGCTTTTGCCGTTGATGTTCGGGCTGGTTGCCTATTTGATTCCCGGTATGCCTGGTGGCGCTTGGGGGGACGGGCTGGGAGCTTCTGTTCTGGCAACTGTCGGTAGTGCGGAGATCTCGAGCACTGAGTTCATCGGTTCCTATCAGCGTTTTCTGCGTAGCGGCCAGTTTCCCTACGATCGCCAATTCCTGAAAACGCTGCAAGTTGACCGGCAGATATTGAACCAGTTGGTCTCACGCGAGGTCATGCTGAGCGAGGCCAAGCGGCTGGGAATCGATGCAACTGCCAATGAGCTCCAGCAGAAGATTTTTGCGCTGCCCTACTTTCAGGATAACGGGAACTTTGCATTCAATCGCTACAAGACGATCCTGGAACAGAACGGCATGACGGTTCCGCAGTTCGAGGACGGGGTTCGTGAGGAGATTATCCAGGAAAAGCTTAAGAACCTGATCACGGACTCGGTGACTGTCAGCGAGAGGGAAGTCGAGGAGGAATTCCGCGACCGAAGCGAAAAGAGCAAGATCAGTTACGCTTCATTTGAACCCGCCAAGTTCATGAGTGCCGTCGTGCTGCAAGAAGCCGATATTAAGGGGCACTACGATCAAAACAAAGAATCCTACAGGGTCCCGGAGCAACGAAGGGCGAAATACCTGTTCGCCGACACCGCAGCTCTGCGCACTGGAATTCAGATCCCCGACGCTGAGTTGAGAAGCTACTACCAACAAAACCTTGCAACTTATCAGTTGCCTGAGAAGGTGCGTGCTACCCATATCCTCTTGAAAACAGAAGGAAAATCTCCTGAAGAGAGCGAAAAGATCAAGGCCAGGGCTACCGACCTGTTACTTCAGGCTCGCAAAGGTGCGGACTTTGCAGACCTGGCGAAGAAAAACTCCGAGGACACCGTATCGGCGGCGAATGGAGGAGATCTAGGCTCCTTTGCTCGAGGCGCGATGGTTCCTGAATTTGATCAGGCGGCCTTTACCCTGGGCGTGGGCGCAATCAGCGATTTGGTCAAGACGCAGTTCGGTTATCACATCATCAAGGTCTTGGAGAAGCAGCCTGCGCACACTCAAACTTTCGAAGAGGTGGAGAATCTAATCCGCCCCACGTTGTTGCAGCGGAAAGCAGAGCAAAAGGCTCAAGAACTCGCGGACAAGGCCTTTACGCTGGCCAAGAACAACAAATCGTTCGATCAGATTGTGGCTGAACTGAAAATCAGCGTCCAGGAAACACCTCTGTTTCAACAAGGTGGGTCGATTCCGTTGATTGGGAATTCCCCGGAATTCTCTTCCAAGGTTTTTGGGCTGAAAGAGAAGGAGGTGGGTTCGCCCATCCGAGTTCCAAACGGATTTGCGCTGGCTCAGCTCGCCGAGATCAAGCCGCCTTATGTTCCTGCCATAGACGAGGTGCGGCCAAAAATCGAGGAAGCGTTGAAGGTCTCAAAAGCCGCCGGGCTTGCAAAAGTCAAAGCCCAGGAGTTCGCGGAAAAAGCAAAGACTGCTGGAGGACTTGATAAACTGGCCAAGAGCTATTCGGTTGAGGTCAAGACCAGTGAAGAATTCACCCGCAACGGAAACTTGCAGGACCTGGGATCGAGCTCTCCATTTGACAGTTTTGCGTTTTCTTCAGAGGTTGGGACCATCAGCCAGCCCATTCAGGTCGGGCAGCGCCAAGTGGTTGCCCAGCTCAAAGAAAAGCACCCAGTGAATCCCGAAGAGTTTGCCAAAGCCAAAGATGGCCTCCGCCAGTCTCTGCTGACACCCAAGAAAGACAAGAAGTTTCAGACCTACTTGGATTCGGTGCGAGAGACAATGACCAAAGCCGGCTCGATCAAAATCGACGAGGCAGAGTTTGCTACACTCACTCGGAGGATGTAGCTGCGTTTTGGAACTGCAACGTAAAAACGGGCCCGGGTTGTCTTTGAACCCGCCTTCGATATTCCAATCGACTGATCCGCTTACTGGTACTTAAGGTCCCCGGGCTGCTCTATCATCCACTCATCCGAGTGGATTTTTTTTGGGTTATTCTGCCGACTCCCAGGATCGAATTCGGCACAGTCTGCATCCCAGGTAGGAAACACCAGGAAGGAGACCCCATGCGCAAACTGTCCCTGATACTCTTTGCAGCCCTTGCCCTGTTGCCAGCGTTGAGCCGGCCTGGGCTTTCGGAATCCGCCAAGAGACACGAACTAACGGTCCGCGGAATCCGGGGCTCTTTGGAACAGCACTATCTGAGAGAGCATTTTGTGGCCCTCAGGCGAGCCATTCTAGCCCACTCCCGAACGGGCCTTGAGGGCGACGCACAGATGACCACCGATGGCGCTTCCTACGTCAACATTATTCCTTATGTGGCCGCCGACGCGAACACGCGCACCAACCTGGGATTGAACAACTTCAGTCAAAATTCACTCACCCATGGTGTGAGTCCCACTACGACTGTTGCAATCGGGTTGTTCGACCCTCAAGGTAATTTGGCGGGCAGCGGTGAATTTACGGTCGGCTCGAGCCATCTTTTGCAGCTGGACAACATCATTTCGCGGCTAGGAAGCGGCATCGCAGTCGGGTGGTTGCTCATCTATTCCGACGAACCGCTGACCGCTTGGGCCTCGGTCGTTCGAAATGATAACAACGATCCTGCTATCGAACTGGCTGTTGCGGATCAAATCAACAAGCCGGCAGCCTTTGCGGAAAGCACAGGGACACGGTTGATGATTCAGTCTTCGGTGAAGAGCGCCACGTTTCAGTCGTCGTTGGCAGTTGTGAATGTGGGATCCGGAGACGGGAATCTGGTGGTGAAGATCTACAACAATGTGGGAGTTCTTCTCGACACCAAAACGGCCCCCCTAAGAGCCGATGGTATGTATGTTGACAACGACATCCGCAGTGCTGTTCCAGGCACGTTTGGCCAGATCGTCATTGAAGTCACCGATGCGAATGCGGGTGACAACAATGCCCCGCGACTGGTGGCCAACTCTTTCATTCGCAGCAACAATGGCACGTCAGGATTTTTCCCCGCCTTTGCATTGCCGCAGGAGAATACGATCTCGATCGCCGGAATATGGCAAGGAACCCTTTCTGGCGGCAGTCTCATCAACGCGCAAGCGCAGATTGATCTCTTTCAGGAGCGAGACATGCTCTATGGAAGGATGACAATCCAGAGTGGCACCTTCCCAACCCTTAGGACCTCGTTTCTGGTTGTCGGAGATGTCATCAACAACAGCTATGTCATCCAGATCCAAAATATCTTCGACAGCGATTCGAATAATAGCTTGGTGTCGTATCGGATGTTTGGCTTGCTGTCTAACGGTCGATTGCAAGGCGATGCGATCTACTTTGATGAGCGCAATCGGAGCGCGGTGGGGACCTTTAACTTGGGTAGGACGGGAGATATTTATTAGGTTACAGGTTAGAGGTTGCAGGGGACAGCAAAGTTCGAACGACGAAGTTCGAATGATGATGACTTCCCAATTCGCACTTTGATATTCCGGATCCTTGTAACCTGTCCGCTGTGTCTTCTGACCGACCTCTGACCAACCTCTATTCCCAGGCCTTTCGAAACACCCGCAACCAGTTGCCATGCAGGATCGCTTCTACATCGGCTTCGGCGTAACCACGCTTCTTAAGCAAGAGTGGAATCTTTTGCAAATCAGCAATCGTGTCCAAGTCCCCCGGCGATTGCTCGCGGCCGAACCCGCCATCCAGGTCACTGCCGATGGCCGCGTGCTGGGTATTTCCTGCCAACTGGCAAACGTGGTCGATGTGATCGATGACGTTTTCGAGACTAACCACAGAACTTGGAGTCTGACCCGCCACCCAACCTGGATAGAGCATCCAGTTATCAAAAGCAGCGCCAATGACAGCATCCCGCTCAACTAACTTGCGAATCTGCTCATCTGAGAACTGGCGATCTCCTGGAACCAATTCACGACAATTGTTATGGCTGGCGATGACGGTGCCGTGAAACAGTTCCAATGCCTGCCAAAAACTCTCCTCCGCCAAATGCGTCGCATCGAGAATCATTCCCAGTTCATCCATGAGCTGCACCAGTTCAATCCCTCTTGCCGTGAGCCCCCCGGTCGAGGCGGTGCCGTGCGCATAGGCGCTCGGGCCATAATGAGCCAATCCCAGGGCGCGCAGCCCGTAGTTCCACCAATGCTGCAAGTCTTCAGGCGACTGGATCGGATCAGCGCCTTCCATGCTAAGGATATATCCCAACGGCGCATTGGTGCCGGCAGACGATTGCCATTCCCCAAAATGCATCTCAATCGAACGCCAGTCGTCCAACCGCCGGAGATAGCCCTGTTTCTCGAGAATTCTGTAGTACGCGAGTTGTCCCTGGGCCATCGCAGCCGCTATTGTTTGGTTGCGGAAGTCCAGCATCGGGCTCTTTCCTTTGGGATTGGCTCGTGCGAGCAGAGTTGCCAGGCAGATCGCCACTTTACCCTGGCGCATTGACGGGAAGGAAACTGTATTGGCGCCCCGACCTCGCTGGTCCATGCCAGCTTCTGCTTCACGGATAATGGTAACGTCCTGAGTTAAATCGCGATTCCAATTCAGCGCACTCCAAGACAGGTCCAGATGAGCATCGATCACAAGCATGAGCATCCTCGATTCGGCCAATCAAATTCCGCGTAAGCTAGCCCCTTTGCCAAAATCCGTCAAGCAGCGCTGGCCGGTCTGTTGTAGAGCATACCCGTTGTAACGCAGCGTCCCTGGGCGTGCCGCACTACCAACGTGCGCACTTCTGCTCCCGAAGTTTTCGTTGCCTGAGGTCATCGTTGCACCGCCTTGAGATTTAGGCTTTAATACACGGCGTCTTTATCAATCTGAAAGGAGTTTTTATGCGATTGCTGGCTTTTACGCATCGGGGGCGCCGGTCAATAGGCGCGGAGCTGGATGCCGAGCGAGTGTTGGATCTTTCATTGGCAGCTAATCTTCCTTCGAGCATGCGCGCCTTTCTGGAGTTGGGCGACGACGGGATGGTTGCCGCGCGACGGTTGCTGGAGAAGCCGGTGAAAGGCGCCATTCTGCAACGTGCCAACCTCCACGTGTTGGGACCGATCTCTGGGGAAGAAAGAACCAAAGTCATTTGTATTGGATTGAACTATGCAGACCATGCGGCTGAGTCGGGCTCCAAGGTTCCCGACGAGCCGATGATGTTCGCCAAGTACTACACGACACTCTGTGGTCCGGGCGATAACATCGTGGCTCCGCTGAACCACAGCAAGCTCGACTACGAAGTGGAGTTGGTGATTGTGGTGGGCAAACGGGCCTCGCGGGTTCCGCAGGGCGAAGCCTATGACTACGTTGCCGGCTATACTTGCGGCCATGACGTCAGCGAGCGTGCCTTCCAACGCAGTGACGGTCAGTGGGTACGAGCCAAATCCAGCGATACGTTTGCTCCGATTGGGCCAGTGATCGTAACGAAGGATGAGATAACTGATCCCCATGCACTCAAGCTGGGCACCAAGGTCAATGGAGAAGTGCGACAGAACTCCAGCACGACCCAAATCATTTTTAAGGTACCCAAGTTGATTGAGTTCATTTCCAGCTATGTCACGCTCGATCCGGGCGACATGATCTTTACCGGAACGCCTCCCGGTGTGGGCTTTGGCATGAATCCGCCGCAGTACCTGAAACCCGGTGATGTCGTCGAGGTGTGGGTGGAGAAGATCGGCAGCCTGACGAATGCCGTTGTGCCTTCATGAAGAGCCCGGCCGGGCCGCCCATGTGAGGGAACGCCACCCCCGGCATGTTGGCGGCTGCGCTGGTGCTCTTACTTTTGATTCCTGTCACCTAATAAGATCATGTCCACCGCTACTGCTGTCCGCATAGGCATTGTTGGCGCGGGCGCGAACACTCGCAGCCGCCATATTCCAAACCTCAAGGCGCAGGCTGGCACCGAGATTGTCAGCGTATGCAATCGCAGCCGCGAATCGGCTGAGAAGGTCGCTAGCGAGTTTGGCATTCCGCGAATCTGTCAGCATTGGAAAGAGCTGGTTGAGTCAGCTGACATTGACGCCGTGGTCATTGGCACCTGGCCTTACTTGCACTGCCCAGTGACGTTGGCTGCACTGGCGGCCGGGAAACATGTCTTGACCGAGGCCCGAATGGCGATGAACTCCGCCGAAGCCCGCCTCATGTTGGAAGCGTCGCGGCGGAATCCGCACCTGGTGGCACAGGTCGTGCCGTCTCCCTACACATTGAAGATTGACCGCACCGTGCAGAAGCTCCTGGCTGAAGGATTTGTGGGTGAACTCCAGGCGCTTGAGGTGAGAGCGAACGCACCCGGATTTCTGGATCACACCAGCCCTCTACACTGGAGGCACAACCGGGACCTGAGCGGGTTCAACATTCTTGGCATGGGGATTTGGTACGAAGCCGTGATGCGATGGGTGGGCGAGGCCAAGACGGTGAGCGCCATGACGCGAGTGTCGGTCAAGCAGCGAAGGGATTCCAGTGGGGTGATCAACACGATCTCTGTTCCGGACCACGCGGATATTTTGGCTGAGATGGTCTGCGGCGCCCAAGGCCGTTTTCAGTTCAGCGCGGTTACCGGGCTGGCGCCAGGCCCGGAAGTGTGGCTCTTTGGGAGTGAAGGCACGCTGCGCTACGATGCTTCCAGTGAGCAGCTTTCGGGCGCGCGTCGTGGCGAAACCGCTTTCCATGAGATCGCAATACCCACTGAGCTTTCCATTGGCTGGCGGGTGGAAGAGGAGTTCATCAATGCCATTCGTGGCGTAGAGATGGTTAAGTTCACAACTTTCGAAGACGGCTTGAAGTATATGCAGTTTACTGAAGCGGTAAGCCGAAGCGCGGCTTCGGGAGCTTCGGTGGACGTTCAGCAGGTATAGCGGCACCGCGGCCTAGATCCCGGCCTCAACGTGCAAAATGATTTCGCAGTGACAGCTTAGCCCGGGCAGTACCTACCAACTCTCGGACGCACCGCAGCGCGTCCCTACCTGGGATTTCTATGACGAGTACCGCAGAATCGCACTCTCTCATTGAGAGAGGTGACTTCGGTGCGCGATGTCTAGGGCGAGTTCAGAAAGGCAAGCCGAACCAAAAGCGGCTCCCAATCGCCCGTGTTTCTCCTCCCCGTTCACAGTTCCCCAGGTTTTCCCCTCACCACCGGGTTTTTCGTTCCTTCCTCCTAAAGTCACCTAATGCTTCAGACGAAACAGTGGCTGCCGCGTTGGGCGCCAAAATGCACATGCAGCGTGGGATGGCAGTCGACGGAGTGATACGACCCAACTGCCAATCAAGGACCTCACAATACCTGTGGAGACGAAAGGACCCGAGGCGAACTGGATCGCCCGTAACACCATGATGACAATGCGAAAGCTGCTGATACTGATGATTCTTGCGACATTCTGCTCAAACTGTCAGACGCAACCCGGCGCGCTGACTCTGACTGGAGGGGCCGTTCCGCCCGTCGGTAACAACCCGGGAACTGGTAGAACAACTTCGTCTTCCGAATCTACCTCTGGATCACAGACTACCCCAAGCGCGCTCGCCCTGTTGGACGGAACGGTGGTCGACGCACAAAACCAGAAGCCGGTTCGGGCCGCAACCATTTTTCATAATGGAGTCGCGGTGCGCACGGGAACCGACGGCAAGTTCGAACTGAAAGAGGCTGACACCAGCAAGCTAGTCTTGATTAAGGCGAGTGGTTACCGCCAGACATCAGTGTCTCTGACAGACAGCCGCACGCTCAAGGTCGCGCTAAAACCTTTCGACGCGAAGGGACTGTACCTGACCCACTTTGGTGTTAGTTCGAAGATGCTTCGCAATCGCGTTCTTGGTTTGATCGACGAAACAGATCTCAACGCGGTGGTGATTGACGTGAAGGGCGACCGCGGATTACTGAGTTCCCGCTACAACATTCCGCTGGCCGCCGAAATCGGGGCTCTGAGGCTGCCTACCATCAAGGATGCTCGCGCATTCGTGGCGGACTTGCATCAGCGCAATATCTACGCCATCGCCCGAATTGTCGTTTTCAAAGACAACATTCTCGCAAATGCCAAGCCGGAATGGGCTATCACCGATACCCGAACGCAGAAGCCTTGGATGGACCGTGAGGAACTGGCCTGGGTGGATCCCTTCCGCAAAGAAGTGTGGGAATACAACATTGCCATCGCCAAAGAGGCTGCCAAGGCCGGCTTTGACGAAATTCAGTTCGACTACATGCGTTTCCCCACGGATGGCAAACTGTCGTCGGCCAAGTATTCGCAGCCGAACAACATGGAGAACCGTGTCAAGACCATCAACACGTTCCTAGAGACAGCGGCCAAGGAACTGCTGCCTTACAATGTGTATTTTTCCGGTGACATTTTCGGCTACACGCCGTGGAACTATAACGACACCGACATCGGCCAGAAAATTGAAGAAGTGGCCAAGCACTTGGATTATTTGTGCCTGATGGTCTATCCATCCGGATATCACCTGGGCATCCCCGGTTATCGAAACCCTGTTCAGCACTCGCGCGAGGTGGTTTACTACACGCTTGAGAAAGCCGCCAAGCGGCTGGATGGGCAGTCGAAGAAGTTGCGCCCGTGGCTTCAGAACTTCAGGGACTATGCATTTGACCGGCGGCCATACAACGGCAACGACATCAAACTTCAAATTCAGGCCTGCGATCAGGCGCGCAGCAGCGGCTACTTGCTGTGGGATCCAAGCAACAAGTTTACCCACACAGCCGATGCGATGAAGGCCTTGCGTCCGGGTGCCGATCAGGTTGCGGGTCAGGTGGTTTCCAAGCCGCAGGTCGCGCAATAGTCGAAGCCTCAGTGCCGAAATGGCAAGCGTTCTTTGCAGCGTCTGCCTGGGCCTTCTTGCCAGCAGTAGAATGCCAACCCAACTCCGAACACGCATGAAGAATCCACATCAGAAGCAGTCGCTCGCGACGCTGCTCATCGTTCTTACTCTTACCTTCAGCTTCGTCGATCAAAGTCTAACCGGTACCAGTGCGCCACCGAACACGCCGGGAGCCAATGAACTCGGGCGCTTTCTGATTCTGGAGTACCATCTCATCCAGGAACAGGAAACCCGCTGGGGGCGTTCGATTCCGAACTTCAAGCAAGATTTGGAGCGGCTTTATCAGAGTGGTTATCGCCCTGTGGCGATGGCTGACATTATTGATGGAAAGATCGATCTCCCGGCTGGTACCAAGCCCGTGCTGCTGACCTTCGACGATTCTTCACCTGGACAGTTTCGCTATCTGGTGAAGGATGGAAGGAAAGAAATCGATCCGGACTGTGCGGTGGGACTGCTACTCAGCTTCCATCGACAACATTCCGACTGGTCTAACAAGGCAGTCTTTTTTGTTCTTCCCGAAGCCAAGCAGCCACACAAACTCTTTGGCCAGCCCGAGTATGAAGCGGACAAACTCAAGGAACTGGTGGCGCTGGGCTTTGAGATAGGCAGTCATACCCTTTGGCATGCCAACCTTGGGAAGTACGATGACATGACGGTCCAGAAACAGTTGGCCCAGTCTGTAGAGGCCATTCAGAAACGCGTGCCCGGGTATGCGGTTCGCTCGCTGGCACTGCCGTTTGGCGTTTACCCCAAGGATCTTCAACTTGCTCTTAAGGGTGAATTCAAAGGTACTGCCTATCGACACGAAGCGATCTTGATGGTTGCTGGCGGTGCCGCTCAGTCGCCATTCAGCAGCGGCTATGACTTGCTGCACCTGCCCCGCATTCAGGTGCCAGGCCCCGATCTCAAATATTGGCTTGCCTACTACGAGAAGCATCCCGGTGAGGCTTTCGTGAGCGATGGTAAGACCGAGACCGTGGCCTTTCCAAAAGCCCTTCAGGCCAAGTTCAACTCGGCCAAATTCAAGAAGCTCCAGACCGTTTCCTACTAGCTCCCAACAAACCCATCGAGTTCTAGATTTCTGCTTGAGCGTCGGAGCCGACCTCCGGTCGGCGATTGATGCTCCTTCAAGCCCAGTTGTGAACCAGAGAAATATCCCTGCGTTCACCTTATCCTTCATCTGGCAGAAGGCACTTGGCATCCAAGCGAATGGATTCTCAGCCAAGGTGTCAGGAAAACACTATAAATCCGCGTGCAGTTCCGATTAACTATACAGGTGCGAGACAAACTCTACGTGATCGGCCTTCTTGCTGGAGCCGGAGTGCTGTTGCTGCTGGGGCGCGGCTTCTTACCGGGCGCAGCTGTTTTGCTTACCTGGAGCCTGACGTTCGGTGGCACCGCCGCGGCGGCCGTGTTAGGGATTGTGCTATATCGGCTCCAATTGCAACTCAAGGCCAGTCAGATGGAACTGGCTCGCAAGGAAGCCGAGTTGAACATTGCCCGGGAAGTGCAGCAGGCACTGTTTCCGCGACACCTCCCGGCGGGCAGCGGGTTAGAGTTCAGTGCCGTCTGCATTCCTTCGGCAGGCATCAGCGGCGACTACTACGATGTGTTGACGCTTCCCGACGGGCGGCTGATTTTTGCGATCGCCGATATCAGCGGCAAAGGCGTCTCGGCGGCCATTCTGATGGCCAACCTTCAAGCCCTGCTCCGTGCTCTGGCCCCATCTGCGCCGGAACCCAGTGCCGTCTGCCGCCGGCTCAATGAACACTTGCATCAAGTGACCGACACCGCAAAGTTTGCCACCCTGTTCTATGCAGAGTGGAATCCGGATGAGCGCCGTCTCACCTATGTAAACGCGGGCCACAATGCTCCATTGCTGCTTGGAGATGGACAATGCCGGCGGCTGGAGCTGGGCGGCATGCCACTCGGAATGTTTCCAACTGCAGAGTTCGAGACGGGATGGGTCTGCCTCAAAACGGGTGAAACGCTCGTGCTCTATTCCGACGGAATCACCGAGTCGGCTGCAGCCAATGGCGAGGAATTTGGAGAGTCTCAGCTGGAGGAAGTTGTCAAGGCCAATTGCGGAAAACCACTGGCTGAGATTCAGGCCCAGGTGCTGGCGGCGGTCCGCCAATGGTCGGGCTCAGGCCAGGAAGACGATATGACGCTGATGCTTGTGCGGGCCACGGACTGGAAGCCTGGAACCAGCCCCAACCCGCGCCAGGAGGTACTATGAGAGTCGGCGGACACCGAATGCGGGAACATGTTCGACTGCTGTTGCCGCTGTTCGCTTTTGTTGCGGCCGTCTGGATAATGCGCCTCCTTCTCGCCGGTCTCGGAGTCTCTCTCGGGGTTTCGCGTATCTTCAGCGTCACCACCGCCAGCGCCGTGGCCGTTTTCCTGGCAGTTCTGTTGATACACTTTCAGGGCTTTGGCGGCTATACCAACGTGGTTGCGATCAGTTTGCTCCTGAATGCCTGGAGCCAGGTCCTGATCGTGATCGCGATTCTGTTTGCCGTGGCTACCGGCACTGAGAATGTCTACACCTTGCCGGAGTTTTCTGTGCCGGGTGACGACCCAATGCACTTGAGGCACATCTTCGGACACCTGACGTTCATGTTGGGGCTGGGTACTCTGTTCGGCGCCGGGGTGGGTTGTTTGATGCTCTGGTTTCTGAGATTGATGGTACCGATGCGCGGTCAAAAGGCAAATGGATTGTGAGGCGGTGGGTACTGAAACTCATTGGTTATCGGTCATTTTTGATTTGTCATTTGGCTCAGGAGCGAATTTCTTTCGAGAATCAGCAAGCGATAACGTCTCAATGACAAATGACCATTAACCCATGACCAATATCTTAGTGCGAGAGCTGTTGGTGCTCGCGACGAAAGCCCACGGTCAGCAAACCGCGCTGACAGTGGCTACCAGATTCGGCTTCTCACTCTTGCACGATCGGGTTCTCCAACCTTCCCAATCCCTGCACTTCGATTCGAATGGTCTCCCCGTGGCGGAGCCAGCGCTGCGGTTTGCGGGCTGAACCCACGCCTGAAGGAGTTCCTGTCGCGACGATGGTTCCAGGTTGCAGAGTCAGATATTTCGTTATGTCGGCAATGATGTCGGCCACTGAGAAGATCATGTCGGCCGTGTTCGATTGCTGCAGAATTTCTTCGCCTATACTGGCCTTTAACTCAAGTTTCTGCGGGTCGGGAATCTCATCCTTCAACACCAGATAAGGTCCCGCCACGGCGAACGTATCCACACTTTTCCCCAGCAGCCACTGCGATCCTCGACGTTGCACGTCACGTGCACTGACGTCGTTGAACGTCATGTACCCGGCGACGTACTCCAGCGCCCTTTCCTTGGGCACATTGCGAGCGGGCTTGCCAATCACAAAAGCCAGTTCGGCCTCATAGTCGGGCTGAGTCACGGCCTTGGGAATCCGAATGGTTTCACCCGAGCCGATGGGCAGCGATTCCTTGGCAAAGACTTCGGGAGCGACCGGAATTTTCTGGCCGCTTTCTTCGGCATGCTTGCGGTAGTTCAAACCGATGGCCAGAATGCGGTGAGGTGCGGGCAGCGGCGTCAGCAGCTTCACTCGCTTCAGGTCGCGCACCGCACCGGCAGTGACGAGGCGGTCGATCTCCACCGGATCTGCCAGGAGGGTACGGGTGTATTCCAGAGTCTTGCGAACGGCGTCCAACGCCGGTTCTCCGCTCTGCAGCAACAGTAGCAGGGATGAAGGCACCAGCGAGTCGTCTGCTCGTGGTCCCGCCTTCACCGCGTTAAAGAGATAGAACGCATAGGCTCGGTTCAGGTCAACGACATAGGTCCCCTCAATGGCCCCAGCGCGAACCTCGTTGAAGATTGAGTACGTGACCAGCTTCGTGGCCAACGCTGGCGACGGCAGACAAAGCAGAAGCCAAGTCAGCAAGAGAACAGATTTTTGCATCAGAGCACCTGATTGTTCGTAGATTAGAAACCTTGGCTGCTTGGCGACCCGAACCCTTGACTCCCGAGATGTCGCGGTCCTGAATGGAATTTCAACGCGACTCCAGCGTGACCGGCAGCATCCAAGCAGAAAAAGCGAAGCTGCACACCTCCACCAGCAAGAGATGGATCAAAGGTACCGAAGTCGAATCGCCTAGAATCCGATTGGTGGGTTGGAAAACCCCGCAACAGCCTTGCTAGTTCTGGCAGGTCTCCGTGAGCGGCGTAGATGTCAGCCTCGCCTCTGAAACGCCCATTCGAGCCTCGAATCCGGAGCTTGATCAAATCGTTGTCCCACCAGAGTATCTCAATCTCGATACCGAGCTTCATCAGTCTTGTTGCCGACCTTAAGCAGAGTCACACCGTCCTGCCGCCGTCAACGACCACGACCTGTCCGGTAACGAAGCCCCAATCTGCGGCCATAGACAGAGCGACTTCAGCGATATCTTCAGGGGTTCCAACTCGCTTAAATAGCGCCGCGTTCTGAAAATTCTGGCGCATGGCATCGGCACGCGCCACACCGTCCAGCCAGCGCGTATCGATCAGTCCGGGTGCGATCGCGTTCACGCTGGTCTCAGGGGCCATAACCCTTGCTAAAGACTTGGTCACGGAGATGACGCCGGCTTTGGAGGCGCAGTAGGCGATCGAGCTTCCGTTGCCGGTGATTCCGGCAACGGAAGCAATGTTGATCACTCTACCGCTGCCTTGCTTCTTCATTACCGGGGCCACCGCGCGACAGCAGAAAAACACGCCCTTAAGGTTTACAGCAAAGATGTTGTCCCAGATTTCTTCTTCCATGGCTTCGAGGTTGGCGTGATCGATGAAGCGCGTGAATCCAGCGTTATTGACCAGAATGTCGAGGCGGCCCCACTTCTCGATCACCTGACCGACCATGCTGCGTACTTGCTTGTCGGAGGAGACATCGGCCTTCACGGTCGAACTCTGGCCGCCAGAGGATTGCACCTCAGCGGCGGTCTTGGCAGCGTCGGATTCGGATTTCGAGTAGTTGATGACGATGATTGCTCCTTCCCTGGCGAAGCTGAGCGAAATGGCCCGCCCAATGCCTGTACCGCCGCCAGTAATGAGTGCAACTTTTCCGGCCAGTTTCATGGCACTCCCTCAATGTTGGGGATGAAAACTGCCAAGTTGTAGCACAATCAAACCGGCGGTCAAAACCAAAACGCGATCCACGGAATAGCGCACGGGAACGTCACAGCTGGTTCTGCAGAGTGGTGAGTCATGAGCTTCTTAAGGTGGGAGGCATCGTCCCGACGGCGACCGGTTGCTCGATTTGGAAATGTCTCGCCCCGCGGAGCGCGTCTTCCGCCCTCTGAACTGCCTAACTTCTCATAGGCAACATGAGATTGATTGTGTTCCAGATTACCAGGGCGGCCAGCAAGCAGGTTACGAAGTGATGGGACGCCCTATCGAAGGTCGCTGAGACCAAAGTACTTATGTGGCCAAACCTCACCGATTTCTGACTTTCTCATGCTCAGCTTCAGGAAAAATAAAGCTCGTTCTCCAAAACCTGACCTAACCGGCGAGAAGGCCCCGCGTCTAATGGAAGTGATGGAAGCAAGCCAGGCAACAGCAGTAGCGCAAGTCCAAGCAGGAGATCACGCAGCCTTTCAGGTCCTGGTGGAGCAGCACAGCCTCGCCCTTTTTCGAGTCGCTTTTCGCATGACTCGAAGCGAAAGCGATGCAGAAGAGGTCGTTCAGGAGACATTTCTGAGGGCGTACCAGCAGCGTGAGTCATTTGAAGCTCGGTCAAACGTCGGCACTTGGCTCTATCGAATTGCTGTGAACGGCTGCATTGATCTGTTGCGAAAACGCAAGCGGCACGATGCCCATCTGGAACCCCTGGACAGCGACGAAGTCTCTGCGCCTGTGCTCACGCTGGCTTCAAGCTCACCCGCAGCGGACAGGCTGGTCTACAGCGCGCAGCTGAGCCAGCGAGTAGCAAATGTTCTGGAGCGGTTGAGCTCGGTTGAAAGGGCGGCGTTCGTGTTGCGCCACTACGAGGAGCTTTCCACTGAAGGAATTGCGCAGTCGCTGGGATTGAGTAACAGCGCAGCAAAGCAAGCTGTCTTTCGGGCCGTTCAGAAAATGCGCAAGGCTTTGGAACCGTGGGCGAGGTAGAACCGATGAAACATCTAAGCGACGAACAACTGGTCTCGCACTACTACAGCGAGCTGGACGACCCTCTCGAGGCCGTGAAGCATCTGGAAACCTGTGATGATTGTCAGACGCGTTTTGCCGCCCTGGACCGCGATCTGTCTTTCCTGAAAAAGGCAGCGGTTCCCGATCGTCCAGAAGACTATGGGCACCATGTTTGGCAGCGGCTAGAGCCAAGACTCAAAGAGACTCCGGCACAGGTAGTTCCAGGCAGGATTGTGTTTCGCCAGTGGAAGCTGGCAGTGGCGGCCGCCCTACTCGTCGTGACTGGTTTTGTAGCCGGGCGATTCGGCCCGGGGCGGGAGAGTCCACAGCCAGAGCCTGTTTCGGAAACGGCTCGCGATCGCATTCTCCTGACTACCGTCGCTGACCACCTGGACCAATCGCAGTTCGCATTGCTGGAACTGGCAAACGGCGCGGATTCTAATGGCCTGGATTCTGATCAGGCACGAGCGGGTGAACTGGTAGCCGCCAACCGACTCTACCGCCAGTCTGCTTCTCAGGCTGGAGAGGCCAGCTTGGCTTCGGTCCTGGATGAGCTGGAGCGCGTTCTGATCGAAATTGCCAATCAGCCGCCTGATGTGACGCGCAGAGAGCTTCGAGAGATTCGCCGGCGCATCGACGATGAGGATCTCTTGTTCAAGATTCGCGTGCTGAGTTCACAAGTCAGGTCGAGGGAAAAGAAGGATTCGTCGAAGTCGCTGCTATGACGATGAATCTCTAGAGAACCGCACAATTTTGTTGCGTCTGCAATTGGACTATTTCCGAGGTCAAAAAATGAAAACTGTTAGGGTGTGTGTTTGGACATTCATTTTGCTAACCGGGTCTTTAGGGCAGGCAGTCTCTCAAACGCCTGAAGGCCTGTTGGAGAGCCCTTCGCCGCTGTCTGCGGGGCTTGCGGGTCAGCTCGGGCCAGGTCGCCCGCGGGGCACTGCAGCTCGCTCTGAAGATCAAGAGACGCAGCTCTATGAGCGCGGCACTCAGGCTTTGGACCAGCGCCGCTGGGATCGGGCTCAATCCCTGTTTGACGACGTTGTCAAATTGAAGGGACGCCGCGTTGATGGCGCGCTGTACTGGAAGGCTTATGCCCAGAACAAACACGGACAGCGGGCGGAAGCCCTGGCCACGCTCGCGACTTTGCGAAGCGGTCATCCACAAAGCCGGTGGCTGAAGGAAGCTGCGGCCTTGGAGGTGGAAGTCCGCCAGGCTAGTGGCCAGAGTGTCAGTCCCGAAAAGACGGACGATGAGGAGCTGAAGCTAATCGCGATTAACAGCCTGCTCCACACCGATAGCGAAAAAGCCTTGCCAATGTTGGAGAAATTTCTGCAAGGCAGCCAGCCGCCAAAACTCAAGGAACGGGCGCTGTTTGTCCTCAGCCAGAGCAGTTCACCCCGTGGACGAGAGATTGTAGCTGGAATTGCGCGCGGCAATGCGAATCCCGAGTTACAGATGCAAGCGTTGAAGTACCTCGGAATCTTCGGCGGCAAGGAAAGCCGACAAGTCCTGACCGACATCTATGGTTCTTCCGTCAGCGTTGACGTGAAAAAGGCGATCTTGCGCAGCTTCATGGTGGCGGGCGAGAAAGAACGCGTGCTGGCGGCCGCCAAAGGGGAATCGGTACCTGAATTGCGCCGGGAAGCTATTCGACAATTGGGTGTGATGGGTGCCCAGGCTGAGATCTGGCAGTTGTATCAATCTGAGACTACGGTTGAGAACAAGAAGGAGCTAATCCGCTCCATGTTCATCAGCGGCAATGCGGAAAAACTGCTGGAGCTGGCACAAACGGAGAAGGATGCGGGCTTGCGTAAGTCCGCCATTCGCAATCTGGGGACAATGGGTGAAAGCAAAAGCGGAGAAGCCTTGGTGACGATGTATGCGAGCGAGAAGGAACCCGATATCAAGAAAGAGATCATTCAAGCTTTGTTTCTGCAGCAGAACGCCAAACCCTTGGTGGACATAGCCCGGAAAGAAACCGATCCGGAATTGAAAAAACAGGCCGTCCAGAAACTGTCGTTGATGAACTCCAAAGAAGGCACCGAATACCTGATGGAAATCTTGAACAAGTAACATCAATCCGCATCAGGCGTGCTTGCCAGAGTCGAATGAGAATGCTAGTCGTTAGGGTGATTCCGCGTTTCAGATTCTTGTGCAGGGGTGGAAGAGGAGAACTGACATGAAACTTGGGATCTTGTTCACAGTTGGATTGATACTCGGGCTTCCGGGATTCGCGTTACCCGCCCGGATTGTCAACGCCAAACAAGAGACACGCTCGGCCGCAAACGGTTTGGAGCGGGTGCTTCAAGGAATTGTCACTACTCAGACCGAACCGGCTTGGGTGGGCTATGCTGTCCCGGCAGTGGCTGGGCGCTCGCTGAGTTGCTGCTCGGACCGGGGTGGTTCACGGCGGGATTGCAGCAGTTGTCGTCTCGAAGAGAAGCAGCGTGAAGTTCGGAGCGCAATGGAGCCGCCGAAGAGTGTCAAGCTGGAAGCGCCGGCGGAAATCGTCGTGCTTTACCGAATCGAACAAAAACAACTGGAGAAAACTCGGGTGTTTTCGGCTGACTGCGAGCTTGACTTTGGAGGCTTGCCCCTCATTTGGTTGAACGAAGTAAAGCCTGCTGAAAGCCTGCGCTGGCTTGCCTCCACCGCGACCGATGCTGCCGCTGACAACCGCGAAGGACGATGGCGGGCGGACGGTGCGGTAATGGCGGTCGCCCATCACGCTGGAGCCGAGGCCGATCGGGCGCTGGAGAGTTTGGCGGCAGCCTCGCGGCCGTTGGAGCTGCGCAAGCAGGCCGCTTTCTGGTTCGGAAATGTAAGAGGACGGACTGGATACGAAGCGCTGCGGCGCCTGCTACGTGAAGACACGAACGAGAAATTCCGCGAGCATGCCATCTTTGCGCTGACGCTAAGCCCGGAACCCGATGCAATCCCCACTCTGATTCAGACGGCGCGCGAGGATGCCAGTACACGTGTGCGCGGTCAGGCGCTTTTCTGGCTGGCGAACAAGGCGGGACGCCGTGCTGCGGAGGCAATCGCCGCGGCGGTCGATCAGGATCCTGAGACGCAAGTAAAAAAGAAAGCCGTCTTTGCTTTGCACCAGCTTCCCATGGACGAAGGTATCCCGCTGCTGATCCAGGTTGCGCGAAACAGCAAGAACCCGGTGGTCCGGAAAGAGGCCATGTTCTGGCTGGGCCAGTCGAACGACAGCCGCGCGCTGGCGTTCTTCGAAGAAGTCCTTTCGAAGTAGTCCGATTCTAAGCAGAGGCTATCCCCAGTCTCGCCCTCGTCATTCTCTCAATCGAAAAGCCGTTGGCCAGACGATGACGAGGACCCCGTCGCGGGATGATGTTTAGAACTTTGGCAACAAGGGCCTATCTTCACAGATTGCTCTTGGGTAGTCTGTCCCTCCCCCTTATAATGTTGATGTCTGCGGCGGCAGACTCAACATGATTCTCAAACAGTTTTCAGCCATTTCTCTCCTCATCGTTTTCTCCATGCAGCCTGCTCTGTCGGCGAAGACCTGTCTGCAGAACTGCCACTCCGGGGCCAAGAGCTGCCATCGTGTGGTTCTGAGTCAGACGTCTGTGTGTCCCCATACAAAGCCCGTTTCCGTAACGGAGGTGGTTACGAAAGCAGGATGCGAGTGCAACCTTCAAGACGCTCCCTCCACTGTGCGAGACATTCAGTTCACTTTGGACACTCTCCGCTCTGAGTGGCAGAAGTCTTCGGGCAGTGACGCTGATCTATCGCCAGGAGTGACACCCGTTCTCTTGAAGGCCAGACTCCATCTTTCGCCGACTTCTTCCACTCCCGACGGCCATCACACCTTCCTCATTAATTCCCGCCTTCGCATTTGATATCGAGTGTCACATTCGGCGATTTGAATCCAGATCGAACGTCGCAGGCTCTTTCTGCGCGTCGCTGTTGCACTGATTTCAATGCTTGATGCAGTTCTTCGATGCTGTTGCGCTTTCTTTAGGCTGATTCCCAAGGAGTCATTCAATGAGCAAGAACAGACGAGAGTTTTTCAGACGCATCGGGTCCATGAGTGCGGGTCTGGTTGTGGGGGCACAGGCCTCTCAGGGACAGGAGAAGCCGAACGCTCACCATATCCATCACGGTTCCAAGACGGCCGTATCCAAACAAAGTCAGAAGCCAAGCGCCGAATCCGCCAGCGAAGCAGCGATTTCTGTTGAGACCCCGGATTTGCCCAGGCTGCCGTGGAAAGTCGTGGATGGTGTCAAGGAGTTCCACCTGGTGGCGGAGCCGGTGCGCACCGAGTTCGTCCCCGGACGTGTAGTGGATGCTTGGGGCTACAACGGAAGCGTGCCTGGGCCGACCATCGAAGCCAATGAGGGTGATCGCGTCAGAGTCATCTTCGAGAACCATCTGCCCGAGATGACTACGGTTCACTGGCATGGGCTTGAAGTGCCCATGGCTATGGACGGGGTTCCAGGTCTGGGTCAGGACCCGGTCATGCCCGGCGGGAGGTTTGTTTACGAATTTACGCTACACCAGCACGGGACCTTTTTTTACCACTCGCACTTCGCTATGCAAGAGATGGCCGGGATGATTGGTCTGTTCGTTCTTCACCCGAAGCAATCCTACCAACCGAAAGTCGAACGGGATTTTGGCCTCATCTTGCAGGAATGGGCGCTGCTCCCCAATAACACCGTGCCGAACACGTTGGCGATGGAATTCAACTGGCTAACGATGAACGGCAAAGCCGGTCCCGCCTGCACTCCCATGCTGGTGAGGCTCGGGGAGCGCGTGAGGCTGCGCATCGTCAACCTGGGCATGGATCATCACCCCATGCACTTACACGGAAATACCTGGGTGGTGACGGGAACCGAAGGAGGTCGCGTTCCGGAGGCGGCCTGGACGCCGGGAAACACCGAGATTGTGGGTGTTGCCCAAGCTCGGACGATGGAGTTTGAGGCGAAGTTTCTCGGCGACTGGATGCTCCACTGTCACCTGCCACACCACATGATGAACCAGATGGTTTCGATGGTGGGGCCCTTGTCGCACGTGGGGCATGGGTTGCATGCCGGCCTGAGCATGGAGAACGGCATGGGGATGCTTCGAGACGGGGACGCCCTTGCCGAAGATTTTGGACCATCCTTTGGGAGAGATATCGGAGAGAGCGCCCGCCGGGAGAAAGTGGTGACGCACTTGGTGGGCTCCCCTGTTGCAGCCCAACAGCCGCGTGGTGTGCCGAACGTTGAACCTGGTCGGAGGGCGCAGCCGGGGCATGAAGGCCATGCTATACCAAGTCAGGCAGGCGATGTGATGTATCCAGTGGATGATCCGCAGAAGAAACAAGTGCCAGGCTATCCTCAGGACATGTGGATGGATATGTCGCATTGGATACCCAAGAAAGCCGAGTTTCACGGTCTGCGGTCCACCTGGGATCGCGCGATGATGGGAATGATGACGCTGGTGCGGGTTCTGCCGCCCGAACTCTACGATCAGATCATGGAACTGAAGTCCAAAGAGCAAGAAGGCAACAAGGACGGAAAAGTGAAGCCTGCCCATGAACACAAGCATTGAGCATCTTGGGTCCCTTGGGTTGAATCGATCGAAACCGTCGTCATTCCGGCCAAGCGCAGCGCGAGCCGGAATCCAGGGTGGATTCCCGCCCCAGCTTACTATCGGCGGGTTTACGTTCTTTCGCGGGAATGATCAACCGACGGTGTCTCAACCCGTCCTGAGGAGCGATTTTTCTGAGACGCATCGAGTGCTCCAAGATCGATCTTCGGAAGGTCAAGAAAATGCGCAGAGGAGATAGGATGAAATCACATCAACTAACGAGAATGCCCGCCCTTGGGATCTTGTGGGTGTTAGCCCTTCCGACATTCGTTCCAGGTCAATCGGGTCAGGGAACCCCAAATCCAGATAAAGCCGTGCAGCACCAGCATCGTCATCCTGCAGGTGGACAACCTCAGCGTGAGCCACTCAAGCCATACACTCTGCCACAATCACCAGAGCCGGGACCACGATTGGGTCTGGCAGACTTGGAGCGGATGGCTCTTGAGGGAAATCCGACCTTAGCCCAGGCGGCAGCCGAGATCAAAGCTGCGGAAGGGAAGAAGCTGCAGGCTGGCGTCTATCCGAATCCTGTGATTGGAGCCACCGGAGATGAAAACACGCCAGGGCCGATTATTCGTGGTGGTGAGTTTGGATTCTTTGTGGAGCAAAGGCTCGTAACAGCGGGAAAACTGGACAAGAGTCGGAACATTGTGGAGCAGGAGCGCTTGCAGGCCGAAACCACCGCACAGGCGCAGAAATACAGGGTGCTGAATTCAGTGCGGGCGCTTTACTACGAGGCGCTAGGTGCTGAACGACGGGTTCAGGTTCAGACCCAACTGGCAGAACTCTCGCGTCGAGCGGCCCAGATTTCGAGGGAGCTTCTCAACGTGGGCGCCGCAGACCAACCGGATCAGCTCGAGTCGGAGATTGAAGCCGAACGGGCGGAGATTGATCTGGCCCTCGCAAAGACGGCTCAGATACGGGTTTGGCGGGAACTGGCGGCAGTGGCGGCTAGTCCGTCTCTCCAGCCCGCTCCCTTGGAAGGGAATCTGGAAGAGGTTCCGCGGTTGGAACTTGAATCAGCAATTAACAAACTCTTTGGTGAGAGTCCTGAGATTCGGATCTCTGAAGTTGCGGTTGCCCGTGAGGAAGCAGCGCTCAGCCGGGCGAAGGTCGAGAAGATTCCGGATATCGTGGCTCGTGGTGGTTTACGAAAAAATCGTGAGCTGCTGGAAGCAGGCGGCAGGCCCGTAGGCCTGGAAGGCTTCTTCGACGTCGGATTTGAAATACCCTTCTTCAACCGAAACCAGGGTAACGTGGCCGCTGCGCGCGCCAATCTCGATCGGGCGGAACGCGACGTTCAGCGAGTGAAGCTTTCACTTCGCATGCGAATGGCACGGGTTTACAAGGAATACCAGGATGCGTCCCTCACGGCTGATAGATATCGGACGCAGATGATTCCGCGGGCTCAGCAAGCGTATGACCTGTATCTGAACAATTTCCGGCAAATGGCAGCTGCCTATCCGCAGGTTCTGATTGCTCAACGGAATCTGTTTCAACTGCAACAGAATTACATCAACGCGCTCGTAACTACCTGGCGGAGTGCCGTCCAAATTCAGGGGTTGCTACTGGAAGGTGGCCTCGAAGTGCCCGGAGTTGCAGAACAGAGTAGGTTGGTCCAAAGCGGGGAAGAGACTGGGGCAGACCAGTAACCGTGAGGATTGAAAGACTAGGCAGCCCGGGAGGATTGGGCTCGGCAGCGCCGGAATTCCGGCACACCATCCTGAACCTTCCACGTTTCTCCTCTCAAGAAACTCCTTCTTTCCTGTAACCTTTTCCTACTTCCTCAGTTTACATAGACGTAGGCTCGACAGCGAGGCGCAAGACGCGTGAGTCCAGCGGCAGACAATGAGCTGATGTTGAAGGTGCGAGACGGCGACCTCGGGAAATTGAGCTTCCTGTTTGAGCGCTACCATCGAGCTTTGTTCAACTTCTTCCTTCGCTCAAACGGGAACCGCGATTTGAGCGAGGACCTCGTGCAGGAGGTGTTCTTGCGTCTGCTGAAGTACCGCCACACGTTTCGGCCCGACAGTCAGTTTTCGGCCTGGATGTACCATGTGGCGCGCAACGCTCAAATTGATCACTTCCGCAAATACAAGCATGAGGGTGAAGCCGGCCACGATGGCGACGATGACGAATTATTTGACATTGTGAGTTCTGGGCTGACACCCGAAGAATCTCTCGTCAAGAGTCAGGAGACCCGGCTCGTAAGAAGGGCACTGGCCCAATTGCCTTCAGAGAGGCGCGAGGTGCTCATCCTCAGCCGCTATCAAGGGCTGAAGTACGAAGAGATCGCGATAATTCTAGGGTGCGAAGTCGGAACCATCAAAGGCCGGGTGTTCCGTGCGATTCGAGAGCTGGCTGAAGTGTTAGATGGCATCACGGGAGAGAAGGCGTCATGAACTGTGAACAGGTGAAAGCGGGATTTCCCGACTATTTGGCGCAGAGTCTAGGTCGGGACGGAAGCGCGGCGATTCAGTCGCATCTTGCGATGTGCGGCGCCTGCCGCCAGGAACTGGCAACGTTGGAATCTGCATGGACTCGTCTGGGTGTACTCGAAGATGCCCAGCCCAGCCCGCAGGTACGAGACCGTTTTTATGCGATGCTCGAAGAACACCAACTGGAGTTGCGCACGCAGCCAAAGAGGCGGGTGACTCTGGCGGACTGGGCGGAAGGATGGTGGCCCGTTCGACCCAGATGGCAGTCTGCATTGGGACTGCTTCTATTGGTCGTCGGAATAGGGTTGGGTCGGTGGGGCTTGGAAAGGCCCAAGCAGGACGGGGAAATTGCGCGTTTGCGCGATGAGGTTGGCGGCCTGCGTGAGCTGCTGACCCTGTCGTTGCTCCAGCAACAGTCGGCCAGCGAGCGCCTACGAGGAGTCAGTTGGAGTTCCCAGGTACAACAGCCCGAGGAGACTGTGCTCTCTGCGCTGCTGCAGACGCTGAACTCCGATCCCAACGTCAACGTGCGGCTGGCGGCGCTGGATGCGTTGCAGAAGTTTTCGAGCATTCACGAAGTTCGTCAGGGCTTGCTGCAATCGCTCGAAAAACAGAAGTCACCCCTGGTCCAGATTACTTTGATTGATTGGTTGGTTGAAAATAAGCAACGGCAGGCGGTTGACGTGCTGACTCGAATCAGCGATGAACCACAGTTCCAGCCCAAGGTTCGCGAGCGGGCACGTTGGGGATTGCGACAACTCAGCTAGCTTGAATTCGGATGGTTCAGAGCAGGATTCTTTGTCGTGTTCCCGCGAAGGCGAGACCCCAACCGCTGTCCTGAGCCTGGATTCCCGCTTTCGCGGGAATGCCGAACCAGGACAAAGATCGAACATTTAAGGAGACATGAATGAATTCAATAGACTCGGTCCTAGTTGGACAAAACGATTTCCAGCGACGGAACGAAGCCGCTGCGGCTTACATACCCTTGCGTGGCTTTGTCGTCCCGTTCGCGATCCTGTTGCTCGGGTTATTTTGCTCAGTCGAAGTATGGGCTCAAGTTGACCGGGTCACGATCCCGTTTAGCGACGCCGTTCGACCACGGTTCGTAAAAGTCAGCTTGTTAAGCGGGGGTGTCACTGTCAGGGGATACGAAGGCAAGGAGGTGGTCGTTGAAGCCAAGAACAAGGACGGAGAATCGGAGAACAGCGGTAAGACGCCCAAACGCGCTCAAGGAATGAAACGAATCAAGCCGGTTGGATCAGGACTCATCGCCGAGGAAGAGAACAACGTTGTGACCGTTTCGACAGGCCTGTCTGAGCATTCGGTTGACCTGGTGGTTCAGGTTCCCGTGAACACCTCGCTTAAGCTCAATGTAGTCGACGATGGAGATATCTTGGTGGAGAACGTAGAAGGCGAAATTGAAGTGAACAACATTGACGGCGACATCAAGCTGAACAAGGTCTCTGGCACGGTCGTCGCCCACACGGTTGATGGTGACCTTACCGTTTCCGTCGTAAAGTTGAATCCTGCTAAGGCGATGTCATTCAGTTCGCTGGATGGTGACATCGATGTGACGTTTCCGTTGGACTTCAAGGCGTCAGTGAAGGTTCATTCCAAGAATGGTGAGATTTACAGCGATTTCGATATTCAGCCCGCTACGGCCACGCGTGCGCCGGTAGTCAAGGACGAAAGAGCCAAGGGAGGCAAGTATGCCATCCATCTCGACAAGGGCGTGGCAGGCACCATCAATGGAGGTGGACAGGAAGTTCAATTCAAGACGTTTGATGGCGACATCTACATTCGAAAGGCTGCGAAGTAATGGAGGCGGGGCACGCTCGCCCCGCGCTCTCCTGCAATTCTGGATTTTTTCACAGTTCCGCTTCGCGAGAAAGAGGCTATCCAGTCCCAACTCTACAAGCTAGAGATGTGCGGCCAGACAGGTCTCCGCGAGCTAACATTCCTCGATTGGCACCCCGGTGCCAGCGAGAGGAGAGACAGTAATGGAGCTTAACCTGATGGCGCTCGGCGCGGCTCTGGCGATGCAGGTCACTCTCGCTCCTTGCACGATCGAAGGCGTCGCGGGCCCAGCCAGGTGCGGCGGCTACAAGGTGTGGGAGGATCGAGCGGCAAGCCCTGGACGTCAGATCGAGTTGTCGATCGTCATCCTTTCCGCGCTTGAAGCGGCCCGGTCCGATCCGTTCTTCATGCTGCAGGGCGGCCCAGGCGACGCGCCATCGTTCAACACGCGATTCTACAGCCGCGTCTTCCAGGGCATCCGCAGGAGGCGCGATCTCGTGCTGATCGATCTTCGCGGCACGGGCAAATCCTCGGCGCTCACCTGTCCTGAGCTCGCCAAGCCGGCAGCGGATGGCGTGTATGACGCCGACCTCTTGAGCGTCCCTGCTGTTCGAGCGTGCCGCGAACGGCTGGCACAACGCACCGATCTCCGCTTGTACACGACAGAGATCGCGGTCGATGACCTCGAGGAGCTTAGGCAGGCGCTCGGTTACGGTCCGATCAATCTCTACGGCACGTCGTACGGTTCCCGCGTGGCGCAGGTCTACATGCGGCGGTATCCGAAGAGCCTGCGCACTGTGGCGATGAAGGGGATCGCCCCGCCGTCGATGGCGTTGCCGGCGTCACACGCGCGCGCAGGCGAGGATGCCTGGCGGACGCTCGTGACGCGATGCGCGAACGATCCCGGCTGTGCGCGTGCGTTTCCCATCCTGGATGTTGACTTCAGGCAGCTGCTCACGCGGCTGGAGAGGACATCGCCCACGCTCACATTTCCGGCAAACTCGAAGCGGGTGAAGGTGACGCGCGGGCTCTTCGCCGAAGCGTTCCGGAGGGTGCTCTATACGCCGGAGGGCTGGGCGCAAGCGCCTAAGCAGATCCGGCAATTGCTGAATGGCGATGAGCGCGCGCTCGCGGAAACTGCGTTGTCAGGACGCGGTATGTTTGGCGGGGAGCGACTTGCCGCGGGGTTCTTTCTCTCCGTCACGTGCACGGAGGATGTTCCTTATCTGCCGGCGGACGCAGACGCCAAAGCTGCAGGCACATTCGGCGGCTCGTATCGGCTCGAGCAGCAGCGGGCGGCGTGTCGTGAATGGCCGCGGGGATCCGTGTCAGCCGACCATCGTCGGCCGACGTTGTCGGCAGTCCCCACATTGTTGCTTTCGGGCGAGCTCGATCCCGTGACGCCGCCGTCCGGCGGCGAGGAGGTCGCGCGCGGCCTCGCGAATGGGCGGCACGTCGTCATTCGCAACAACGGACACGCGATCGGCAACGCCGAGCACTGTATCGGACAGATGATCGGCGAGTTCCTCGATCGCGGATCAGCCCGCCGGGTCGATGTGAGCTGCGCCGCGGCCGTCCCGGCGCTGCCATTCGTCCTTCCGGGACACCACCCATGAGCGTGATCGCCGGGCGCTACTCGGCCTGGAGAACGGTCCGCGTCAGCCGATGGCTTCGCGCCACTTCCGCCGGCAGCAGCTTGCTGAAGCAGAACCTTCTGCCCGCTTGTGTCCGTAGGGTGCGGCTCGTGCTTGGTGATGTTGAAGCGGAGCTGCGCGAGCACGGCTCGCATGTCGTAGTAGCGGATCTTCGATCGTTTCGAATCCCGTCCCGCAGTCACCGCCCTCACTCCCGATTTTTTCGATGAGCGCCCGGAAGTGGCCCTGGGCGCGCCAGTTGCGGCGCGTGCCGCCGTTCCGTTGATAATTGATAGAGGATGCGCCGTCCGTCGAACCTTACGGAGAAAAGGGCTATCCAGCTTTGAAGCAGCGGCTTCCGACACCGGCTGAATGGAATAATCGCATTGACTCCTGCTTCGACTTTCCTTTATAACCGCCGGCATGCCATCTCTCTGGAGCAGCATCCTGCGGCGCTCGGCCTGGACGATCTGCCTGACTGGCATCCTCACGCTTGTCTGCCTTTTCACGATTCGTAACCTTCAGTTCGACACCTCCCCTTCAACGCTCATTCTTGCCGGCTCCAGCGAGGCCCGGTACTACGAAGAAATCAAACGAATTTTCGGCAACGACCAGTTGATCCTGATTGGAATGCAGGGCGAGAACCTGTTGCGGCCATCTGAACTGGCTCGAGTGAGGGCTCTCACCGATGAACTTGGGCGAATCCCAGGAGTGAAACGCGTCCTGAGCCTGACGAATGTCAAAGACGTTCGTGGAACTGGCGACGAAGTGGTTGTCTCGCCTCTGGTTCCTGACGACGGGAGCGACATTAATCTTCAAGAGCTGCGCAGTCGAATCCGGAACAATCCGTTCTACATCAAAAACCTGATCGCTTCGGATGAGCGGACCCTGGCAGTACTGGTCTTTCTCGATGAGTTCGAAGCAAAGGAAAGCTTGCTGCAGGGAAGGGAAGTGACGCGGCAGGTTCGCACCATCGCCAACCGGATTGTCGGCGAAGGCCAGGCATTCATCAGTGGCTTGCCTGAGATGGAATTGCAGGGCACTGAGAACATGATGCGCGATCTGCGCGTTCTTACGCCCCTGACGCTGGTGCTGGTCGTCGTCATCCTGGCAGTGAGTTTTCGCTGTCTCCGGGGCATCCTTCTTCCTCTGGGAATGATTGGCTTGGCGGTGGTGTGGACGCTGGCCGCCATGGTCTGGTCGGGCCGGCCTCTCAAGGTCACGACCATGATCCTCCCATCTCTTCTAATCTCAAACGGAACGTCGTATGTGATCCATTTCCTGGCGCAGTACTACCGGCTGCTTCATAAAGCCTACGCGGATTGGGGCGAGCGGGCTGACGCAACGCTGGATCGGGAGACGTATCACCAGACATTGCTGGACGCCGTGGCCTATACCCACTCGCCCATGTTCATCTCCGCAGCCACGACGATGGCTGGCTTTGGGGCGTTCATGTTTTCCGGAATCCCCGCCATTCGTGATCTGGGTATCTTCGCCACGGTGGGTGTGTTTCTGAGTTATTGGTTTTGCGTGCTCTTGGTGCCATCGTTTCTCTGGCTTTCACCCATCCCGCGTTTGGATCAGTTACCCGGTGGGGAAGACAGCCGTCGTCACACATTCTTGGAGAAGTTGTCCCGGTTCAACCTTCATCGGGCCGGCTGGGTCTACGCTATTTCGATCGTGTCCGCTGCGTGGGCACTGTGGGGGCTGCTCCAACTTCAGGTGCATACCGACTACCTTTCCTACTTCCACAAAAATGCGCCCGTCGTGCAAACCGCACAATTTTTTCATGAACGCATGGCCGGCATTGCTCCGTTGTTCGTCATCGTGGAATCTAAAGGAGAACGGAAGGTGACGGAGCCTGGCGTTCTGAAGGCCACCGAGGCTTTACAGCAGAGCGTTCAGGAGATTCCGGGAATTGATGCAGCGCTTTCCTTCGTGGATACGCTGAAACTGCTGAACCGCGCCTTTCACAATGAAGCACCGGACTATTTCGTGGTTCCGGAGGAAACGGAAGTCATCGCGAGTTTGATTGAGTTTGCAGAATCTGATCCCAGCGGCTTGAGCGGCGACTTTCTTTCCTCCAATCACCGTTATGCTCGCATCGTGGCGCGAACCCATCTATTCAGCTCCTCCGAACTCCACACAACGATCGATCGAATCAACCAGCGAGCGGCACAGCTGTTTCCAGACGACTTCAGAGTTCAGGTGAGCGGCAGTCTGGTGTTGATGAACCGCACCTCAGATCGAGTAGCCGCAGAACAGGCGAAGAGCCTGATATTTTCGGTCTTGCTCATTTCTGCCATCGTTATCATTCTTTTCCGATCGTTCAGAATTGCTTGTCTGGCAATGATCCCGGCGGGGTTGCCAGTCCTTCTCTGTTTCGGACTGATGGGTTGGTCAGATGTTTCGCTGAATGTCAACACGAGCCTGATTGCAAATGTCGCCATCGGAATCGCTGTGAACAATTGTGTTCACTTCCTGGTCCATTTTCAGCGAAATGTTCGCACGGGACTTTCGATTTCTGATGCGACGGGTCAGAGCCTCAAGAATGCCGGTGGAGCCATGCTGGCAGCGTCTATCGCCCTTACCCTTGGATTTCTTGTGTTCGGCTTTTCAAAATTTGTGCCTGTATCGCAGTTCGGTCTGCTGACCACCTTCATCATGGGGACTGATCTGCTAGCCAATATCTTTCTGTTGCCGTCGTTAATGCGTTTTTCCAGCGCTCCCGAACGTGGGTTGTAAAGGCGCGTGGGGGGATGGCGATCTGCTCTCTGTCATTCCGGCCAAGCGAAGCGCGAGCCCGAATCCAGGCTAGATTCCCGTCCCGGCCTACTACTTTCAGGCAGCAGGTCCTGAGATTTGGCTCGAGGCCTTCGCGTCACTGCCTATTTCTTGCCTGCCGGATTCTTTGCTGGCAGCAGCTTCCCTTTTCCTTCTTCCAAAACAACCACTTGATTGGCACTGACGTTCTCAAACGCTTCATGCGTGCCACTCGGCCATTGCACCTCAGCCCGGTCAATCTTGGCAGCGTCACCGAGACCGAAGTGCAGTCTCAGGTCGTTTTGGGATACATAGCTTCCGCCGCTGCGTACCTCGTCCATCTGCTTCTGGTTGCCGGTGAAGATCGTGACCCGAGCCCCAATTCCATTCCGATTCGATTTCCTGCCCACAGTCTTGATCAAAACCCAATTCTTCTTTTCACCACGATTCTTCAGCAGGCTGGGCGGCTCGTTCATATTGTTGGCGATTATCTCCAGACTGCCGTCGTTGTCCAGATCGCCGACCGCAGCGCCCCGTGAGGAGTGGCGTGCCAGGATGCCCTTGCCGGCTTGCTCGGAAATGTCCAGGAACGTTCCGTTGCGCAGGTTCCAATAGACAAGCCTCTCCTGCTTGTAAGGACTATCGGGTGTTTGAGTGTCGACTTCCGGATACACGTGGCCATTCACCATGAAGATGTCTTTCCAGCCGTCATGATCCACATCAAAGAATCCGGTGCCCCATCCCAAAAAGCGTGTGTTGACGCCTAGGCGGCCCGGATAGGTAACGTCATTAAAGGTCCCGTCGCCTGCATTGCGGTAGAGTGTTGACGTATCGTCCGTGAAGTTGGTCTTCACAATGTCGAAAAATCCATCGTTGTCATAGTCCGCGGTTGATATCCCCATTCCGGCTTGTTCCTGGCCGTCCTCGTTGAACGCCCCGCCCGAAATCAGACCAATGTCCGTAAACGTTCCATTGCCTTCGTTGTGGTAAAGAATGTTTGGCGTCGAGTCGCAAGCCACGTAGATGTCTGGCCAGCCGTCGTTGTCGTAATCCGTCACCAATGAGGTGAAGGCGTAGTAGCCGCTAGGTTTGATGACGCCGCTCTTCTCCGACACATCCGTGAACGTCCCATCGCCATTGTTGCGATAGAGCAGGTTTGTACCTCCTGGCAGACCGCGCGGGCCGCACATCACAGGCATTCCTTTCCACTGGCAGAACTGGTTGGTTCCTTTAGCAGGGATTTTCTTGATATCAAAAATCACGTAGTTCGCCACAAACAGGTCCAACCGGCCGTCCTTGTCGTAGTCCACAAACGAGCATCCAGTGCTCCACCGCGGCGAGGCATGCGACAGTCCGGCTTTTCCCGCCACGTCTGCAAAACGGCCATTGCCTTCGTTGCGATAAAGCGCGTTCTGTCCGAAATAGGTCACCAGCAGGTCGTCTCGTCCATCGTTGTCATAGTCACCGACGCAGGCCCCCTGGCCCCAGCCAGTGCGAACCAAATTCGCCCTTTCCGTAACGTCGGCAAATGTGCCGTCTCGATTGTTGTGGTAAAGGTGATTGGTGGGTTCCTGCCCCTTTGGAAACCCTTCGAGCGTGGTGCCGTTCACCATGAAGATGTCCAGCCAGCCATCGGTGTCGTAGTCGATCAGCGCGACGCCGCTGCCCGTTGTTTCGATGATGTATTTCTTATCGAAGTCGGGACCGGTAACGTGACGGGCCGTCAATCCTGCTTTCGCGGCCACATCCTCAAAGTCCACTTTGGGGAGAGGATACTCCAGTTTCACATTGGGAGCCGCACGGCCAACCCGTCGCGGAACAGCCACTCCCTGGCTGAACAGCGTCAGAGCGGACTGAGCGCTCAAGAGCAAAAACAACGTTCCATACACCAAGAGCTGGATGCGTTTCACATTGGACCTCGAAAACAAGACGGGAATTGCGAACACTCAATTGCCAAGATGCAGGAGGCGCTGGCGGAAGCTGACGCCGGGATGGTGCGACAAACCACCCCGCCATGGCGCGTGGCCATGGCATCCCCTCCTCAATCGAGGAGGGGATGCCTTGACCTAATCACATGCTGCGGACCTACGCCGTCATTCCTAAATTGCCGTCCAGCCGCCATCCACCAGCAGCGTGTGCCCGGTGACCAAATCGGCTGCCGGGCTTGCCAGGAAGACCACTGCCCCAACGACATCTTCCGGCCTCCCCAGCCTTCCCAGTGGTATGCGCCGATGGATTTCACGCGAAAAGACCGGATTTGCAAACATCTCCTCGGTCAGGGGCGTCAACACGAAGGTCGGCGCAACCGCATTGACGTTGATCTGATACCGCGCCCATTCGATAGCCAGGACGCGGGTCAGATTAACCACGCCGGCTTTGCTGGAGCAGTAGGCCGCACGATCATGATAACCCACCACGCCATTCTGCGAGGCCATGTTGATGATCTTGCCCGATCCCTGTCGCACCATTTGCCGCCCCACCGCCTGCGCACAGAAGAAGACGCCTTTCAAATTCACGGCGAGAATGCGATCCCAGTCGTCTTCGGTGACATCGAGGGCTCGCCGGGGAGTATTGATGCCGGCGTTGTTCACGAGAATATCGATTCTTGAGAATGCCTTGATCACCTCTGTCACTGACCGCTCTATGTTTTTCACGGACGTGACGTCCAGCCTCACTACCAGGGCCCTTCGTCCTAACGAACGGATGGAAGCCGCGACAGCCCGCGCATTCTCCAGGCGGCTGGGAAGCTCCGTTATGGCAACATCGGCGCCTGCCTCAGCCAGAGCCAAGGCGATGGATCGGCCCAACCCTGATCCGGCACCCGTCACCAAGGCAGTTTTGCCGGATACGTGCATGGAAGGCAGCGCGATCCCTTCCATGCGCGCCGATTTTTTGGTTCGCTTCATAATCCTTGCCGGTTTATTCGCTAGTTGTCATTCCGAAGCCGGAATCCAGGTTGCTTTTCTGTGATCTGCTGGATTCCGACATCCGCCGGAATGGCAGATTAAGCGTGGTGTCGTGATGCTCTGAATCCGAGCCAAAACTCGGCTTCTTGGAGGCTGCAACTCTCAATTCGCCCTTGTCTCGGTTTCTGTGATCGTCACAAACTGATCGATCACTGGATTCGGCACCAACTGCTTCACGCCGCTAGGCCACAATACTTCAACCTCTTTGATTTTTGTCTCAGCGCCCAACCCAAAGAAAACTCGCCGGTCGATCGCGGAAAGATAACTCGCCGTTGTGGTCACCAGGTTGTACTGAACTTTGCCACTGCCGAGGACCAGCTTTACCCGGGCGCCAATGCCGTCACGATTGCTCTTCTTGCCTTGAAGACCGAGGCCTACCCAATGGTTGTGGTTTCCACCGTCGTTACGAATGACGTAGGCCGGACCGTTGCAATTGGAAACCACGACGTCGATATCTCCGTCATTGTCCAGATCGCCAAAAGATGCGCCTCGGCTGGCCCACACTTGTTGGAAGACCTCACCGGAGCCAGGTGAAACATCCTGGAACTTCTTGCCGTTGCGTTTCAGCAGTAACGGTTTCTGGAAATAACGAAGGTGCGGCTGCGTTTTCTCAATGTTGTCCATGACGTGGCTGTTTGCCAGGAACAGATCCTTGGATCCATCATTGTCGTAATCAAAAATCCGCATTCCCCAACCGGCCAAGAGTCGTGTGATTTCACCCAAACTTGAAATCAGTGTGGCGTAGGTGAAACTCTCATCACCATTGTTGTGGAAGTAGGCATAGCTCTCATTCGAAAGAGCCGTGGTCACAATGTCCGGGAAGCCGTCGTCGTCGATGTCGGCGAAGTCAGTTCCCATACCTGCAAAGCTTTTGCCGTCCTCCGTGTAGCCAGTCCCCGCAATCACTCCCATTTCCTGGAACGCTCCCTTCCCCAGGTTCTTAAAGAGAAATTGTTGATAGGAGTCGTTGGCGACGCTGATATCCAGAAGGCCGTCGTTGTTGAAGTCTGCGAACGCCAGGCCCAAGGCCTTGCCGGTGCTTTCACCGATCTTGCTCGAAACTGTGGCGTCCGCAAAGGTGCCGTCGCCATTGTTATGAAATAAGAGATTGGAAATCGGTTTGAAGTTGTCTGGGTGGCAATAGGACCGGCCGTCTTCGCCTTTGTTTCCGCAGAAAATGTTTGAGGCAAAGTTCCACTGCATATAGCGGCAGACGAAAAGGTCAAGGTTTCCGTCGTGGTCGTAGTCGAGAAACCCAGCGCTCGTCAGAAAGCCCTGAGCGTTGAGCTTGGAGTCCGCTGTCACATCGGAAAAGGTTCCGTTGCCGTTGTTGCGATAAAGAACAGCGGATCCGTAGCTGGTGACAAATAGATCGGTATCGCCATCGTTGTCGTAGTCCCCGGTGGCGGCGCCCATTCCGTAGCCCTTGCCTTGTAACCCGGCTTTGGAGGTCACGTCTATAAAGGTTCCGTCGCGATTGTTTCGAAACAGACGGTTCCAAAACTCGGGGCCCGATTTTTCCAAGGGTTCACTGTCGGTCTGGTTTGCCTTCAGTTTGGCACCGTTTACGAAGAAAACGTCGAGCCAACCGTCGTTGTCATAGTCGAACAGTGCAACTCCGCCGGTCATGGTCTCGATCAGAAACTTGCTGGGTGTGGCCGAGCTGCGGTGGAGGAAGCGCAGTCCGGAGGCGGTGGTGATGTCCAGATAGCGTACGGGAGCTTGTTCGCTCGGAGAAAGAGGAACTAAGGCCAGACAGAAGGCTCCGGCAGAACAGAAAAGGTTTCTTAGAAGGGAACGCTGCATCAATCGTTCGAACTGCTCCGGCAACCCTAGATCAAGCGCTCAAGCATATTTTCTATAGCAAGCAACCTCCCCGACATCAACCAGACAGAGGCATCACCCCGTAAGTTTAGCAGAGTCGATGCAGCGTGCGCTTCTTCTGCGCCAGGGGAAGCGCCTTTCAGACACGGGGAAGCCTGACTGCCACCTCACGATTTAGTCGGGCAAAGGCTTCGGCGGCTTGGCAACCGGCCTCACGGCCTCGCCACATCGCAATCGGTTCGTGGTGGTTTTTCCAGATGCCTTCTCCGTTCTGGCTCTTGTGAGCGAACAAGGCGGCTTTCTTCTTTTCGACGGTCTTCGTGATATCCACGTAGTGGTTGGGTGTGAATCCCAGTGTCTGACTGCCGGTATTCACTTCAAAAAAATACAGCTCGGGACGCGGCTTCAGCGCGAGACATGCCCGAATGGTACACATGCTGGCCACCTGGTGATCCATGTGCGTGTCCACGGGCCAGTGAGTAAAAACCACATCGGGACGCTCTTCAGCCAGGATCTTCTGAAGCTCCTCGACGCGAGTCCGGGTGAAGTCCGCAGAGCCGTCAATCTGTCCGGCGAAGTGTGCTTTCGCGCCCAGAACCCTGCAAGCCGACTCGCATTCGGAGCTACGGATCTGGGCGGCTTCGTCGTAGGATCTGCCCCGAATCCCACGCTCTCCTCGCGTCAGATAGACGACTGTGGGAATGCTCCCCAGTTCTTGATAGAGCGCCAGCGTGCCAGCGCAGCCAGATTCAGGGTCATCTGGATGGCCACCAACACACACCACCTTGAGCCCTGGTATGATCTGAGTCGTGGATTGAAGCCCTTCCAGAGGGCCAGCTGCGAAGATCGGTCTGGTAGCCAAGAGAGAAGAGGTTAGGAACTTGCGTCGTGAGGTGCTAGAGACTTTCATCAGTAATTCACACCCTGAGAAGGGGTGGGGGCCGAAGGCAGCTGGGGTGGGTCCGTTCCCGACTTCACAACCCCGCCCCAGGGCCTGACGGCCCTCTCCCCTCCCAAGAGGGGATTCCGCTGCGATTGTCTAACCTAGATCACACCGCAACGCGGTGTGGGTGCTCCTGTGAGAATCGACGAGCTCAAGCACGACGACGAGCAGTCTAGTTCTCACCTGAATTCACATTCGCTACTGAATCTTCCCACGCCCTTCCACTTTCCAGGAGCCTTCCACAATTCCCTTGCGGTGGTAGTAAATCTGGTTGTGCATGTTCACGCACGCGCAGACGTGATTCGGAACCACGGAGAGCCGGTCTCCGACCTTCACCCGGTCGGCAGGGCTCAAATCCAGGTGGCCGTGTTCTTCCGACATGGCTGCGAATTGGGCGTTGGGAAGCTCTGTGACAAGGCCAAATCCCTGCTTGTCTCCTGAAATGAGCCGGTCTCCGGAGAACGTCTTCGATCCTCCATCGATCATCGCACGACCCTGCACGGATTTGCTGACCACCGTCACCCGGACTCTCAGCGCACAATCGGAAAGCTGACTATAGCCGGCCTTGGTTTCGTTCATGTCATAGAAGACATAGGTGCCAGGCCGGATTTCAGTGAGCCCGCGCACCTGGTGGCTGTTGTAAGCCGTGGGTGTGCTGCCTCCGCTCACGACCTCGCAGTTCAGACCGCTCTGTTTGGACTTTGCTTGAATCTCTTCAATCGCGCGACTGATGCTCTCCAGCGCTGGACCCTGCTCAGGCAACGCATCCCAAATGTGTCCTGGGTAGAACATCAATCCTGAGAATCGCACACCGGAAAGCTTGTCAACGGCGCGCGCCACGTCCAGCCAGGCTTCCACGGTTTGAAGGCCGCAGCGTCGCATGCCCACATCAAACTCCACAAGAATGTTCACACTGGAACCGGCCCGAGCAGCAGCTTCAGAAATGCCTTGCGCGACTTCAGTGGAATCCAGGCTGACGGTAATCGCCTTGTGCTGTGCCAGCTTGGCGAGCCGTTCGCACTTCGACTGGCCGACCACCGGATAGGCGATCAAAATATTCTCCAATCCGGCGCTTGCCATCACCTCGGCTTCGCCAACTTTTGCAACGGTGATCCCTGAACATCCAGCAGCAATCTGCATCTTGGCTATGGCTGGAATCTTGTGCGTCTTTGTGTGCGGCCTCAGCTTGAGACCATGCTTCTGGCTGTAGTCGCTCAGTGAACCCAGATTGCGTTCCATGATATCCAGGTCAACGGTCAGGGCTGGAGTGTCCAGTTCTTCGAGTCTCATTCGCACCTCGCAAGTCTGTTTGTCTTTACGCGAAACCGTTCCTCAAAATGCCGGAGTCTGACTCGGCTCGTTGCGCTGGTCGTTGGCTCCAGGTGCTTTCACAGTCCCCTGACCGAGCCAAGGGATTGTACAGAATTCCCTTTCAACAATGCGATGTGAAAAACTTATGTTAAGGTTGGTGCTCGTTTTTCATTCCCGCTGCCTTCTTCATGAGCGCTCCAGCGTATCCTTTGAAGGAAACTGCTTCCATGACAGACAGCACGAAAGAGCGCCAGGGCCGGCCGCTGCTGAAGTGGTGTCCGGTGATTCTTGTCGGACTTGCCATTGTCGTAATTCCGCCGCCAGCGGGGATCTCTCCACAGGGATGGCGGCTGCTGGCCATTTTCGCGGCGACCATTGTCGGCTCGATCTTTCAGCCGGTTCCCGGCGCTGCGGTGGTCATGCTGGGTGTTTCGGCCGCCGCCCTGACTGGGGCTCTCCCTATTGCTGAGGCCTTGGGCGGATACGCGGATCCGATTGTGTGGATGGTGCTGGCCGCATTCTTCATTTCCCGAGGCATGGTCAACACCGGTCTTGGGCGTCGCGTTGCGTTCTTGTTCATTCGTACCCTCGGGAAAAGATCGCTGGGGTTGGGTTACGCACTCGTCTGTACGGATATGCTTCTTGCCATGGTGATTCCTTCGAACGCCGCTCGCGCTGGCGGCGTTCTTTTTCCCGTTACCAGGAGTTTGGCGGAAGCTTACGATTCCAAACCCGGGGCAACGGCGCGCAGATTGGGCGCGTTCCTAATCTGTCTGGTGTATCAATGTGAAGTAATCATTTGTGCCATGTTCCTCACCGGCCAGGCGTCGAATGTGCTCATCGCCAAGTTCGCGCAAGAGGTCACGGGCAGAACCCTCAGCTACAGCCAGTGGGCTCTGGCAGCCATCGTGCCGGGGATCGTGTCACTGCTGGTAGTGCCGCAGTTGATTTACCGCGTCTTTCCGCCTGAGATCAAGCACACACCTGCTGCCGCCGACTTTGCCCGAGAAGAGCTGAAGCGCATGGGAGCGATGTCGGGCGGCGAAAGGCTAATGCTTCTGACCTTTTTGCTAGTGGCATCGTTGTGGATGACATCTTCTCTGCACGGCATCCATTATGCCGTTGTCGCATTGCTTGGCATCTGCATTCTGTTGCTGAGCGGCGTTTTGAAATGGGACGAAATGCTCGGTGAGAAGGGTGCCTGGGACGTGTTCATTTGGTACGGTGGTCTGGTGCGGATGGCCGAGGCTTTGGGTGAAGCCGGTATCATGAGACAGTTTGCCGAAGCTGCGGCTGGTTTCACTGCCGGATGGAGTTGGCCGCCCGCGATGGCTGCTCTATTGTTTATCTATTTCTATGCGCACTATGGCTTTGCCAGCATCACGGCGCACGTCTCTGCTATGTACACTCCGTTCCTGGTGGTGATTCTGGCTGCCGGTGCGCCACCCTACCTGGCGCTGTTTTCTCTGGCGACGTTCTCCAACCTCAATGCGTCGTTGACCCATTATGGCACCACACCCGCGCCCATCTACTTCGGTGCAGGGTATGTTACCCAGAACACGTGGTGGCGACTCGGACTTTTGACGTCGCTGATGAACATCCCGATCTGGGTCGTTGTTGGGTTTGTATGGTGGAAGATCCTGGGATTGTGGTGAGGTTGAAGACTGGTGATTCGGAGGTTGCACTCGCATGAAAGGCTTGGAGAGGAAGACTCTTGGGAAAAGCGGTATTGAAGTCACGCGGGTTGGACTTGGCTGCGCCTCGCTGGGTGGGATGTATGGAGACATTCCGGAAGAACAGGCTCACGAAGTGGTGCGCCGGGCCTTGTCTTTGGGCATTAATGTCATCGACACCGCACCGTTGTATGGCTATGGAAAGAGTGAAATTCGCATCGGCAAAGAGGTGCAGGTCCGGAACAGAAGTGATTTCGTACTGGCAACCAAGGTGGGGCGTCTGTTGGTTCCCAAAGATGAAGGAGGAGACACCAGCCAGGATGCAAACTGGGGGACGGAATCTCCGCTAAGGCCGAAATTCGATTTCAGTTACGATGCCACGATGCGTTCGGTGGAAGAAAGCCTGAAACGCCTTCAAACAGACCGGATCGACATCTTGCACATTCACGATCCGGACAATCACTATGAACAGGCACTGCGCGGTGCCTATCCGGCCCTCGACAAACTACGCAGTCAGGGAATGATTCGCGCCGTGAGCGCCGGCATGAACCAGAGCGAGATGCTGGCTCGCTTCGCGCGCGAAGGTGATTTCGACTGTTTTCTTCTGGCAGGTCGTTACAGCATCCTGGAGCAAGGTGCCATAGATGAGTTGTTTCCGATATGCGCCAAGAAGAACATCGGGATCATGCTGGGCGGAACTTATAACAGTGGCATTCTTGCTTCAGACCTGAGCGTTGGAGCCAAATTCAATTATGCAGAGGCGCCGGCAGATGTTTTGGAGCGGGCGCGTGGGTTACAGAGGGTTGCGGCCCGGCATCGGGTTTCTCTGAAGGCCGCGGCCTTGCAGTTTGCTCTGGCGCATCCGCAGGTAACGTGCATCATGCCAGGTACTCGAGTTCCTGACCGTATTAACGAAAATCTGAAGCTGGTTGACGAACCGATTCCTTCTGAATTCTGGGCAGAGCTCAAAGGCGAGAATCTGATTCGGTAGGATGCACCTGTTCCGAAATGAGCTGTGCAAGTCAGGGCGCTCTTTCTCAAGCTCACCAACAGGGCGTTATGGATTGCCCAAAACGCAAAAAGGCATTGGAAAAAAGAATTACTGCTCGTACTGCAGTATGTAAGTATGCCCATACTGCAATTCTGGACAAGAATATACGTTCGTCTGGTATGAAGCTGTGCTTGGCCTATTATTGCTTCCGTTTCTCTTGCTGATCACGTGGTTCATTGCCCCATTCGAGTTACCCTTTTCTTCCAAAAAATGTAGGCGTTGTGGCGAGAGGTATCGCACATAGTTCATGATGGACCGCCGTCCCACTGAGCTCGCTAAGTGCCGGAAGTGAGGCTCTCATCTTTTTGGGAATTGGTGGTTACTACCCGCGAGAGCCGCAGGAGAAGTTTTTGAAGAACATTTGATGTGTGTTAATGAAGGGACCATAGGACTCTATGAAACTGACAAGGTTTCTCCTGATAGAGATGGCAATAGGCTGCAGCTTTACGGCTAACATCACGGCTGCACCGGACATTATTCCAGTTGGAAGCAAAATCGAACTGGTGGCGCGCACGCAGGCGGCGCAGGCGACTCCGTTTACCGAGGGGCCAGTCTATCGGGAGGGCCATCTCTATTTCACCGACACCAGCAATAGCCGGATTTTGCGAGTTCGCGTAGACCGGCAAGCTGCTTTGCCTCTACCATTGGAAATTTTTCGTGAACCCAGCCAACGCGCCAATGGACTGGAGTTCGATGCAGCCGGTCGGCTGCTCGCTTGCGAAGGCAGTGGCAGCGGCGGAGGGCGCCGAGTCACGCGCACCGAAAGCAACGGGGCTCTGACAGTTCTGGCTGAAAAGTACGAGGGAAAGCGGTTGAACAGCCCGAATGATCTCGCTGTCGATGCGAAAGGACGGATCTATTTCACAGACCCTCGCTACGGGAGCCGAGACGGCTTGGAGTTAGACAAGGAGTCGGTGTATCGAATCGATCCTTCCGGTAAGGTCGTACGTATCATTATAGATGTGGAGCGTCCCAACGGGATTGCCGTGTCTCCCGACCAACGGACGCTCTACGTCGTGGATAACAACCCCAGCCGAGGTGGTGCACGAAAAGTTTATGCGTATGCCTTGCAACCAGACGGTTCCGTTGGTGCTCGCCGAGTTCTGCACGACTTTGGAACGGGCCGAGGCGGCGACGGCATGTGTCTGGATCGGGATGGGAATGCTTACGTCACGGCGGGATTGAACGGAGGCTTTTCTTCCGAGCAGGATAGTTCGGTGAAGGCTGGCGTTTACATCATCTCTCCTCAGGGGAAGGCGCTCGGCTTCATCCCGATGCCAGAGGACTCTGTCACCAACTGTACCTTCGGAGGTCCGGAGCTGAAGTCCCTTTATATCACTGCCGGCACTGCACTCTGGCGAATTGATTTGAACACGCGTGGGCTGGCGCTGCGTTCTGCCAAGTGAGTGTGGATTCCCATTCCTGCGATGATTTGTTTTGCAGAACCTTAGAAAACATGTTTGACTATTTCTGCCCCGTCGCCTTTTACTGTCACGTCAGGTAGTTTCTCAAGGAGTTCCATACCGACTTCTCCTGACTTTGGGGGAAGCCTTTCAGCTGTAAACTAGTAATACTAGGTTAAGTTTCTACGAACTATTCAGGCGCTGGAACTTTGTCTGACACCAAGGGCAAAAGCCATTGAGCCTAATCAGACGCCGCTGCATCCTCCGCCGGACCTGAGGT
>Ga0187893_10002047_pt1 | contig 45699 bp, 41 predicted proteins | sample MA1701074metaG_FD_139574 | JGI IMG/M metagenome (GOLD analysis project Ga0187893, IMG submission 139574) | White microbial mat communities from a basaltic lava cave in the Kipuka Kanohina Cave System on the Island of Hawaii, USA - MA170107-4 metaG ... | reverse complement strand
GCCGTCAGCATCGCTACGGCTTCACGCTTGTACTCCGCTGAAAATCTCCGCCTCTGTGTCATGACACCCGCCTGGCTCATTCTGAGCCTTATCTAGGTGTCCGTCAAAACGGGGTAGAACCCCTTTTATATCTACGCGCCTAAGGGCGACTCATACTTGAGAAAGCATTGGGAGCAGGATCATCCGCTAGAAGTTTGGAAGGAACTCAAGAGCCTAAGTTCGAAATGCCATAGGGCTAATGTTGCGTTCGGAGTGGGCCTGAGTCCATTCGAAATTCACTTTCAGTGGAATGCAAAGACGAAGAGACTGCTCAAGGACAAAGTAACGAAGCTTGAAGAACTAGGCATTACATACCTAGGACTGTTCTTTGACGACATGAAAGGGTTAGCAGATTTAGCAGATACGCAACTGGAGATCGTTAACCACGTTAGAGGTTTCACCGACAAGACTCTTCTGTTCTGCCCAACTTATTACTCTGACGATCTGTTATTGGATAAAGTCTTTGGCCAGCGCTCACCAGACTATTTACAAACAATAGGAACCCTTCCTACTAAAATTCAGATTTTTTGATCGGGAAGCAAAGTGATACCAGAAAGCATTTCGGCTGAAGAATTGGATGCGGTTGCCGGAGTGCTAAAGCGAAAACCGATAATCTGGGACAACTACTTCGCGAACGATGGTCCCAAGCACTGTAAGTTTCTAAAACTAAAACCCTTAGAAGGTCGTAATCAGAATGTCTTGAAACATTCATCCGGCTGGGCGCTAAATTTAATGAATCAGCCTCACCTTTCCGAAATAGTTTTTGCTTCGTCCGTAGATGTGCTTCGGAAGAATGCTCCCCCCAACAAATCGTTCCATGATGCGGCCCAACGACTCGCGGGGGAAGAGTTTGTACATGCACTGAGAGCATTCGGGAACATTTTTGTCACACTTGGCCTTGATAGGCTTGAGCTTGATAGCAAACAGCAAATCTCGCAATACTCAATGAGAGCAGGTTTTCGCAGGATATTATTGATTGGCTCGATGGGAAGTATTTAGTCGTGGCCGAATGCCTAACTGATTGATGGAATGACGCAGCCTCTTCATTATGCCGACGGAACAACACGCCAGTGTTTCCTGGGATTACCAGGACAACTCATTTCCCATGTAGCTTCGAATATCGGCGAGAAAGTCTTCTACAGCGGCTTTCGCTTGCTGGAAGCATTCACACGCTTTCCTCTCCAACGCTTTGGCATGGGTCAATTCAACAGAGCCGTATCCATATTTTATGATCTTCTGCTTTTGCAGACCTGCCAGCGATTCTGTGACCGTTGCGCGCTGGACGCCTAATTGTTCGGCGAGGACACCATGCGTGAACGCAAACTGGCTCATCCCTGTGCGATATTGGTGCGCGAGCAGCCATCGACCCAGGCGTTGCTCCACAGAGTGAAACTGACTACATCCAACCGAAATGATGGATTCACGCAAAACCAGCGCGCTGCGGAGATATTCGGCTTCAAGACGGAACGCCGACCCGCCCACCTGTACAATAACTCGGCGCGGCGCCCGTTGATAGCCTTGCACAATCGTAAAGGCCGTACATCAAAGGCCGTACATCCTTCCATCCCGACTCCCGCCACTTCGACCGCCTGTCCACTAGACTGCAGATCCATCAAGCTGATGGCGCTATCGGTTGGGAAGTGCACGTATCTCAAACGACTGTCTACCTGATTGATTTCTTCCTTGGTTTTCAGTGAGACCAGTTCCGGGGCTTCTTTGATGACCTCGCGCTCCTGTCTGGGTGCATACTTCAGAATATGGTTTCGATCGAACGATGTGGCATTGGCCATTTACCTGTATATTAAGGCGAATGATCTCTGGCTACGCATAGGACTTTCCCTGGCCATTCGACAATAATGCTTTCCCTATCCGCGAGAGCACTGCTTTCCAGGTCACAAAAGTCTTCCGGGAAAAGGCCAATTGTCATCTAGGAGGCAGACAGGACGGTCATACAGTAATTATTATGCCGCTCTCAAATGAAAAGCCTGGAGCAACCTTGCCGGCTGCAGGTCCGTCGGCTCCGTGGGAAAGGCGAATTCAATGGTTCTTCGCAAAGAGATCCAAGACTTCACCCGAGCCTGTGAGCGCCTTTTTGCTGCGGCGGCGCGGCGGAGAATCGTTCACGGACGACGAGCTACAGATGATCCATTATTATGCAGATGAACTGGTCAAGTTGTCCCGCCGACAATGAGTACTTCCAATCTGATGGGAGTATTCCTTATCTCGCAGATGCATGATTCGAATTGATCCTTCTGGGTTTGACGGTCCAGAAATCTGGAGGAAGAGTAGTCCCTACCGAGGTGTATGGACCGGCGCTCGTTTCGTTGGATCGTCCGGGTGGGACACGACGGCATCTTGTTTGAGAGACTTCAGTGTTAGCTGCAGGACATGTCCCTGCTGCCATGCATCGGCACCCGACGCGATCGGCGGGGTCACGATGCTTTTTCGGTCCTTGCGCTTTTCCTTGCTATGAATCTGGAGGCGTCGATCCCGCGACGCCCTAGCGTCGGGGCCGAAGACGAAGGTACTAGCCGTCCCCCTAGGTCACGACGGGGAATCCGGCTGCTGTCTTGGTTATGCCAAAAAGAGGCTTGCCCGTAGAGGTAGCCGAAACGTACACTCCAAATGATGCTCTGAAAGGCCGGTTTGGCAAGGGAGAGCACGCTTCTACCGCCACTCTCGTCCCGCCATCATACACTTGAACGTGTAGTCTTATCGCAGGATATCAGGATCTATGGGCATCCAGTTACAGTTCAGACATATCTTAGGATGGCCCCCATTGGCGTGGATGGCGCGATGTTCCGATACCGACGTAGTGCTCGCGCACGGTAGCCTGGTGGAAACCACGCCGGAGTGGTTTGCAGAAGCGGTATGGGACGGTCCGTTCGGGGAAGGCCGTTTGGATCACACGGACCTCGTATTTGGGTCCGGCGGTCGAGTTTCTGAAGGAAGCGTCACCTTTGTGTCCTCCGGCTCCACGGTCGATCGCTTGCTTTCCATCCAGGTTGGGAAATATGTTTACGTTTCAAATTCTCTGGTCGCGCTGTGCGCCGCGCTGAATCTTTCGGTCGATCCCTTTTCGGATCATTACTATTCGAGCTTCCGCTCGATTCAGCACGGCATTCACAAATACCAACCTCTCCTGCAGACGACCCAGGGACCGTTACGCCTTACGTACTTTCACAATCTTCGATGGGATGGCCGATCGCTCGACGTAGTTGAGAAACCGTTTGGCGACAGACGCTTTGACACGTTCGAAGCGTACAAGAGCTTTCTAGAAACCTCGCTCAGCGCCATCGGTCGGAACATGGCAGATCCCCTACGCAAGTGGCCATATACCCCTCTGGGGACTCTTTCCGCAGGGTATGACTCTCCCCACGATCGCCGTCCTGGCCCGAGCAATGGGGAATACGCAGGTGCTGACGTTTCCACAGGGACGCGAAGGACTGGCGGATAGCGGTGAGAACATCGCGACGCGGCTCGGTCTCCGTGCCATCGTGCTCGACCGCACAAGCTGGCGACAGGAGTCATTCGCAGAGGTGCCTTTTCTTGCCGCCGACGCGTATGGGATGGATGTGCACTTCGTTGCGGCGCGATCCTGTTTGCAAGAACGAGTCTTACTGACCGGGCACCATGGAGACACAGTGTGGGGCACCGGCGATTTCGATCTGACACCGAACATCGTTCGGAACGGAGCGCCCTCCGGGCTCGCGCTTAGTGAGTGGCGGTTATGGGTGAGATTCATCCATTGCCCGGCGACGTTCCTTGGCGTGCGGAATATCGAGCACATCCATCGAGTGTCCCTCGGCGAGGAGATGAAACCCTGGAGTGTGGCCGGCGATTATGACCGTCCGATTTGCCGACGGATCGTCGAGGAGGCCGGCGTTGAGCGCGACCTCTTCGGTCGAGAGAAGAATGCCACCGCTGTTGTGCTTTGGAATTCCGACGAGGGGTTTCTTCCCGATGAGTCCATGCAAGACTACACACGATGGTTAGAGCACCATGGTGTGCCCGGGTGGGAGCGAGGTCGAATGCTTCCACTCAGCTGGAGGGCTCACGCGCACAGCTTGATGTTATATCTGAAGGGCAGGCGACACTTTCCGAATTACTTTTTCAACCTCTTCCCTTGGGCACTGGAACACGCCAAACGGCGCTATATGGGCATGGGGGCCATCTTTTGACCCACACTACGTCGGGTGGTGCTTTTAAAAGGCGTTATTCCACTTTTCGCTTGCCGTTGTTTGGGGGGAGAGGTCTGTCAGTTCGACGACCCATAGCGCAACAAGTCATAGACTCGCCGCAGCACCTTCACTTCTGAGAGCGACTTTCTCATCGATACAAACGGAGCCCGGATAGCCCTTCTATACCGGTGCGTGTGATATCGGACCATGGCTTCTCTTGGAAGTCTATACCGCATCCCTTCCTCAACTGCGTATACGCAAGGACTGCACATGCCGCAGGGCATTCCGCTTATCGGTTTGTGACAAAACCATGTTTTTTCCAGAATCTCAAGAAACCCATGTTGTCGCGCCATCTCTCTCATGTGCGTTTTGGAGTAGTCGAGGATAGGGAATTCAAATCGGAGAAATATGCTTTCGTCTCCGGTTACACGGCGCTGCAACCGATATCCTCCTTCCGAAGTCTGCTCAATATGCCCTTTCAAGAAAGAATAGAGTTTGTCATCTACGTGCACACTGAGTTCTAGGTTGGTTACGTTTTTCGATTTGGCATAGCGGGCTAACCAATCATACTGATACCCCAAGAAGGCTCTTTCCTTCAGCCGTTTCCAGGCACTCGATATTTCGGGATCTTCAGGAATCTCATTGGCAGCAGTGATTTGAAGAGGAGCGATTCTCTCATAGGCTTCTTTGTGAGAAGTCCTCAGTATGGCCTTTATGTCGGATATCGCTTGGAGTTCGCGGATGCTTGATGGTCTAGTAATATCAATGACGTAGTGCGGTTCTACTCTCTTTCCATCGACCAATGCTGCGTACAAGACTCTGAATGTCGAATCCCATCCGCCCGTCCAGAGTATTCTGACACATCGGTCATTCGACTCTTCGAGTGTGCTTTCATTGAACCGTGACACGTGCCTCATATCAACAACCGCCGCTGCTTTCTGACATCCCGACCTCCTCTCACAATTTGCTCCCCCCTCTGAGCAGGCTCAACGTCTCATACCCTTGGATTCAGCGTCTCAACAACCAGGCGAAACCCTGGACAAGACGGACGGGATGTGGAAACCCATTTTTCATCCTTTCACGCATTCACCCTTCAAATCCACCCCCACTGAGTATTATTCAAACCACCGGACGCTCAGCACCGGTGAGGGCGATCTGCTAAAGCACTTGCACGATGAAACACTTCAGATATCGCGTCTCCGGCATGCTGGCGAGGATCGGATGGTCGGGACTCTGGCCCCGTTGTTCGATGAGCCGGATGTCTCGCTTGGCGTGGCGCGCGGCGAGGCGAATGCTGTTCCAGAGATCCGCCTCTGAGACTGGATGAGAACAACTACATGTCACGAGAAACCCATCCGGTTTCAACAGTTTCAATCCCAGAAGATTGATATCTTTGTATCCCGCTAACGCACCGGCCAGGGCTTGCTTGCTCCGAGCAAAGGCCGGAGGATCAAGAATGACAAGATCATAGCGTCGCCCGGCTTTGACCAAATGGCGCATTTCTTCGAACGCATCGGCTTGGCGATACGTGCAACGATGCTCCACTTGGTTCATCGCGGCATGCTTTCGTGCCATGGCGAGAGTGTCTTGGCTGGCATCCAAACCTTCCACCGACGCGGCCCCAGCGAGGGCGGCATGAATGCCGAAGGCGCCGGTGTGGCAGAACACCTCCAGCACCTCCGCTCCTGCCGCTAATTTGGCTGCCGCCAGCCGATTCTCCCGTTGATCGCAAAACCACCCCGTCTTCTGTCCCCGTTCCACATCAACAACGAAGTGTGCGGCGCCTTCCTGGATGTGGACTTGTGTGGGGCCGTTGCCGCGAAGCAAGCCGCGTTCGAGGGGCAGTCCTTCAAGCTGCCGGCTCTTGGCATCATTCCGCAGATAGACGCTCGAGACCTTCAATTCCTGAATCAGCAAGTCCGCCATGAGGTCTTTCCGGCTCTCCATCCCCGCGGATAAAGTCTGCATGACCAGCAGCTGATCGTACCGATCGACAATCAAACCCGGCAGTCGATCTCCTTCACCAAAAACCACGCGATAGGCATCAGAGTGGGCAACCACACGTTGTCGCAGATGAATCGCTTGCTGAATTCTCTCCCTCCAGAACCGCTCATCGATGGATTCATCCTGAAACGTCAACAAGCGGACTCGAATTTTCGAGGAAGGGCTATAGAGACCACGTCCATAGAAACGGCCGTCGGCTGTCAGCACATCGATCAGATTGCCGGCCTCCGGTTGTCCGGTGACCGGACCCAGATGACCCGCATACAGCCAGAGATGTCGTCCTTCTGGAATGCGCGGTGAATTGAGGCGGACCTGGGCGGTTGAGATCATGGTTGCCAATCGTGACAGGTTTTACCTGACTCTACCAGGTCTAAAATTCAGTGCGGGCGATCGTCACAATCCATTCATCGGCTGGTTGTTCTTGACGAACCGCGGGCAGTATGTTTTCCTGATGCCAACACGTTCAACCGACTTTTGAAAGCACACGCATGAGCGACAAAGCGACCATTGGAACCGCCGTGTTGGATCGCCTCCATCGCCTGGGCGTTCGCCACATTTTCGGTATCCCTGGCGACTATGTCCTATCTCTCTATCAACTGATCGAGGCGTCGCCGATCAAGCACATCGGAACGACGCGGGAAGATTGCGCCGGCTTTGCGGCCGACGCGTATGCCCGGATCAATGGCATCGGGGCCGTCTGTGTGACCTATTGTGTCGGTGGGCTGAATACCGTCAACGCGATTGCCTGCGCATATGCTGAGCGGTCGCCGGTCGTCCTCCTGACCGGTTCGCCGGGCCTTTCTGAACGAACTCGCACACCGTATTTGCATCATATGGTCCGAGATTTTGCGACGCAACGGGAAGTCTTCGAACAGATGACCGTTGCCGCGGTGACCCTCGATGATCCGCTGACCGCTGAACGCCAGATGGATCAGGCCTTTGCCGCCCTGCTTCGCTACCGTCGCCCCATTTATATCGAGATCCCCAGGGACATGGTTCACTGTCCCCTCACCGGCGGGATGAAGCCGATCTGCATCGAGGATACGCCGAGTGACCCGGCGGCCCTGGAAGAAGCGATCGCTGAAGTGCGAATCATGCTCGCCTCCGCCCAAAAGCCTGCGATGCTGGTCGGTGCGGAAGTCGGTCGGTTCGGACTGCAAGACGATCTGGCCCGGTTGGTGGAGCAACTCAATATTCCGATCGCGTCGACCCTGCTCGGGAAATCGATCATTCGGGAGGATCACCCCCTCTACGTAGGCGTCTATGGCGGACTCATCGGCCGGGAAGAAGTCCAGCAGTTTATCAACGATTCCGACTGTCTGTTGATCCTGGGATCCATTCTGTCCGATGTGGAAGATCTGGATGCCACGTCGCCCTTACTTTCAGAAGGACGAACCATCCATGCCACAGCCGACCGTGTCGCGATCAAGCACCATCGGTATGAGTCCATCAAGTTCCAGGACTTCGTCCAGGGTCTGGTGAAATCTCCGCTTCCGTCCTTTTCTCATTCTCGGCGGTCACTCCCCTCCCGAACTGTCACCGCATCGTCGACCCCGAACCTGGACGCGCCGATCACGCTGGAAGGACTCTTTCGTCATCTGGATACGGTGTTGACCGAAAAGACGGTCGTCATTGCCGACGTGGGTGAATCGCTCTTTGCCGCGGCCGACCTGCATGTGCGCCATCGCTTTGAGTTTCTGTCGCCCGCCTATTATACGTCGATGGGATTCGCCGTTCCGGCTGCATTAGGAGCCTCGTTCGCAGATCCCAGCCTGCGGCCGATTGTGCTGGTGGGAGATGGGGCTTTTCAGATGACTGGAACCGAATTGGCAAGCTGTGTGCGGTATCGTCAAGCGCCGATCGTCATCCTTCTCAACAACCGCGGCTATTCAACGGAGCGCGAGATCTTGGAAGGCCCCTTTAATGACGTACACGAATGGCAATATGAGAGGGTGTGTGATCTCATCGGGGGGGGAAAGGGTTCACGTGTGAGCACACAGAGAGAGTTTGAACAGCACCTCGCCGACGCCTTTGCAGACCAAAGCCAGCTTCATTTCCTCAACGTCCTCTTGAGCCCACATGATCGTTCTCCCGGGATGGTGCGCCTGGCGCGGCGCTTGGGCAAGAAGCTTTCAACTGATAAACCATAGGGAAAACCATTCACCCCTGCCTCCTTTTCCCTACATCTCCAATGGCTTTCTCCCTGAAATCACGCGAATCACAGCAAGAAACGACGTGAATCCAAGCGTCTAACCATAATCGACGATGGCATACCCCCTGCACTCTTTAACGGGTTTGTACTAGACTAACCCCTAGGAATCCGCTTCTTCTCGTCCCGCTGGCTTTACGACCGGCGTTCAGCAATAATCACGGAACTAGGGATCTCTACAGAGGACACCGTGTCTGATTTTTATCAAAATGGCGTTGTGACCGTTCTGCACCGTCTTGGTCAGTCCAATACTGAACAACTTGAGGAAGAGCTTGAACGATACGCGAAGACGACTCCGATCGCGCTGGTCCTTCCATCGCTCTACGCAGAGCTGGAACGTCCTGCTCTCAAGCGTATCGTCGAGACCCTGAGCGAGGTTCGTTATATCAATGAAATCGTCATTTCCTTGGATCAAGCCTCCGCGTTGGAATTCAGGCTCGCTAAGCAATTCTTTTCCCAGCTACCCCAACGCGTCCGTGTCATCTGGAATGACGGGACTCGGATTCAAGCTCTTCTCAATATATTGGTTTCGCATGAGATCGACATCGGTCTACAGGGCAAGGGGCGCGGATGTTGGACTGCCTATGGCTATGTACTGGCACGAGGGGAAAGCCAGGTGATGGCGCTTCATGACTGCGACATTGTGAGCTATGACCGTCAGTATCTCGCTCGCCTCTGCTACCCCGTGGCCAATCCGAACCTCGCGTACGAATTCTGTAAGGGGTATTACAGCCGGGTGACGGACCGTATGCATGGCCGTGTCACTCGCCTCTTCATCACCCCGCTGATCCGCAGCTTGCAATTGCTGGTAGGCCCACATCCCCTCCTGTCGTTTCTCGACAGTTTTCGGTATCCGCTTGCCGGTGAGTTCGCGATGGTGCGTGATCTGGCGTGGATCAACCGCATTCCCGGCGACTGGGGGCTGGAAATCGGCATGCTGGCCGAGGTGTACCGCAATTGCGCGCTCCGGCGGATCTGCCAGGCGGATATCGCCGATGCGTATGAGCACAAGCATCAAACGCTGTCGACGCACAATCCGGATGCGGGCTTGTTGAAAATGTGCGTCGACATCACGAAATCTCTCTTTCGTAACTTGGCCAGCGAAGGGTTGGTCCTGTCGGAAAGTACGCTCAAGACCTTGCGGGCCACCTACCTCCAGGCAGCCCAAGAAGCCATCAGCCGGTACGAGAATGATGCCGCGATCAACAGTCTACGCTTTGACCGCCATGAAGAGCGGCGCGCGGTCGAAGTGTTCCTCCGCGGGATGATGTTGGCCACCGACAGCTTTCTCGGGGACCCGTTGGGCGTACCCATGATCTCTAACTGGAGCCGGGTCACCCATGCCGTACCCGATATCTTTCATCGGCTCATGGACGCCGTCGAGCAAGATCACGCCTGGGACCCAACAGCGGAAACGCGGCAACCTACCCCATGAATAACGGTCTGATCCCACTCACAGCCGAGACCGAATCCCTCCTGGAAACGGTGCGCAGCGCCGATATCCTGGTCGGTATTCCCAGCTTCAACAATGCGGGGACCGTCGGCCACGTCGTCCGCGCGGTCGGCGCGGGCTTGGCCAAATATTTTAACGGCCATCGCGCCGTCCTGGTGAACTCCGACGGTGGCTCCACCGATGGAACCGCCGCGATCGTGGCCCATACCATGGTCGATTTGGAGCCGCTCTTTATCAGCGATCGACAAAGCACGCTGCAGCGCATCGTGACCCCCTATCACGGCATTCCAGGCAAGGGCAGCGCGTTTCGCACGATTTTTGAGATCGCCCGGCGATTGAAAGTCACGGCCTGCGCGGTCGTCGATTCGGACGTGCGCAGCATCACACCTGAGTGGATGGAACTGCTCCTGCATCCCATCCTCAAGGAAGGCTACGACTATGTGGCGCCGTATTATCGACGTCACAAGTACGACGGGACCATCACCAACAGCATCGCCTACCCGCTCACTCGCGCGCTGTACGGGCAGGAGGTTCGCCAACCGATCGGCGGAGATTTCGGCTTCACCGGAGAGCTGGCCCAACACTACCTCGAGAAGCATGTCTGGGAATCTGACGTGGCACGTTTCGGCATCGATATCTGGATGACGACCGAAGCCATCACGAGCGGCGCCAAGGTCTGTCAAAGTTTCCTCGGTGCCAAGATTCATGACCCAAAAGATCCTGCCGCCGACCTTTCCTCTATGTTGCGGCAGGTCGTCGGCGCCTTGTTTGCCTTGATGGAATCCCATGCTCCTAGTTGGCTACCGATCACCGGCTCTCGAAAGGTTCCGCTATTCGGCTTCCAATATGAAGTGGGAGTCGAGCCGGTCAACGTCAATGTCGAGCGGATGGTGGACTTCTTTCACCTCGGGCTCACGGATCTCCACGATATTTGGTCGCGCATTCTCTCGGAAGACTCACTGGATCAGCTGTCCCGCCTCCGAGGCGTGCCCATGCGGGACTTTCGCATTCCCGATGCACTGTGGGCCCAGATCATTTATGATGCCGCCCTCGCGCACCATCGACACGTGCTTCCGCAAGAACATCTCCTGAAAGCGCTGACCCCTCTCTATCTGGGGAAAACCGCATCGTTCGTGCTCGATACCCAGGGATTAACCTCGGCAGAAGCCGAGCACCTCATCGAAGGCCTCTGCCGAACGTTCGAGAAACAGAAAGAATACCTTGTCACGCGTTGGCCTCAGTCTCATGACGCGCGGGAAGTCATCGGTGCCGCTCGCGCAAGGCCTGAAAGGAGTCAGCCATGACTTCAACCTGGGAACATACCTTACTCGGACCCGTCACCACCCTCGGGGAGCGCGTGCTCGCCATCCTTCCCAATATCATGGCCATGATGGTTCTCCTATTAGTCGGTCTGGCAGTGGCCTATGGAACCGGACACTTGATGGAACGACTGCTTCGCGTCATCGGCTTGGATCGGCTCTGCGATCGAATCGGGATTGCCGGCGCCCTCCTGAGAGGAGGCATCAAAGCCGACCCGTCCTATATCATCGGTCGCATCACGTACTGGCTTATCGTGATCTTCGCGACCACAGCCTCGCTCGGCGCGCTCGACGTCGCCCCGATCAATGAAGCGGCTCACTCGCTGTTGTCGTACATCCCCCATTTGGTCACCGCGGCGGTCATCGGGATCATCGGCTATCTTGTCTCGAATTTTGTCTCTCAAGCCGTCCTCATCGCCGCCGTGAATGCCGGACTACCGCCGGCCCGCTGGATCGCGGCGGGAACACGCTGGGGCATTCAATTGTTGACGGTGGCAATGGCGCTCGAACAGTTGGGGATTGCGCAGCACATCGTGGTCGTCGGGTTCGGCATTACCTGGGGAGGCCTCGTCCTGGCTGCGGCGCTTGCCCTGGGGTTGGGCGGAAAGGATCTGGCGAAGGATTTTCTGGAGCGACGCTTGGCCGGACATTCCAGATCGCAGATCAACGAAGACTTACGACATCTCTAATCACTATGTCACGCTATCTGCTCTTCACCGACCTGGACGGCTGTCTCCTAGACGGCAACACCTACTCTTTCGACGAAGCACGCCCGGCGCTTGCCGCTCTCCGCTCCCAGAACATTCCGGTCATTCTCGTTTCGGGAAAAACCCGCGCGGAAATCGAACCGCTTCGGGAACGCCTCGATCACCATGACCCCTTTATCGTCGAAAATGGAGCGGCGGTTTTCGTCCCCCAAGGCACGTTTGACTTCCCATTGGAACGGTCTCGACGCCGCTCTTCGTATCATGTCATCGAACTCGGCACGCCCTACGCTCTCCTGCGTGATGTGCTGAGGCAAATCGAAGAGGCCGTCGGGACGCCGCTGCGAGGATTCGGCGACCTGTCGGTGGACGAAGTCATGGCGCAGACGGGGCTCGCTCGTGAAGATGCGCTGCGAGCCATGCTTCGGGAGTTTGATGAGCCGTTTTTAGTCAACGGGCCTCCCAAGCTGATCGAGGAAATCTGTCGCCAGATCGTGACACGCGGTCTTTGTTGGACGAGAGGCGGGCGCTTCTTTCACTTGACCGGAAACAACGATAAAGGGCGAGCCGCGGAAATTCTTCTCCGCTGTTACAAGCGGCAAGGACGGTTACACAAGCTGCCGGACGAGGTGGAAACCATCGGTATCGGCGATAGCTTGAACGATCTTCCGCTCTTACTGACGGTTGATCGCCCGGTATTGGTGCAAAAACCCGATGGTTCGTATGACCCGGACATCAATCTGCCGAACCTCATTCGCGCGCCGGGAATCGGTCCTGCCGGATGGAACCAGGCCGTGCTGGAACTTCTACGGCAGGCGTCCGACGAGACCTCCCGCGGCCGATCAGCCAATATCAGAGCCTCATGATCGCGGCGCAGTCCCCACGCGCACGAACGCGCTAGTCTTCCGCCGGATTGATAATGTGCAACCCTGCGGTCTTGGACGCGGCCAACAGTTGTGTATCCGCGCTGACGACGGTCAACCGCAACGGTTTCAGTTCCAACGCCAGCGCAAGGTGCATGACCTGAGGCGATCGTAGGAACGGATACTCCAAAGCCAATTCTTTGGTGGCCAAGTAGGTCTCCATTTTCGGCGCAATGAACTGATAGAGCCCTTGCTTGGATTCAATCTCGAACTTGTAGAGAACGGAATAGCAATCATCCCGCGTAATCTGCCCCTCCTGCGCCCGCGCGCACAGGATCGAATAGAAGTCCGTCACGGACCACGTCGGAACGATCGCGACTTTTCCTCGTTTCACCATCAGCTTGTTCACGATGCGGGTACCCCGCTCCATGCTGTAACGCTTGATGAGCGCGGTTGAGTCAAAATAGTAGTATGGCATCCCGTTACACCCTCCCTTTCAGAATGATTTCGGCGAGCGGCCCTTGGAGCTTGGAGAGCCGATCTTGCAGCTCATCGAGCGGCACCTCTTCATACCCTTCTTTTCGCAAGGTGTCGGCCAGATTGCCGTTATTGAAAGACACAGTGTCTTCCTTCAGGCGATCATTCAATCGACGCTTCGCCAGCCGGCTCGAAACTTTTTGCCCTGACTTGGTCAATCCCCGTCCCCTGCTCCGTGGAGCTCGACTTGCTGATAGTTCATCCGACTTTTTCACAATCGCCGCCTCCTCATGAAAGAATGTTCGTTTACCGCCTCACCGATGATTCTTCTCGTGGGCAACCAGCCGGCATCACTGCCGTCTCGGGCAACGCGCCCTCGCCGAAGATATGCAAGGCGATCGCCCTGGCCACATCCGACGACAATTCTTGTTGTATGACACGGAGTGTCTTTGCGGTCGCTTCGCGACCCGTCAAGTGCCCTTCCTTTCCACCCCGTGCCACTGCCCCGACGACCCGCTGCGCCACGGGATCCATAATCTCGAAATCACTGCACCATCGGACATACTTGAAGTATGGATCATGGACATCGATGGGAAACAGCCGGACCGTGCCTCGAACGACCAATTCCGCAGAACCAGTTTCCGCGCTTGCCGTCTTGGTCGTCACGTGAAATCCTTCACGGACAAGCCCTTCTGCAAGTGCCCGTCCAACTGGCTCTGCATGATCACCCGACACTTGTACCGCAAGCACCAGATTCGTGGCAAGAAATTGCTCCAGCTCGCCGGACAATTCGTTGACCCGATAGGCGGACGGGGTTCCTCGTCCACTCACGCGAATCACACGCAAATCCGTGTTGTAGACCTCGCGCAGCACCAAATTGCGACCGGCCCGCCGAAGGGCGTGAACCTTGGCAAGCTTGTCGGTTGCCTGCCGGGCCTCAGCGACATCGGCGTCGATCGCGCGATCTAACGTCGAGACCTTGTCCATCAATGAGGTCTCGGCCTGAGAACGGTTCATCACCGCCAGAGCATAGTGTATTCCTTCGTTCGTGTCGTACCACGCATCCATGATGCTCACATTTTCGAGTACCTTGTCGGTCGAGACTTTCGTCACGTTGTCGATCGCCAACCGTCGTTCCGCGTTGGAGACACCGCGATTCTCAACGACTAAATAGGATTCCCAGTCTTTCGCCTGCGCTGCGACTTCCGCTTTGAAGATGCGGGCCACGGCCGCATAGGCCTGGTCCGTTGCGCTGTTCCGACTGTCGGCTTGGCCGACGCCGGTCAGGTACTGGTTAGATGGATACTCCGAGCTCCGGCCCTCGACCCACTCCGGCTTTCCCTTTCCGGCGAACCACGCACACCCAGTCGATATGGATATGAGGCAGCACAGACTGATGAAGACCGCCAGGTTTTGCCTGAAGACCGATCCGTGACTGGGCGTCATTGCATCACACGCTGAATAATGAACGTCGTCTGCCCGGCGACAAGCGAGAGCGGTTGCCCGTTCTGCCCCATGGCCACTCCCGATCCTGACGGCTGAATGGACACTCGGTACTGACCCGGCGGCACCCATGTCCTGGCAACATGAATTTCGTCCGGTAAGGTCTGCCAACTCCGCTTGTCGGCTTCCTCAGACGCCACCGCCAGCCCCTTGGCCAACAACTCGACAAGAAGTCCGACCCATGGAGCGGCATCTTTGCCTGCGGCATGCTGAGCTCCTCTAGTCACTCCCTCCGCCATCGCGAATTTCGTGGCCGCTCGAGCGAGAGCCTTCGCGGTGATCGCCGGCAAACGTTCCGACAGGCTCTTCTCGGCGAGGGACGTCACATTATGCGCAAGTTCCGATCGCACGGTGACCGAATGGCCGGCCGAATCGGTCAGCGTCATATTTTCAAACGCCACCCGCGTTTTTTGCGGAACCAACCTGGGGAGCGCAACGCGGACGACCCGTCCGTTGAGTCCATAGAGCACGCCGTCCATTGCGCGATTTCGCGGATAGGGGGACTGGAAAACCCCACGATTGATCAAGACCAACTGCAGCGCATCCAGACTGATAGGTAGATCCAAGTACAGATCCTCTTTTCGTGGAGCGCGCCCATTATAGCTGATCATCACGACTTGAGCGAGTTGCTCCAGGGATGAGAGCGGCTGCCACGCCGAATCAGGGAATGCTTGTCGGTAGGACTCGAACTCGGTCGTCAGATTAAGCGCCTCCGCCGTGCGCAAGAGATCTCCGCGCAAAGAAGGTGGAGACGACATTCTCAACCATCCCCGCATGGCGCCATAGGCTTCATACGCGTTGCGATACGCGATAAATGCGTTATTGAGGTCGCCGGCCGCTTCGTACAAAATGCCGCTGAGGTACCGAGCAAACCCATCGTTTCGGTATTTGCCGGTATCCGTGACTCTGTCACCCAGCATGTTGAGGCGGTGATCGACGCGCCGCGCCTCTACCAATGCTTCCTGAAGTTGTCCCTGTGCCGCATAGTTGAGAGCGTTGACCACGTTGATCATCACGTGCTCGTAGGCATCTCCTTCATATGGCAAGGCGTTGTCATTGGTCAGAAAGGCGGCGGTTTCCGAACGAATACTCCTGGTGTAGAGACGTTCAACTTCCTCTTCGGCGCGCTCGAACACGTCACTACTTTGTTGATACTGGCCCGCTAACTGCAGCACCATGCCGCGATCCATCTCGTACAGCAGCCGCCCTTTGGCCCCATATTCCTTCTGGGTCTGCTCGACAATCGACGCCGCCCCTTGGGGATCACCGGCAACCAGGCTTTGTTCGATAAGGAGGTAGCGATTGACGGAAGGACCGCACCCGGTGGAGAGCACGAGGACGGCAAGGAATAGGGCCAGGGAGATTGGGAGGGTAATGCGCACCCGCACCGAACCACTGTGGACGAAGCGTGGGAAGAGTGGGCTCAACAGCGTCCGTGGAACCTAAAAGACCGTGCGTTTCTTCTCCACCACTTTCTTGATCTTCTTCTGTCCGTACCAAACCTTGGCATTGTTCTCCAGATCGATCATCTGAAGATCCACCTGGTAAAACACCGCTTTGGTTCCGTCGACTTCGTCAAGAATGGTGGCGATCGTACCCTTCATCATGAAATCCGCCCCGATCTCTTTTCCGGGGGCTTTCTGCGTTTCTTCACGGGCATACATGGCTTGCTCTTTCCGCTCGGTTCGAACTTCGTCGCGCTCACTCTTGCCTGCCACAAAGGTGACTTTTTGAGAATTGGTGAGCTCCCGTTCCAGATCCGTAATAAACGTCTGCACGCTGATATGTTCATGACTGCTGTTCAACACCATCCCCACGACGACGACCGGCTGCCGCTGGTTCGCCTTTTCAAAATTTCCGAGCCAGGGATATTGCAACGCCTCTTTGACCATCGCCTCCGCCACCATCCTGGAATCCGTATCGTTCCACCTGCCGCTCAAATCAGTGACGACCCCTGCGTCGACACGAGTCACCTTGGTTGCCTGTCCGCATCCGAACACAGCGAGGGCCGCACCCAGCATGACGACAAGAGAAGGACGACACGTTTGCATCACTATAGACCTCCGGGAAGGAATAGATGTCTCATGCGTCGAGATTAGTGCACACCGCGCTTTTCTTCTTCCTTCTCCAACCGTTCAAACAGACGATCGGCATTCTTCCGCACGAAATCCCGGACTTGGGAATTGAGTTCTTTGGCCTGCTCCAAATTATTCTTCATGTCCTCCAAGCTCAACTTGGTCAAGACGTAATAGGTATTGGTCTTGGGATCCATATACTGATCGATCTTACGGACTCCGCTGAGTGTCGTGGTCGTGATGGTCTTGATGGCTCTCTCGACATTCTGCTCTTCAGTATTTCGTGCGAAATCCCCCGCGGTGGTCGACGCGGCGTAGTCTCTCATCAGATATCCGGTATAGGTCTCAAACGTCCTGGCAATTTCCGCCCTGCCGCGGTTTTCCGCCGTGTCCCAGGCGAGCGGCGCATTCCGTACCCCGGCTACCGCCCCCACGCCATAGAATGCTTTTGTGTCTTTCTCGTTAAAGGCCCCTGACCCCTGCTGGACCCATTTGGGAGGACCACCACAAGCCACAAGTCCCATGATGAGAAGGACAGCAAGACCGGATCCGACCAGTCTTGAACGAATCGCTTGTGACCTGATCATACAATCCTCCTTAGGGTGATTAAGTATAATTGCTGTACGTATAACATCCCGCGCAAAAACGTTCGAATCATGCTAGCATGCGTTTTGGGGGCAGTCAACGCAACGCGCGCTTCGTGCGGCCTCGCTATCGACAAGGAGAAGACTCTGTGGCAGAGATCCAGATTGAGGACGGCATCATTAGAATTCTTAACCTTGATATCCAAGATCCAAGAACCGCCGCAGTACTTTCAGCCTACCCTCAAGAGCGTTGGGCGGAGATCACTCGGCGAGCCGTTAAGATCGGCCTCGGATATCTCAAGGGTGGTGAAACCGGCTAGGGCCTCGGAGCGCGATCGGCCTGATTGATGGCGGCACGAGCCCGAGCATGTGTGCCGCCTAGCTCCACGTACCGGCGAAAGGCCTCCACGGACTTGGGCTGGTCATTGAGATGATCAGCGTACAGCGCCCCCAACGCAAAGTAGACGTCTTGATACCCATTGTTCACGCGCACTGCTTGCTGAAGGGCCGCCTCGGCGTCAGCAAACTCCCTCCGTTTTTCATGAATCAATCCCAGCGTGTAGAAAGAATCCGGGTTGTCCGGCGCGTATTTGACCGCAAGAAGACCGGCTTTCAGGGCCTCATCAAGGTTCGGCATCACCTCTAACAGGACATAACTCTTCAGCACGTAGGCATCACCGTAGGTCGGATCATACCCAATCGCCCGCTCCAGTCGCTCAACCGCTTCTTCGGTCGACTTTCCTTCCTGCAGCAACGCAAAGGCACGTTCGTATTGGACCTTTGCCTCCTGCTGCCGTTCGGAAGGAGTCCGAGGTCCGGCTCCAAGCGTAAATGCCGATTTTTTTCCTTCGATCAGCACGGTGTCTCCATCACCGTCGATTCGGAGACTTGTCGGATGTTGTGATCCGTTGGAGACCGTACCGACCTGTTGCACAAGATAGGTGCCGAGTTCGGAAGCCATGAGCCAGCCGTTTCCGTCCAGATCTGCAGAACCTGAAAGTCCGGCCAACAGCGTCTGAACAAAGCGGCTACTGTGATCGAAGCGAACGGAGCCTTCTCCTTTACTAGCCGCGCTGATGACTTGAACCGCCCGGCGCTCGGTATCCGACTCCGGGCCAACCCGTCCCTCCAAGGAGAGACCCTGTGGTTCGGTTGTTTCCCACCCATAGATCGGCGCATCCAAAATGAGGAGCGTGTGTTTCGAAGCCGACCTCCTTGTAAACTCCTTGAGATGCTCGACTGTAATCGACTTGGCTGCATTATTGAGTTGTGCGTCCAATGGAACCAGGTATCCCCGATCTTGCCCGTCGGCATCTTGTATCGACCCGGCATGACCTACATAGAAAATAACCAGCCGGTCCATGCGCCCTACTTTTCTCGGCAACATGTCGTTCAGCAGCTGATGCAGACGCCTGCCGCTTGCATCCTTGTCGTACAGTTCGACCACCTCGTCGAACCCCAATCGCCGGAATGCCTCGGCGACCTTCTTGGCGTCGTTGATCGCTCCCGGAATGGGCGGCGCGACAACATAGTTCTCGATTCCGATAATGATGGCCCAGGATTTGTAGTAGAGACCTTCCGGTTTTCCCAATTGAGCTTCAGCGGTGGAAGGGGCACCGACCGAGAAAATACAGAATACGTGAACAACCAGCAGAAAAAGACCCAACACAATGATCCCGCGGCGTTTCATACAATGCCTTGCATCGTCGGTCAAATCAGCCTATCCCCGGCTTCGACATGTGTCAAGAAACGCAAGAGAGAGGCCGGGCACGGCCGGAACGAATAGAGTCCCTGAGAAAATGGATGGTTGCAGGTGTCCTCGGGTTTCTCCATAATTGTGGCTTTGCGAGTGACCGCCTTGAAGGAGGAGACCCTTCTGCCATGAGCGAAAAGATCGAAACCCTCTTGAAGGAAAGTCGGACGTACCGGCCGACAGCCAAGACAATAGCCGAAGCCTACATCAAAGACTACGAAACCGAATACAAGAAATCCATCGCCGACCCGGAAGGGTTTTGGAGCGAGGCCGCAAAGGAGCTCGAGTGGTTCTCTCCTTGGGATAAGGTCCTCGAATGGGACTATCCATGGGCCAAATGGTTTGTCGGGGCACGATGTAACATTGCCTATAACTGCCTTGACCGTCATGTGAAGACCTGGCGTAAGAATAAAGTCGCACTGATCTGGGTGGGCGAAAACGATCAGGAACGAATTTTTACGTATAGCGAACTCTATCGGCAGGTCAACCGCTGCGCAAACGCTCTCAAAAAGCTGGGGCTCCAGAAGGGTGACCGCGTCACCATCTATCTGCCCAAAATCCCCGAACAGGTCGTCGCCATGCTGGCCTGCGCCAGGATCGCCCTCATCCACAGCGTCGTCTATTCGGGTTTCAGCGCTCCGGCCCTCGCCAGCCGTATCAACGACGCGGAAACCAAGGTTGTGATTACGGCCGATGTCGGGTTCGACCGCGGCAAGGCCATCCACTTGAAGCCCGTCGTGGACGAGGCACTCAAGACCTGCCCGACGGTCAACCATGTCGTTGTGGTCCAGCGCCAAACTCAAAATCCGCCTCTTTCTGCCCCAAAGGAAATTGGTTGGAACGAATGGCTGGCTTCTGAGCGACCGGTTTGTGAAGCAGAGCCGTTGGACGCCGAAACCCCGCTCTATATTCTCTATACGTCCGGCACCACCGGGAGGCCAAAGGGCGTTGTCCATGTGCATGGTGGATATATGGTCGGCACCTATACGACGACGAAGTACGTGTTCGATCTGAAAGACGAGGACGTGTACTTCTGCGTAGCCGATCCAGGATGGGTCACAGGCCACAGCTACATCGTCTATGGTCCTCTGCTGAACGGCGCAACGATTTTGACCGCGGAAGGCAAGCCGGACTATCCCAATCCCGGCCGATGGTGGGATCTCATTGAACGGTATGGCGTATCGATTTTCTATACGACCCCGACTGCCATCCGCCTGCTCATGCGCTACGGCGAAGACTGGCCGAAGAAATTCGATCTCTCGACGCTCCGCATCCTTGGAAGCGTAGGAGAACCGATCAACCCGGAAGCCTGGGAATGGTTTCATCGTGTCACGGGCGAGGACAAACCCATCATGGACACCTGGTGGCAGACCGAAACAGGATCGATCCTGATCACTCCTCTTCCCACCGTGCCGCTGAAACCCGGCTCGGCCACGCGACCATTTTTCGGAATTGAAGCCGATGTCGTCGATCGTGAGGGGAATTCCCTCCCTGTCAATGCCGGTGGTTTCGCCGTCATCAAAAAACCCTGGCCCTCCATGATGCGCACTATTTATAAGGATCCTGAACGCTACAAAACCTACTGGACCACCATCCCCAATTGCTATACTGCCGGTGATGTCTGCCACAAGGACGCAGACGGCTATCTGTGGTTCATGGGCCGCGCGGATGACGTGATTAAGGTGGCGGGAAACCGGCTTGGGACCGCCGAAGTCGAAAGCGCGTTAGTCAGCCACCCCGCCGTCGCAGAGGCTGCCGTAATCGGCAAACCCCACAAGACAGTCGGCGAGTCGATCAAAGCCTTCATCATCCTGAAACAAGGAGAAACCGAAAGCCCGGCCTTGATCAAGTCAATCAAGGATCAAGTCCTGAAGGAATTGGGCAAGATCGGTGTCCCGTCTGAAATCGACATCGTGGCTTCGCTCCCGAAAACCCGGTCCGGGAAAATCATGCGGCGAGTGCTCAAAGCAAAAGAGCTGGGACAAGACCCGGGAGATATTTCGACCATCGAAGAGTAACGTACAGACCAGTTACACACGCTCTATCCTGAACTGATTGAAGGGAATCACAATGGCGCAACCAACCATTTTCACAGCAGCACTCTTGATCGGCGCACTCACGTTGCCGTTGCAAGGCATCGGCCCAGACCTCACGTTTGCCGAGGACCAGAAATCTAAAACCACTCCACAATCCAAGACCGTCAAACCGAAGACGGAACCCAAGTTTCACACAGCTGAAACAGCCGCAAAGGCGAAAGCCTGCTTCGGCGTCGCTCCGCAGATCGCCAAGCTGGTTCCTGACGAAGGGAAGCCCGGCGAGAAAGTGACCATCAAGGGTGCGCAGTTCGGCTCACCCCACTGTTTGCGTGGCGTGTCATTCGGCCCGGGCCAAACCGCCGCGTTCACGATGCGCAACGAGTCCACGATCGTGGCCACCGTCCCGACCATCGGTCGTAAGGGTCTCGTGATTGTGACCGTCACGACGGCTTCCGGTGAAGATTCCAAAGCGTTCTTGGTCAAATAGCAGAACCTCGCGACGAGTCTTTCGGCATGAAGTGGGGAAGAAAACCAGGTGAGCCAATCTATCTAAGACGGCACCTAGCTGCGCTCGCCCTCGCGGTGGGGCTGCCGGTGATTCTGTTGCAACTGTACAAGATCTACGTGGGCCCGGTGAGTTTCGGTGCATTGATGGGGTTCGGAATTCTCGTCTCGATCCTGGCCGGAATCATCCTCTACTATACCTACCGATCGTCCGCTCAGAATCAGCAGTAACAGTATTGATTCGATATCTTTTGACAAGATTGCCTGCTCAGGCTTGGGAGGTGGTCTATACACAGCCATTTCCCTGATCACATTTTGATTCTTCCGCTAGGCGAGGATCAAAAACGCACTCTCAGGATCGGAAGAGAAGGCCCCCACGTCGCCAGCGCGGTGGCGGAGTAATACTTCGATTATGGCTGTTGAGGCATTGCCGATTCGAACCCAAATCACTTTGGGCGGATGACCGAAGAGAAAACTACGCTGATGGAAATCAGCATCCTTCGTCACGATGGCAAAGCCCTGCTGTGCGGCATATTGCCAGACGACTGCATCAGCCGCTTCCTACAACCCCACTTCGCGGACGTGCCGGGAGTCAGGATATTCCTTCTGCAGGGCTCGAACGAGTCGATAGGAGAGATTCTGATCGAAGAGAAGCTTCACGACGGGGGAATCGACACAAGTTTCCGCTCCCGGTCAGCCGCAAAAGCCAGACAAGCGCGGATGTCCTCGCGTGTGAGGTCGGGGAAGTCTTTGAGAATTTCCTCCTCGCTCATTCCCGAGGCAAGGTACTCCAACACATCGTACACGGTCATGCGGAGACCACGGATACATGGCTTACCGCCACGCTTCTCAGGATCAATGGTTATGCGGTTCTTCCAATCCATAGGATGAAGAGTAGCCTGGGAAACCGCAAAGATCAAGGACACAACCGGAAGCCCGCAACCGCTCCCAATCTTTCTCCCAATACTTCTTCAGATCAGCCCGCGTTTCTGCAGGTAGTCTTTATCGATGCTGATGGCGGGTTTTGGAAGCTGATCACGCTCTTGGAGCAGGCGCTCGACATACTTCCCGATGAGGTCTGATTCAAGGTTGACGCTGTCGTTGACCTGCTTGAGACCGAGCGTCGTCACTTTTGCCGTATGCGGAATAATCGTCACTGAAAACCCTTTGTCGCTCACCTCGTTCACCGTCAGGCTGATGCCATCGACGGTCACCGAACCTTTCACCACACAATACCGCAAGATCTGCTGCGGGGCTTCGATCGTGAAAATAATCGCGTTGACTTCCTGATGTCGTCCCCGGATGGTGCCGACCCCATCCGCATGGCCGGCGACAAGATGACCTCCGATCCGCTCATTCAGTCTCATGGCTCGCTCGAGATTCACGGGCATTCCTGAGTTCAACCGACCGAGTGTCGTAATTGAGAGCGTCTCGGGAGAAATTTCCACCGAAAAGTCCCGCTCACTTGTGGCTACCGCGGTAAGACACACTCCGTCAACGCTGACACTGTCGCCGATTTTTAGATCGCCCACCACCGTCGAAGCAAGAATCGTCATCCTGGTCCCCGCGAGCGTCTTATCCAGCAAGGTGACGACCCCCATCTCTTCGATGATGCCTGTGAACATATTCAAACCTTAGATGATCGTTGCGAGGACGAATGGTGATACGGTATGTACCGGACCACATCTTCCTAAATGCTCATGCATAGTATAGCGGCTTCGCCCTATTTATTCCTCATGGTCAACCAGAACACGAGAGCCGCTGCCAGCTGAATGCCGGCAATGACCATGAATGCGCCGGCATAGCTCATGCGCGCGATAAGCACACCTGCCAGTAATGGTCCACTTGCGTGCCCGATATCCATGATCGTCCCCTGCATCCCCATACCCGCCCCAAGCGTCTTGAACTCGGAACTGTCTGCGACAAGAGCTGATGAGGATGAAGAAACAACCGCCTCGCCGAAACCGAAGCCGGCGGACAACACGAGCATAAGAGGAAACATCGAAACCTGCGGGATGAGGACAAAGGTTCCGGCACAAATCAGCAGGCCGAGGATAATCAGCGGTTGGCGGCCGACTCGGTCGGATATCCGGCCCATAATCGGCTTGGAAAAAAATGACGTGAAGGCTTGGACCGTGAACAATGTTCCCACCTCTCCGGGGTTGAGCCCAACGGAGATACCGTACAGCGGCAGGAACGCCATCAGGGCGCCATTCGCGATCATCTTGGCCGCATCCGTGGAACTGGTCATCAAGACTTTCTTGTTCCGCACGACCACGGCAAACCCTTTCCACATTTCCGCCAGCACCGGGGCTAACCCTTTTTCTTGCACTCTCGGCAGCGGTGCCGTGAGGTGAAGGCTGTAGAAAATGATGCCGGCTATACAGCCGAATACCCCGGCTGTGACGAATGCTGAGGGAAACCCCGCTTGATAGACAAGGTAGCCGCCGATGAACGGCCCGAGCAGCGCACCGGACTGTGTGCAAGCGGTATACGTGCCCAACGCGGCACCGCGCCGTTCCCGATACAAATCCGCCACGGTCGCCAAGGCGCTGGGGGCAAAGATGGCCGTCGCCAAGCCATGAAACATCCGGAGAGCCGTCAGGACGTTCAAGTCCGACACAAACGGGTAGATGAATGGCGGCACACCGAACGCGATGACCCCTATCTGGAGCAGCAACCGTCGCCCATAGATATCGGACAATGCCCCGGACGGAAGCTTGAGAAAGACGCCGGTCAAGGTCGAAACCGAGACAATCAGTCCGATTCGCTCGGGCCCGGCGCCCAGTGATTCCGCGAACAACGCCAACACGGGCATGCGTACCATGTTGTAGCTGATGAAGCAGAATACACCGACGGTGCAAAGCAGCGCGAAACTACGAGCAGTGGTCATGGGATGGATCTGTCGCGGGTAATCGTCTTGTCGATATCTTGAAGGGGAATGAGCGCCGTTTTCAAGAAGGCCACATGACGCTCTTGTAATGGTGGCGGATCCATGGCCGCTACCAATACCCGTTGAGGGTCTCGTCTCATCGCCAGACCCAATCTATTGACGGTCTCTACCCCTTTTTGCAACCTGCTTTTGACAATGCGGGTGACGAGCGGATGCAGCAGGGAAACCAACCCTGAGAGGAAACGATTGTCCAACCTCGTATACGCGACCAATGTGCTGTCCATCATTTCTTCACGATTCGCATTGCTCACAGCGTCTGTCCGGAGAAAGACGACCGCTTTTCCTGTGACATGCGGGAGCAGCCGGCTCTCGTGCGATCCTTCGAGATAATAAATACGAGACGTGGCATCCTCATACACAAGCTCGACGATGCCCTTGGTCCCCTCACCATCATCACCCCAGAAGCGACCTGGGCCTCGTCCTTCTGACTGGTACAGGCCAAGATTGAGGCGCCTCATCAACGCCGCGGTAAATGGAGGGTGATCCAGCAGGTGCCGATACATCGATTCAGATAGAGCGGCTCGAACCGGCCCTACCCTGCTTTCGGTTGTATGGTCCTGGATAAGTGCGTGCAACCTGCACGTCCAGCTCGGATCCACTCGCTGAACGGGAAACGCCAGCCCAGCATGAACAGCCGACAATGAACAGGATTCGGACTGCCCATGTCCAGCCGACAAAACAATCCCCGCTCCGAGCCCGACGGCGAGTATGCTCGCTAGGTGTCGCGGTTTGAGTTGCCGCGTGGAGCTCATGAAGCCGGCTTCTCTACAGCGATCGTGAGATGGACAGGGAAGAGCCGCTCAGGGTCCTGTCGTAATCGGGCTTGCCGCAGCAAGGTTTCAACCGACAGCGAAACCGTTCCCTCGAACGAAAGACGGCCGTTCGTCATCACCGTGAGTGGTGCGGAGAAATCGATCAGCTGATCGTTCAAAAATAAGCTGTACCGCTGAACGCGCTCGGCAGTCACCTCGATGCGGTTGTTTCCGGCAATCGCCGCATCGATCTTGGCATATTCACGGCGCTTGATTCGCTCATCACGTTTGTCGACCAAGTCTTCTGAAAACGCGGCGATAGGGTCGGTCGATTCCAACCGCACCCAGTTGAACGGCTGAAAGTGGCTGGCATCGCGCACGAGAGTCAGTCTTGCCGGCAGCGGCTCACGGCGCCGGCTATTGAACCAGGCAACAAGGTCCGGCAGTTCTTCTTTCGGGAAATAGTGGCCTCCGGCAATGGGATGCTCGCGTTCATGCTCACGGTACACGTGCGGATAGCCAAGCGCGTCCAGTTCTCGGGCGATCGACCGGCTGAGGTCCACGGGCATGACCTGATCTTTCGTTCCATGAATGATGTAGACCGGAGTGTTGCGAAGATTCGCCAAAAAAGGCATCAGCACGTTATCCAGTCCGCTGGCCATAGGCGCGAGCCCCGCAAACAGCGGCGCATGATGCATGCCGATCAGCCAGGCTCCGATCCCTCCGTTCGACATGCCGGTGAGAAAGATCCGATCCGGGTCGACATGATACCGCCGGCGAGCTTGCCGGATGGTTTCCAGCACCAATTCTTCGGCATGCCTTGTAAACCACGCGCCGGAGGGATAGGTGGGACAGGCCAACAGATAGTCATTCCCCAACCGTGCTCGCCAGCGTTCCAAATATTCCGCTCCGGTAAAACCGTAGCCGTGCAGACACACGACTAAGGCATAGCTTTTCGAAGCCTGGTACGTCGCCGGAATGAGCATAGACAGCGGATACGTCCGTCCACGGACCACGATCTGTTCATCGGGAAGAGTTCCGACAGGTTGGCTCTGGTAGGTTCGTTCTGCCCTTAAGATCCGAGACACCGTTTCGACGGACGCATTCCTATCGGAGAGAATGCTCAGTAGTAAGCGTTCAGCCTCATCACTACTGTCCGTATCGATAAATCTATCGACGAGCGAAGCAAGAGTCTTGGCGGATGGTTCCGATACCTCTGCGAGACTGGAGCCCATGCCGGCGGTAAGAAACACTGACAGGATGAGCGCGCTGATCCGGGCCGTCACAGATCTCCTTCCACCACTATGTCATCACCGACGGAACGTGTCACCACACGGCGTAGCTTGATCGCTTCTGAGAGCCGAGCCGGACTTTTTCCGCCGAGTACGCCTTTGGCATTCTGGCCGCCGAGTAGCATTGGCGACATATAGAGACGAGCATGATCGACCAGCTTTCCTCTCAGCATCGCGGCATTCACCTCACTTCCGCCTTCCACCAATACAGACATCATACCGCGCCGACCAAGTAGCTTGAGGAGGGCGGGCAACGACACACGGTTCCGCACGGCGGGAAGGGTGAAGACCTCTAGGCCCTTCTTTTCAAAAGCTGAGCGCCGCGCCCGTGGAGCCGCGGCAGTTGTAGCAATAACGGTTTTTGCTCTGTCTTGTTGTGTCAGGATCCGTGCCTTGAGCGGAGTACGCAGCCGGCTGTCCACGATGATCCGGAGAGGCTGCCGCGCCACCAACGTCTCTAATTGCGCCCCGGTTCTCGCAGTCAGCGAAGGATCATCGGCCAGAACTGTTCCGACTCCAACCAACACGGCATCGACATCGCGGCGAAGCTGGTGCGCCTCCCGGCGAGACGGCACGCCCGTAATCCACCGCGACTCCCCTGTCGCCGTGGCCAGCTTTCCATCAAGGGTCATACCGGCCTTGAGCGTCACATAGGGGCGGCCGGCCTTCATAAAATGGCAGTAGGCTTTGTTCAGCTCTTCCGCTTCCGGCCCTGCCACCCCAATCGTGACGGATATTCCACCCTGTCGAAGCTGTTTGATCCCTCTTCCTTTCACCAAGGGATTGGGATCGTGCATCGCAATGACCACGCGGCGGACCCCGGAGCGGACGATTTCAGGGACACAAGGAGGCGTGCGTTTCTTCAGATGGCAACAAGGCTCAAGGGTGACATAGAGCGTCGCGCCTCGGGCACGATGCCCTGCTTGTCGCAGTGCGAGAATTTCTGCGTGGGGAGTTCCAGGCCGGAGATGAAAACCCTCCCCGATGACTTTACCTTGGCGAACCACCAAGGCCCCGACCATCGGATTCGGGCTTGTCGTTCCCCGGCCCTTCGCGGCCAAGCGAAGGGCCAGGGTCATATAGCGACGGTCCTGAACGTGGCCACTCACCGTGCCTTGCGGGCCACGCGGGATCGACGGCGACTTGACTGTACTTTCGTCGACCTCACTCGTGACGAAGTAGCGGGTTGAGCGGACTTCTTGGCGTCTGCCTCGGCCAGGGCGGCATGCGCAGCGGCCAATCTGGCAATCGCCACCCGATATGGCGAACAGCTCACGTAGTCCAAGCCCAGTTCATGGCAGAACTCCACCGAACTCGGATCACCCCCATGCTCGCCGCATATGCCCAATTTGATATCGGGCCTGGTTTGCCGACCTCCGGCGATTGCCTGGCGCATCAACGATCCAACCCCCTCCCGGTCCAACACGGCGAACGGATCCGATTCCATAATATTGACGGTTCGATAATGGTCGATGAATTTCGCCGCATCATCGCGCGAAAAGCCAAACGTGGTTTGCGTCAGATCGTTCGTCCCGAACGAAAAGAATTCGGCTTCTTTGGCGATATGTTCGGCGGTGACGGCTGCACGGGGCAATTCGATCATCGTCCCGATCAGGTACGACAGTTTCACGTCGTAGCGCTTCGTCGTTTCTTGAGCCACTTCACGGATCAGATCTTTCTGCGACTTCATCTCCGAGACCATGCCCACGAGCGGAATCATGATCTCGGGAACGATCTTCACGCCCTCTTTCGCCAGCTCGCAGGCGGCCTCCATGATCGCTCTAGCTTGCATGCGCGTGATTTCAGGCATGGTGATCCCCAGCCGGCATCCGCGAAGACCGAGCATCGGATTAAACTCGTGCAACTCCTCGACCCTGGCCAGAAGTCGGCGCTGTTCTTCCAGCTTGGCCCCATCATTTCCCGTCAATTCCAGCTGGGCGATCTCGACCATCAGCTCTTCCCGCTTGGGCAAAAACTCATGGAGCGGCGGATCGAGCAAGCGAATCGTCACGGGATAGCCCTTCATCTCTCGGTAGAGTCCGACGAAATCTTGCTTCTGCAGAGGCAGCAGCTGATCCAGGTATTTTTCACGTTCTTCTTTCGTTCGGGCCAGGATCATCTTCTGCATGATCAGAATGCGATCCTCGGCGAAGAACATATGTTCGGTACGGCACAGGCCGATGCCTTCCGCGCCGAACCCTCTGGCGATCTTCGCCTGGTCCGGCACGTCGGCGTTTGCGCGGACGCGAAGCCTGCGGAAACCGTCGGCCCAGGACAGAATCGTCGCGAACCGTTGATATTTGTCGGACTTTTTGGGATCGAGCTTCCCCTGAATGACTTGAATGATTTCGGATTCGACGACCGGGATATCGCCCTCATACACGTTGCCGGTCGATCCGTTGATCGAGAGATAATCTCCCTCCCTGAACGACTTGGCCCCGATCTTCACCGTTTGGCTGTCCAGCACCTCGACCGCGTCACACCCTGCGACACAGACCTTGCCCATCTGCCGCGCGACCACAGCGGCATGAGACGTCATCCCGCCGCGCGCCGTCAAGAAACCGGCCGCCGCGTTCATCCCGTGAATATCATCCGGGCTGGTCTCCTGCCTGACGAGCACGACGCGATTGCCCGCCGCTCTCAGTTCAACCGCGCGATCAGGGGTCAGTGCAATCTTCCCCGCAGCTGCGCCCGGTCCGGACGGCAACCCCTTCCCCAGCGGGTTCGATTTCGATTCTTCTTTGGAATCAAAAATCGGATAGAGATACTGCGCGAGTTGATCGGCCCCGATACGCTGCACCGCTTCCTGCTTGGAGATGACCCCCTCTTTCACCATATCCACAGCGATCTTCACCGCCGCAATCCCCGTCCGCTTGCCGACACGGGTTTGCAGCATATAGAGCTTGCCTTCCTGAATCGTAAATTCGAGGTCAAGCATATCCCGGTAGTGTTTTTCGAGCTTCTTATACGTGTGCTCAAGGTCCTTGTAAGCCTCAGGGACATTCTTCGCGAGGGCGCTCACCGGGAGAGGGGTTCGAATCCCCGCGACGACATCCTCGCCTTGCGCATTCATCAGACATTCACCGAAGAAGGCCCGATCGCCGGAACTCGGGCTCCGCGTAAAGGCCACACCCGTGCCGCTTGTCTCCCCCATATTCCCGAAGACCATCGCCACGACGTTCACTGCGGTTCCCCAGGAATCGGGAATGCTGTACAACCGGCGGTAGGTAATGGCGCGCGCGCCGAACCAGGACGAAAAGACGGCGTTGATCGCCAGCTGCAGTTGCTCCCGTGGTTCATCCGGAAAATCTTTTTTCGTTTCTTCCTTGATGAGGGCTTTGAAACTGGCAACCAATTCGCGGAGATGCCTGGCATCCAAATGCGTCTCGTGCGCGACCCCGACTTCGGCTTTCTTGTGTTTGAGGATGGCTTCGAAATGTTCGCGAGGCACGCCCATCACGATACTGCCGAACATCGACACGAATCTCCGATAGCTGTCCTGGGCGAACCGATCGTTCCGCGTTTTTGCCGCCAAGCCCTCCACGGTCTTCGTGGTCAGGCCGACGTTCAGCACGGTGTCCATCATGCCCGGCATCGAGGCCCGCGCGCCGGATCGAACTGAGACCAGCAACGGCCGTTCAGGATTCCCGAACCCCATCCCCATCGAACGTTCTACGCGTTTGAGCGCCTGCAATGTGGCATCCCACATTCCCTGGGGGTATTGCTTGCCGATCTTGTAATACTCGACGCAGGCCTCGGTAGAAATCGTAAACCCGGGTGGGACTGAGATACCCAAATTGGTCATCTCGGCCAGCCCTGCGCCTTTTCCACCGAGCAACTCCTTCATGTTCGAGGTGCCCTCGGCTTTGCCATCGCCGAAATAGTAGACATATTTCTTTGCCACGTGACTTCTCCTTCTCGCAGGATGCTGAAAAAGCCCGCCAGCGGCGTTCTCGCATCGCTCAGCGGCTCAACGTACCACCGGGTTAGAGCTGCTAGGAGCAGCTCGGGGCGGTGGGTGAAAAAGAATACGCCTCGCCACTTCGCTCGCTGCGGCCTTGCTGGACAGCCTTTTTGAGCATCCTGAAATTATCTGGCGTTAACATCCTACGGAAACTTCGGCCATACGACCGAGATCAACAAATTTCTCCGCAGCCTCCTTGAACAAGTGCGTATCAATGAGCGGGCGACGCGCCCCGACTGTCGGTTGATTCCAAACGAAGCCGATACCGGTTCACGAGGAACCACTTCGCCCTGACGCCACCGACGATAATGACGGTGACAAACAGCATCAGCATCAATAACCGGTAATCCGCTTGAATACCTTCATCGACATGGTATTGACCGTCCGACCCCTTTTTGAGCTTCGTGTCAGGTTGAAGATAATGGGTCTTTCCACTAGGATCGGAAAGATTGAGCCATTCCGAACAGAGCTGAACAGGTTCACTCGCGCCAGGCAATGACTGCCACGTAAGCCGAAGACACACATCCTGTTTGGCATTGAACAGATCGGGCGTCTTCACCAAGTCATCCAAGTTGATGCCGCTGAATCTGAGCCCGGCGAGAAGGATCGCATTGCAGAGCACCATCAAGGCTAGCGAGACTGCCAGGGAAAATCGCCGGACCTTGTCCGCCCGACGGCGGCTGTCCGTCATCGGCTGATCCATGGCACCTCCAGTCTTGCCTCACACCTCGCCGGCAGGATGCCTGTCTCTTGGTCCGATTTGACCTACCGTCCTTGTACCACAATCTGGGAAAAGTCCGCGAATGACATGAATAACCCATCGACCTCTTTGAGCAACGACAACCGGTTGCTGCGAACGGCCTTGTCCTCGGCATTCACCATCACAGCCTCGAAAAAGGCGTCGACGGCCGGCTTGAAAGCCACCAGCGCTTCCAGTGCCCGGCCATACTCGCCGGCTTTGACCGAGGCGTCGATCCGACCGCGTTCATTCGTGACAGCCTTGTAGAGCGCAGATTCGGCGGCGTCCTGAAACCGTGCCTCGTCGACCGGTTCCTGGGTCCATTGTTCTTTTTCCACAAGCCGATGCGCCCGTTTGAACGCTACGATCAAGGAATCGAACTCCGGCTTTTTCGTCACGGCTTCAAGCGCTTTCATTTTCTGGACAAGATCGACGAGGTCAATCGCGTTGTCATGCGCCGGCTTCAAAACCGACTCGATGACGTCATCGCGCAAGGCATGCACGATCCGACCGTAGTGTCGAACCCGCTCAAAGATAAACTCTGTGATGCGCAGGCGTGCTTCCCGTTCCGATCCCGGGGCGCCTTTGAATCCGTCCTTCCCCACAATATCCGTGGCATGATCAATACATGTTCGGAGATTGATTCGAAGGTTCCCCTCAAGCACGATCCTCACAATCGCAGTGGCGTGACGGCGCAATGCAAAGGGATCTTCTGATCCCGTCGGTACAATCCCCACATGGAAAAACGATGCGATAGAATCCAGGCGATCTGCCAGAGAAAGAATCATTCCCGGCAATGTCTTGGGCAATTCTCCTTCGATCGCCTTAGGCAGATACTGCTCTCGAATCGCCTGGGCCACCGCCGTCGATTCTCCATCATGCAGGGCGTACTCGCCGCCCATGATGCCTTGCAGTTCAGGGAACTCACCCACGATGCCGGTCAGCAGATCGGCTTTGGACAAAACGGCCGCCCGATCACAAACTTGTCGTAACACATCTTGCCCAGGATCCAGGTGAGCGGCGATGAAGGCGGCCAGTTTTTTGATTCGCTCCTGCTTCTGAGCCATCGTGCCGAGTTTCTGATGGAACGTGACGCCGGTGAGTTTTTTTCCCCGTTGCTCCAGCCTCGTTTTCCGGTCTTCATCGAAGAAAAATTTCGCATCCGCCAACCGCGCCGCCAATACTCGCTCGTTCCCCGTCCGGATCAGCGACATATTCTTGACTTCATTGTTGGCAATGGCGATGAACTGCGGCGCCAGCTTGCCGGACTTCTTATCCCTGACCGAGAAAAATCCTTGATGTTCTTTCATCGAGGTCATCAAGACTTCTTGAGGAACCGCCAAATGCTCCGGCTTGAAGTTGCCCAAGACGGCGCAAGGCCATTCCGTGGTATATACCGCCTGATCGAGCAGGGATTCATCGGCATTCAGTCCGACCCCGGCCTTGGCACAAAGACGGTCGATTTGCTCACGAATGGTGGATCGACGGCGGTCAGGCTCGATGATCACTCCCTGCCGCTCAAGCCCATGGGTGTAGGTCTTGAAATCCTTCACAGTAATGGGCTTTCCGTTGCCCATCACGCGATGACCGTATGTTCGATTGCCCGCTTTGATGCCGGCCACCTGTACCGGCACCACCTTCCCCCCAAACAAGGCAACGATCCATCGCAGGGGCCTCGCGAACCGTAGACCCGTTTCATTCCACTTCATGGCTTTTGGAAACGACATTTTCTCGATCAGTTGTGGCAGCAATTCAGAGAGAAGCGTCGCCGTCGCTCGCCCCCCATCCCGCTTCACCGCGAAAAGATACTGTCCTTTCGGCGTTTCACGAGTCTCCAAGCTCTCAACTGGGACACCCTGGCCCGCAGCAAACCCTATGGCCGCCTTCGTAGGCTGGCCGGCTTGATCGAACGCCACCGTTCTTGACGGCCCCATTGTTTCCTTGACGACGGCTGTTTGATGGGTGGCCAAGCGATCGACGGTCAAGACCAGCCGTCGAGGTGTCGCATAGGTGTTGATCGATTCGAAGGTCAATCGCGCGTCACGCAAGAGACGGTCGGCACTTTCTTGAAGAGATGCCACGGCTGGAACGATAAATTCGAACGGCAGCTCCTCAGTGCCGATCTCGAACAATAACTCGGCGTGAGCTTTGCCCGGCAGAGTCCGTTGCTGCCGTTTCTTGACCAGTGTGCGGCTCATTGATGCGTGACCTGCGCCTTCATCAACGGATGTCCCATTGCCGCCCGCTCATCGCGATAGCGCTCGGCGCATTGCCTGGCGAGGGCCCGCACCCGAGCGATGTAGCCCGTCCGTTCAGCGACGCTGATCGCCCCTCGGGCATCCAGCAGGTTGAACAGGTGGGATGATTTGATGCAGTAATCGTAGGCCGGCAGCATCAGACGCTGATCGGTCTGCGCCAGCAATCGTTTGCACTCCGCTTCATTCGCCTGGAACGCTTGCATGAGCATGGCCACGTCCGCCTGCTCGAAGTTATAGCGCGACCCTTGTACTTCGGTCTCGTGATGGATATCTCGATATGTGACACGGTCGGTCCAGGCGAGATCAAACACGTTGTCGACCCCCTGGAGATACATCGCGATGCGCTCCGTGCCATAGGTGATTTCGCCGGTGATCGGGCTCAATTCAATCCCGCCGATCTCCTGAAAGTACGTAAACTGAGTGATCTCCATCCCGTCCAGTCTCACTTCCCATCCCAATCCCCAGGCCCCCAGCGTCGGCGATTCCCAATCGTCTTGGATGAAGCGGATGTCGTGGTGTTTCGGGTTGATCCCAAGCCGAGCCAGACTGTCCAGATACAGCTCTTGAATGTTGTCCGGAGAGGGCTTCAGCACAACTTGGTATTGGTAATAGTGTTGAAGACGGTTCGGGTTTTCACCATAACGGCCATCGGTCGGGCGGCGGCAGGGTTGCGCATAGGCCGACCGCCACGGTTCCGGTCCGAGTGATCGCAGAAATGTGGCCGGATGAAAGGTGCCGGCACCCATTTCCATGTCATAGGGTTGATGAATGACACACCCTTGATCGGCCCAGAATCGATGAAGGGCAAGAATGAGTTCTTGGAAAGTCACTGAACCTATAGCCTGGTCGGGAGAGATGATCAGACGCTTACTTTAAGAAATAACTAGCCAAGCTAGCAAGAATGCTTTTCACCTGTCAAGGAACAAGCCCTCTAGATCAATGGCTTGCAGTTCGAGAGGCGGCAAGATTCAGGGTATCTTGCTTATCGCACCTGTATGGTGGGGCGATTGAACTTCCGTATGTTCCCTCCGTGACGATATGGCAGCTCTACATCATGGTATGAGCAAAATCGGCTGATCTCTCGCCCTAGTCGGTGTCGGAGGAGATTCACAACCATCGAGTTCTTCTTCCATCATCACAAGATAATCAAAACCAACCTACTACGTAAACACTGTCGCAATAGCGAACGCTCCGAGAGAAGATTCTTCTCAAGCTGCATACCGTGAGATCGCTCCGCATAACATGCGCGCCACTGTCTTACGGACTCGTTACTTTTACTAGAGTCCGTCCCGACAAGTCGAAAAATCTTCTTCGCTCGTATCTTTCTGTCTTCTTCGGTATCCGATTAGATACTCGTCTAAGGGTTTAACTCTTGAGCTCCTTATACTATCTCCACAAATCTGATGGTCATTTCCGGCCCGCGGTTCGGCAAGCTCTTTGCCTATTTGCTCTTTGGACAGTCGTTAGGTATCTTGCCGTCCAGGTTCATTGACTATGAGCGGTTTCCGTCGGAAGGAGACCTCCGTGAGCCGTCGAACGACAACTAATCCTCACAATTACCAGAATCGCGAGAGGAGGAATACCAGTCTTATACCCTCTTCGGCAGCTCTCGACGAGCTGACCACACGTAGGTAGTACACCGAGAGCGACGGGCTCCTTGGGGAATCCGCACGTAAGGACAGGAGGAAGACATGGTCATACGACGGACACACGCAGTGCTTACCATCATTCTCGGCCTGACTTTGTTTGTCGGTTCATTCGCCCTACACGATGGACCGGTAAATGCCGCGAGCAACACACCAATCACTTCACCGTTCCAATATGGCAAGAATCTGACGGAGGCCGAGCGAGTCGGAGCGGACATTTGGTTCAACGCCACAGCCGGCAATGCGCGCTTCTTTACCTACGTCTATCAGCAACGGCTCGGCGTCATGATTGACTGGTATCGGGTCTTGCGCAGCGACGCGCGCGCGGAGCGCTTCCATCGGTGGGGTCTCATCAACGATCCAGACTGCTGTACACCGGGCGATCCTCAGTGTCCGGCTAAGAGTTATGACGAGACCTATGGGTTTGACTATTGCCCGGGCGATGACGAATTACTCAAGCATGTCGGGAAGCCCGGCTATCGCGATCCCGCCTGCGATCTGAAAGATGTTCCACTCGCCAAAGATGATCCGCACGGTCCCAAAGATATGCGTCAGTCAGCCTGCGACCTCGAATTCGGCACGTCGACCGGAGCGCTGGGGTTGCGAAAATTTCCCAATCCAAAGTTCGACAAGGTGAAATGGCTGAAGATTAACGGCGGGCACTTGGACTCGTGGGACGGCTATACGACTAAAGTGGCGCCGCGGAAGGACCGTGAAGCGCCAGCGAAGAGTCATTTAGTCGATGGCTCCATTGAACCGCCCTATCGCATCGGCATGTCCTGCGGAGCCTGCCACATCGCCTTTGACCCAATCCATCCTCCTAAAGATCCCGCCCATCCGAAATGGGAGAATCTCTCCGGTACAGTCGGCAATCAGTACGGCCGATTTGCGCAGATCTTAGGGTCGGGAATGGCGCCAAACACCATTGAGTACCAAACATACGGGCATTCTAGGCCGGGTGCCGTCGATACCTCCGCGATTCCCAACGATCAGGTCAACAATGCCGGCACGATGAACGCAATTATCAATCTGGCCAAGCGGCCGACCTTTGAGGAAGACATCATCAGATGGCGCAAGACCAACCAATGTCCGGTTGGAGGAGACGAGCGGACCTGTTGGTGCGAGCCGGGCAAGGACGGCAAGTGCTGGGAGCGGGGCCGAAAGAAAGAGTTCGTTCACCATATTTTGAAAGGTGGAGAAGACAGCATCGGTACCCTCGAAGCAATTCAACGTGTGTACTTCAACATCGGAAGCTGCTCCGAGGAAGGGTGGGTCAACCATCTCACGGATATGCGGCAACTCGATCCCACGATGCGCGGGTTTGGGCAGACGCCGTTTGACATCGGACAGGTTCGCCGGGACTGTTCGCAATTCCGGGCGATTGAAGATCGCTTGGGCGAAATCGCTCAGTTCTTGTTAACTGGAGCCCCGGCCGATCTGTACCAAGCGCGTGGGTTGAAGAACAACGCCGCGCTTGTCGAACAACTCAATAAGGAATTCGGTAAAGGGGCAGTCGAGCAGGGCCGCACGATTTTCGCGAGCAAATGCGCCTCCTGCCATTCCAGCCAGAGCGGACCGTTCGAGAATCGAGACTTTCGAACGGTCTCCACAGATCCGAAGGATAAAGGCATTCGCGTCGATTGGCTCGGAAACGATAAGCTGATTCCCGTGAGTGAGGTGGGCACAAACCGTTCTCGCTCCCTCCATTCCAATCACATGAAAGGCCATGTCTGGGAAGAGTACGCCTCGGAAACCTTACGGGCAAAACCCGGTGATCCTCAGCTCAAGGAACCCTCCGACGGCGGACGGGGCTACTACCGAAACATCTCCTTGCTCAGCCTGTGGGCCTATGCGCCATTCATGCATGATAACGCGGTGGGCCCTGAAGTCTGCGGTGGCCCATTGGACGAGCACTACTACCCGCCATATGTCGATAAAGATGGGAAGCCGCTGGCCAGCCCGCCGCCCTGTTGGGTCTTCGATCCCAGCGTAGAGGGGCGATTCACGCTCTACAAAGCGTCGATGAAAGAGCTGCTCAATCCATCTCAACGAATTCCAAAAGTGACCGGATTCAATTCCGACGTGACCATTCGGCTGTTCCCGAAGCTGGGTGACGGCAAGCTGGAACGTTTTATTGACACGGCCATTCGCTTTCCGGTCGGCACGCCGGCCGCGCGCATTGGGAACTTCCGTCACAAGGAGCTGGTGGGAGACCTCGTCATGGCGCGGGTAAATTTCGACAAACTGAAAGCCAAGTACGCCGACCGGTATGGAGCAGAAAAAGGCGAACGGATCGCCAAAACGATCCAAGACAAGGGAACGGAGTTGCTCGCGAAACCGGGATCGATACTCGAGGCCGGAGCGGAATTGCGCGAGATCTACAGCAACAGTCTCGCGGTCATCGAAAACGATGGACACCGATTCGGCGAAGATCTTTCGGATCAGGAGAAGGATGCGCTGACAGCGTTCCTCGCGACACTCTGATGGCATGAACCCTGGGAAGAGGTGATCACGATGAGACGCACACGATGGTTGATAGCAATCGGCTTGATGGTAAGCCAACCCGTTCTCCTCGGCTGTAACCCAGATCCGCCGCCGATTCCCTTCGCCCAGAGCGGCGAACGATATTCCGACAAGATCGACTTGGCCCGACTGGAGCACGAGTCCCCCCTCAAGCCGGCCGATCTCATGAAGATCACGCCCGACAATCTCAAGGGGGCCACTCAGGAACAGGTCGATCAGATCTATGCCCGACTGACAGCCGGCCCGGTTCCGGACGGGGTTTACGATGGGCGAATGTTTTTCCCGAAGGGATCGAGCGAACGGGCCCGCCTTGCCGAAATCGTCGGAGGAGGCATCAAAGGGTTCGTCGTCGATCTCAAGGCGGCCACACTCGAGCACATCGGTGAATTTATCTGGAAAGGGAAGGTCTTCTATCGCAGCGAAGGAGTACTTCGAAATCGCATCGAGGATCTGCTCATCCTGAAGCCGATTGTGGGTCCCAACATCGAGCAGATCCAAAAACTGGACGTAGACGGCAAGGATGCCTGGTTGTTGTTCCCCGCGAAACTCTATTGTGGTCAGAGCCTGCTGGATGGGCGTCGAGAATCCATCATCATCGACTATGCCTTTACGGACGACCTGCCTGGCTACCGCGAGATGCCGGACGTGCTGGCCGGACGGGAAGGCTTGGAGATACGCGACGAGATTCGCATGGTTCGCCCCGGGTTCTATCTTGGGCGTGCCTACATCAGAAAGGTCTTCGCATTGAATTTCACCCTCTATAATAAGGCGATCGCGGAGAAGGAGGCACCTGGCTTTGTCGGCTCTGGGTCCATCAATGAAGACTGTTGGATCGGCAATCAACGCATGACGGCGATGACCAACAAGCCAGGCAATCAACATGCCCGGGTAGCGGAAACCCAGTGATTGCGAATGTAAACCGGACAAACCATGCGACGAATGGCCAGACTGTGGGCGACGAGATTGGGATGTATGGTCATGATCACGGTAGTGGTTTCAGGATGTGATCCTCGAGATGCAGGAACGTCTGCTAACCAACGGCCTGCCAAGGTTGCACAATCTGCTGCTCTTTCGCCTCCCAGCTCCACGATACCACCATGGGTTGTCGATCCGACCGAACCAGGGACGAACCTTCCACCGATTGGGCGATCTCTGTTCGATTTCCTTATTACAAAGAACGTGAACGGTAAGAAAATCTATGACATTCCATTTCCGTTTTCCGCTCTGTTGGCTCGCATCGAATCGCACCTCCATTCCGAACACGCACAGCCGGCCCTGAAACGATTGCTGATACCCGTCAATCGCTCGCTGCAGCGGCGGGCCGGCGACGGCGAGTACTTTACCTATCCGCGAGCTGTGCTCGCTGTCGATACGGAAGCCGATTCGGCCTTAGGCGCGTCGAGCCTACATCTCAAAGATCGGCTCTTCATCGGCTACCACGAAAAGACGGCTGTATTGGAGATCATTAGCTATAACGAGGCCGCGGGCCGGTTCGAGTTTCAAATTGTCAGCAACTATCTGGCCGGTGGAACGCCGACTGTTCGGTATGCCAATCGTGCACTCTGCGCCGCCTGCCACCAGAATCAGAGCCCCATCTTTTCCCGCCCCATGTGGGATGAAACCAACGTCAATCCCAAAATCGCCGCGCTCATTGCGCATCAACGCCGCCAATATCATGGCTTTCCCATTCAACAAGGGGTGGGCGTGCTACAGGCCTTCGATGATGCCACCGACCGGGCCAACGAGATTTCGCTGGCCCACCTGCTCTGGCGCGAGGGATGCGAACAGGCCGATCGACCGGAACAGTCGATCAGGTGTCGAGCCGAACTGATCGAGTGGGTGCTCCGGTATGCGATGTCAACAGGATCGGTCCAGGATTGGCAAATTGGAGATACCCGCGTGGAGTCGCCATCCTTCCTTGCCACGTGGCGAGCACGCTGGCTGCGAGGGCTGTCCATTCCCAATCCGGATATTCCCAACCGCAATCCGTTTCGGTATGTGGCGGTAAGCGAGTTTCCAGGGCTCAGTGAGGTGGAAGCCACTGCCCTGGAGGGAGGAGAATCACGATCCTGGTTTCGCGGACCGCACGAACCGACGCTGCCACGAGAACCACTGGAAGTGTGGACCGTCCCCGATACTCCACAGACACTCGAACGAGTCCTGGCTACGTTCGCGCAGTTTTTCACTAAAGCGGATCTCAATCGACTGGAACACGTGGCACATCGGCAACCTGAGCGGTTCAAACATGCGGTACGCGCCGTGGCACGAGAGACCTTGATGGGCCGAACTGATGTGTTCGCAAACCAGCCGTTCCGCCGTGTGACGCTCTTGGCGGCACTCGACCAGCAATTGGGCGCTCCGGTCGTCGCTCGCTGCTGTCTGGATGATCGTGGCATGCCCCTACCGGTGGACGACGAAGTTGCCTCTCATCCCAGACCAGGCGTGGCACACGAAGCTTCACTGATCGGCGAACACAAGACGTTCCATCAGTATTGTGGTGCCTGCCATCATGGAGAGGATAGTTTCCCCCCGAACTTTCTCCATGGGTCTCCTGCCGAGGTCGAGACGAATTTAACGCAATGTGCCGATCGGATCTTCGTACGGTTAGATATGTGGGATCTTGCCGGTCCCGCACAGCTGGAAGCGCCGATGCCCCCGGCCATGCATCTATTGCACCACCGAGTTAGCCTGGACCAGTGGAAGAGTCATCCAGATCTGCAGATGCTTCGCAAAGAAACAGTGGCAGCGATCCACCGAAAACGGGGTGCAACATTCAACCCGGAATATTTGCTGCGACAGGACTACGACACCTTACCGGCCTGCCTCGCACCCCGTCGTGAACCAACCGTGGCGTCGAGAGCGGGAGCGCACCATGGATAGGCCAATAGCCAAGACTGCCACGAGATGGGTGATGCCGTGACGCCGCAGTCCCAATTCATGCTGGTGGCACAGGTCACGCCAGGCCGGCACCGCGGTCTGCGGGAACTGCTGAAGACGATGAATTCGAAGCCAGGTATGGCCGACCCAACGAACGCGGTCTTGCCATTCGGGCAGTTCGAACGCCTCCATTTTGCACGGCTGGTGGTGCTGGACGATCCCACGCTCGGCGACATTGAAGCGCACGATGTCCCACGCCCGAGCCTGCCCGTCTACCTTGCGTTTATCGGCAGCTGTGACGGATCAGCAGGCGAGTGCATCGCGGATCTGGCTCGGCGCGCGGATACGGGGTTGCGCCGAATCTTCATGCACTGCGACGGCTTCAACGCGGATGGCGACCTGCTGGCCTGGATGCAAGCGCATCAATATCGACTCGCTGCCAACTACATCAACTGGGTCGGTCGCACGGTACGGCAAGTCAAGGAGGAAAGCGCACTGCAACGTGCTCTCGCCGCGAAAGTGCCGCGCGCGTCGCTCGCATCGGCCACGCAAGCTCAGCAACTCCGGCGCGAGTTGATCGACTTCGTCGATGCTGAAGTCAGCGCTGGGAGGCTTGGCCTGACGCCGTCGGAGCCGACACCACTGCGCTGGCAAATCGCCAAGTTCCTCCATCTCGTTGCGATTCCGCTGGCGGGCCTGATCCTGCTGCCGTTTCTGATTGTCCTGTCGCCGCTCTTGATCTTCATCTTGCGAACGAAAGAGAACAGCGACGCCGAAATATGCCCGCCCCCGGACCGCGCGGCGCTCCTGGAATTGCAACATCTGGAAGACCACGACGTGACTAACCAGTACACGGCGTTCGGCTCGGTCAAGCCGGGGGTGTTTCGCCGCTGGCTCGTGACTGTGCTGCTGGTGCTGATCGACTATACCTGTCGCCATGTCTTCACGCGCGGTTTTCTTGCACGCGTGCAGACGATTCACTTCGCGTTCTGGGCCTTTCTCGATGACAAGCGCCGGCTCGTCTTCACCAGCAACTATGACGGAGGCCACGAGGCCTACATGGACGACTTCATCAACAAGGTGACGTGGGGCCTGAATCTCGCTTTCAGCCACGGCGTGGGTTGGCCGCGCACGCGTTGGCTGGTCGCGCGCGGCGCACGCATTGAAAACAAGTTCAAGCACTACCAGCGGCGCCATCAGTTGCCGACACAGGTCTGGTACCAGGCCTACCCGGGCCTCGCCCTGGTCAACCTCAAGCGCAACCAGCGCATCAGGGAAGGACTGGAGCTTGCGCACGTGACTGATACGCAGGCTCAAGCCTGGTTACAGCTGCTATGAGCACAATCCTGAGTGAGGGGAGGTCTGTGGAACTGGACGACGTTCAGGGCCTGGTGCGGTTCGGATACAAGCACCTGACGGAAGCTTGTTTTCTCCTACTGCGCGTCAAGGATCAGGCCGCTGCGCGCGCGTGGCTGGCGCAGGCGCCGCTAACGAGCGCCGTCAAGGCCGATCCACTGCCCGAGACTGCGCTCCACGTCGCCCTCACGAGCGAGGGACTGCGTGCATTGGAGTTCGCCCCCGACCTGCTCGCGGAGTTTTCAGCTGAATTTGTCGCCGGCATGGCGAGTGATGCCGCACGCGCGCGCCGTCTGGGAGATATCGGCGCCAATGATCCAAGCGGTTGGCAATGGGGCGCCGGGGAGCGGGTGCCGCACGTCGCCGTGCTTCTGTATGCCCGTTCCGGGCGACTGGCGGCATGGGAACAGGAGATCGAATCGCAATGCGGGGCCGGATTCGTGCGCATCGAACGCCTGTCGACATCCGATTTACATGGCGTGGAGCCGTTTGGATTCGTCGACGGCATTTCGCAACCGCAAATCGATTGGGAGCGCAAGCGCCCGGTGCGCGACCAGGACCAGCTCGAGTACAGCAACGTCAGTTGCCTCGGCGAGTTCCTGCTCGGCTATCCCAACGAATACGGGCTCTACACACCGCGTCCGCTGCTTACTCCACGGCGTGACCCCGATGCTCTGCTGCCGAGAGCCGAAGACGCGCCGGACCAAGCCGACCTCGGACGCAACGGCTGCTATCTCGTGTTGCGTCAACTTCGCCAGGACGTGCAAGGCTTCTGGCGCGAACTGGACCGGCAAGCGGAAGGCAATACGGACTTGCGCGAGCGACTAGCCGCCGCGATGGTTGGCCGGAAGAAAAATGGCGAACCTCTGGTCGCGCCAAGCGAGGACTCAGTCGCCGGCAACGCTCCCGCGCAGCAATCAAAACTGAACGACTTCACCTACGGAGCTGATCCGCGAGGGCTGCGCTGCCCGTTGGGTGCTCACATTCGCCGGACCAATCCGCGCAATGCGGATTTGCCGGGCGGCCCGGGGGGAATCCTCTCGCGTCTGTGGCGCATGTTGGGATTCAACGCGGCGGCGCTGGAACAGGATTTGGTCGCATCGACACGCTTTCATCGCCTGCTTCGCCGTGGACGAACATTCGGTGCAGGCGTAACGCCTGAGCTGTCCGCGACGCAATCCTCGCCCTGCACAGAGACCGGGATCTATTTCATCTGCCTTGTGGCCAATATCAAGCGCCAGTTCGAGTTCGTGCAAAGCGCGTGGTTGATCGGGAGCAAGTTTGCCGGGCTCACCGGCGAAAGCGATCCACTGCTCGGCCATCGATTGCCGGACCCCGGAGATTTTCCCACCGACGGCTTCTCGATTCCGCAAGCCGATGGTCCGGATCGACGGCTGACCGGCCTGCCACAGTTCGTCACCGTGCAAGGCGGCGCCTACTTTTTCCTGCCCGGTATTCGCGCATTGCGGTACCTCGCCACGGCGCGCTGAAAGGGGTCACCATGACAAGGAACGTGTTGGGTTCAAACACGAGCCGCCCGGTGCCGCCTTCCAATACGGGTTCGGCAGTCCTCAATTGGATCAGCGATACGTCCTTGCGACTGGTGCAACTGCAGCGGCGCATCGATCCCTGGATGCGTCCGGCCTTCGATGCGGTGCTGCGAGATCCGATCACGAGTCTGACCACCGCCCTGATCAACTGGCAGCGTCGGGACGAAGGGCTGAAGATTGCCGAGGAACGGGTGCAACCAGACGAAGAAACCTCGCTCCAATCGATCATCGATACTTTCCAAAAGCAGATGCGCGGGCTGTGGAAGCCGGGCGGATTCGAACGCGGCGGAAATACCAAGACCCACGGCATCGTGCGCGCGGAGTTCATCGTCCACGACGGCCTGCCGTCGCAGTTCCGACACGGGATCTACGCGCAACCCAACACCTATCGCGCATGGGTCCGCTTTTCCGGGCCCGGGCCCTACGTGACGCCGGACATCGATGATGTGGGATTCATGAGCATCAGCATCAAGCTGATGGGAGTTCCCGGTCCAAAATTAATGGACGAGGAGAAATTCACGCAGGACATGTTTGGCGTGTCCACGCCGACCTTTGTCACACCGGACACGCGCGCGAACGCTCAGTTGCAGCTTGAGAGCCTGAAGAATGCGCAGATGTTCTACTTTTTCAATCTTCGCCGTCCCCACCTGTTGGACTTCATCATGCAGGGACTGTGGATCAAGACGCAGAGTAGTCCGTTCGAGGCGCCGTACTTCAGTTGTGTGCCCTATCTGATGGGAGAAGGGCAGGCGATGCAGTATTCGGTGTGGCCGAAATCAAACAAGAAAACCCCAGTCCCACGCCTGCCGCTGCGGCCGCCTGATGACTACCTGCGCAAGGCCATGGTCGCCGCGCTCGATCAGGGCGATGTCGAGCTGGATATTCGCTTGCAGTTACAGACCGATCCTCATCTGATGCCGATCGAAAACAATGCGGTGATGTGGCCGGAGCGACTGTCGCCCCGGGTCTCGGTGGCCACCTTGCGCATCCCAAAGCAGAAGTTTGACTCACCGGCGCAGATCGCGTTCGCGCGACGCCTATCCTACAACCCGTGGCACTGCATCGCCGAGCACCGCCCGCTCGGCAATCAAAGCCGGGCACGGCGCCGCATGTATTTCGAGTTATCGAAGTTGCGACACGACATGAACGCTGAGCCGCACTATGAGCCGACCGGGGATGAAACGTTTTGATTAGGCACTCTTGCGGGCGATAGCCATGACGCCAGGTCGGTCATCATGGACTCAGCATTGGGCGCTATCGGGGCGAGGCCCAAGAGTAAGACAGAATTTCTTGGCCACATCGACCCCTTCTATCGATGCCCCCATGAAAACCTATTTCTTTCACAATCGTTTTTCAACGGGGCAACGGTTTCGCACAATGCGAGGCATCCGTGAATACGTTGCAGAGTCCATGACAGTGGCGTGATTGGTTCTTCATGTCTCACAGACATGCTTCATCGGCCGTTCAACGCTCAGACACGGCCGGAGCCCGTGTTAGGCAGGCGGTTTAGGCCCCCATTGAACGGCTTTCTGAACAGCTTGCCCATCATTGATGGTATTGCCTCCGGTATACCCTCCCGCAGGAGCTTGCACCACAATGTAATACAAGGGCTCTGCAGAGAGATTTCGCCAGCACCGCACTCCTTTCGGCGCAACGCGAACCACCGTACCTTCGCTGACTGGAAATATTTGATGATCGATCTGAAATTCTCCGCTGCCTTTGATAAAGATATAGATTTCCTCATTGAGTTGATGCCTGTGGTGAAAAGGCATGGAAGCGTTTGGCGGGAGTTTATTGAGTGATATTTCGGAGCTCGTGAGGCCAATAAGCGAATTGAGAAAGACCTTGCCCTCGACTGAGAAAGGGAGTGCCGGATGACTGAATGTGAAGTTATTCAGACCCGCGAAGTCGCCCAGATCTGCTGCGGCGAAATTTGCTCCGCTTCTAATCTCAGGGGGACATTTTGAGCTAGCCCGGGTTTGACGGACACCTCAAAAGGAGGCACGATGAGGCCTCCCGAGGAGGTGCGACATGGGACAGCGACGACGGTTCACACCGGAATTTAAGCAACACGCTGTGCAACTC